>Ga0307292_10000562_pt1 | contig 12777 bp, 14 predicted proteins | sample ER_DNA_149_FD_194471 | JGI IMG/M metagenome (GOLD analysis project Ga0307292, IMG submission 194471) | Bulk soil microbial communities from the East River watershed near Crested Butte, Colorado, United States - ER_DNA_149 | ecosystem: Environmental > Terrestrial > Soil > Floodplain | place...
CGGCCGGATCACCAGCCCTGCGGCTGCCATCACCAAGGCAGTCAGGAAGATCGGCAGCCAACCGTCGAAGGCGATACCCGGCAGCAGCCAGCCAGCCACGGCCAAGCCGAAAGTGCTCACCAAGAGGGCCACCACCCCCCGGATGACGTCCGTGCGGTCGAAGCCCGCCAACCAAGGCCTGCCCATGACGCCTCCAGCGAATCCGTGAGATTGGCAACCGGGGTGGTGGGCGCCGGCCTTCGACCGTCGCTGTGGCCTCATTTTCGAACGGTGTCGACAAGGGCGATGATCGGCAGCGACCAGAATGGGTAGTACGGCATGAACGTGAAGTTGGGCACGGCGCTCAGCACCGCCAGCGTGATCCCCACCACAACGCCCCATCCGTGTGACGGGTCAAACACCAGGGAACCCATCTCCTGCGCCTCTACCCCAGAGCTTGGCTAACCGGCGCGGGGGCAACGGCGTCGCGACGACCATTTCCGCGAACCTGGCCGCGGGTGGGTTTCGAAGGCTTGGCCATGGCTGGCCACGAGTATGAAAGAGCTGGGTCAGATCTCGAGGCTCACCGGGAAGGTAGCGACCCAGATGAGGGTGGAGACGAGGACGACGCAGCCGGAGATGGTCATCACCCAGCGCAGGCGGCGGTTGGCGAGCTTGGTGCTCATGCCGGCGAAGAACAGGACGATGGCGTACAACACGACAGTGAGCACGTAATTGCTAGCGCGTTGGATGTTGCTGCCGACCACGGCGGAGGAGTCCTCGGCGGCGCTGTCGAGGCGGTCGGCCTCTTGCCGTGCGGCGACCTGGTACTCAGGCATGGCGAAGGGCGTGGGTGGGGCGTTTGCGTTGACGAGCGGCTGAGTCGTTATCCAGGCGTTGAACGCCGGCTTGAACTCCGGGCGGAATCGGGCCAGGTAGAACGCCGCGACCTCGGCGTCGCTGCGCTGCTGCGCATCGGCCCAGGCGATGAAGGTGGCCACATCCACCTGGGTCTGAGCCTGCGCGAGGCTGGCCGACCGTGCCGCGTCGATTCGTATCGCGTTTGTCCGGCTGGCTGCCCGGGCCTGCTCGCCGTTCCAGCGGGTGGCCTGGTAGCTGCTCCACGAGGTGGCGACAGCAGCCAGCACCAACATCACCGTGACGAGCAGTTCCTGCAGGCCTCTACCGCGGGCGACGCCGCCTTCGGCCGGTTGGCCGTCAGCGCGCGACGCCATGCTCGTCACACGGCGGCGTCACGTTCACACCGGCCACCTTGATCTCGGCGTCCATGATGCGCAGGGCTCGTTGCATCGCGGCCGGCTCCAGCCGCCCCACCCCGCTCCCGTGCGGATGGTCGAAGAAGAACAACAACATCATCAGCAGGGTGATGACCACGGTCACGCTGCCCATCAGCACGGCCTGGGTCTTCGCCCCTTCGCCCCGGTCGGCAAAGAACAGCATGTAGACGAAGATCACGCCACAGATCACGAACAGCGCCAGCCATAGCGGCGCCGGCATGATTCCCTCGGCGGAATGGACGCGGTCATTGCGGGCCTGCTCCCGCTGGGAGGTCTGGTCCATCCACCGGTCGTAGGCCGATTGTTCGGCCGCACTCTGGGGGTCCATCGACCTGATGGTGTGGAACATTCGGGCGCCCCACGGGTTGATCGAGTCCCCCAGCGTCCCGGCATCCAGGGCATCCCACTCGACCCCGGCGACCGATCGGGCGTAGCAGACCAGCTCGCCGGTCAGCTGCGCGGAAGCGTTGGCTGGCAGGAACTGGGCCGTTTGGACCTGCTGCAGAACCAGGGTCGCCTCGGCCTCCGCACCTGCCCGCGAATCGTCATACGACGCGAACGACAGGAAGATGATGAAACCCAGCAGCACCGAGAACCCGGTGGCCAACACTCCGAATACACCCGAGGCGCGGTCCCCGTCGGTGAAGTAGCTACCCTCCGGGGCCCGGCGGCGCACCAGCAGCATCGCCGTGACCGTGATCGCCGTGGCGGCGACCAGCACCAGGAGCCCTACCAGAAGATTCACGGAGCCCTCCTTGGGGTCGTCCGACTTAGCCAGCCCGGGGCCCGCCAGCGCGTTGAAGTGGGTGTCGGTGGCATCGGTACTTCAGCTCTGGCCGGTCGCGAACCGACGCATCCGCGCCGTCCCGGCTGCCGGGAGGTCGACGACCTGCTCGCCGTCCTTGTGGCGCCGGATGAAGGTCTGGCGGTCGACGCCAAGTCGGCCCCCGATGGCCAACACCCGCTCCGGTGAGCGCTAATCGTGATGAAACAGCGCACCTGGCGCGCGCAGCCCAGCGACGCTCCGGGTTCAGGCGACACAGCGGCCCTTGAATTCTGTGCGCCAGGTCGCCGCGACATGGGTCAAACGGTGGCACCCGGCCGGCCGGGGGTCGTCATGCAGTGTGGGTGATTCACGCGCCGGTCGGTCGACGGCGCCCATCCGGCCGCTCACGCTCCCTGTCGATCTCCTTCCTGCAATCGAATGCGCCGTCTCTCTTTTGGAGACGGAGGGTGTGGCCGCCCGTGTGCGAGTTGGGTGCTGCCGCTGTCGACGTATGCGCGCGGCCGTCGGGTTCACGATCCTCCCGGGCCCTCCGCCTCCGGCACGAAGCTCGCAAATACGCCTGTCAGATGGCCGAGCATCCCGGTCACCGCCTTCGCCGGGGAGTGGCCGCCTGGTGCCGTTGGCGGTGCCGCTGGCCATGAAGGCCGTCTTCCGGGCGACGACGCGTCGGTTGGGTTCTCGGCGCGGCTACCAGTCAGGCTTCCCGCTGTACTGCGGCCACCTGTTGGGGTGTATTCGGCTGCACTGCTTGGGCCTCGTCGCCTCGCGGCGCTACGGCGCCCGGGGGACTTAGCGCTGCCTGATCGGCGTTCTCTTTCCGCCACAGTGCTGGCGGTGCCGCCCCTCGGCGCGATCACGACGCAGTGGTTGCCGAATGCACACGAGGCGGGGCCGGTCGGCCATTGCCACCGCCGCCTCGGTAGGCATCACCAAGGCTCTCGCCGAGGAGGCTCTTTGGCGCGGCGTCCGGCAGCCCTCTTCCCCAACGCTCTTGTCCGGGTGGGGCAGGGGGAGGAGGTCGGCGCCGGCATCGCGGGCGCGGACGGCCGGCCGCCGCTGCCGTGGAACGCGGCCTTCGGTGGCCGGGCCGTCGACGTCAGTGAGCCGGGCGGGTTCCTCGAGCTCGACGTGTCGGACGGGCCGCACATCACCGTGCTCTCGCCGACGACGAAGCGGCTGACCGCGCTCGGCCGGCGGTGGCGCCAGGCGCTCAAGGAGGCCAAAACCGCCCACGACCGCCACCGCGAGCTGGACACGCCGGCGCCGCTGCCCGACCTCGCCGCGCTCTCGACGCAACCGTCGACGAACGACGGCTCGACCCCGAACGGCAGCAGCATCGCCCTACTGCTGGAGCACCAGGGCGCCAGCTTGCTCCTCGGCGCGGACGCGTTCGGTTCGGTCCTCACGGCCGGACTCAGTGCGCTGGCCCGGCACCGCGGACTTGATGTCCTCACCCTCGACGCGGTCAAGGTCCCGCACCACGGCAGCCGGGGGAACGTCAGCCGCGCCCTGGTGCAGGCCGTCCCGGCCCAGCACTACCTCGTGTCGACCAACGGGGACATCTTCCACCACCCGGACGACGAGGCGATCGCCCGGATCGTCATCGGGGCGCCCCCCGGCGCGACCCTGTGGTTCAACTACCGGACGCCGCGCACCGCTCGGTGGGACGACGCGACCCTCCGCGCTGAGCACGACTACGAGGTGCGCTACCCCGAGGACCACACGAGTGGTGTCGTCCTCACCCTTCCGGCTCACGCCGGCTCGCGTCGGTGGTGAGTCACTCCGCCGCGAGAGCGGCCGTGTCATACCGCCGCGAGAGCGGCCGTGTCGTACCGCCGCGTGCGGGCGCGCGCCGTCGGGCTCTTTCCACACCGCTGGCAGCCGTTGAGGGCTGCGTCGGTCGTGATCGAAGGCGTGGCGGAGGGCTGTTGCGCCCAAGTCGTACCGTCGCGGGCGAGGTCTTGCGATGTTCGCCCGACCAGCCCCCGGCCTCCCGAGCCACCGGCGGAGGCGAGTCGCTCTCAGAGGTTCTGAGCCAAGCTGCCGAGCTGCTGGATGCTCCCGAGGAGAGACCCCACCGGTCCGAGGCCCGCTCCGCCCCGCCCGAACTCGGCATCGATGGCTTGGCGCGCATCCTTGGTTCTGGCGTTGAACCGCTTGATGGCCTGTCGCACCTCGTCGCCGGTGCTGTTGTCGTTCAGCGTTGCGAGAAGGGTGTCGGCCGCGTCCTCGACCGTCGCGACGTGGTTGGCCATCGCGGTCTTGGGCTTGCCGGTACCCAGCCGGTCGTATGACGTCCTCACGCTGGTGAGCGCCTCTTGCAGGTCCTTCGGCTGTCCCGTTCCCCACTTGTCGGGGGTGGTCATGGGCCGGTCGGGCTTCCTGGGTTGGTCGGCCATCGTCGCTCCTCCGTTGTCGGTTTCCGTTTCGACACAATTCCTTCGAGAGATTGTGCGGAGTCCCGCGGCGTCTGCACGTGCGGCTACGGACTCTCCACACCCGTGCCATCGCGGCTAGCGACGGATGAGGTCCGTGATCATCGTCCGGTCCGTCCTGTTGGAGTCGTCGTTCCACCCTAGATGGAGACCTCGGGACCCTCCCGCTCCGGCGCGAGAGCGGCAGAGTCATACCGCCGCCAGACGGCCCACCCCTCGCTCCTCAACTGGGGTCATCTCGGCCCCTGCTGAACAGCCGAGGCGCCGGGAGGGCAACCTGTGACAGTGTGTCCGCCCGCGAAGGTGGCTCGCCCCGGGTCGCCGCTTGCCTCCGAGCGTTCCACAGGCAGCTCGTCCCACGCGCACGGCCCATGGAGCTAGCCTCCAACTGTGTCTGCGAAGTTCGAGAGACGGGCTGCCCGCGATGCTGTGGCGGCCTATCACGAGGCTCGCCTGGGTGAGCTCATCGCGCACGTGGGGCAAACGATCGACAACTTTCGTGCCGGCGAGCTCGACGCATTCGCGACAGACCAAGCGCTGTACCAATACTCGCGTTCCGCCAAGGAACTCTGGAAGTTCTGCAATCTGACCCCGGTCGAGATTGCCGCGCGCGCCGTTCTCGATCAGCCCGCGATCGACTGGTGGGAGCGAGGCGCATTCAGACGGCGATAACTCGCGTGAGCACAGACGCTGCATGCCCGTGGTGGGTCACTTCGCCGCTTGCGGGACGCGGACTGCATTCGGTGACAAGTCCATAGATCAATGTGGAGCGTCGCCAGTAATTGAGTCGCCGATGAGTTGGGCAATGTCGTCAAGCCCGTGCGTGTCGGTGCTCAGGCCCTTGCGGTCCCCCAGAAGGGCACTGAACTGCTGGACGTCTTCAAACCGAAGACCGCTGATGACTGGAATGACACATTTGCGCCCCATGATGAGTGCGGCCAGCTCCTGCCTAGGCCAGAATCGGTCCGGATCGATGTACGCGGGTGTAACGAAGCAGATGCGGCAACGGGAAGCTCCGATGCCGATATCGATACCGGTCACAAGGGACTCGCCGAGTCCAACCTGGGCGTCGACCATCCAAACGTCGAGTTCTCGGGCCTGCAGTTCGTCACGTAGGGCGCCCGCCGTCGGCTCACATCCGGCGTGGCGAAGGACAGGAACACGTCGTATCGGCGTTGCACGGGATCCCGGCCAACCGCTCGGGCGAGCGTGTTGAGCGAGGACGCCTCGACGTCGGTCAGTCGAGCGTCGAGGGCCTGCGTGGTCCTGGCTAGTGATTGGAGGTCTCGATCGACAACTCGATCACGGCGCGCCCGTTCTTGCTGCCGCTGGGCTTCGGCCTGGTCGCGCTTCTTCTGTTCCGCGTCCTGCTCTTTATCAATTTTGATCTGAAGGGCGGTGATTACCTTGTCCTGGTCGCCCACCTTGGCCTCAGCTCGTATCAGATCGCGCTCGAGACTCTCGACCTCGCGCTGACGTGACCTGCGCGTGCTCTCGGTGGTTGCGGTGGCGATCTTGGGCCTCTTCTCGGAGAGGCGCCTGCTGATGGCCTGAGCATCCCTGCTCAGGCGGAGCCTTTTGTCGCGTTCACGCGTCAACTGACGCCGGTGCTGGTCGAGCATCGTCATGTGTGATCTTTCATTAGCGGCGCTGAACTAACACGCAATCAAGCAGGAGCAAAGCAGACGCACTACGGCTGGGAAGGTCACGCTCTACCGGAGCGTAGAAGACGGCCCCGACAGCCTGCGGCGGCTCCTGCGTCGGCCCCTGCGTCACACCGCCGCCTGCGGACCGCCGGGATCACCGGCTCGCTCTACCCTCGAGTCGTTCGAGATGCTTGGCCAGTTGGCGGCGGGCGAGGTCGGGGCCGGCTGTCGGGTCGCCGCGTGAGGTGATCACTGTGTCCACTCCTACGCCGTTCCGCTGTTCCAACCAGCAACCGTGTCCACCGCCCAGATGGCGGCAGTCTCCTACCTCGACGGGTGCGCGCCGGCGAGCGCGGTGTTCAGCTCCGCACACAGTTCCTCGAGCGCCTGCGGTGCGCTGCGGCACAGCTTCGGGAAGGCGAGGTAGCCATGCGGCATCCCAACGTATGTGGTGGTGCGTACCGGGACGCCGGCTGACTGCAGGGCCGTGGCGTAGCGCAGCCCGTCGTCGCGGATCGGGTCGTGCTCGGCCACCTGCACCAGGCCCGGCGGCAACCCGCGGTGATCAGGGGCTAGCAAGGGGGAGGCATACGGCTGGCGCGGATCCGCGTCCCCCAAGTAATGCGCCCTGAACGTCATGACGTCGTCTCGGGTCAGAATTGGTGCGTCGGCGTTCTCGTCAATGGATGGGCTAGAGCAGGTCAGGTCGGTCGCCGGATAGAGCAAGGCCTGAAAGCGGATCAGCGGCCCGGACCGGTCGCGCGCCATGAGGCTGACGACGGCGGCGAAGTTACCGCCGGCGCTGTCCCCCATGACCGCCAACCGCTGCGGGTCTGCGAGCCAGTCGTCGGCCCGTCCCGCGATGTCAACCACGGCGGCGTAGCAGTCCTCGGCCGCCGCCGGCCAGCGGTGAGCCGGCGCCAGCCGGTAGTCCACGGAAACAACGACACAACGCACGGCGGCTGCGACGTTGCTGCACAGCCAGTCGGACTGATCCAACGCCCCCAGCACCCAACCCCCGCCGTGGAAGTTGACCACCAACGGCAGAACCGCTTCACCGGCACCGGCGGGACGGTAGACACGGACCGGTAGCGGTCCGGTCGCACCCGCGGCGGTGTCATCGCCAAGGCTCACCCCGGAAGCGACACCGCCAAGCAAGAGGTCGAGCACTCGGTTATGCCCCACGTGACGCTGCTGCGCTCGCGCGATCTGGTCGTCATCCATCCGGCTGATCGACGTCAACGCCAGCGCGCGCCCGAGCACCTTCACCCGAAGGTCGATTCTCGCCATCCTCAGCCCTCCGCGGTCCGTTCGCGCATCCTGCCTCGGACCACACTTGCCCACAACTACGGCAAGCCAAGCCACAACAGGGCGAACACCGCGCCGTCCCGGCGTCCACCACCCGCGTCACCGTCACCACCGAGCTGGGCGGAATCGGTAGGAGTTGAAGGGAATTAGCCTAATCCCACCTCGCGAAGCGTCTAGGGTCCCGCCGTGAGCGCATCGAGGGGACCGGCGGGTGGCGATGTCCCACCGGAGAAGAGGATGCGGTTCAGCCACCTTTCGTGCGCGCGTCCTGCCGCGGCTGGCGGTGGTGGCCGTCCTGGTGGCGATGCTCTTGAAGATGTTCGCCAGCGGTGTCATTCCAGCAACTCTGGCTCTGGGGGGCGTGGCCTTTGCGGGGCTGGGCGTAACCGCAATCCGCGCATACCGAAACCGCTTGTCGTCGTGACAGGCGCAAACCAAGCGAACGCGGACGCGGTACAGCGGGACAATGCCCGTGTGCCGCGTCCACGGGTTGAGTCGCGATGAGTTCGCGGTGGGCTCTGCCATCCGCTTTGGTGGTGCTGCCGGTGACGCTGGCCGTCGCCACGGCCGCCTTGTCGGTCCGGGGCGGGCTCACCGAGTTCACGCTGACCCTGCTGCCGTCGTCGGCGGTCGGCGCGATCGTCGGCGGGCTGCTGGCCGGGCTGCGACCGCGGTATGTCGGCGGCTGGCTGATGCTGACCGGGGGGTTGGCTTTTCTGGTTGGTCAGCTGGCCGAACAGGTCGCCTACCAGGGGCTGGTCGTGTCTCCGGGAACGGTCGCCTACGCGAGCACGGCACTGTGGCTCGGCAACTGGATCTTCCCACCAGCCCTGGTGCCGCTCTTCGTGCTCGTGCCGCTGACCTTCCCCGACGGTCACCTCCCCTCGAGGCGGTGGAGGCCTCTGCTGGGTTTCGCGCTGCTGGTCGTGGTCGAGCTGGCCGTTCTCGGGGCGTTCGGCTCGCCGACACTGCGCCTGGGCGATCCGTATTGGCCGAACCCCTTCGCGGTCACCGCCCTGGCTGCGCTAATCCCCACCGCGCTGATCGCCGGGGCCGTGGCGACCCTGGCCGCGGCGATCGCTGCGGCCGGCAGCCTGGTCTCTCGTTGGCGCCGAGCGGATGCGACGGGGCGACGACAGATCTTGTGGGTTGCCCTGGCCACGCTCGTCGTCACCGTCGGGTTTGCTGTCGACGCGGCCGTTGCGGCGTTGGCGCCCTGGGCATACCCCGCGGTCTTCCCGGTCCTGCAGGTCGTCACGGTCGTGGGCCCCCTGGCGATCGCGGTGTCGATCCTTCGACACCAGCTGTTCGACATCGAGATCGTCTTCAGCCGGGCCTTGGTCTACACGCTCCTGACCGCCGCACTGCTTGGTGCATATGTGGCGTCCGTCGCAATCATGACGAGCCTGGTGCCGACCACTGACGTGCTGGGCCGGCTGCTCGGCACGGCGGTCGTCGCCGTCGCGTTCGCCCCGTTGCGGGCGTGGTTGCAGCATCTCGTCCGGCGACGTCTCTTCGGTGGCCGGGCCGAGCCGTATGCCGCGTTAACCAGCCTGTCGCGGCAGCTCGAGGCCCCCACCTCGCCGGACCGCGTCCTGACCACCCTGGCCACGGCAGTGGCACAGACCCTCAGGTCGCCGTACGCGTCGGTCGAGATCGCCCGCCACGGAACGGTGACCACAGCGGCCCTATTTGGCCAGCCGCCCAGCAACGGCACCGACGTCGTCGCCGTCGACCTGACCCACGGCGGCCAACAGGTGGGCCGACTCGTCGTCGGACAACGCGGCCAGCAAGCCGTTCTCCGCAGCCGACCTTCGGTTGCTGGCGGATCTGGCGCTGCCCGTGGGTGCCGCCGGGCACGCGGTTCAGCTATCGATGGACCTGCAACGCTCCCGCGAGCGCCTCGTGCTCACCGTCGAGGAAGAGCGACGCCGGCTCGGCCGGGACCTGCATGACAGTCTCGGGCCGCAGCTGGCCGCGATCAGCATGCAGGTCGAGGCCGCCCACGACCTGGTGCGGTCAGACCCAGATCGAACCGTGACGATGCTCGCAGACCTTGCTCGACCAGACCGAGTCCGCCATCCGGGAGACCCGGCAGATGGCCCACACCCACCGCCCACCCGCCCTCGACGCGCTCGGCCTGGTCGCCGCCCTCCAGGCCCACATCAACCACCTGACCACCGTCCCGGCGCGGATGACCGTGCCGCGCAGACTGCCCCCACTCCCGGCAGCCGTCGAGGTCGCCGCCTATCGAATCGCCTTAGAGGCACTGGCAAACGTCGTCGCCCACGCCGACGCCCGGTCCTGCCGTCTGCGGGTAACCCACGACGGCGACCGGCTGCTCATGGAAGTGGACGACGACGGACGCGGGATCACCGAGGGACACCAGGCCGGGATAGGCCAACAGTCCATGCGGGAACGAGCCGAAGAACTCGGCGGCAGCCTCGCCGTGCACAACCGACAAGACGGCCCCGGGACAACCGTGATCGTGGCGTTGCCCTGCGCACCACCCGACGGGACCTCGCCGACATCATCCATCGAACCTGAGCCGAGCATCCAGAGGGAGTCGCCGTGGGTGGGTTGAAGATCCTCATCTGCGACGACCATGAAGGGTTCCGCAGAAGCCTGGCCGCCCTACTGGACGGCGCGGAGGACGTCACTGTTGCCGCCAACGTGGCCGACGGGGAGGCCGCTGTCGAAGCCGCCAACGCCCTCCAGCTCGATGTCGCCCTGATGGACCTGACCATGCCCGGCATCGGGGGAATCGAAGCAACCCGACGGATCCTGCAGAACGCACCGCACGTCGCCGTCGTCGTCCTGACCATGGTCGAAGATGACGACTCAGTCTTCGCCGCCATGCAGGCCGGCGCCAAGGGCTACCTGCTGAAGGGCGCACGCCGCGACGAGATCGTCAGAACCATTCGAGCCGTAGCCGAAGGCGACGCAGTGTTCGGATCCGGCATCGCCGGCCGGTTGATCCGCTACTTCGGCACCCCCTCCCGGCAGGGCCGCGGCGTTCCCCGAGCTGACGGCCCGCGAGGTCCAGATCCTGTCACTGCTGGCACGCCATCTGAACAACCCAACCATCGGCCGACAGCTCGGAATCACCGAGAAAACCGTCAGGAACAACATCTCGGCAATACTGACCAAACTGTGCATCGCCGACCGGGCGCAGGCCATCATCGCGGCACGGGACGCCGGCCTTGGAACCTGACCTCCCGGTCCTCCGGGTGTCGCGCGACGCCCTAGCGGTTCGCCCCTGGCGGGGCATCGGCGGCCTCGTCGACACGAGCGGCGCGCTGTCGTGGCACCGTGGCTGTGGAACCCGTGAGCGCTGAAAGGTGCCATCATGACGGACCGGCCTCTGCTCGCCGCGGTTGGCGTCTTCGCTGCATCGTCAGCCGTTGGCGCTGCCGTGTCCGTGAAGGAAGGTATCCGAGGCGAACCGTTCGGTATTGATCTTCCGGGCAGCGTAGGAATGCATGTTGCGGCCGGCTGGGGTAGCGGCCTGTCCGCTCCATGGCCCCTGGAAGCTCTGGCCCTGGGGGTGGCTATCTACGCCCGGCCGGGTGTGCGTGGGCCCGGAACGTGCAGGTCGGCCTCGGCGCCGTCATGCTCCTCAGCACCCTGATTGAACCGGTTACCTGGGGACGGCGATCACGGTCCCGGCTGACGGCAGCCGCAAATTTCGGTCAACCTCGTCACCGCGGTCACCCTGTTGTGCACCGGCCGCACGAGGGCAACCAACACACCATCACCCGCCTAAACACACAGTCGCCCCAAACGAGCTTCAGAACCGCCGCGCTCAACCTACCGCCGCGGGGGCGGGGTGGGCTTCCCCTCGTAGCGTGGAGACATCGCCTTTGAGGAGGTAGCGGGCGATGGTCAGGAGCTATCGGAAGTTCGATGAGGACTTCAAGCAGGGCGCGGTGGCGCTGGTGATCGAGACTGGCAAGCCGATCGCCCGGGTGGCCCGGGATTTGGGCATCAACGACGGCACCCTGGGCAACTGGTGCGCCCGGCAGCGGCGGGCTCCGACGTCCAGGCGTGGGTGGCCGAGCTTGCGGCCTCGGGTCTCTCCCCCTCGAGCGTCCAGCGGACCCACGGCGTGCTTTCGCAGGTGTTCGACGTTGCGGTGCGGGACCGTCGGATCCCGTCCAACCCGTGCAAGGGGACCAACCTGCCGCGCAAGACCAGCCGCGAGAAGCGGTTTCTGACCGCCGACCAGGTGGAGGCGCTAGCGGAAGCCTGCGGCCCCCGGGGCACCGTCATCCGGTTCCTGGCCTACACCGGGTTGCGGTGGGGCGAGATGGCCGCCCTAAGGGTTTGCGACGTCGACCCGCTGCGACGGCGCCTGCACGTCCGCCGCTCGGTCACTGAGGACAACGGCCGGCTCGTCTTCGACACGACCAAGACCAACGAGGCCCGAGTCGTGCCGCTCCCCCGGTTTCTCGTCGACCAGGTTGCGCAGTTGTGCGCCGGCAAGGATGACGACGAGCTCGTCCTCGAGGGCCAGCGGGGCGGTGTCCTGCGGAACCGGAACTTCAACCGGCGCACCTTCGCGCCGGCCGCACTCAGCATCGGTGAACCTAACCTCACCCCGCACGGTCTGCGGCACACCGCAGCCTCGCTGGCGATCGCCGCGGGAGCCAACGTGAAGGTCGTTCAGCAGATGCTCGGGCACAAGACCGCGAGCATGACGCTGGACCTCTATGGACACCTGTTCCCGGACCAGCTGGATGACGTCGCGGACCGTCTCGACGTCATCGGCCGGACGGCCGCGGCGAATCTTGCGGACTTTTTGCGGACTAGCCGGGATGTGAGGGTTGTTCCCGGAGTGGCCGCCGCAGGCCTGTGACCTGCGGTTTTATGGGTGGGCCCGGCCGGGATCGAACCGACGACACCCGCGGTGTAAACGCGGTGCTCTGCCAACTGAGCTACAGGCCCCTGCCCGGCCCGGTGGCCGTTGCCGAGGCGCGAGAAATTCTGTCAGACCCGTCACACCGACGCCGTAGTCGAGCGCAGCTCGGCCAGGGCGGCCCTATAGCCGGCGAAGTCACGCGGCTCCCCCGGACCGTTGAGGAGGACCCATCGGACCACCGCGTCCCGGTCGACAAGGAACGTACCGCGCAGCGCGAACCCGGTCTGCTCCCAGAAGACCCCGTATGCGCGTGCGGTCTCCCCGTGCGGCCAGAAGTCGCTGAGCAGCGGGAAGAAGTAGCCCTCGGCGTCGGCCCACGCGCGGATCGACTCCATCGGGTCGCACGAGATGCCGAGGACCTGGACATCGTCGTCCTCGAAGTCCTCCAGATGGTCGCGGATCT
>Ga0307292_10000568_pt1 | contig 12696 bp, 10 predicted proteins | sample ER_DNA_149_FD_194471 | JGI IMG/M metagenome (GOLD analysis project Ga0307292, IMG submission 194471) | Bulk soil microbial communities from the East River watershed near Crested Butte, Colorado, United States - ER_DNA_149 | ecosystem: Environmental > Terrestrial > Soil > Floodplain | place...
CGGCGATCATCGACGTCAACCGGCTCGGGCAGCGCGGCGAGACGATGCACGGCTGGGACCTCGACTCGTACGCGGATCGCGCCCGCGCCTTCGGCTGGCTCGCGATCGAGATCGACGGGCACGACGTGGAGGCCGTGGACAAGGCGTACGCCGAGGCGATCTCGACCGAAGGCGTCCCGACCGTGATCGTGGCGAAGACCATCAAGGGCAAGGGCGTCAAAGCGGTCGAGAACCAGCCGGGCTGGCACGGCAAGGCGCTCGACGACCCCGAGCAGGCGATCGAGGAACTCGGCGGCGAGCGCAACATCAAGGTGGAGGTTGCAAAGCCGGACTTCGACGGCGAGCCCCACTCGTTCGACGAGAGCCCGCTCGAGCTGCCCACCTGGGAGCTCGGCGAGGAGGTGGCGACCCGGCTCGCGTACGGCGAAGCGCTCGTGGCCATCGGCGCAGCCAACGGCAAGGTCGTCGCTCTGGACGGCGAGGTCAGCAACTCCACCTACGCAGAGCTGTTCGCGAAGGCCCACCCCGACCGCTACTTCGAGATGTTCATCGCCGAGCAACAGCTGGTCGCGGCGGCGGTCGGCCTGCAAGTGCGCGAGTGGGTGCCGTTCGCGTCGACGTTCGCCGCGTTCTTCAGCCGCGCCTACGACTTCGTCCGCATGGCGGCGATCAGCCAGGCAAACATCCGGCTCTGCGGCTCGCATGCGGGTGTCTCGATCGGCGAGGACGGGCCGTCGCAGATGGCGCTCGAGGACCTCGCCATGATGCGTGCCGTTCACGGCTCGACGGTGCTCTACCCCTGCGACGCGAACCAGACGGCGAAGCTCGTGGCGGAGATGGCCGACCGCGAGGGGATCGTCTTCCTGCGCACGACCCGCGCGGCGACGCCGGTGGTCTACGGCGCCGACGAAGAGTTCCCGATCGGCGGAGCGCGTGTCCTGCGGGAGGGCGACGACATCGCGATCGTCGGCGCGGGGATCACGCTGCACGAGTCGCTGAAGGCGGCCGAGCAGCTGGAGAGCGAGGGCGTCTCCGCGCGCGTGATCGACCTCTACTCCGTGAAGCCCGTCGACGGCGAGACGCTCCGCGCGGCCGCGGAGGCGACGGGCGGGCGCGTGCTGACGGTCGAGGATCACTGGTCCGAAGGTGGCATCGGAGATGCGGTGCTCGAGGCGCTCTCCGACGGCGAGACGCCTGCGCGCGTGGTTCGGCTGGCGGTGCGCGAGATGCCCGGCTCCGGGAAGCCGGCCGAGCTGCTCGCCGCGGCGGGAATCGACGCCGACCACATCGTCGAGGCAGCGCGGGCTCTGGTCGGATCGGCTGTCGCGGCGCGGGGCTAGCCCCGCATTACGCTTAAGCGGTGGCCGTTGTCACCGCATCCAACCTCCGCAAGGAGATCGCCGGCTCGCTGCTCTTCGAGGGCGTCTCGTTCTCGGTCGAGCGGCGCGACCGGCTCGCGCTTTCCGGCCCGAACGGCGCCGGCAAGACAACGTTGCTGCGAATGCTCACCGGTGAGAGCGAGCGGCACGGCGGCGAGCTCGCCTTCGCCAAGGGCACGCGTATCGCGCTGCACGACCAGCGGCCTCCGATCCAGAGCGGAATGAGCCTGCGCGAGTACGCGCTCAGCGACGCTCGCGACCTCGTCGCGACCGAGGAGGAGCTGCATGCCCTCGAGCAGGCCATGGCCTCCGGCGACCACGGCCCGGCAACGCTGCGCCGCTACTCCGAAGCCCAGGCGCGCCTCGAGCACGCGGGCGGCTATACCTGGCGCGAGCGTGCGGCCGCCGCCCTGCGAGGCCTCGGGTTCGCGGAGCGCGACCTGGACCGGGCGCTCGACACGTTTTCCGGCGGCGAGCTGACCCGCGCCTCACTTGCCCGGGCCCTCGCCGGCGATCCCGACCTTCTCCTCCTGGACGAGCCGACGAATCACCTCGACGTCGAGAATCTCGAGTGGCTCGAGCAGGAGCTCCAGTCGATCGATGCGGCTGTAATCCTGGTCGCGCACGACCGCTGGTTCCTCGAGGCCGTGACGACGGGCGTGCTCGAGCTCGAGGCCGGCAGGGCGCTGTTCTTCCCGGGCGAGTGGCACACGTGGCGCATCGAGAAGGCGTCGCGGGCCGCAGCGGCCGCGAAAACGGCCCAGCGGGTCGGGGTCGACATCGCGCGCCTCGAGCGCTTCGTGGAGCGCTTCCGGTACAAGAAGAACAAGGCGAAGCAGGCCCAGGCGAAGCTGTCCCAGATCCAGCGCCTGAAGAAGGAGCGTGCGGGCGCAACGGGCGAGCTCGAGCTCCTGACCCGCCGCAGCCGGTCGCTCGGCTTCGAGTTCCTCAAGCCCGCCCGAAGCGGCCGGACGGTGCTCGAGGCGACCAAGCTCGGCGTCAGCGCGGGAGACAAGGAGCTCCTGACGGACACGACCTTCGCGATCGAGCGCGGTGAGCACGTTGGGCTCGTGGGCCCGAACGGCTCCGGCAAGACGACGCTGCTCGAGACGATTCTCAGCGCGCGCGAGCCGCGTGAGGGCTCAGTCCGGCTCGGCCACGGGGTCATTCCCGCCTACTTCTCGCAGCACGAGGTCGAGCTCGACGAGCGCGGAAGCGTGCTCGATTGCGCCCAGCGCACGACCGGACTGCCCCGGCCGCAGGCCCAGACGCTGCTCGGCCGCTTCCTCTTCTCCGGCTGGGAGGCCCACGAAAAGCCTGTCACCGCGCTCTCCGGCGGCGAACGGCGAAGGCTCGCGCTGGCGCTCGTAGTCGCCTCGGGGGCGAACTTCCTCGTGCTCGACGAGCCGACGAATCACCTCGATCTCGAGAGCCGGGAGGCGCTCGAGACGGCGCTCGACGCGTTTCCGGGCACCGTGCTCCTCGTCTCCCACGACCGCGCACTGCTCGACGCGGTTGCCGAGCGGACGCTGGCGATCGAGGAGAAATCGATCAACTCCTACGAAGGCGGCTGGGCCGACTACGCGCAGCGACGAGACGAGCCGACGATCGCGCCGTCGGAGCCGGCTCGCGCACAGAAGGAAAAGGCGAAGCCGCAGCGGGCTCGCGTGGCGCGCCCATCCGAGCTGGAACGGCTCGAAGGTGAGATCTCGCAGCAAGAGGAAGCGGTAGCGGAGCTCGAACGGAAACTCTCGGAGGACTGGTCCGACGTGGCGACCCTGACCGCGCACCGAAATGCCCGAGACGAGCTCCAGGGGCTCATCTCACGCTGGGAGCGTCTGTTCGAGGAGGCTCAGGCCTAGGCCTTCGGCTCGTCGAACGTCGCGAGCAGTGCCTCCGCAACGACGCGCATGGGCCGGCCCGAGACTTGACTCGCCTTGCGCAGGCGAGAGAACGCATCTTCCTCGCTCAGCCCCTCGCGTTCCATCAGCAGGCCCTTCGCGCGCTCGATCGACTTGCGCGCGGCCAGGGCCTCGGCGAGCGAGTCCGCCTGCTCGCGGAGCGCGCTCAGCTCCTCGTGACGCGCGCGGGCCGTGTGGATCGCCGGCAGCAGATCCTGCTCGCGAAAGGGCTTGACGAGGTAGCCGAAGACGCCGGCTTCGATCGCGCGCGAGACGAGCTCGTCCTGCCCGTAGGCAGTGAGCATCACGATCGGAATCGGACGCTCGTCGAGGATGCGGCGAGCCGCTTCGATCCCGTCAAGCCGCGGCATCTTCACGTCGAGCACCGCGAGGTCAGGCTGCTCGCTTCGAGCCAGCTCGACCGCTTCGAGGCCGTCCTTCGCCTCGGCGCAGACCTCGAAACCGGCACGCTCGAGTAGTTCGCGAAGGTCGAGGCGAATGATCGTTTCGTCCTCGGCGACGAGGATCCTCATCGCGGGATCGTAGACTCCCGCGGCGTGAGCACCTGTTGCGCCCGAGGCTACGAGAAGTTCTTCGGCGCCCGGACTGCGCGGCGCGACGCCCGCAAGTACCGGCGCAAAGGGCTCGACGGCACCGCCCAGCGGCTGGTCGACGAGATGGCGACGCGCGACGTGGCTGGAGCTTCCGTGCTCGAGGTGGGCGGCGGTGTGGGCGCGATCGACCTCGAGCTCTTGCGGCGCGGCGCCGCGAGCGCGCTGATCGTCGAGCTCTCACACGGCTATGACGAAGAGGCGAAGGCGCTTGCCCGTGAGGCGGGAGCCGAGCAGCGGATCGAGAGGCGTCACGGGGATTTCGCCGAGAGCGAAGCCGGCATCGACCCTGCCGATGTCGTGGTCATGCATCGGGTCGTGTGCTGCTACCCCGATCCGGACCTCCTCGTCGGGGCCGCCGCGCGACATGCTCGGCGGTTGCTCGCGCTCAGCTTTCCTCGCGATACCTGGTGGCTACACATCGGCTTTCGGCTCGTCAACGTCTGGTGCCGGATGACGGGTGGAATCGAGGCGTTCGTCCATCCCCCGGCGGAGGTGCTGCGGGCGGCGGAGGCACAGGGACTGAGGTTGGCCGTGCACGAGCGCGCAAGCCGCGTCTGGCGGGTAGCAGTGTTCGAGCGCGTCTAGGAGGGTTTGGCGGAACGTCGCTCGTCCTCGGGGTGCTCTGCTCGTTCCGAGGCAAGGACGCAGGGAGTGCCGATAGCTATAGCTATCGGTGCGACTGAGGACGCCGCATCGGGGCGAGCAGGGCGGCCCGAGGGCACAGCCGATGTTTCGTCAGGCCCTCCTAGTCGCTCACGCCGGGAAGACCACCTCTGCCCGTAGCCCACCGTCGGACTCCAGGGTGAGCGTCCCGTCGAGCTCGTCCCGTACGAGCGCACGAACGATCGAGAGGCCCGTGCCGGAGACCGGCTCGCCGCTCACGCCGGTTCCGTCGTCCGCGATCGCGAGCACGACCTGTCCGTCGCGCCGGCCGAGCTCGACCCGAACCGACTGACCGCCGTGCTCGAGCGCGTTCTGGAGCAGCTCCGAGAAGACAAGCGCCAGGGCGGTCGCACGGTTGCCCGCCAGCAGCACCGGCTCGAGCGTCGCCTCGACCGCCTTCGCCTGCCCGAGCCCCTGCACCAGCATCGCGCGCAACCGGTCGAGCAGCTCGTCCAGCGCAACATCGTCATCACGCCGCTCCGTCAGCACCTCGTGCACTGCCGCGATCGCCAGGATCCGGTTCACCGAGTCGTCGAGGGCCTTGCCCGCGTCGACGTCGTCGGCTCGCGCCTGCAGCCGCAGCAGTGACGCCACGGTTTGGAGGTTGTTCTTGACCCGGTGATGAATTTCCTGTGCCAGCACCCCGCGCAGCACTGCCCGCCCGTGCTCGAGGGCGACCGCCGCGTGGCTCGCGATCGAGCCGAGCAGCGCGCAGTCGTCGCTCGTGAACGCGGTGTCCCGGTCGCAGACGAGCTCCCCGACCTGCCGGCCCTTCCAGCGCAGCGGGACCCGCACGGCATGCTTGCCCGCGCGCCCGTCCGGCCAGACGACCTCGCCGTCCTCGAGCACGAGCGCCGCGCCGGTCGCGCCGAGCGCATCCACCGTAGCCGCGACGATTCCCTCGAGCGACTCCTCGAGGTAGAGCGACTCCGACACCGCTTCCGAGATGCGCGCGAGCGCCTCCAGCTCGACCACTCGCCGCTGGGCCTGGGCGTAGAGCTTCGCGTGCTCGATGGTCTGCGCGACCTGGGCCGCGATCGCCAGCAAGAGGTCGATCTCGGCCGGCGAGAACTCCCGTGGATCCTTCGTACGGACGTTGAGGGCACCCGCCAGCTTCGTGCGCGCCAGAACCGGAACGGCCAGGATCGATTCGTACTCGTCCTCGCGCAGGTTCGGGAAGGCCTTGAAGCGCTCGTCGAGATGGGCTTGCGCTGGAATCATCACCGGCTCACGCAACGATGCCGCTGTGCCGGTGATCCCCTCGCCCGGCCGCATCCGAGGTCGGCCCGTCATCTCCTCGACCCGAGTCCCGTGGGTCGCGCGCAGCACGAGCTCGTCGGCCTGCTCGTCGTAGAGGTAGACGAAGCACGCGTCCGCACCGAGCGCGTCGGCCACCTTCCGCGCGACGAGGGAGAGCACCTCTTCGAGGTCGAGCGTCGAGTTGACGGCGGCGATCGTCTCGGTCAGCAGGCGCAGGTGCCGCGCGGTCTCGTCCACGCGCCGATTGTAGGTAGCCGCCGCGACCCTTAGGCTTACCGGCCGTGAACAAGTACGACTGGCTGCTGTTCCTGCACATCACCGGGGCCTTCCTGCTCGTCGGCGGTGGTGTCGTCGCCGCCGCCCTGAACATGGCGGCCCTGCGCCGTGACCGGCCCAGCGAGATCCTGTTGCTCTTCGGGCTGACCCGGATCGCGGTAGCCGCGATCATCGCCGGCAGCGTGCTCGCGTTCGTCTTCGGGCTCTGGCTCGTGAACGAGGTCGGCTACGGCTACGGCGAGGGCTGGATCGTGGGCGCAATCGTGCTCCTGATCCTCGGCAACGCGATCGGCGGGTACGCCGGCAGCCGTGACGCCCGCACCGCAAAGCTTGCTGAGCAACTGGTGGCGCAGGGCGATGCTCCGAGCGCCGAGCTACAGGCTCGCGTGCGCGACCCGATCACGTTGGCCTGCAACTACGGCAGCGGGTTGATCCTGGTGGCCCTGCTTGCGCTCATGATCTGGAAGCCGGGCGCCTGATGCTTGCGCTCATCCGCCCCGACAGCTGGAACCTGCCGCTCTTCGTGCACGTGCTCGGCGCGATGATCCTCTTTGGCGCGACTGCCACCGTGGCGATCGCCGGCTTCGCCGCGAGAACCCGAACGCAGCACGCCGAGCTGCTGGCGCGAGTGGCACTTAAGACCTTCCTATTCGCAATCATCCCCAGCTGGATCGCGATGCGGGTCGGCGCGGGCTGGATCGAGGGCAAGGAGTTCCCGAACGGCGACGAGCCCGGCTGGCTGGGCGTCGGCTTCGCCGTCTCCGAGGGGGGCGCGCTCCTGCTGATCGCGCTCGGAATCCTCGGGTGGGTCTCGGTGCGGCGACACGGAGTCGGGCGGGCGGCAGTCGTAGTGCCGGTGCTCGCCGGGATCTACGTCGTCGCGCTCGGCATCGCCTGGTGGGCGATGTCCGCCAAGCCCGGATAAGACGCGGCGCAGACTGCAAGTTGGGCGTCCAGGCCGCGTCTTATTCAGGCGAGGCCGGGTGGCCGTCTCGGGGAAGGCGACGCTAGCTTGGCGGCTAGGCCACCCTGGAGAGAGAGGAAACCACCCGGCCTTTGCCTAACGAGCGCGGTTCTATCTCGGCGGATGAACATATTCAAGAGGCGTTGAGGAAGACCAACGCTGGCGTTGAGGTCAGCGCCTGGCTCTGTGTTTGCGTACAGTGCGTTGCGTCCACCCGCAGGCGAGAGCGGCCGCCCCTGTCTCTCGATCTGAGATTGATGCTTTCCCAAAGCCGCGGTGGCCGCTCTCGCTCCATCGGCTGGTTAAGACACTTCCGATCTGCAAGCCGTCGCGCTGTGGTGCCGCGTCGCGACAATGATCCGTCGCGAGACAGTTCAGTGAGCCGGGGCGGAGCGCCTAGGCTCTGCGGCCAGCCGACGCCCCGGGCGGAGGGAGAGAGATGCCGTACCCCGACTCGTACCTATTGTCGGCAGAGCGGCCGGACGGGTTTAGGCGTCCGTAGCCCGAACGGCGTTCGTCGCGGGGTGGTCAGCACCGCAGTACCGACCACCCCAACGCGATATGAATGATCGATCAGCGGAATGCGCCCCCCAAACGTCCGGGAAACAACGTGGCCAAGGGCAGACGGAGATTGACGGCGCTGTCGCAGGTTAGGCCGCGGTTCGTGGTGAGCGGCGGTGATCCGACCCACCCTCGACGATCCTCGCAAGCAACCTTTCGTCGGCGCTGTAGTAGAACGTGCTTCGAAGGAGCTGACCGGAGGCGTCGTATTCCGTCACGACCACCATCCCGTTGCTCAGCTTCTTGCCTTGCCGCAAATGCCGGGGCCGCCCCCGACGTTCGTTCTCCACTCTCTCAGTTTCGTCACTTTCGTATGTCTGTCGACCCCAGTCTCGATCGGGCGACCCCTACCGAAGCCCCTCAGGGTCTACAGGGACACCACGCGGGTACCGGGACAATCAAGCGCTCGCGATAACCCGGAATCGATCCCGCCCGGGTCGCAAGCTTTGGGAACGCCCGTCATCCCACTTGACAAGAATCTGCAGCTGATCTGAGTAGAAGACGGTTCCGTGCTGGAGGATGCCCAAGCGGGACCGCTCGACCCGCTCCCCTTTGCCGGGAATCCGCTCGCTCAGCGGACGCTCCTCCCTAGTGTCTTGGGGCGCATAGTTGATTTGACTTCGAGCAGCCAAGCTCGCTAGATGCCACCACGCACCCCGGCCTAAGCGCATCTTCACGAACTTTTTACGGCAGCTCGAGGGGCGCGGCGAACGCCCGATGAGCCGTCCGTAACGAAGGCCGCCCTCGCCAGCGCGGCCCCCTAACAAATGTTTTACCGCCGCCGTCCAACTGACCCGCTAGGGTCGACGGCAATGTCGGTGCCAGCCGCGGCGCTCCTCCAAACCTCCGGATTCCTCGTGGCGGATGCGCGGGGACGGGTGGTGGGACGCGTGGAGTGCCCGATGTACGGAACCGAGCCCGACATCCCGGACGCGCTGGCGGTACGGAAGGGCTTCTTCGCCCGCCGGCGGCGCCTCGTGCCCGCGGCCGCGATCGAATTGATCGACGGGGCGAGCGGCGTGATCGGCCTGCGCGTCGAGCGCGAGTCGTTGCGCAGCTTTCTCTAACGAACCCGACCCTCTAACGACCACGAGCTGCGGATAAACCCGGCAGCTCGCAGTCGGCCGTCAGTTGGGTTCCGCTAAGCCGCAGGCCGCGGAACCGGCCCCGATTGTCCCTCTTTTCTAGAGTACGGACAAGTACCGCTCGAGCTCCCAGTCGGTGAGCTGCACTCGGTAGTCATCCCACTCCTTCCGCTTCAGCTCGACGTAGCGGTCGAAGATGTGCGGCCCGAGCGCCTTCCGCGCCAGGTCCGACTGGGCCAGCTCGTCGATCGCCTCGCCCAGGGTCTCGGGCAGCGAGACGATCCCGCGCTCACGCCGCTGCTCGGGCGTGAGGTGGTAGAGGTTGGTCTCCATCGGCTCGGGCAGCTCGTACCCGTGCTCGATCCCGTCGAGGCCGGCGTGGAGCAGCGTCGCGAAGGTCAGGTACGGGTTACAGGCCGGATCGGGACAGCGGATCTCTGCCCGCGTGGCCTGCTCCGAGCCCGGCTTGTAAAGCGGGATCCGAATCAGCGCCGAGCGGTTGCGGCGCGACCAGGCGACGTAGACCGGGGCCTCGTAGCCCGGGACGAGCCGCTTGTAGGAGTTGACCCACTGCGCGAAGACCGCCGAGATCTCACGCGCGTGGCGGAGCTGCCCGGCGATGAACGCCTTGCCGACGTCGGAGAGGTGCCACTGGTCATCGCCGTCGAAGAACGCGTTGCGCCCGTCGGTGAAGAGCGACTGGTGCGTGTGCATCCCCGAACCGTTCTCGCCGAAGATCGGCTTCGGCATGAAGGTCGCGTGGTAACCGGCCTTCTTCGCGATCTCCTTGACGATCAGGCGGTAGGTGACGGTGTGGTCGGCCATGGTCAGCGCCGGCGCGAAGCGCATGTCGATCTCGTGCTTGGAGGGCCCGACCTCGTGATGGACGTACTCGATCGGGATGCCGACGCTCTCGAGCGCGCGAACGGTCTCCTGGCGCAGCTCGCTAGCCGCGTCCATCGTGGTCATGGCGAAGTAACCGCCCTCGTCGAGGGTCTCGGTGCCCTTGTCGTCCTCGAAGAGGAAGTACTCGAGCTCGGGGCCGACGTTGAAGGTGTCGAAGCCCATCGATGCCATCCGCTCGAGCGCGCGGCGCAAGACGTAGCGCGGGTCGCCCTCGTAGGGCTGCCCGTCCGGCGTGACGACATCGCAGATCATCCGAGCAACCTTCGTCTCACCTTCCTTCCAGGGCATCGGCGTGAAGGTCTCGGGATCGGGGATCGCGACCATGTCGGACTCCTCGATCGCGTTGAAGCCGGTGATCGACGAGCCGTCGAAGCCCATCCCGTCGTCGAGCGCGGCCTCCATCTCGCTCGGCGTGACCGCGAAGCTCTTGAGGTGACCCTCGATGTCGGTGAACCACAGGAGCAGGAACTCGATTCCCTCGTCCTGGATCCGCTTCAGAACCTGCTTCCGCGCCTGCGGATCGCTCGTTGCCCTCGCCTTGCTCTCGACCTGCGCCACGCTCGTCCTCCCTTCAAAAACACAAAAGCCCCGGACGCTTCAGCGCCCGAGGCCCCGTCGCCTCACGAACGATCGGAGTCTAGCGGGAGGGGGAGCGGAGCGCACATCGTCAGTGAGATCGCGCGGTACTCGTAGCCGAGACGCTCGTTGAGACGCCGCATGCCTTCGTTGCCGCGCTGGGTCCAGGTGACCACCTCCCGCACGCCGTTCTGCGCGGCCCAGTGGAGCTCGAGACGCTTGAGCGCGAGCGCCAGCCCGCGCCGGCGCCAGTCACGGCGCACGACCGTGAGCCCGTCCTCGGCGACGCCCGGATTGTCGTGGGTCATCAAGCCGCTGTAGCCGACCACCTCGCCACCGGCGAGAGCGGCGAACGAACCGCCCGGCATCGTTGCCTCGTCGCGGAGCCAGTCCTCGAGCGAAACGCTGACCGGAGCATCGGTGGCGAGGTCGGCGTACCCCTCGCACGCGAGCGGGTAGGCCTGCTCGAGCAGTTCCGGCCGCTCGGCCACCGTGATGACCTCGACGTCCGCCGGAAGCTCGGACGGCTGCTCGTCTCCTAGCACCTTGACCTGCTCAACCTCCCGGTCGATCTCCCGGAAGCCGAAGCGCTCCGCGAATGCCCTCGACCCGTCATCGACGACGTGCGAGCTGACCAGAGGGACGTCGAAGCGCTCCGCGTGCGCGGCCAGCTCCTGCAGCAGCGTCGTGCCGACGCCCAGGCGCCGGAAGCCGGGGAGGACGCGCGGCGCCATGAAAAACCGGCCGGCCATGTCCGAGCGGTCGGCGAGACCGCTTCCAGCAAGCTGGCCGTCGAGCTCGGCCAGCAGCACAAGCCTCTCCTTGGAATCGCGCGCGCGATGCTCCTCGACCGTGCCAGCAGACTCGGTCGGGACCACCGCGCGGCGCACGCGGATCCAGGCCTCGAGGTCGGCGTCAGTTTTTGCGGGCCGGACGACGATCATCCGGACCGCTTCAGCTTTCCGTGCTTCTTCGCGTAGCGCTCGCCGGTGCGGAAGACCCAGAGCCCGAGCGGCACCGAGACCGCGCCGATCACGAGCAGCGGCCAGATCTCGGCCCAGAGCGAGCTCAGGCCGGCGCCTTCGAGGATCGCCTTGCGGCAACCGCGGAGCGCGTAGGTGGCCGGCGAGATCTTCGCCAGCCACTGCATCCACTCCGGAAGCACCGAGACCGGGTAGTAGACGCCCGAGACCACGAGCAGCAGGCCCTGCGCGACGAAGCCGAGCTGCGTGCCCTTCTCCGGCGAGATCAGCGGCAGGACCGCCGTCATCATCCCGATCCCGATGAACGAGACCGAGGCGACGACGAGCAGGACGAGCGCCGCGACATAGTCGGCGTTCGGCAGGTGGAGGCCGAAGAAGGCAGCCACGACGCCGAAGAGCAGCACCGCCCGCACGACGCCGTAGACGATCGCGAAGAGGCCCATTCCGAGCAGGTGGACGGGGCGCGCGAGCGGCGCCATGAAGGTGTACTCGATCGTCCCCTCCCAGCGCTCCCAGGCGACGGTCTCGGTGAGGATCTCGAAGATGATCCCGAGGTAGGCCCAGATGACCGCGCCGACGAGCAGGATCGCCGTCAACCGCTGGACGTCGACCTTCCCACCCGCCGCCGGAATCCCCTTGGCGATGAAGACGATCGTGAGCGTGTTCGCGACCGTCCAGAGGAAGAACGCGATGTCCCACCAGATGTAGCGCTTGACGAGGTAGATGTTGCGCTCGATCACGCCGCCCAGGCCGACCAGCTCGTGGCGCAGGGCGAGGCTCATCGCTCTCATGCTTTCTCACCGCCTTCGCCGTTCTCGAAGGCGTGTCCGCTGGCCGCGAAGAACGCCTCCTCGAGGGTCTCTGCTCCGTAGCGAGCCTTCAGCTCCGCGGCCGGCTCGAGGCAGAGCAACGAACCGCCGTCGAGGATTCCGATGCGGTCGGCAAGGCCCTCGGCCTCGACGAGGTCGTGCGTGCAGAGCAGCACCGTCGCGTCGTGCTCGGCGCGCACCTCGCGGATGAACTCCTGCACCTCCTGCTTGGAGCGCGGGTCGAGCCCGGTCGTCGGCTCGTCGAGGAGTAGCAGGATCGGCGAAGTCAGCAGCGCGCGGGCGAGCGCGACCTTCTGCTGCATGCCCCGCGACAGGTTCTCCATCGGCTCCGCACGGCGGTCCTCCGGGAAGCCGACCCGGGTCAGGATCTCGGGGATCCGATCGCGCGTCTGCGAGCTCCGGAGGCCGTAGAAACGCGCCGCGTAGCTCAGGTTCTCGATCGCAGACATCTTCTTGAAGAATGAGGCCTCAACCGAGACACGGTTGATCAGCCTTCGGACCGCGCGGGTTTCGCCCACGGCGTCGTGGCCGAACACGATCGCGCTGCCGCCGTCCGGCAAGAGCAGCGTCGAGAGCAGGCGGACGAGCGTCGACTTCCCCGACCCGTTCGGGCCGAGAATCGCGACGCACTCGCCGCGCTCGACGACGAAGCTGACCCCGCTGAGCGCGGGCACGCGCCGGCGGGAGCGCCCCTCGCG
>Ga0307292_10000579_pt1 | contig 12571 bp, 9 predicted proteins | sample ER_DNA_149_FD_194471 | JGI IMG/M metagenome (GOLD analysis project Ga0307292, IMG submission 194471) | Bulk soil microbial communities from the East River watershed near Crested Butte, Colorado, United States - ER_DNA_149 | ecosystem: Environmental > Terrestrial > Soil > Floodplain | place: USA...
CATCTTGCTCTCCCCGGCAGGGCTAGGCAAACGCCACCACCCGCCTGCCGGATCACCCCGTCGGAGGCTCCTGCCGAACAGGCGCCTAAGCCGCGGTGCCGTTCACTCGACGGAGCCAGTCCGTCGAAGGAACGAAGTAGTACGCGCCGGTCACGGCCCGTGTGTAAAAGGTGAGCGCGTCGCGAACGCCGCTGGTCAGTCCCGCCATGCTTGCCAGCATCGTGGAGAGCGGCCGCTGTTCGGAGCTGAAACCCACGAACATGGTGCCGTGGTCGGTGACCGTGCCGTAGGGCATGTTCCGGCGAAAGATCTTGCCGAAGGTGTCCTGGTCGGTGCTCGTCACATGGGAGTCCTGCGCTTTGTCCTCGAGCTCGACGCTGTCCGGCTTCGCCCGGCCGATTACCTGCTCCTGCTTCGTGACCGGAAGCGATTCCCACGCCGCGACGTCGTGAGCCCATTTCTGCAGGAGGAGGATCGTCCCGCCCGCTCCGGGATTTCCCTCGGGTACGAGGACAAGGTCCGGCGCATCGACTAGATCGGGGTTCTCGGTTCCGTCGATGAAGCCGGTCAGGTCGCGATCGTGGCGGTAGGGCCAGCTCGAGGTCTCTTCGACGACCGCTGCGAGCCCATGGAGCTCTGCAATGGCCGCTCGCGCTACGTCGAAAATCACGTCGTACGCGCTTCCCGAGATCCACAGGACAGCGTCGTGCTGCGTGGCCGGCATCACGAAGCCGTCGATGCCGATGAGGTCTTCGTTGAATCCCACGAGCTCTGCGGGCGCGTCGTCCGGGGCGGCTTCTCTCCAGAGCTCCGGCCTGAACCCTGCTACCAGGTTGACGCCACCCATCGTCGTCCTCGGCTCGCGGAGGGCAGAGATCGCCGTCACGAGCTCCCCTCCTTTCCGACCCGCCGAGACATCGAACTCCAGATAGGCGTGAGAAGCGGTTCCGAGAGCGAAGATCCCGGCTTGAGGGAGACTCATGCGGCGAGCTCGACCGCGGTTCCGATCGGCAGCCAGCGGACGCGTCGGCGGATGTCCTCCGGCGCGCGCGCGAGCTCGCGCTCGATCGCCTCTCGGCCCTCTTTGAAGTGCTTCCAGCCCTCGTAGTGCAGTGGGATGACCGTGCGCGGCCTGATGAGCCCACACAGCTCTACTGCATCCTTGGCGGTCATCGTGTAGCGAACCGGCCCCGTTACAGTGAACTGCACGCCTCCCAGGTGGAGGATGGCGATGTCGACCTGCAGGCGGTCGGCGACGTGGCGCACGCCGTTGTAGAGGACCGTGTCGCCGGAGATCCAGAGCACGCCGTGTTGCTGGCCTTCCCAGCGGAGGGCGAAGCCGATCACGTCGCCGGTGAGCGGGTGGCTCAGCGGCGGGCCGTGGCGGCACGGCGTCGCGGTGATCTCGACTGTCGGTCGCCCCGGCGCTTCGAGGCGCGTGGTGTCCCAGGGCTCGAGTCCGCGAGCACTGCCGCGCAGTCGCTTCGAGCCCGAGACGGTCGTGACGACGTCGCCCGCCGACGGAAGGAGCGCCCGGCCTGTGGGGTCGAGGTTGTCGTCATGGTGATCGTGAGTGAGCAGGACCGCGTCGATCGGTCCGAGCTCGGAGGCGGGGATCGCAGGTCCCGTCAGCTTGACCGACCCCGTGCCCCAGCCGAAGTTGTACTTCCGGCCCGGAGGGTCGAACGTCGGGTCGGTCAGAAGCCGCCACCCGTCGACCTCGATCAGAGTCGTCGGACCGCCGATGTGGGTGATGCGGACACCGGTCATGCCTTCGCCGCCCACGATCATCGTCCGGGCCGATGCAATCTGCAAGCTGGATCCCGAGACCTCGGGTCAGCCCTTGAGGGCGCCGCCGAATCCAGAGCCACGCAGGAAGGAGCGCTGGAAGATCAGAAAGCCCAGGATGGGAACGAGCGATGCGATCAACATCGATGCGAGGAGGACGCCGAGCTGCGTTTGCGCCTGGATGGCTGGAAGCCGCACCGACAGCGGCTGGCGATCCGGGCTGTTCGTAAGGACCAGGAACGGCCAGAGGAAGTTCTTCCACTCCGCGAGGATCGCGAAGATCGAGACGACTCCGAGAATCGGCTTCGAGAGGGGCAGCACGATCGAGAAGAAGAGACGTACCGGACCGGCGCCGTCGATGCGCGCGGCCTCGAAGAGTTCCTGAGGCAGGTTGTCGAAGAAGCGCTTCATCAGCACGACGTTGAATGCGCTCGCGCCCGCCGGCAGCCAGATCGCCCAGTAGCTCTCCGCGAACGAGTGGTGGATGAGCGGCGGATGGACGACCTCGATATAGAGCGGAACGATTAAGACGACGACCGGCACGAAAAGCGTCCCGAGAAGGAGTACGTTGACGAACCGTCCCCATGCGGGCCGGAGAACCGAGAGCACGAACGCGCCCGTCGTCGCGACGACGATCTGACAGAACCATGACCCGAGCGCGAGAACGATCGTGTTCCAGAAATACCGACCGACGTTCACCTTCGACCACGCATCGCTGAGGTTGCTCCAGGCCACTCCGTGCGGGAAGAGGGCAAGTGGATTCCTGAGCGTGTCGATGGTCGGCGTGACGGCTCCTTTCGCGAGCCAGACCACCGGCCCGAGCCCGATCAGGACGAGCAGCACGAGCAGGAGCACCTGCGCGGAGCCGAAGAGCAACTTGATGTCGCGGCGCGCCCAGTCCGTGTACGAGAGGAGGCCGCCGGTCGAGTCTTCCGTTGCATCGCCACGACGGAGACGGAGACTGATCACCTCGTGCTCCACGATCGGGTCACTCGCATGAACACGACGGAGAAAACGGCCAGGAAGGCCGCAAGCATCAGGCTCAGCGCAGCCGCGTCACCAAAACCGACACCGATGGAGTTCCCGAACGCGTACTGGTAGACGAGAAGCAAGACGGTGAGCGTCGAGTTCGCTGGTCCACCGGAGGTGAAGAGGAAGGGCTCGAGGAAGACCTGGGCCGTTCCGATGATCTGGAGAATCAGCGTGATGAGCAAGACGCCACGCAACTGGGGCAGCGTGATGTGCCAGACCTTGTGCCAGAGACCTGCGCCGTCCACAGACGCCGCGTCGTACAGATCGGTGTCCACGGTCGTCAGTGCGGCGAGGTAGATGATCACCGTCGCGCCGGCGTTCGCCCACGTGGACTCGACGACGAGCGCCGGCATCGCGGTGCCTGGAGATTGCAGCCAGCCGTACGGTCCCAGATGGAACCAGCCGAGGACGGTGTTGAAGAGACCGACGCTGCTCGGTTCGTAGAACACGTACTTCCAGAGCATCACGCCGACGACGGGCGGAATGACGACGGGCAGGTAGGCAAGCGCGCTGTAGATCCCGCGGAAGCGGCGCGACTCGCTGATCAGCACTGCCGCGATGAGAGGGATCGGGTAACCGAAAAGAAGAGCGAGGACTGCGAAGTAGGCGGTGTTCCTGACGGCCGTGGCGAAAAGTGGGTCGCCGATCACGTCCCGGAAGTTCTGCAGACCCACCCACGTCGGCGGATCGATGAGGTTCGTCTGCTGAAACGAGAGGACGACGAGCCGCGTGATCGGATACCACGAGAACGCCGTGAAGATCACGAGCATAGGCAGGGCGAAAGCAAGAGCGGCGAGGTCTTCGCCGCGTACCCACGCGAGAGGTGAACGGCGGTCGCGCCGACGCGGCTTTGCGGCCGCCGCGCCGACCACGGCTACCGGCTCGCTGGCGGTCGCCGGCTCGCCTGAGATCACGTCAAGGTTGTCCACGGCACGGTCCCGAGCTGTCACCCTCGCCGCGCTCACCTTACGCCGCCCGGGGAGCCGCGTCACCCGAACAGCCGACGGGGAGCCACAAGGGCTCCCCGTCGAGCCAGTCCATCACGAAGCTAGTTCCCTTCCCTGATGGCCTTCTGGGCGACTTGGTTCGCCTGCGCGAGCAGGTCCGCGATGTTGGCGTTCCTGTCGGCAAACACCGCCTGAACGACCGGATCGAGCGCGTGGTACACGCTCTGCGTCGAGGCAGCAGGCTCCGGGTAGAGGTTCTGCTTGAAGATGCCCTTCAGGAACGGCGCCATCTGCTTGATCGGAACGTTGATGTACGGCTTGATCCACGAGTTTGCGATGTCGTACTGCTTCTTGTTGAAGATCGGGAACGCCGGAACACCGACAGGCTGCTTGTTCGCGACGAGAATGTTCGCGTCTCGAAGCGCCGCCGGTTTCTTGATGAGCTTCTCCATGTAGAAGAAGTCGATCCACTCCAGAGCGGCATCAAGCTTCGCACCCTTCGTGTCAGGCCGGACAACCGCGATCGATCCGCCGCCCAGCACGCCGGCGTTCTTGTTTTTTGCCAGCGGAAGCGGCGCTATGCCGTAGATCGAGGGATTGAGGTTCGCGGCCTGGACGAGGAACGTGTAGATGTCCGAGCCGTTGATGAACATCCCGACCTTGCCCGCTGCGAATGCCTGATTGATCGTCGGCCAGGTGTAGTCGAACGTCGAGCCCATCGATTTGTCGGTCCAGCGCATCTGCCGGAGCAGGTTCAGCGCCTGAACGGTGTTGGGGTTGTTGAGCGTTGCGGTCGCGCTCGTCCCGCTGCCCTTCTCCATCCGGCCACCGAGCGTGTAGGTCACAGTGGTCGCGATCCAGCCGGCGGTGTTGTCGTTGAGACCCATCTGCGCGTAGCCGGCCGCGCCGGTCCGGTCCGAGATCTGCTTCGCATACTTCCGAAGCTGCGCCCACGTCTTCGGCGGCTTGTTCGGATCGAGGCCGGCCTGCCTGAAGAGCGCACGGTTGTAATGGAGCGCCTGCGCATACGCGGCGTAAGGAACGCCGATGATCCGGCCCTTGGACGTGGTCGCCTCCGCGATGATCGTCTGCTGGAACTTCTTGAAGTAGGGCCACTTCTTCACACCAGCGGTGATGTCGGCGACCTGACGGTGCTCGCCGAGCGTGCGCGCGTCGGTGAACGGTACGGTGAAGACCGTCGGAAGACGCCCGGCGGCCAGCTGCGCCGCGAAGGTGGCTCCGTTCCACGCATACTCGACCGGCTTGACATCGATGTTCGGATGCTGCTTCTCGAACAACGCGACGTTGTCGTTGAACTGTTTATTCGCCTCATCCGAGCTACCCGGACGCAGCGCTGCCACGTTGATCGTGACCGTCGCACCGGCGGACCCGCTCCTCGCGGCCGCGCTCGAGACCGAGCCGGCGCACACAGCCAGCAGGCTGGCCACGACGACGGCGCCGGTAGTGGCTCTACGGGTGAACTTCATGGTCCTACTCCTTTCGTGCGCACCAAGTCGCTGAGCCGGTGCGGGTCCGTGTTGACCTATCTGATCCTGTGTTCTTGTCCGGGCAACCTGTCCCCGGACGAACCCTGGTCCTCAGCCTGGCGAAGCCAGACAGTGGTGTCCTGCGGGAGCTCACCTCCTTCGAGCTCGTTGCTGGTGATGAGGACGTCGGCGCCGACGGGCAGCTCGACCGCGTCGCGACCGAAGTTGACGATGCAGGCGAAGCGTTCGCCGCGCGCGAACGCGAGGACCGAGTCGCTCGAAGGAATCCACCGGAGACCCCCGTCACCCGACCACGGGGCGGTTCGACGGAGGCGCAGCCCGGTGCGGTAGAGGGCGAGCATCGACGTCGCGCTCTCGGACTGCGCTGCGACCGTGAGTCGCTCCCAGTCGTCCGGCTGCTCGAGCCAGGGCCGGTCGGCTCCCTCGGGACTGAACCCGTACGGAGGCCGGTCGCCTCCCCAGGGCAGAGGAATGCGGCAGCCGTCGCGACCGGGATTGACTCCACCTGAACGGTGCCACATCGGGTCCTGGCGGCGCTCGGCCGGGATGTCCTCGACCTCCGGCAAGCCGAGCTCCTCGCCCTGGTAGATGTACATCGAGCCCGGCAGCGCCATCGCGAGCAGCGCTGCTGCTCGTGCCGCCCGAGTGCCGCGCTCCAGGTCCGTGGGGGTACCGGCTCGCTTGGACTCGAACGAGAACGATGTGTCGGTCCGGCCGTAGCGCGTGACAGGCCTGGTCACGTCGTGGTTCGACAGCACCCAGGTCGTCGGCGCATCCACCGGAGTGTGCGCCGCAAGTGCGGACTCGATCGAAGCGCGCATTGGTCCCGGCTCCCACGGGCACGACAGGAAGTCGAAGTTGAACGCGGTGTGCAGCTCGTCCGGGCGGAGATAGCGTGCGAGCCGCTCGGGGTCGGGCAGCCAGACCTCTCCGACGAGGACGCGCGGCTCCGGGTAGCCGTCGGCAATCGCGCGCCACCGGCGGTAGATGTCGTGAAGCCCATCCCGGTCCATGAACGGGTGCTCGCCGGCTTCGTACTGCGGTGTCTCTTCGGCGAGATGGGGGTCTTTGACGAGCAACGCTGCCGAGTCAATCCGCACACCCGCCGCGCCGCGATCGAACCAGAACCGGAGGACATCCTCGTGCTCGGCCCAGACGTCGGGGTGCGTCCAGTTGAGGTCCGGCTGCTCGGGCGCGAAGAGGTGGAGGTACCACTCGCCGGGCACGCCCGCGTCGTCGGTGCGCGTCCACGCAGGGCCGCCGAAGATCGACTGCCATCCGTTCGGCGGTAGCTCCCCGTCCGGCGCGGTGCCGGGCCGAAACCAGAAGCGTTCCCGTTCGGGCGACCCGGGCGGTGAGGCCAAGGCAGAGCGAAACCACGGGTGCTGGTCGGAGACGTGGTTCGGGACGATGTCGACGATCGTGCGGATCCCGAGGACGCGGGCCTCGGCGATCAGCTGTTCAGCCTCCTCGAGCGTCCCGAAGGCTGGATCGATCGAGCGGTAGTCCGCGATGTCGTAGCCCGTGTCGGCCAGCGGAGACGGGTACCAGGGGCTGAACCAGAGGGCGTCGACTCCGAGGTCGCGCAAATAGGGCAGCCGATCTCGAACGCCCGCCAGGTCTCCGACTCCGTCGCCGTTCGCGTCGGCAAAGCTCCGCACGTACACCTGGTACACGACGGCCTCGCGCCACCAGCGAGCATCAGCTCCAGCCCCGTCCAGTGCGGCCCGGTCGTCGGGCTCGGGTGTCTGCGGCGTCGTCGCCGTCGATCCCGGATGTGTCATCTCCGGCGAGGATCGCACATCCGACAATCGAATGCAATACCCGAACAATAATTTGCATTTTTCCTACTTTGCGCCCAACCGCCGCAAGTCTTGCGCTGCCTGAGTCCCGCGGGTGGACCCTGCTCAGGCGGAGGCGGGGGCGAGCGTGACCCGTGCTGCGGCCGTCGAGCCGCGCGCAACGATCTCGGGCTCGAAGAACAACTCGTCGGTGGAGACCGCCGCGCCCTCGATCTGGCCCACCAGCATTTCGACCGCGGCTCGCCCGATCGCCTCGACCGGCTGGCGAACGGTTGTCAGCGGGGGGTCCGTGCAGCTCATGAACGCGGAGTCGTCGTAGCCGACGACCGAGACGTCGTCCGGAACCGAGAGCCCGCCGCGCCGTGCCGCGCGGATCGCACCGAGCGCGAGCGGATCGCTCGCGCAGACGATCCCCGTCACCCCGTGCCCGATGAGCCGGGTTGCGGCGGCGTGGCCACCCTCCAGGGAGAACCGCGTGCGCTCGATGAGCTCGCCGGCGAGCTCGCGTCCGGTCGCGCGAGCGGCCATCGCCTCGAACGCCACCAGCTTACGACGCGACGGAACATGGTCGGCCGGCCCGAGGATGAGCCCGATGCGCTCATGGCCAAGGTAAGCGAGATGACCGTAGGCCTGCTCCATCGCGACCGCGTCGTCGGTCGACACCCGCGGGAAGTCGAGGTGCTCCGCGGCGGCGTTGACGAGGACGACCGGCAGACGCAGCCTCAGTAGGCGCGCATAGTGATCGTGGGGCGCATCGGCCTCCGCATACTGCCCCCCGGCGAACACCATGCCGGACACCTGTCGCTCCAGCAGCATCTCGACGTACTCGGCCTCGGACATGCATCCGGTTCGCGTGCACAGGACGGCGTTGAACCCACGCTGTGCAAGGGCGCCGGCAACCACTTCCGCAAGAACCGGAAAGATCGGGTTCTGCAGCTCGGGCACAACGAGCCCGACCATGCGCGCACGCCGCACCCGCAGATGCGTCGGTCGCTCATAGCCCATCACATCGAGCGCAGTGAGAACCGCCGCACGGGTGGCATCGGAGATCCCGGGCTTCCCGTTGAGAACGCGACTCACGGTCGCCTCGCTGACGCCGGCCTGCTTCGCCACGTCTGCAAGCTTGCGCGCCACCCTGCAACTATACGACAAATCAGTGCAAATCTTGCGCTCAACCTACGTCGCGTTCTCAGGTAAAGGCAACAACCCTGGAGAGAACGGGTCTCGTCAATCGGCAGCCCCTTACGCGTGCGCCGCGGCTCGCTCGAGCTCCCCGATGTCGATCTTCTTCATCTTCAGCATCGTGGCCATTAACCTGCTGCGACTTCTCCCGGTCCGGATCGATGAGCAACTCGGTCAGTGCAGTCGCAACGATCTGCCACGACAGGCCGAACCGGTCCTTCAGCCAGCCGACGCGTTCTGGAGCAAGCTCTCCGAGGTGGCGAAGAGGGCATGGAGTGATCTCGTTCATTGTTTCGCCTCTCTATTGGTGGCCATCCCCCTCCGATAGACGATCCTGCCGGTGAGAACTCATCGGCCTCGGCCCCGTCGGCCTCTCTGCATTTGCAATCCGCAACGACACATGAGAGAGTCGCCTGGTCAAGTCCTGTGGGCCCTCGGGCTCGCAGGACTTGGCGTTTCAGGGCACGCTCTCCTCTCTAGACTTCAGTGATGAGCGCGACGCCCAAGCATTCACCGCAGCCGGAAGTCTGGTCGCCGTCGTCGTGGCGCGCGTACCCCGCGCTGCATCAACCCGAATGGCCTGACGCCGAGAAGGCGGACGACGCTCGCTCACGCCTCGCCTCACTCCCGCCCCTGGTCTTCGCAGGCGAGGCCCGGCAACTGCGGGACGCCCTCGCCGAGGTCGCCGCCGGACGCGCGTTCGTCCTGCAGGCCGGGGACTGCGCCGAGTCGTTCAACGAGTTCTCGGCGCCTCTCATCCGCGACAAGCTCAAGATTCTCCTGCAAATGGCCGCAGTGCTGACCTACGGCGGGATGCTTCCCGTCGTCAAGGTCGGGCGGATCGCCGGTCAATTCGCCAAGGCCCGCTCCTCGCCGACCGAAACCATCGACGGCGTGGAGCTCACGTCCTTCCGCGGACACATGGTCCACGGTGATGCGCCGACGCTGGAGGCGCGCGTTCCGGATCCGGAGCGGATGCTGCAGGTCTACCACCAGTCCGCGGCGACGCTGAACCTACTGCGCGCGTTCACCAAGGGCGGCTTCGCAGATCTCATGCAGGTGCACGCCTGGAACCAGGAGTTCGTCGCGAACTCCCCCGAAGGACGACGTTACGAGGTGATCGCGTCGGAGATCGAGCGAGCTCTGCGCTTCATGGCAGCCTGCGGGATCGACCTGACATCCGCCCCCCAGCTCCACCAGATCGACTTCTGGACGAGTCACGAGGGGCTCGTCCTCGACCACGAGGAGGGTCTGACGCGGCGCGACTCGCTTACCGGCGAGTGGTACGACTGCTCGGCGCACATGCTCTGGATCGGTGAGCGCACGCGGCAGCCGGACGGAGCCCACGTCGAGTTCTTCTCGGGCGTGAACAATCCGATCGGGTGCAAGATCGGCCCCGACGCCTCGCCCGAGGACTTGCTGCTCCTCTGCGAGAGGCTGAACCCGGAACGGATTCCGGGGCGACTGACGCTCATCTCCCGAATGGGAGCCGATCGCGTCTTCGACCTGTTGCCGGCACTCCTACGCGCTGTGGACGAGGCCGGGTATCCGGTCGCCTGGGTCTGCGATCCGATGCACGCGAACGTCTTCACGACGGAATCCGGGCTCAAGACGCGTCACCTCGACGCGATCATGGGGGAGATCGAAGGCTTCTTCGCCGCTCACCGGCAGGAGGGCACGTGGCCGGGCGGTGTCCATCTCGAATTCACGGGCGAGGACGTGACCGAGTGCCTCGGGGGCTCGGAGGAAGTCCATGAAGACGATCTGAACCTGCGTTACATGACGCTGTGCGATCCGAGGCTGAACGCACGCCAGTCGCTCGATCTCGCGTTCCGCGTCGCCGAGCTCATGCGTCGTTATCCGAGTTCACGCTGACCAGCGTCGCGGCGACGGTCCTCCGACCGCCTGGAGCGAAACGCCGATCGACCCACCGCGCCGTGCGCGTCCGCTTGCCCGCAGCGCTCGGGCGTACGCCTGCGAGACGTTTTCCCCGCTTGCCATCACTTCACCGGTCGCGCGCATCTCGGGCCCACGGTCGGCAGCGTTCGCGAATCGGTCTTCGGGGAAGACAGCCTCCTTCGCCCAGGCGCGCGTGGGTGTCGTGCGCGTCGGGAGATCGAGCTCATCCAGCTCGGCGCCCAGCAGCAGGCGGCAGGCATGGTCGACGAGCGGAATGCCGGTTGCCTTGGCCAGAAACGGGATCGTGCGCGACGCTCGGGGATTGGCTTCGAGCACGTAGAGCTCTCCGAGGTGCAGGGCGAGCTGCAGGTTGAGCAATCCGCGTGCACCGAGACCGACCGCGATCGCGGCGGAGACCTCGCGGATCTCCGCCTCCAATGCAGGCGTCACCGAGGGCGCAGGGATGACGCAGGCCGAGTCGCCGGAGTGAACGCCGGCCGGCTCGACGTGCTCGAGGATCCCGCCGAGCCAGACGGACTCGCCGTCGCACAGGATGTCGACGTCGAGCTCGAGCGCGCCTTCGAGGAACTGGTCCACCAGCGCGGGCTCGCCGAGGTCGAGCTCCTCCGGCCCTCTGACGACGCGCATGCCCCTCCCGCCGAGCACGTGGTGCGGGCGGACGAGCACCGGGTAGCCGATGCGCTCCGCGACGGCCCTGGCCTCGACCCCCGTGGTTGCGGTTCCCCAGGCCGGTGCGCGCAAGCCGAGGTCGCCGAGCAGAGCACCGAAGCGGCCTCGGTCCTCCGCATGCTCGATCGCCCGCAAGGGATCGCCGAGAAGCGGGAAGCCCGCGGCGGCAACGCCGGGCGCGAGCCCGAGCGGCGTCTGCCCGCCGAGTTGGACGACCACGCCTTCGGGCTGCTCGAGCTCGCAGACGTCGAGGGCACGCTCGAGGGTGAGCGGCTCGAGGTAGAGCCGGTCGCTCGTGTCGTAGTCGGTCGACACCGTCTCCGGGTTGGAGTTCAAGAGGACCGTCTCGTAACCGAGACGGCGGAACGCGCCCGCGGCGCGCGAGCAGCAGTAATCGAACTCGATCCCCTGGCCGATCCGGTTCGGTCCCGAGCCGAGGATCACGATCGCAGGGCCTGGCCCTTGCGGCACGGGATCGGAGGCCTCGTACGACAGATAGAAGTACGGCGTCTTCGCCTCGAACTCCGCCGCGCACGAGTCGACTGCCAGCCGACCGGGTCGCGCGCGCCGGCTCCGCACTTCGTCCTCACCGATCTCGAGGACACGGGCCACGGTCGCGTCAGGCAGCCCGAACCGCTTCGCCGCGGCCACGTCTCCGCCGGCGGCGAGCTCGTGCTCGGCGGCTGCAATGGCGCGCAACTCGTCCGCGAAGTACTCGTGCACACCAGGCAGATCGAGACCGCGACGGGCCGACTCGAGCAACAGGTCCCAGCGCTCGGGGACCGGCTCGCTGCGACGTGGGAGGTCGAGCTCGCGCTCCGGCGTCTGCTCGCGACCGGCCAGCGCTTTCAGGAATGCCTCCGCAAACGTGCGTCCCAGTCCGAGCGACTCGCCCACCGCGCGCATCTCGATGCCGAGGCGTGGGTCGGCGACACCGAACTTCGCGAAGTCGAAGCGGGGCGCCTTCACGGCGACGTAGTCGAGCGCCGGTTCGAACGCGGCGGTCGTCTTCCCCGTGATGTCGTTCGGCAGCTCGTCGAGCGTGTAGCCGACGGCCAGCAAGGCGGCGATCTTTGCAATCGGGAATCCCGTCGCCTTCGACGCCAGCGCTGAGGAGCGGGAGACGCGCGGGTTCATCTCGATCACCGCAAGCTCCTTGCTCGCCGGGTCGTACGCGAACTGCACGTTGGCCCCTCCCGTCGCAACCCCGACGGCGCGCGCGCATGCAAACGCCGCTTCGCGAAGGCGCTGGTATTCGCCGTCAGGAAGCGTCTGCTGAGGCGCTACGGTCCACGAGTCGCCGGTGTGGACGCCCATCGGGTCGAGGTTCTCGATCGAGCACACGACGACGCAGTTGCCCCCGGTGTCGATCATCACCTCGAGCTCGTGCTCCTGCCAGCCCTCGAGCAAGCGCTCGACCAGTACCTGGCCGATCGGGCTCGCTGCGAGACCGCGCACGACTTGCGCCTCGAGCTCGGCGCGATCGCGGGCGATGCCACCGCCGGTGCCGCCGAGCGTAAATGCCGGCCGCACGACGGCCGGCAAACTGACACCGTCGAGGTCGGCTGACGACGAGACCACGCGGCTCTCCGGAACGGCGACACCAGCCGCGGTGACTGCCGCGCGGAACGCAAGCCGGTCCTCGGCGCGGCGGATCGCGTCGACGTCTGCGCCGATCAGCTCGACTCCGAACCGCGACAGCACGCCGGCCTCGGCGAGCTCG
>Ga0307292_10000581_pt1 | contig 12551 bp, 10 predicted proteins | sample ER_DNA_149_FD_194471 | JGI IMG/M metagenome (GOLD analysis project Ga0307292, IMG submission 194471) | Bulk soil microbial communities from the East River watershed near Crested Butte, Colorado, United States - ER_DNA_149 | ecosystem: Environmental > Terrestrial > Soil > Floodplain | place...
CGACCAGGAGTCGGCGCGCCTCCCGCCGACATCGCGTTCCCCGAACCGGCCCTGTCTGATCGCGAGCCCGCTCGCGACTTCCTCCAGATGCACCGCGCACTAGACGCGCCCACCACCAGGCTTGAGCACGAACAACGGCTCGCTGCTGAGTGGCTGCGTGCGCTGATCGAGCGCTCCTCCTCCGTCCGGCCGCTGCGATCACCGCTCAACCCTGACGACGACCGAGCGCTTCGCTGGGCCTGCGACTACCTCGCAGACCGGCCGGAGCGCAACGCGGGCCTCGACCAGCTCGCCGCCGCCGGTATCGGGAAGTTCCGCCTCTTCCGCGAGCGCACCGGCCTAGCACCCACGCGCCGCAGGTCGCCCACCGCATCCGTAAGGCCCGCCGACTACTCGAAGCCGGCGAGACGATCGCCGACGTCGCCGCCTCCAGCGGCTTCACCGATGGAGGCGGAGGGACTCGTCGGTCGTCTAGTCGAGGCCCTGCACGGCGACTGCGCGCAGGTGCGCTGCGCCCTCGCGCAGCTTCTTCGCCTCCTGGTAGGTATCCGACTGGTACCAGCGCTTCGCGGCCCCGAGGTCCTCGAACTCCAGCACCACGAGGCGGGACGGCTGCCAGTCGCCCTCGAGGACGGCGAGCTCGCCGCCACGGGCGAGGAAGCGGCCGCCGCCGGCTGCGATCGCGCCTGGCGACGCGGCCTTGTACTGCTCGTACTGCTCCGGGTCGGTGACGTCGGTTTCGACGATGACGTATGCAGCCATGACGGGAATCTACGCTTGCGACGTGGGGACCAGAGCCGAAGCCTCGCGAGTCTGCTATTTCAACGTGTCACAAGGGACCGACATACGGGCATCCGCCGCTATGAACAGGCTGCCCTTTGAGCTGCCCACAAGAAGCGGTGAACGGGCTCATCGCCCGCCCCCAGCGATGATCGTGCCCAGCTCCGGCGGTAGCCTCCCAGCGATTCGCAACTCTTATGAGGGCCATCTCCCACTTCTCACAGAGTCTCAGCGATGCTCTTCCCGCCGCGTCGATGCGTGACGTAGGCCTCGCGGAGCCATCGGTAGCCAGTCTCCTTCCCGATGCCGACCTCCCGGGCTGACCTATTGAGACCCCTGCCTTCCCTCACCGACGTGAGAAATCGGACACCTACCGCTGACGAGGAACTGAGATGCATGTCGAACCACCTTGTGAACAAGGCGTTGCTTCGACCGATAGAACCTGGGGTACCTCAAACAGGACGAGCGTCGAGCCTCGACGCAGCACGCCGAGAGTCAAACCACTCCTCTCCATGATTCCAACCACGCCACAGCACGGTCGGCATCGGGCCGCCGTCTTTCCTCGACGCTGAGAAGCCGCTCGAGGATCACGCCCGCATCGACGAGTCCCGCCTCCAGCAGGGCTCCAACGAAGTTGCGATCCTTCTCCCTGAACGCGCAGAGCTTGGCGACACAGAGCTCTTCCTTGTCCAGGCACCAACCGGTGAACTGCGGTTGTCCGGCCGGCGCTGCCGTGTTGGCGTTCTGCACTTTAACCAACCGATCGCGCCACCGATCCGGGAGCGTCGACGTTTCCAGATCGACGCCGTCGATGCTGAAACCGTGCAGGTCCTCGAATGTGGAGAACTCGCCCGCGACGCCCTCGATCAGGTCAGCAAGATGCGCCGTCTCGTCGTTGCTATTGGCGATCGGCAGGATGTCGACCTCGACAGACATGGTGGCGTCAGCAGGAAGCTCATCCTCGCGGAAGCTTCCGAGGATCGCCTGCGAGCCGACCACGATCACCTCCGGTCGCTCGATGATCTGACAAGCCGTCCGGATGGCGTGTTCCAACTGGTCGCGACGCATCAGCTGGCCATCTGGAGCACGTCCGTACGCTCGTCCTGCGAGAGCAGCCCGCCCATCGGCGAAACCTCACGCATCTCGATCGAGTCCCGGTCCAACCCTGTCAAGACGCGGTGGAGCCCTGGCACATCGCCGCGATCGATCAGCGTCATCCACCGGTCGAGATTGCGCCCGTGCGGCTCGCCGCTGACGCCGTTGCGGAGCCGCTCCAAGTTGCGCTCGATGGTCGGCCGCCACTGCTCCAGGCTCGTTCGCGTTAGGTGTGTTGAGAGCTGGCGGTGGAGTCGCCACGACCGTCGTTCGGAGTGGGTCAGCTCGGGCACGACGGGACGTCGGACCACCTCAAGTCGATAACCGATGCACGACAGGAGCCGATCGAGTTGCTCATCGCTCAACTCGACCTTCCCGGATAGGAACTGGCTGATGCTGGGCTGGTGCACACCGCTGACACGGGACAACTCGGACTGAGTGGTGCTCGTTTCGAGCATCACCTCGCGGAGCAGATCACCTCGGCTGGACATGACTCGACTATAGCACTCTATGCTATAGAGATCGCTCAGCCAGGAAGCCCCGGTTCGCTAAGTTCCGAGGTGGCGCGTTGGCAACAGATTTGCAACACCAGAACCGAAAACGGCCCCACTCGGCTAGCAACGACCAACCACTCAAAGTGGGTCTGACCTTGCAGTCGTCTTCTGGCTCTCCGGAGGCGGGAGCGCGAGTTCGAATCTCGCCGGGGGGCGCCAGTCGCGCAGATGGCCAGGGAACTCATTGCCGTCACCCTCGACATTCGACTGCGCGAGGTTGCTGTCGACCTTTCCTGCGGCGCGATGGATGGCATAGATCGCGATGGATGGCATAGATGTTGCGGCGGCGTAGTTGCAGCGCTGCACCACTGGGCCCTGAATCTGCATCACCAGCGGTGAAGAAGGCGCCGCTGATGGGCACTTGGGTCGCGTTCGTGATGCAAATCCAGGGAGCAGCCTTTGGTAGGTTCGCAGCGTTCCGTCCTCGACCAAGGTCCTCCCAAGTCCGATGCGCCCTCCCCTGCCAGCCGAATGTCTGGGTCCTGAATGAGCCGACTCGCTGCCTGGTATGACGCCCACCGTGGCCCTCGAACGATCGTCATCGGCTGGCTATCCACCCGCTTGCTGATCTTGGTCATACTGGCGGCTTTTGAGCGTTTCGTGGTGGGCGATGTCTTCTATTACTACCGCAAGATCAACGCCCTCTTCACTGCTGGCCTGGACCGCACTCTCTATGAGTACCCCACGCCCGTGGTCTGGATCCTCTGGCTCCCTTACGGCGCCTCCTTTGGCAGCCGCGTCGGCTATCTCGTAGCCTTCGTCGTCTTCATGCTCGCCCTGGATGCCGTCTTCTGCTACGCCCTCTGGCGCGCGAGCGGGCGGCGACACGACAGCGCCGTCGACTTCTGGCTGATCTTCGTTCCCCTGATCGGTCCGCTCGCGTATCTGCGCTTCGACATGCTGCCGGCGGTGCTCGCCGGCGGAGCGCTCCTCGCAGCACGGCGCAAGCCATGGGTCACAGGAGCCCTGACAGGTCTGGGTGCGGCCATCAAACTCTGGCCTGCGCTGCTCATTGGTGCTTTCCTGTCCTACCGATCCGACAGGCGACCGGCAGGCATCGCCTTCATTGTCGTGGGCTTCGGCCTCGCCTTGATCAGCCTGATCTTTGGTGGCTGGTCACGACTGATTTCGCCACTGACCTGGCAGTCGGATCGCGGGCTGCAAATCGAGTCGATCTGGGCAACGCCATTGATGCTGGCACGGGCTGCGAGGCCTAACCAGTGGATTATCAACATCTCCCGATACCAGGCGTACGAGATCTTCGGCCCGGGCGTGGATGCCTGGGTGATGATCAGCAGCATCGCGACGGTGTTGGGTCTATCGGTGATCATTTTGCTGACTGTTCGCGCCTTCCGTCATGACGGATCGACTCCCGCGGCGATCGGCTTAGTCGTCATCGCGACGGTGGCGATCATGACGATCACCAACAAGACCTTGAGTCCGCAGTATCTGCTCTGGGTGGGTGGCCCGATGGCGGCACTATTGGCGTTCCGGCCCCAAGCCACACCCGAGGAGCAGCCGGCGATCAGCCGGATCGCCCGACAGGCTCTGGTCCTAGCACTCCTGACTCAACTTGTCTATCCGCTGTTCTATTACAGCTACCTTGGTCATCATGGTCACGCGATGATCATCGTCTCGACTATTGTCACCGCCCTTCGCAACCTTGCTTTGGTGGTCTTCACAGTCGAGGTCTGCCGGCTGGCCTGGCGCATGCTGGGCGCTGGGGTCACGGAGAGAACAGCCCTGACGCGCCGGGATTGATGGTCGACGGCCGAGGTCACGCTGACGAAATGAGTCGCGCCCCGACCAGTGATTGGCTGGTCTCAAGCTTGGGTAGCCTAGGTAACGCCTGCCAGGAGCGTGCCGGGAGCAGGCCGGGAGCAGGCCAAAGGCGGATGAGATCCGCGAACAGTACGTATCAGGAAGAAGGCGACCGTGGCCATCCTGCCCGACGAATCACCTAGTAGCGCGCCCGAAGCCGACTTTGGTGCCAACGACTGGCTGCTGGAGGAGATGTACGAGCAGTACACCGCAGATCCCAGCTCGGTCGACGAGACGTGGGTGGAGTACTTCAAGGTGCACGGTGCGCCAACGACCGACGCAGGTAACGGCGGCGCGGCCGAGAAACCCGAACCTGAGCCCCGACGTGATGCGGAGCCACCAACCACTGGTGAGGAGCCGGCCCCAACGGCAGCAGCTCCTGCGCCGGCCCCCGCGCAGACCTCCCCCACCACGCGGCCGCCGGCTGAGCCCGCTGCGTCGCGTCGCACGCCGACAGTCGAGAAGCCCGCGCCAACCAAGGAGATCCGGCCGAGCGCTCCAGGAGCGCGCGGCGGCGTCCCTGCTGATCCCCCTAGCGCTCAAGACCGGCCAAAAGTCGCACTCGAAGGGCCAGTCAGAACCACCATGCGCGGGACTCTGGCACGTACTGCCAAGAACATGGACGTCTCTTTGACAGTGCCAACCGCGACCAGCGTTCGATCCCTTCCGGTCAAGCTGCTCATCGACCAGCGCGTGGTGATCAACAACCATCTCCGACGGGCGCGCGGCGGCAAGGTCTCCTACACCCACATCATTGGCTACGCCATGGTGAAGGCCCTGAAGACTGTGCCCGCCATGAACAACGGCTACGACGTCGTCGACGGCAAGCCGACGTTGGTCGTACCAGCTCATATCAGTCTCGGCCTGGCCATCGACCTTCCCAAGGAAGATGGCACCCGCCAGCTGCTCGTGCCGAGCATCAAGAAATGCGAGGAGCTGGACTTCGCCCAGTTCTGGTCTGCGTACGAGCAAATGGTCAAGAAGGCGCGAGCAGGCCAACTCACGGTCGAGGACTTCGCTGGCACCACCATTACCCTGACCAACCCGGGCACCATCGGAACAAACCATTCGGTTCCCCGCTTGATGCAGGGCCAGGGCGCGATCATCGGTGTTGGTTCCATGGAGTATCCGCCAGAGTTCCAGGGATCCGACCCTGATCGGCTCAGCGACATGAGCGTCTCCAAGATCATGACGCTGACCTCGACCTATGACCATCGGGTCATCCAGGGAGCGCAATCTGGTCAGTACCTGGCTCGCCTGCATGCGTTGTTGCTTGGCGAGGACGGCTTCTACGACGACATCTTCGGTGCGCTGCGCATCCCGTACGAGCCAATCCGCTGGGCACAAGACATCAGCAGCCTCCACGAGGACCAGATCCCCAAGCAAGCCCGGATCATGGAGATGATCAACGCCTATCGGGTGCGCGGCCATCTGATGGCCGACACGGATCCGCTGGAATACCGCCAGCGGCGCCATCATGATCTTGACGTGCAGTCGCACGGCCTGACGCTGTGGGATCTGGACCGTGAGTTTGCGACGGGATCCTTCGCCGGTGGAGATGGCCGGATGAAGATGCGGAAGATCTTGGGCATCCTGCGCGACTCCTACTGCCGGACTACCGGCATCGAGTACATGCACATCCAAGAGCCCGTGCAGCGCAAGTGGATCCAGGATCGGGTCGAGCGGCCGCACGAGTCACTCCCCCGCGAGGAACACTTGCGGATTCTGGACAAGCTCAATGAGGCCGAGATCTTCGAGACGTTCTTGCAAACCAAGTTCGTCGGACAGAAGCGGTTCTCCCTGGAAGGGGGCGAGTCGGCAATCGTCTTGTTAGATGAGGTGTGCGAGCAGGCGGCCGAAGCCAGCCTGGAGGAAGTCTGCATCGGCATGCCGCACCGCGGCCGGCTCAACGTGCTGTCCAACATCGTCGGCAAGTCGTACGAGCAGATCTTCCGGGAGTTCGAAGGCAATCTGGATCCTCGTACCGTCCAGGGCTCCGGCGATGTCAAGTATCACCTCGGCTCGGAGGGAAAGTTCACTGCGCTTAGCGGTGCGACGATCAAGACGTCCGTGGCGGCCAACCCGAGCCATCTCGAGGCGGTGAACCCGGTGCTGGAAGGCATCGCCCGAGCCAAGCAGGACATTCTTGACCGCGGAGCGGAGTTCCCCGTGCTACCCGTGCTGATGCATGGGGACGCGGCATTCGCGGGTCAGGGTGTCGTCGCCGAAACCCTCAACCTCAGCCAGCTACGCGGCTACCGTACGGGCGGCACGATTCACATCGTCGTGAACAATCAGGTTGGCTTCACCACCTCGCCGACCGAGTTGCGGTCCTCCATGTACTGCACCGATGTGGCCCGGATGATCCAGGCCCCGATCTTCCACGTGAATGGCGACGATCCAGAGGCCTGCATCCGCGTAGCTCGGCTGGCGTTCGCCTTTCGACAGGCGTTCAACAAGGATGTGGTCATCGACCTCATCTGCTACCGCCGGCGCGGTCACAACGAGGGCGATGACCCGAGCTTCACCCAACCTCGGATGTATGACCTGATCGAGAAGAAACGGTCGGTCCGCAAGCTGTACACCGAGGCTCTGATCGGCCGTGGCGACATCACGGTCGAGGACGCCGAGACGGTTCTGACCCGCTTCCAGCAACGGCTAGAGACTGTCTTCAAGGAGGTCCGGGGTACGACTCAGCCGCCCAGGGACATGGAGTACAGCCGGGTGCCGGCGTATCCCAAGAAGTCTGCCGCAAGGCAAGGGACCGCCATCACCATGGAGACACTCAAGAAGATTGCCGACGCCCATACGATTTTTCCCAGCGGATTCACGGTCCATGCGAAGGTGATGCCCCAGCTGCAGCGCCGGGCTGCGGCGATCACCCAAGGGCCAATTGACTGGGCGACTGCGGAAATCCTCGCTCTTGGCTCCTTGCTGTTAGAGGGACGCACGGTCCGGCTCACCGGGCAAGACACCCGTCGTGGGACTTTCGTGCAGCGCTTCGCTGCCATTGTTGACCGCAAGACAGGCGAGTCCTGGGTCCCGCTGAAGCACGTCGACGACGACCAAGGCAAGTTCCACGTCTTCGACTCGCTGCTGAGCGAGTACGCCGCCATGGGCTTCGAATACGGCTACTCGGTGGCGAGCCCTGAGGCGCTGGTGGCCTGGGAGGCCCAGTTCGGTGATTTCGGCAATGGCGCTCAGACAATCATCGATGAGTTCATCACGTCAGGTCAGGCCAAGTGGACCCAACAGTCTGGCGTGGTGCTCCTCTTGCCACACGGCTATGAGGGCCAGGGTCCGGACCACTCCTCGGCGCGCCTCGAGCGCTTTCTTCAGCTCGCCGCGGAAGACGCCATTACGATTGCGCAGCCGTCAACTCCGGCCAGCCACTTCCACATGCTCCGGCAACAAGCGTTGGGCGAGCTCCATCGACCGCTGATCGTGATGACACCGAAGTCGATGCTCCGGAACAAGCTCGCCGTATCCGAACCGTCGGACTTCACCCAAGGATCGTGGAAGCCGATCCTCGGCGATCCGACGATCGAAGACCCAAGCAAGGTCACCTCGGTGCTGCTGTGCTCTGGCAAGATCCGCTGGGATCTGATGACCGCTCGGAGCCAGGCCGGAAAGGATGGGCAAGTCGCGATCATCGCTATGGAACGGCTCTATCCAGTTCCAGCGAAGGACCTCGCCAAGCAGCTGAGGCGTTTCGAGCGGGTCGACGAGGTGCGGTGGGTGCAAGACGAGCCCGTCAACCAAGGGGCGTGGCCCTTCATGGCACTGAACTTGCCGCAGCGCCTGGCTGAAGTCGAACCCAGTCGGACATGGCAGCTGACCAAGGTGACTCGACCGGAGTCATCGGCGCCTTCAGTCGGATCGGCGAGCGTCCATCTGCAGCAGCAGCGTGCGCTGATGGAAGCCGCCTTCGCACAAGAACGGTAAAGAGGTGCGACGCGGCGAGTATCGGAGGCGCCTGCTGTTGATCGGAAGGGACATGTATTTCACTGATCGGGGCATCGAAGAGCTCCAGGCACGCCGGGGTGAGGATGAGGTCACCTTGGCCTGGCTCGCTGATCAACTACGCACCTTCGTCGATCTGCATCCGGAGTTCGAGACTCCGGTGGAGCGGCTGGCGACCTGGCTGGCCCGCCTTGACGAGGAGGATGGGTAGGCTCCGCAACCCTCCGGGGTGCCGCACTTAGAAAAGTGGTCAGAGACGACACCAATCTCGGCGAGGCGCGTGCCGTCTCTGACCCCTTTCGGCGCAGTGAGTTAGCGGCCCAGAAGTCCGTGACGAATCATGCGGATCTCGAGCGGGCCGAAGAAGTCCTCGACCTGTTCCGCACCGTCGGGTACGAAGCCGTTGCGGACATAGAACGCGCGGGCCCGAGGGTTGTCGCGGAACACCCAGAGGAATGCATCGCGATCGCCGATCGCTGCGTTCAGCAGCCGTTGCCCGACACCGGTACCCCAGTAGGCCCGGCGGACATTGATGGCGTTCAACTGAAGAGCGATATCCACGCCCGGCTCGGTCGCAGGACCGGCAGTTGCGAAGCCGGCAACCAGGTCGCCGTCCATCGCCAGGATCATGGTCCGGTCCGAGGTAGGCGCCTTCTGCCACCAGCCGATCGCCCGTTCAAGATCACCCGTGATCTCTGCCAGCCGGTCGGCGTCAACCAGCCCTTAGTACGCCTCTTGCCAGCACGCGAGCTGACAGCGGGCGGCCGACTCGACGTCGGCCGAGGTCAGCGGCCGAAGAACTATGTGATCGGCAATGCGGCTCATGGCTCGAAGATGATCTTGCCGAAATGATCACCGTCGATCATTGCCGCAAATCCCGCGGCGGCATCCGCTAGCGGCAGGACGCGGTCGATGTACGGCCGTATGCCGGTGCTGACCAGCATCTTGGTCAAGGCGATCAACTCATCTCGGGTGCCCATCGTCGAGCCGTGCACTCGAAGCGGTTTGAAAAAGATCTTCGTCAACTCGGCCTTGGCCGGATTATCGCCGGACGTCGTGCCACAGATCACCAGCGTGCCGCCCGGTTTCAGTGCATTGATCGAATGTGACCAGGTGGCAGCACCGACAGTCTCCATCACCGCATCCACCCGCTCCGGGAGCCGCGCGCCGATCGGAAAGGCCTGGTGCGCTCCGATGGTGACCGCTCGGGCACCCCGCGCCTCGTCACGCGAGGTGACCCAGATGCGCATCCCGGCATTCCTGCCGAGCGCCGTCAGTGCTGTGGCCACTCCCCCGCCGGCGCCCTGGATCAGTACGGTATCGCCGGGCCTGGCTCCCGACTGGCTGAAGAGCATCCGGTACGCCGTCAGCCAGGCCGTCGGCAGGCAGGCCGCTTCGGCAAAGCTCAACTCAGGCGGCTTGTCCACCAGATTGGCCGGCGGCACCCACACCTGCGTCGCAAACGTGCCGGGATAGCGCTCCGAGAGCAGTGACCGTGTGGGATCGTAGGTGGCATCGGAGCCAACGAAGTCGGGGGCATTGATCACCGCGTGCACGATGACCTCCCGACGATCTTCGGTGACACCAGCAGCGTCACAGCCAAGGATCATGGGGAGCCGGTCGGCCGCAAGCCCCACGCCGCGCAGTGACCAAACGTCGTGGTGATTGAGAGCAGCAGCCTTGACCCGCACCCGGACCCAGCCGGACGGCACTCCCGGGGGCTCAATTTCGCCTACGACCAAGGCGTTCAAGGGCGCATCCGCATCCGCCCGGACCGCATAGGCCGCCATCATGCCCTTCACCCTATGAGCGCGGACCGGGGCTTGACATCGTCAGGTGGCCTCGCCTGACACAGTGCGTCTACAGTGCGTCGCGTGAGCAATGACGCCGCCACCCTGGTCGAGGCCTTCCGTGCTCGGACTCAGCGGCAGCCAGCGGGAGTCTGGGCGGCGCCTGGTCGGGTCAACCTGATCGGCGAACACACCGACTACAACGACGGCTATGTCATGCCGTTCGCCCTCGCACAGCGGGTATTGATCGCCGCCGCTATTGGGCACGATGGCACCTGGAGCGTCACGTCGCTCAACAATCACTCGACCGCGACATTTCAGGGTGCCGACCTGCAACCAGGCATGACCGGCTGGCAGGCGTATGTCGCCGGCGTGGTGTGGGCTCTCAAGGAAGCCGGATACGGAATTGGCGGAGCTGACCTCGTACTTTCATCTGACGTTCCCGTAGGCGCGGGTCTATCGTCATCGGCGGCATTGGAGTGCGCCGTGCTCACTGCGCTGGCCGATCTCAACGATCTCGACATCGCCGGGCTGGAGCGTGCCAAGCTCGCGAGGCGCGCCGAGAACGCCTTCGTGGGCGCCCCGACCGGCTTGATGGACCAAGCCGCGTCCACCCTGTGCACCCTGGGCCACGCGCTGTTCTTCGACTGCCGAACCGCTGAAGCCGAGCAGGTTCGATTCGACACGACCAGCGCCGGCGTGGAAATCCTGGTTCTGGACACCAAGACACCACATGCGCTTGTCGACAGTGAATACGCTGCCCGCCAGGCCAGCTGTGAAGAGGCCGCACGGCTCCTCGGGGTGGCGGCGTTGCGGGACGTCACCAACTTGGACGCCGCGCTGGAGCAGCTTTCTGATCCGGTCATCCAGCACCGGGTACGCCATGTAGTCAGCGAGAACGCTCGCGTCCTGGAGGCCGTCGAGGTGCTGCGAGCGGGCCGCATCACCGATCTGGCGCCCCTCCTCGACGCCTCACATGCCTCGATGCGGGACGACTTTGAGATCACGGTGCCGCAAGTTGATCTCGCTGTTGAGACGGCCCGCGCCTCGGGAGCGCTCGGCGCTCGAATGACCGGAGGCGGCTTCGGGGGCTGCATCATTGCCCTGGTCTCGGCCGGGGAAGCGAAGCGGGTCGCAGACGAGATCGCTCGGAAGTTCGCAGCCGCCGGATACGGCCCTCCAGCGCACTTCACGGCGGCTCCATCAGCGGGCGCTCAGCGCCTGCAGTGAGCGGCCTTCAAATCGTTTCGATCGGATTCCAAACCCCCCGCCATCGATCAAACTTCCCCATCGCATGCGAGGATTCACACTGTCTTCAGGACCCATTCCGCCGCTGACAAGAGCGGTGAACACGCGCAATCAGGCCAGGTTAAGCAGGACCTGGATTGGAAGGGAGCAGCACACATGAATGTCCGGATCAAGCTCGGGGTCGTTGCAGCCTCGGTCGCCGCATTGGCTTTGAGCGCATGTGGCTCGAGCTCGTTGAGCGGGGAGCCTGGCGGCGGCGCTAGTGCTCCCTCGGTCTCGGTCAGCCAAAACGTGGACCTTGCGAGCAAATTGCCCGAGAGCATCAAGAGCGCGGGAGTGATCAAGATCGGCACCGACCCGACGTACGCACCCAGCGAGTTCCTGGCCGCCGACGGCAAGACAGTCGAGGGCTTTGACGTCGATCTCTTCAACCAGGTCGCCGCCAAGTTCGGCGTCAAGACCGAGTGGCAGCCCTCGAAGTTCGGCAGCATCATCACTGGTGTCAACGGCAAGAAGTACGACATGGGCATCTCATCGTTCACGATCAACCCGGATCGCTTGAAGCAGGTCGATATGGTCAAGTACTTCAACGCCGGTACTCAATGGGCTACCCAGAAGGGCAACCCCAAGGGCGTCGACCCTGATAATGCCTGCGGTAAGAACATTGCCGTGCAGACCGGAACGGTGCAGGAGAATCCGGACCTTTCGACTCGGCAGAAGAAGTGCGGCAGTAACAAGATCAACGTCCTGTCTTATGACAGCCAGGCCCAGGCCACAAGCGCGGTGGTAACTGGCAAGGCGGACGCCATGCTGGCCGACTCGCCCGTCGTGGCGTACGCGGTGTTGCAAACCGGCGGCAAGCTTGAGGCGCTGGGTGACATCTACGACGCGGCGCCATACGGCTATGTGCTACCCAAGGGCGAGACCGAGTTCGGTCAGGCAATCGTGGAAGCGCTGAAGCAGCTGGAGCAAGAGGGCGCCTACAAGGCTGCGCTTGAGAAGTGGGGTGTCCAGCAGGGCGCCATCTCCGACTTCACCGTAAACCCGACGTCATGACAACCACAACGGAAGCCCGGCCGGCGGTCAGCGATGACCGCCCCGGGCTGATACACGCAACACCGGTTCGCCACCCGGCTCGCTGGGTCGCCATCGCAGTGATCGCCGTGCTGGCAGTCATGTTCCTCAACATGTTGATCTTCAACCCGGCGTTCAACTGGCCGTTTGTCCTTGAGGCGATGGTCCAGAACCCGGTGATCGAGGGCTTCTGGAAGGGCACCATCCTCGTCACGATCCTGGCGAT
>Ga0307292_10000583_pt1 | contig 12547 bp, 11 predicted proteins | sample ER_DNA_149_FD_194471 | JGI IMG/M metagenome (GOLD analysis project Ga0307292, IMG submission 194471) | Bulk soil microbial communities from the East River watershed near Crested Butte, Colorado, United States - ER_DNA_149 | ecosystem: Environmental > Terrestrial > Soil > Floodplain | place...
GGCCCATGCTGCGCTCGAGCCCCCGGAGGAGCTGGAACTGGGACGAACCGCCGCGCGGCTCGACCCAGGTGCTCCAGAACGCGCCCTTCGCTCCAAGCGCCGCCGCCGGCATCGCGAGCAGCCCAAAGGCCGCGAGCGCCGCCGCCATCCGGAGCGCGCGCCCGGGCATCCTGCCTCCTGCCTCCCCAGAAGCCATGGGATGACCCTCCCGCGAGCGTGTGAACGTCCGCTAACGACCGGGTTAGGATCCTGGAAAGCTCGGCTCCCGGCCTCCTAACAACTTCCAGCCCCCGAAGCGCGGAGCGTCAGTCGAGCGCGTAGCCGAGCCGCGCCATGACGGGCGCGATCTGGGGCAGGATGCTCTCCACGCCCGCGGGGTTCTCGTCGCGCCACTTGTCCGGGCGGGGCGCGGTCACCGCCGTATGCGTGACGTTGCGGTCGAGCGCGGCGGCGTGGGCAAGCACGTCGGGGTCGTCGTTCAGTTCGAGGAAGCGGAGCATCGCCGCGGTTGTGTCGACCGGCGCCGCCACCAGATCTTCGTAGCGCACCTCGTAGAACCGCTCCCACCCAAGCCGGTCGTACGCGTCACGGAGGGCGGTGTTGGACGCCGCCCACTGAAACGCGCACACCTCGGCGAGCGTACGGCCTGACGTAAACGCCTCCCACCCGGGCGGGAGGATGAATCGCCACACGCGACCTGAGTACCCTGCGACGTCCAGGGGGACGGGCAGCGTGGTTCCCTGACCGAACTTCCCGTCGGTGTTCCAGCCGGTCATGAGCGAGGACACGACCGACCGGCCGTCACGGACGATCGAGACGAACCGGGCATCGGGATAGAGCGCCGCGAGATACTCGGCCCGAAGCACCATCCGTGGGAACTTGTCGACGTACTGACTTCCCCCGGTAACCCGGTCGATGAGCCAGTCGACCACCTGGCGCTCCTGCTTGGAGATGTCTTCCGGTCCCGCAGCGTGTGACCGGCCGAGCGTCATCTCGCGCGGGCGGAACATCTCCCAGATGAACTGACTGCCGTAACCGAGTGAGGCCAAGGACCGTGATCGGTCGAGCAGCTGGAAGAGCATCGTCGTGCCCGACCGCGGTGACCCGAGGATGAAGATCGGCCGTTGCGGCGGCGAGCACCGGGGCAGGAGCGGCGCGCTCGCGCGCAGCACCGTGCCAACGGTCCGATGCCTCCTTCTGGTCTTCGACGCGAACCGCAGAATCGCGGCTCGATCCTCCCGCATCACGGGCGGACTCCCGCCGGCGATCCTCCTGTAATTGCCATGCTTCAACCGTACGAGCGATCGCCGCTCACGTCACCCCCGGAATTCCCACTTTTTCACAGCGCGGCGAAGGTCAGCGTGTCGCCCGTATGGCGGCCTTGCGAACGCTGTACGCGAATCGCCCCCACGGGCGATAGAGGGCATTGCCTCGCTGGTGGTGCTGCAGGCGGCGAGCGAAGTCGCAGTCCGCGGCGATGCGAGCTCGGAACCGCTCGGCGACAACCCGGTAGAGCTCGCAGTCGAACCTGTTTCGCTCCTCGATCATGCGCCGATCCGCATCGGAGACCTGCAGGCGCTGGCCCGGGGGAGCCGTGTTGGCCCGCACGTAGTAGAGGTTGCGCCAGCCGAACTCGGTGCCGAGCGTGATCAGCGTCTCGTCGAACCGCTCCGTGAGGCCGGCGACGGACACGTGGCGGTCGAGGTTCCTGAGCGCGGCGTCGAGCACCGCATCCGTGCACTCCCCGAACGGTGTGCCCGCGTCGCCGGCCAGCGCCCGGCTCTGCCCGTTGTCGACCTCGAGCGCCTGCCCGTCGCAGACATATCGCTCGAGCGTGAGCTCGCCGGAGACCGCGGCGGCGTGCAGGCGATGGTGCCTCGTGCGGAGGACGTGCCGGTACTGGGAGATCGTTCGGGCGACGGGCTCGCGCAGCAGCGTGATGTACGCGGACGGCCGCGGCACCGACTCGTGGATGCCAAAGATCATGTGGCTCACGATCAGGCGGGGCCGCGCCCGCTCCTCCTCGGGCAGCGCCGCGAAGGCCCGCAACGGCTCATCGTTCAAGAACCCGCGAGGCCGGTCAGCCGGCGGGCGCACCCGCATGACGCGGTCGGGCCTCACATTGCGATAGAGGATCTGTCGGAGGGTCCACCCGGCCGTCTTACCGATGTGGAGGAAGATCACGGTCGGGTCGCCGCCGTCGGCGTCGGCGCGATCAGCCACGGCGTGTCACCGTGACCAGCGTCCTGATTGCCCATTGGACGGCGCGATCGATTGCATCGAGGACTCGAGCCAGCCGTCTCAGCACCAGATGTCTCACCACCAGTTGGTTACCCGTTACCGCCTACCCCCGCACCAACTCGCGCAGCGGCCCCAGAGAGAACCGCGCATGTGTCCAGATCCCGACCCGGACGCGAGCGAAGACGAGCTGCAGGAGATTCTGCATCGTCTGGGCGACGGCGGTGGCAGCCGCCACCCCGGTGATCCCGTATGACGGCGCGAGCAGGATCTCCGCCGTCACGCTGAAGATCGCCGTGCAGAACGTCAGCGTCATCATCGTCCGCTGGTGGCCCGTCATCATGAGCGTCGCGCCGCTCGAGCCGGTGCAGACGGCGACCAGACGGGCGCAGCTCAGAATCGCGAGCACCGTGGCGCCCTGGCGGAAGAACGGCCCGTACACCAGCTCCATCACGAAGGGGCCCGCTGCCAAGAAGACCACGAGAACGAGAATCGCCGGGATGCCCGCGAGCGTGGAGATGCTGCGAAGCGCGTTCTCGAGCTCCCGCTTCTCGCCTCGCGCATGGAGCTCGGCGATGATCGGCGGCACCACCTGCGAGACAATGATGAAGCCCGTCGCCACGAAGAAGACAAGCCGGTAGGCGGCGCCATAGAGCGCGACGTCGCTCGCCGGGCGAAAATGCCCGACCACCCACAGGTCGACCCCGGTCCCGACGCCAAAGCTGGCGATGCTCGTCACCAGGAGCGGCCATGAGATCGAGACCACCTCGCGTGCGCCAACACTTCCCTCGTCCGCGAGTCGCGACACGCTCGGGCGCAGCATCGCGATCCCGGCGACGAGCGCGACGCCGGTGGCAGCGACGCTCACCCCTACAGCCTCGGCGAGCGTCGGCCGGACCCCGGCGACCCAGCACCCCCCGAAGGCGATGACGAGCAGCGAGTCGACCGCGAGGCCGTTGTAGAATGTGGCCGGCCAGAACCGCTTGAATCCGCGAAATGTCTCGGCGGTGAGCGCGAGGAGCGACTTCACGAGCACCCACGCTGCGGCCAGCCCGACGACGCCCGCCACTTCCTGCGAGTGGTAGATGTGGACGGCGATGTAGTGCCCGAGCCCGAGCACGAGCACGAGGGCGACGACCGACGACGCCGCGAGCCCCAGCAGGTATACCAGCCGCACCGTGCGCCGAGCGCGCCCTCCGTCCCCCGTGGCCCGCGCCGCCGCCACCAGCCGCACGACGGTGCGGTCGAGGCCCATCTGGCCGATCGTCGACCCGATCATGACCATGCTGAACACGAGGAAGTACGCGCCCAGCTGGCCGTGTCCGAGGACGCGCGCGAGGATGGCGTTCAGGACCAGCGTGACGAGCGTCCCGATCGTCATCGCGGCGAACACCGTGGCCGAGCCGCGGACGAGCCGACGGCGGACGGCCCGGCCCGGAGACGTGGCGGCCAGCCCGACGGTGCCGGGCTCAGACGCTGTCATCCGCCGGCGCGCGGCGCCTGCTGCGGCGCCCCCTGGGGCACGATGGAGCGACCGCTCATCGACATGTCCCGAGGGTACATGCGATTCGGCCGTCGGTCACCCAGCGGGGCACCGGCGTGCGCGGCGACCTACGGCCGGGGCGTGCAGGAGCGCGTGCCGCTGTCCACCGTCTGCCCGCCTTCGTTCACGAACTGCCAGTCGACCGAGCTCGCGTTCAGCGTCAGGAAGATCGCGCCCCAGTTGGTGTTGTTGTAGACGGCGGTGTTCGGCGAGATGACCTTCGCCGAGCCGTGATTGATCCCGCCGGTGCCGACGATCATCTCGGTGATCCCGTTGGCCGGATCGACGGCCCCGCTCGGGTTCTGCGGCTTGTAGCGCTCGTAGTAGTGGGCGTGGCCGTTCAGGACGAGAGCCGCGTGCGCCGCGTAGAGGTCATCCCAGAAGGGCTTGTACGCCGAATGGCCATTCAGACTCGAGCCGCTGAAGAACGGCTGGTGCCACATGGCCATGATGCAGCTGCCGCTCGGCGTGGTGTTAATCGCGTTCTTGAGGAAGACCTCCTGCGGCGAGCCGACCGCGCACGGGGTCGACGTGCAGTTCCCGTTCAGGTCGATGATGCGCCAGTTGGCGCCGTTCCCGTCCGAGAGGTCGACGAAGTAGTAGCCGTTCGTGCCGTTCGGCTGCGCCCGCGCGCCGAAGTACTGGAAGTACCCGTTCTGAGGCTTCCCGTCGCACGACGTCGAGGCGCCGATGTCCTGGTCGCCGACCGTCGGGTGCGTCTTGCCGATGAACGCGCCCCAGCTCGCGTCGTAATACGTCTGGAAGTTCGCGAGCGAGCCGCACGGATACTGGTTGTCACCAAGCGTGAAGACCGAGTCGAGCCCGGCGAGGCGCGACTTGATCAGGTTCGCCGTCGCCTGCTGATGGCACTTGGTCGACGTCGGGGTCAAGGACGCACAGGCGATGTCGCCCGCCGCGGCGATCACCAAGCCGCCACCGCCGCCCTGGGACGGCGTCGTCGCAGTGGCCTCGTTCGACGCGACAGACTCGCCGCTTCCATCAAACGCCGTGACCATGTAATGGTGTGTCGTCGCGGGCGGGACCGCGAGGTCTTCGAACGAGTGCGACGGGGCATTGACAGTCGCGAACGGCTGCGGCCCGTCGTCCTTGAAGACGTGGTAGCCGGTCACGGTCGGCGTCGTCGAGGCGTTCCACGTGAGGTCGATCTCGGTGGGCGAGGTGGCCGTCGCCTGGAGGCTCGTCGGCGGGGCGATCGTGGACCCGGTCGTCGAGAAGCTCAGGTTGTCGACCACGAACGAATCGCCGGCAACCGCCGCCTTCTGCTCGACGAAGAACGTCAGCGAGTCTCCGGTCGAGACAACGGTATAGCTCAGCTCCGCGAGCGTCGCCCAGCCGCCGGTGCCCAACGTGCAGCCGGTGACCGTCTTCGACGTCGTCCCCGACTCCTTCACCTTGAAGCAGACGTTCTTGCCGGCCGGAGCGTTGAACCGCCCATCGGCGACGTAGACGTCGCCCGCCCCGGCGGTCGACACGGGGTCCGTCGCGGTCTTGATCGCGTAGGTGCCGGTCGATGCGCTCCGCGTGACCTTCGCGGCGTTCGTGCTTGCGTCCCCTGCCACCAGCGAAAGCGTGCCGTTCTGGCCCTTCCAGCCGGTCAGCGAACCGCCGCCGGCCTCGAAGTCGCCGTTCGTGAGGAGGTTCGTCCCGGCACCCAACGCCGACGTGGCCAGCACCGCCATGCAGACAGTGACAGCCGCCAGGATCCCTCGCGTGCGTAGCGTTCCGGTCGCCGTTCCCCCTCTTCGCGCTTCGGCAGTGCCCGCCCGGAGCCAATCGCCACTACGTAGTCTCCCCGGCCCGGGTGAATTCCAGTCTAGGGTAAGCGAGGCTGGGGAAACTGTCAAGAAGCTCCAGTCCGGCCGGGCCGGCGGCGGCGCTTCAACTCCCCGACCATCCAGCGTATACTGCACGACATGCAAGAGCACCCCACGCGCCTTCCGACGGTCGTCTTCAGCTCGGTCGTGCGCTCAACGCAGCAGAGCGAGAGCCACGGCGGCGTCTACCTGCTCGACCTCGAGACCGAGCATCTGACGCAGATGATCGACTGGGACGACCAGTCGATCGACCTGTCCCAGCGGGGCGGCGACCGCGGGCTGCGCGGGATTGCGTTCTGGGAGGACCGGATGTACCTCGCGGCGGCCGACGAGATCTTCGTCTACGACCCCGGCTTCAAGCTGGTCGGTTCGATCAAGAACCCGTACCTGCGCCACTGCCACGAGATCAACACCGGCGGCGGCAAGCTCTTCCTCGGCTCGGTCGGCTACGACACGATCCTCGAGTACGACATCGCCGAGGAGCGGTTCTCGGCCGGCTACTGCATCCGCTACTCGCCGCTGCGCCGCAAGCTGCGGCGCAAGAACCGGGAGGGGTTCCAGTTCCGCCCGCGCCCCACGTTCACCGTGTTCGACCCCAACGGCGACCACGGCCCCTCGAAGGGCGACACCGCCCATCCCAGCTTCCCGTGGTGGGAGGACGGCACCCTGTACGTCGCGGGCGGCGGCCTGGGGCACATCTACGCGATCCGAGATCGGCGGATGCGCCGCTTCGCCCGGATCCCGTTCGAATCGCACAACGCCCACCCGTTCCGCGGCGGGCTCCTTATGAACCACTCACCGACCCATCGCATGATGTTCACGAACATGCGCGGGCGGATCCAGAAGACCTGGCCGGTGCCGCTCTATGACAACGGCAAGCTCGAGTTCGCGAACGTCCCCCGCGACCACGCCTATCAGGGCTTCTGCCGCGGGATCGCGGAGGCCGGCGAGAACCTGATCATCCAGGGCTCGTCGCCCGCAACGATCAACCTCTTCCGCTGGGATCCGCCGGAGCTGATCAAGTCGATCAACGTCACGATGGACGTCCGCAACTCCGTGCACGGCCTCGAGATCTGGCCGTTCCCCGGGGTCCCGGCGAGCGCCCTGGCCTCCTCCGACTAGCTTCCGAGCCCCGAGCGAACCCGCTTGGGAAGGGTGTAGGTGAGGGCGCCCCACGGCCGGTAGGCTGTGTTCAGCCTTCGGAGCCGCGCGAGCTCCTGCGCCGCAGCCGGGCCGGCCAGGACCTCGTCGAGCCGCTGTCCCGCATACCGGTAGAGCTCCAGGTCGACCCAGTTCTGCTCCTCGATCATTCGGATGGTCGAATCGGGCAGCGCCGAACGGGCGATCTTCCGGCGTGACACGTTTGCGTTCACGTACGACAACCGCGTCCAGCTCAGTGACCGCCGCAGCGCGAGCAGCGACTCGTCGAACCGTTCGGCGATCCCGACGACGGCGAACCACTCGTCGAGGACCGCGCAGGCCCGGTCGAGCATGTCCTGCGTGCACGCGCCGTAGGGCGTCGCCGTATCGGCAAGGATCGCCCGGGTCTGGCTGTTGTCGAGCTCGAGCGCCAGTCCGCTGCGCAGGTAGGCGGGCAGGTCCATGTCCTGGCCGGCCACGATCTCGTGGAACCGGTGCCCCGGCCAGTACCGGGCGCTCTTATAGCCCGAGATCGCCCGCGCAACGGGGTGGCGCAGAAGCGTGATGTAGGTCGCGGGGCGAGGGATGTGCTCGTGAATCCCGAACATCATGTGAGCCATGATGAGCCGCGGACGCTCACGCTCCGAGGCGGGCAGCTCGGCAAACCGCTCGATCGGGATTGTGCTCAGGAACCCGTGGGGGGCGGAGGCCGGATTCTTGAGGCCGAGCGTGCGCGACCGCCGGACGTTTCGGCGCAGGATCCGCCGGAGCGTCGCGCCGGCCGTCTTCCCCAGGTGCAGGAACACCACCGTCGGTGGCCCGGGGGCCGGAGGCGTCGTCACGTGATCGCCGCCGGCGCGGGACGGAGGTGGCTGACGATCGACACGCCCGAGTCTCCGCCAGGCTCCGGGCGGTGTCAACCCGGTCGGCCGGGCTTCGCGATAACCTGTCCTATGCGACCCCCGGGTGGGCTGGGGGAAAATGTCAGGCCCGAGCGGCTGCGGCCCCCACTGGAAGGGTTGACAGACCCTGGGACCGCCGCCAAACTCGGGACACGTAGCCAACACTGTTTCGCGAGGTGCTCGTATGAACGCTGGAGGGGAACTCCCGGAGGGCAGGGAGGCCAGGCGGGCCAGGATCTACTTGGTGCGCCATGGTCGAACGGTAATGAACGCCGAGGTGAGATTCCGCGGCAGGCTCGAGGTGCCGCTGGATGCCGTCGGCCGCGCTGAGGCGCTCGCCACCGCGCAGCAGCTCTCCGAGATCGGGCTTGCGGCGGCCTACACGAGCCCGCTGGCTCGCGCCCGCGAGGTGGCGATCGCCATCGCTGCGGCGTCGAGGCTCCAGCGCGTCGACGACGTCGAAGGACTCACAAATCTCGACTACGGCATGTGGGAGGGCCTCACGAAGGAGGAGTGCGCGGCGCACGACTCCGAGGCGTTCCGGATCTACGCCGAGGATCCCGAGCGGGCCGTGTGCCCGGAGGGTGAGAGCCTCGCCGGAGCGGCTGACCGCGTCGTCCAGGCACTGCGCGAGATCGGTGAGCGGCACCCCGGGGAGTCGGTGGCGGCCGTGACACACGGTGCCATGGTGCGCCTGGCGGTCCTCCGTGTGGCAGGCCCGTCGATCGGCGACTGGCAGTTCAAGTTGCAGACCGGATCGGCGACGATCTTCGAGGTGGCGGACGGCGAGCTCACGCTGGTCAGCCCGATCAACCGCATGCGCCCGGATCCGCACAAGGCCGCAGCTGCGACGGTGGAGCCCACCCGAGCAGTGGCCTCGTAGATGGGCGAGGGGAACGGATCTCTGTGGGGGGAGACGGAATGACCAAGGACATCGTGCTCGTTGCCGGCGGCGGCGGGTTCATCGGCGGCCATCTCGTGAGCGATCTCGTGCAGCGTGGGCTGCGCGTGCGCTCCGTCGACCAGAAGCCGCTTGACGAGTGGTATAAGGTCTCGCCGGACGCCGAGAACATGGTGCTCGACCTGTCCGGCCTCGACGCCTGCAGGCAGGCGGTGGCGGGTGCCGGCCGGGTGTACAACCTCGCGGCGGACATGGGCGGGATGGGATTCATCGAGACCCACAAAGCCCTCTGCATGCTCTCCGTGCTCATCAATACGCACATGCTGATGGCAGCGCGTGACGAGGAGGTCGAGCGCTTCTTCTTCTCGTCGTCCGCCTGCGTCTACGCCGCCGAGCGGCAGACCTCGCCCGACGTCACCGCGCTGGCCGAGGAGGACGCATACCCGGCGATGCCCGAGGATGGCTATGGCTGGGAGAAGCTGTTCAGCGAGCGCATGTGCCGCCACTTCCGCGAGGACTTCCAGCTCGCGACAAGGGTGGCGCGATATCACAACGTCTACGGCCCGTCCGGCACCTACGACGGCGGCCGCGAGAAGGCGCCGGCGGCGGTCTGTCGCAAGGTCGCCCAGGCCAAGCTCAGCGGATCCCACGCCATCGAGATCTGGGGTGACGGCGAGCAGACGCGCAGCTTCATGTACGTCGACGACTGCGTGCACGGCTCCCAGCTTCTGACCTCGAGCGACGTCACGGAGCCCATCAACATCGGTAGCTCCGAGCTGGTCACCATCAACCAGCTGGTGTCGATCGTCGAGGAGATCGCCGGGATCGAGGTCGACCGCCGCTACAAGCTCGACGCCCCCCAGGGCGTGCGCGGCCGAAACAGCGACAACACGCTCATCCTCGAGCGCCTCGGGTGGGAGCCGTCGATCAGCCTGCGCGACGGGATGGAGCGCACCTACCGCTGGATCTACGACCAGATGGTCGCGTCCGGCCGCTACGCCGCTCCGCGCGCCACGGTCGTCTCGTAGAGCCGAGCCAGGTCCCGGCGGAGCTCGGGCGGCAGCGCCTCGACCCTGGTGCGTGCCGCCTGGGCCTCGCGGGCGCGCTCCTCTGAGGGGCGCGCCACCGCCGACTCGGCGAGGAGGTTGCCGCCGGCCCTGGCGCGGTTCTGGGCCTCGATCCGGGCGAAGCAGCGGGTGACGTTCTCCTCGGTGTGCTCGAAGGGCGTGAACGAGGTGCCGTAGCGCCGGTTCGTCCGCTCGGTCACCCGGCCGAAGTCGCCGACCACATCGCCGAACTCCGCCACGACGCAGCCGTCCAGCACCTCGCGGACGCCCTCGTAGAACCGAAGGTACGTGCGCGCGGCGAGCTCCGGCGCGACACCGGGCTTGCGTGCGATGACCGACGCGATCGCGTCCTCGGGCCGGCGCACGAGCAGGATGACCGGGACGCCGGCCTCGACCGCGGCGACCACGTGCGCCGCGACGTGCAGGTGATGGGCGACCGTCACCGGCCGCTCCTGCGCGAGCTCAAACGCCGAGACGGCGAACGTGTTGGCCGACCGCGGGTAGCCTTCGATGAGGATGTCCGTCCCGGGCCCGAGCACCCGGTCGCCGTAGCGCCGGCGGGCGACTGCCAGGTACAGGCGCGGGAGCCGGACGAGCGGGTTGGTGCCGCCGAGGCCGCGGCGCAGGCCGGCCCGCGCTCTACCAGTCAAGATCGGACTCGTAGCCGAGCTCGATCAGCTCGCGGCCTGCGTGCTCCTTGAAGAGCCGGACGTGCTCGGGTGTGAGTCGCTCGCGCCAGCCGCCGGCACGGCCCTGGCGGAAGGTCGAGCTGCGGTCGGACCACACGCGATCCGCGACCGCCGTGACGCGGGCCGGATCGAGCGCGCGGCCGGCGTGGCGCGCGACGTCGGCTACCGCCCGCTCCTGCACCTCGCGGCTTCCTCCACCCGCGGCGCCGATCAGATCCTCGAAGCGCACCACCAGCACGCCCGGCGTCGTGAGCCACGGCACGAACCGCTCCAGCCGCTCGCCGATCGACGTTTGGCCGCGGCCGTGCTCGTCGGCCGCAAACCCGGCGATTGTGGCGGCTATCCGCTCGTCCTCGGTTGTGTAGCGCTCAGCGAAGCGGCGGTGAAGGTCGTGACCCGGCATCTCGAGCACGTAGTGCTGAGCCGACACGACCACGTCGCGCGGGTCGCGGATCATGAGAAGCGACCGATAGCCGAGGTCGTCTAGCAGCTCGGGAAGCCCGGGAACGTACGGGAAGTGGCCCGTGGCGTACTGCCCCTTGTTCACCCGCTCGAGTGTCCGGCGCAGACGCCTCCAGTCGAGGTTCGCGCCGTCGCGGTGGGCGTCGCCCTCGACGTAGTCGCCCTCAGCCTTGTGGACCCCCGAGAACATCATCCGGGGCAGCTCGCCGAGGAGCGTCGAGAGCAGGTGCGTGCCGGCCTTGGGGAAACTGTTGGCGAAGACGCGCGGGCCGGGCAGGAACACGGCCGCCCTGGCGACGGCGCGGTATGCGGGCACCGCCGCGTGCTGCTTCACGGTCTCGTGGCGCGCGATGAATTTCGTGAGAGTCGGCATGGTGGCGCAGTTCGAGTATCGGGTTGGGCGCCGTCGGTGTCAACGCGACGGCGAGCCTCGACCGGGGATACTGACACTGTGCCGCCCATCCTCGTCACCGGCTCGCACCGCTCCGGCACGGGCTGGGTCGGCCAGGTGCTCGCTGCCTCGCCGCGCCCGCTGGGATACGTGTGGGAGCCCTTCAGCATCCTGCACCGGCCGGGCACCTGCGCGGCGCGGTTCGAGCACTGGTTCCCGTACGTCTGCGCCGAGAACGAGGCCGACGTTCGGGGCCCCGTCGACGCGATGCTTGCGTGGCGCTACGCGTACGGTGCGGAGCTCCGAGCATTGCGGCGGCCCAAGGACGCCGCGCGCATGGCACGCGATGTTTGGCGCTTCTGCCGAAACCGGCGCGCGGGCGCTGTCCCGCTCCTCAAGGATCCGATCGCGGTCTTCTCGGCCGAATGGCTCGCCGACACGTTCGCTGCGCGGCCGGTGCTGCTCGTCCGTCACCCGGCCGCGTTCACAGCCAGCATCAAGCGCCTGCGCCTTCGCCATCCATTCGGAGACTTCCTGGCGCAGCCGCTCATGATGCGCGACTGGCTCTCGCCGTACGCGGCCGAGCTCGAGCGGTTCGCCGCCGACGAGCAGGAGATCGTCGACCAGGCGATCCTGCTCTGGAACGTGATCCACCACGCGATCGCTGAATACGGGACCCGCCGGCCCGAATGGCCGCTCCTGCGGCTCGAGGACATCTCCAGGAACCCCGTCGAGCAGTTCCACGCGCTGTTCGACAGGCTCGGCGTCCCGCGCGACGCGCGAGTGGACGCCATGATCACGGAGACGAGCGACCCGTCCAACCCGGCCGAGGCGGCCACGGCGCATTCGATCCAGCGTGACAGCGCGACGCACGTCTGGAACTGGAAGCGGACGCTCGACGAAGGCGAAGTGGAACGCGTGCGCGAGGGCACGGCGGCCCTGGCGGAGCGGTTCTACGGGCCCGACGACTGGTGAGGCCGATCCTCGTCACCGGCATCAACCGCTCGGGCACGACCTGGGTCGGTAAGACGCTGGCGCGCGCGCCGGGCGTTGCCCTCGTGTACGAGCCGTTCAGCCCCCGCCATCGCCGCGGGATCCTGCGCGCCGCGACGCCCGCCTGGTTCACGTACGTGTCCGACGACCCGCCCGCGGGTCTCGCGGACGATGTGCGGCGCATGCTCGAGTTCCGGTACTCGTACACCGCCGAGATCCGCACGCTGCGCTCGCCCCGCGACGTGGGGCGCATGGTTCGCGACGCAGCCCGGTTCGCGCGCTGGCACAGGGCCCGCCCGCGACCGCTCGTGAAGGATCCGATCGCCGTGCTCGCGGCGCCCTGGCTGGCGCGCGAGTTCGGCATGCAGGTAGTCGTCACGATTCGC
>Ga0307292_10000588_pt1 | contig 12512 bp, 9 predicted proteins | sample ER_DNA_149_FD_194471 | JGI IMG/M metagenome (GOLD analysis project Ga0307292, IMG submission 194471) | Bulk soil microbial communities from the East River watershed near Crested Butte, Colorado, United States - ER_DNA_149 | ecosystem: Environmental > Terrestrial > Soil > Floodplain | place: USA...
CCTCGTCGAGATTGCCGTACTGCTCGAAGCGGATGTCCTCGGTGGGGGTGCCGGCTCGGGCCAGGGCCGCCCTGGCGCCGGCAACCATGGCGGGGGAGCCGCACACCATGGCGAGCCGACCGGGGCGGTCAGGGTGTGCTGCGGCGACCTGCCCGACCAGTCCGGTTCGGCCGGGGTAGGTGGAATCGTCGGAAACGACCGGCGTGTAGGTGAACCAAGATCTCGCCTCGGCCAGCGAGCTCAAGTACCCGTGGTCGTACAGTCCCCACGGCAGCCGGACACCGTGGAACAGGTGAACCTCCGGGGGCGCGCCGTCGCTCCCGGCCTCCTGGTCGATGCGCTCGAGGACCGCTCGCAGTGGCGCGAGGCCAGTGCCGCCGGCGACGAGCAGCAGGTCGCGGGGCGGCCCGCCGTTGAGGACGAGCTCCGTGCCGACCGGGGCGCCGAGCCGGACCTGGTCGCCTTCGGTGACCCGGCGGACGAGCGCTCCGGAGACCTGACCGCCGGCGATGTACTGGACGTGCACGTCGATGGTTCCGTCCTCGCGCGGAGCGTTGGCGGGGCTCAGGTACCGCCACAGCCGGGGCCGCTGCGGAATCTCGACGGCCATCGACTGGCCCGGCCGGTACTCATAAGGCCGGTTCGGCCGGAACCGCAGCTTGGACACGTCCAAGGTCAGTCGTTCCGCCTCGATGACCTCGGCGTCCCACACCGCCGGTTCGCCCTCGGCCTCGTCGGCGGCGACCACCATGACCTTTGCGATGAGCCCGTATGCGGACGCCCAGTCGGTCGCCAGCTGCGGCGTCCACTCGTCGCCGAGGAAGTGGGCCAACGTGGCGAGCAAGGAGGCGCCGACCGCGTCGTAGTGGGCGGCGACCGCCCCGAAGCGCCGGTGGTCTCGACCGAGCTGGGCGATGAACTCCGAGACCTCGTCGACCCGGTCGACGTGGGAGACGATCCGGCCCAGCGCGCCGACGAGACGGTCACGTTGGGTCGCCATCGACACCGGGAACATGTCTCGGGTGTCCGGGTGGGACAGGAACAGGTGCGAGTAGAAGTACAGCGGGACCTCGTCGCCGAGCGACTCGGCGAGAGCCCACGTGCGCTTCAGCTCGGCGGCGTCCATCAGGCCGTGCTGGTGACGATGTCCGCCCTGAGGCCCACGACCACCTGGCCCACCCGACCGATGATGTCGTCGTCGACGCCGGCGTCCTTGAGCGTGGTCACGAGGTGGGCGACCACCTTGTCGAAGGCCTCGTCGGTGATGTTGTGGCCGGCATGCGCGTCGGCCAGCTCGCGGCCGTCGTACTCGGCCGGACCTCCGAGGACCTGGGAGATGAGGAGCACCTGGTGCCGCCGCAATCCCGACATTTCGACACCGGTGAAGTACGGAGCCAACGCCGGGTCGGCGAGGACGGCCTCGTAGAAGCGGTTCACGACGGCCGAGACCGCCGGTGCGCCGCCGATGCGTTCGTAGTCAGTGGTCTCGCCGGTGGCACTCATTGCTAACCCAACCTTTCTCATCGGATGTAGCACGGGCCGCAGGGCATCTTGACCTACGGAGCGGAAACCGTTCTTCCGGTGGTCTACCAGAAAGCGCTCGGCGACGGATAGGGGGGGTCCCTTAGCGGAAGCTGGCAGCGAGCACGGCACAACGGTCCAGGTCCTGGGCGCCCGCGAGGTCGGAAATGGCCAGGAACACCGCGTCGACGCCGAGATCTCGCAGCCGCGCGTAGCGCTCGGCGTGCGTGTTCGACTCTCCCGCGTGGTGACGAGCGGCGTACGTCGCCGCGGGAGTCCTCCCGCGCAGCCGCTCTACGCGGCGCGCCGTGTCGTCCCTCGAGCTCCCGACCACCGCGACGTCGAGGACGGTGACGGCGACGTCTCCCGGGTCCCGTCCGGCGCGGTGCGCCGCCCTGCGGACCACCTCGACCCGGCGGGACAACAGAGCTTCGTCGGCGGAGACGTTGCAGGCATGCCCGAGCATGCCGGCGATGCGCAGGGTCCGCGCGCCCGAGCCGCCCACGAGGATGGGCAGGTCACCGACCGGCCGCGGGTAGAAGGTGGTCTCCGGAAGCGAAAGTCGATGACCGGCATACGCTTTCGTGCCTGGCGCCCAGAGCGCCCGCATCGTCTCAAGGGTCGCTTCGAGCGCGTCGAGCCGTTCCCGCGCAGGTGGGAAGGGGATGCCGTACCCGGCGTGCTCGCGCTCGAACCATCCCGCCCCGACCCCGCAGAACGCCCGTCCGCCCGACAGCACGTCGAGCGTGGCCGCGTGCTTGGCCAGCACGCCGGCGTGGTGGAACGTCACCGGCGAGACCAGGGTCCCGAGTCGAAGGTCGGTGTCGAGGGCGGCGAGGTGGCCGAGGGTCACCCACGGCTCCGGAATCGGGTCCCACGCCCGGCCGACCTGCGGTATCTGGATCAGGTGGTCCATGAGCGAGAGCCCCGCGAAGCCGATCTCGGCCGCCCGCAGCGCGACGCCACGCAGCCACTCCGAGGGATCCTCACCCCACGGAAAGGCGCTCACCTGGAGGAACACGCCCGACAACGGACCGTGCCCGGATGGTGGCGGCGCCGGAACGCGTGGCGGCTCCGGAGCGGAGTCGTCGGTGACGACGTGGACGACGTCCCACCCCTCGCCCTCGAGCTCGGGGACGACGGTGTGCATCCGCCGCAGCTGCTGGCTCAGCACCGGCGCCGGGACCGGCCGGTCGCGCTGGGTGTTGCGAGCGCGGCATACCGACGCTGCGGCGTCGACCACGACGGCCACCGCCGGCAGCCCCGCGGAGCGCGCCACCGCCAGGTATGCGGCTCGTCGCGCCGGGTCGAGGCCGAGGGTGTCGACGACCACAGTGAGCCGGCGGCGGGCACGGGCAGCAACGATCCGGTCCAGGAGATCGAACGACTCGACCGAGGCATCGAGGTCGGCCGGGCCGCTGCCGACCACCTCGCGCAAGGCATCGGAGGAGACGACTTCCGCCGCGCGGTAGCGGGCCAAGGCCCACGTCGACTTGCCCGACCCGGAGGCGCCGACGAGAACGACGACGGCGGGGTCCGGCAGGCCGGCCGGCACGCTCAGTGGAGCTGCTTGACGTCGAGTTCGCCCGCCGCGTACTGCTTCCGGAGCACCTTCTTGTCGAACTTACCGACCGAGGTCTTCGGGACCTCCTCGATGAACGCCCAGCGCTCCGGCACCTGCCAGTGCGCCACCTTGTCCTCCAGGAAGTCGGCCAGCTCGTCCGGCGTCACCGTCTCACCCTCGACGACGACCACGGACGCGAGCGGGCGCTCGCCCCACTTGTCGTCCGGGACGCCGACGACCGACGCCTCCTGGACACTGGGATGAGCCATGAGGGCGTTCTCGAGGTCGACGGAGGAGATCCACTCACCGCCGGACTTGATGACGTCCTTGGCCCGATCGGTGATGTAGAGGAACCCCTCCTTGCTCAACGAGCCCACGTCACCGGTCCGCAACCAACCGTCGTCGCTGAACTTGGCCGCCATCTCGCGTCGGTCGGCGTCATTCTCGGTGCCGTTCTCGTAGTAGGACGCGGTGATCCACGGGCCCCGGACCTCGAGTTCGCCGACGGCCTCGCCGTCCCACGGCTGCTCCTCGCCGTCCGGACCGATCAACCGTCCCTCGACGCCGACGAGGAACCGGCCCTGAGCCGCGCGGTAGCGCCAGTACTCGTCGCTACCCACCGCCGCGGCGGCCGGCGGGATGGCCAGTGTGCCGACGGGCGACATCTCGGTCATGCCCCAGCCGTGGATGATCTCGATGTCGTGGCGGTCCTGGTACGCCCGGATCATCGCCGGCGGCGCCGCCGAGCCGCCCACCATCAGCCGGTAGCACGTGGCCGCCTTCTCAGGGTGCTCGTCGAGGTAGCGCAGCAGGTCGTTCCAGATCGTCGGGACACCGGCGCCGGTGGTGACCTTCTCGGCCTCCATCATCGCCGCGAGCGGCTCCGCCTGGAGGAACCGGTCCGGCATGATCAGCGTCGTCCCGGCCAGCATGGCGATGTAGGGAAACCCCCAGGCGTTGGCGTGGAAGAGCGGGACGACGACGAGACTCCGGTCGCCCTGGCGGACGCCGAGGCTGTAGGCGTCGGACATGGCGTGCAGGTAGTTGCTGCGGTGCGAGTACGCGACGCCCTTGGGGTTGCCCGTGGTGCCGGACGTGTAGCACATCGACGAGGCGCTGTTCTCGTCGAGGTCCTCGGGCCAGTCGAACGTGTCCGGCTGGCCGGCGAGCAGCTCGGCGTAGCCGTGAACGCCTTCGACGTGGTCGTGCGCCTCGAGCGCCGAACGCGTCTCAGCGTCGACCGGGCCGTTGACGACGACGTGCCGGATCTGGGGCGTATGCGCCAACAACTTGGCGAACGGGGCGGCCAGGGTGTTGTCGACGAGGACGACCTGGCTGCCGCCGTGGTTCGTCACGTAGACCAGCTGCTCCGGGAAGAGCCGGATGTTGAGGGCGTGGAGGACGGCGCCCATCGACGGGACGGCCAGGTAGGCGGTGAGGTGCTCGGCGTTGTTCCACATGAACGTCGCCACCCGCTGGTCACCGGTGATGCCGAGACCACGCAGAGCATGCGCAAGCTGAGCGGCCTGCCGCCCGAGGTCGGCGAAGCTGAGGTGCCGTCCTCCCTCGGCCGTCCACGTCACCACTTCCTGGTCGGCGTGGAGCGTCGTCCCATAGCGCAGGAGCTGCGAGATCAACAACGGTGTCGTCTGCATGGTGCTCTTCATGGCGGTGAGCGTGTCACGGCCTCGGGGCTTTCGGTAGCGCGGCCAGGCGAACCTTCGCAGACCTGTAACGCTGCGGATGCTGCCTTTACCTCAACGGGGCTAGGTTCGGTCCATGCTCGTCTCGCTGCGCCGCGTCCTCGCCGTGACGGTCGTTGCCGGAGCGCTGGTGACGGGCACGGGAAGCGTGTCGTTGGCCGGGCGCGCGCCGGAGGCCGGGGTCGGCGGCCGCGGGTCGCTCTCGTTGTCATGGGAGCTGACGCCCACGGGAACCTCGGAGCGGTTCCGCGGGCTCTCCGCCGTCTCCGACTCCGTGGCCTGGGTCGGCAGCAACTCCGGGACGGTGCTGCGGACCATCGACGGTGGAGCCACCTGGGTGGCGGTCGGGCCGTCCGGAATCGGCGCCCTCCAGTTCCGCGACGTCGAGGCCACCTCGGAGCGGCATGCGGTCATCCTCGCGAGCGGATCCGGCCAGGAGTCTCGGATCTACGTCACCGACGACGGTGGCGCGTCCTGGACGCGGGCCTTCCAGAACGACGACGACCTGGCGTTCTACGACTGCATGGCGTTCAGCACACCGCAGCGCGGGCTGGCCGTCAGCGACCCGGTCGGCGGGGTGTTCCGGCTGCAGGAGACGACCGACGGCGGCCACACGTGGTCCCTCGTCGACCCTGAGGGGATGCCGCCGGCCCAGGCGACCGAGTTCGCGTTCGCCGCGAGTGGCACCTGTCTGACCGCCGGGCAGGGACAGACCACCTACCTCGCCACCGGGGGGATCGATCCGCCCCGGCTCTTCGTCAGCAAGGACCGCGGGCACACCTGGAGGGTCACCACCGTGCCGATCGTGGGCAGTCCGTCCGCCGGCGCGTTCTCGGTCCGATTCCGCGACCGGCACAACGGCATCGTCGTCGGGGGAAACCTGGCTGACGTGACCGCGTCGATCGGCACCGGCGCCTGGAGCGACGACGGCGGATGGTCATGGCATCCTGCGTCGGTGACTCCCCGTGGTTACCGGTCGGGGTCCTCCTGGCTGCCCCACGAGCGGGACGTCGCCGTTGCCGTGGGGCCCACCGGGTCTGACGTCACCACGGACGCCGGTCGCACCTGGTCGACGTTCGACTCGGGCAGCTTCGACAGCGTCGAATGCTCATCCGACGGGGCGTGCTGGGCCTCCGGCGAGCAGGGTCGCGTGGCCAAGCTCGTGGTCAGTCGCTGACGGCCGGTCGATCGTGTCCGTCGAGCACCACCGTGAACGCGAGCTGACGTTCGACGTCGACGACGACTGGGAGCTGCCCGACCTCTCGGCTCTGGTGCCGGAAGGCGGCCGGATCGAGACGGCTCAGCACGATTTGTCCGCCACCTACTACGACACCGAGCGGTCCACGCTGCGGTTGCTCGGGCTCACGTTGCGCCACCGCGAGGGCGGCGAGGACGCCGGCTGGCACCTGAAGATCCCCACCGAAGACGCCAGGACCGAGGTCCAGAGCCAGGCGGCCGCCGATTCGGTGCCCCAGTCCCTGCGACGGCGCGTCGCGGGAATCGTCGGCGACGATTCGATCAAGCCGGTCGCGACGATCCGGACCACTAGGCGGGCAACGCGCGTTCTCGACGACGGTGGGGGTCTGCTCCTGGAGGTTGCCGACGACCGGGTGACCGGCACCGCCGCCGGCGCCGACGCATACCCCGTGGTCTGGCGAGAGGTCGAGGTGGAGCTGGGCGCCGCCGGAGAGGAGGACCACCTCGACCAGGTGACGTCCCTGCTCAGTGGCGCCCGGCCGGCCGCGGTGCAGCGCAAGATCGCACACGTCTTGGGCGAGGCGCCCGTGTCGGTGCCCGAAGGGCTGCCGGCCATGGTGGTGGCCTACGTGCGCGAGCAGTGCGGCGCGATCCTCGTCGGCGACGTCGGGCTGCGGGACGATCCCACGCCGGATGTGGTGCACGCGACCCGCGTGGGGATCCGGCGGCTGCGCAGCACGCTGCGGCTCTTCGACCACGTGGTCGCCGGCGTCCCTGAACCGCTGGACGACGACCTCGGCTGGCTCGCCGGTCTGCTCTCCCCGCTCCGCGACGCCGACATCCTCCGACACCGGCTCGGCGACGCGCTCGACGACCTCGAGCCGCAGGCCATCGTCGGTCCGGTCGCCCAAGAGGTCGAGGCGGAGCTGGAGTCGATGCGCGACGCCGCCAAGGCGGGGTGGCAGCGGGCCTGGGACGACCCTCGGTACCGCGCGATCATGGCCACCCTGGTGCGCTGGTATGCGTCGGTGCCGGTCGGCGACGACGTCAGGGTCCGGCCCAAGCGGGTGCTGCGCAAGGCGCGCCGCAAGGTCCGCCGCCGGCTGGAGCAGGCGACGGACGCCCACGGTCTGCACCAGGCCCGCAAGGCGGCCAAACGGCTGCGGTACGCCGGCGACCTCCTGGAGCCGGCCGTGCCGCGGGCCGAGGTCATCGCGGATGAGGCCAAGGAGCTGCAGACGACGCTCGGCGAGCACCAGGACTTCGCCGTCGCCGCGGAGTTCGCCCGGAAGCTGGCCGAGTCCGGACGCGTGGAGAGCGCCTTCACGTACGGCGTGCTCGCCGACCGGTTCGAGCAGCGGGCGGCGGAGATCAGGTCCGCTCAGCTCAGTGGGTGACGGGGGGCGATCTCGGGGACGTCCCCGATGTGTGGTCCTTGCCGCCCGGCCTAGCGTGCTCGGATGACCGTCACCTTTGCCGTCGTCGCCACACCGGGACCGACTCAGGCGTCGTGGGTCGAGCGGGTGCGGATGCTCGAGGACCTCGGGTATGCCGCGGTGCTGGTCCCGGACACCTTGTGGACCACGTCGCCGTTCCCGGCGCTAGCGGCCGCTGCCGTCGCGGCGCCGCGGATCCGGCTGCGGACGTGGGTTATCGCGGCCCCGATGCGCAGTCCGGCGGCCGTTGTGCGGGAAGCCAAATCGGTTCAGCAGCTGAGCGACGGCCGGTTCGAGCTGGGCATCGGCACCGGTCGACCGGACGCGGCCGGCGAGGCGGAGCGTCTCGGCGTGCCCTGGCCGAGGGCGTCGGAACGGGTGGCGCAGCTGGAGGCCGTCGTGACCGCCGTGCGCGACCAGGTCGACCCGCGGCCGCCGGTGGTGATGGCGGCCAGTGGCCCCAAGGCGTTGGCGGTTGCCGGACGGGTCGCCGATCGGGTGGCCGTGGCGTTGGGTCCCCGGGCGACGCTGGCCGAGCTGGAGGCAGGAGCGGCCCGGGTCCGACAGGCCGCTCCGGACGTGTCCCTGACGCTGCAGGCCTTCGGCGTCGGGGACCGCGTGCCCGAGTACCTGCAACGGCAGGGCGTTTCCGGTCCTGACCTCGCCGCCGCGGGGTCGGTTGTGATGTTGCCCGCGGATCCGACGGCCATGGCCGACCGGCTGCGCGAGTACGCCGAGAGGCTGGGCGTCGACGAGGTCGTCGTCCCGACCGACTTCGCCCTCGACGTCGCCCCAGCCATTGCGAAAGTCTGACCGCTAGGGTGCTCGTCGTGGTGGGCACCCAGGACCACGCCCCCGACCAGCAGCCGGCGGACGCGTTCGTCTCGTTCGGTGTCACCGGGGACCTGGCCAAGAAGATGACCTTCGTCGCGCTCTACCGGCTCGAACGCGCCGGCCGCCTCGACGTCCCGATCATCGGGGTCGCGGTCAACGACTGGACCGACGACCAGCTGCGGGACCACGTCCGCAAGTCGGTGCACACGGCGATCGGGTCCCGGGAGACCGTCGACGAGGCGGTCCTCGACCGGCTCGTCGCCCGGATGCGTTACGTGGGAGGCGACTTCGCCGACGCGTCCACGTATACGAAGCTCGCCGAGGCGCTCGGGAGCGCGCAGCGACCGGTCTTCTACCTCGAGATCCCGCCGTCGCTGTTCGAGATGGCGGTCAAGGGGCTCGCCGGCGCCAACCTCACGGCTCACTGCCGCGTCGTCGTCGAGAAGCCGTTCGGCCACGACCTCGCCTCGGCGCAGGCGTTGAGCGAGTCGCTGCGCGCCATGCTCCGGGAGTCGCAGCTCTACCGGATAGACCACTTCCTGGGGAAGCTCTCGGTGCAGCAGATCCTCCGGCTGCGGTTCGCCAACACCATTCTCGAGCCGGTCTGGAACCGGCAGTACGTCGAGTCGGTCCAGATCACGATGGCGGAGAATTTCGACGTCTCCGACCGGGGCGGCTTCTACGACAAGGTCGGCGCGCTCCGTGATGTCGTCCAGAACCACCTCATGCAGGTACTGGCGATGGTCGCCATGGAACCGCCGGCCCGCGGCGGCCTCGACGCGCTCTCCGACCGGAAGCGCGACGTCTTCGCGGCCATGCCGGCCGCCGACCCCAGCGCATACGTCCGCGGCCAGTACGAGGGGTACCAGTCGGTCTCAGACGTCGCGGCCGGGTCGACGACCGAGACGTATGCGGCGCTGCGGCTCCGGATCGACAACTGGCGCTGGTCCGGCGTGCCCTTCCTCATCCGGGCGGGGAAGTCGCTGCCGGTGACCACCACAGAGGTCCGCCTAGTCTTCGAGGACCCGCCGCCGCTGGGCTTCACCGACGACGACGGGGTCCTTGAGCCCGACCAGATCGTCCTGCGCGTCGACCCGTCGGCCGGGGCGCGCGTGGTGATTCAGGCCCAGAGCCAGACCAGCGAGTCCGTCCGCTCGGTCGACCTCGACGTCGACCTCGGCGGCCCGAGCGTCCCCACACCCTACGAGGAGCTCCTGCACGCGGCGATCGTCGGCGACGCCACGCTGTTCACCCGGGAGGACGTCGTCGAGGAGACCTGGCGGGTGCTCGCTCCGCTCCTCCACCTGCCGTCGCCCCCGGATCCGTACGAGCCGGGCAGCTGGGGTCCGCCCGCCGCCGACCGGCTGGCCGAGGACGTCGGAGGGTGGCGCGCGCCCTGGATGTAGCGCCGGAACCGTCGACGACGCGCCCCTGAGAGGTGACGAACCGGCGTCGGAATTCCTACCCTGTTGCCGTGGCGGACGTAGAGGGCAAGCGCGTCACCTGGGCGGAGGGCTTCTTCGACCTGGTCGTCGTGATAGCCGTGACCCAGGTCGCCACGCTGCTCGGGGAGCACCATCAGTGGTGGGGTCTCGGCCGCGCGTTCATCATCCTCGCGCTGGTCTACCGGACCTGGGTCATCACGTCGCTGCAGAGCAACCGGCTGGGCAGCGACTCGACATGGGACCGCACGACGTTGTTCGGAGTCGGGCTGTGCGGCCTGGTGATGGCCATCTTCATCCCGCACGCCTACGACAGCGGCGGGCTGCAGTTCGCGTTGGCCTTCTGGGTGGCGCGGGTCTTGATCTGGGGACGCTACGTCCTCCAGTACCAGGTGAAGCTGTTCAGCTCACTGGGCCTGAGTGTCGTCCTCGTCGGGCCGTTGGTCGTCGTCGGCGGACTGCTGACGGACAACTCGCGGGAGATGGTCTGGTTGCTGGCGGCATTGGTCGACCTAGCCTTGGTCGCGTTCTTCGGTCGACAGCACGGGTTGATCCATTACGACCACAGCCACCTCATGGAGCGCTACGGACTCTTCGTCCTTATCGCGCTGGGAGAGTCGATCGTCGACCTCAGCCTTCCGCTGGCCCGTCAGGCCACGGCCATCCGGCCTGACGAACTGGTGGCGGTCGCGGTGTGCTTCGTGGTCGTCTGCCTGCTCTGGTGGACATACTTCGACCGCGCCAATGCGGCGATCACCCAGGCGCTGTCGGGGGCGCGTGAGCACGTGGTGATGTCACGGCACCTCGCCTACGGACACTTCGGCATCATCGGCGGCATCGTCACCATCGCCGTCGGGTTCGAGAACATGGTGAGCCAGCCGAGCGCGACGATGACCTTCACGCACCTGAACCTGCTCTACGGCGGCACGATCCTCATGCTCGTCGCGATGGTCTACCTGCGGTGGGCGATGTCCAAGGTGATGCGGGCGGCTCGGATGCTGGCCATCGTGGCCCTCTTCGTCTTCCTCTACCTGTCGCTGCTCCTACCGGGGATCGTCGCGACGGCGGCATTGGCCGGAGTGCTGCTCGTCCTGGTCATCGTGGAAAGGCGATGGCCGACCTTCGCGACGTGGGGTAGGGGCACCCAGCTCGCGCGGTCCTAGCCACTGACGCGGTCAGTGGCCCGCCTCGAGTGGAGGAAAGTTGCCGCTATCACGTCGACTTTGCTCCCTTTGGAGCGCCCACCCGACCCGACGAGGTCGGCCAGGAGGCCGATCGATTGCGACGGGTAGAGGAGCGCCATAGGATGATTTGTGTGGGTTTGTATGTCTCCCAGACAAAACACCACCGTGGCGACGACGGAAAGATAAGGACTCGGACGGCGCTGATTGGCGCTGGGGTTGCCTTGGTCCTCGTCGTCGTGGGGTTGGTCGTAGGGAGCCGAATTCGGGATGGGCTGCCCCGTCAGCTACCCGACCCCGAGGACAGCCACATCAGCGCCAAACTGCTGAACATCGTTCCGAGGGCGGTCGATTGCCGCACCCAAGCGGTTTACGATGTCTCCGGTTCGTCGGCGTTGACGAAATACCAGATCAGCACGATCACCGTCGACGGTTTCGGCGCGACCATTCAGTCCGGCCAGGTTGTCCGCAGCGGCTGTTTCAACAGCGCAGGTGTGCACCCGCACGACGAGATCGAAGAGGGCAAGGACGTCAAGTACATCGATCTCGATATGACTCAGTGGGTCTATGACACCAACCTCGCGGACAGCGCCGTCATCGTGGACACCAACCCCGATCTGACCGACTTCGCCAAGGGCGTTCTCGCCACCGTCCGGTCGGCCGGCAGCGTCGGGTGCAAGTTGGCGGCGCGAATTCCGAAGGCTCCCTTTGCGGGCGAGGATTGCAAGGGTCTGCTGGCCTTCGCTTCTTGGGACGTGCAACAGCAAGCAGTGCTGCGCTCGGCGCTCACCAAACAGACGAACCAATATGTCCAGATCGACTGCGGTCGAACGTCGCTGAAACTGGAAAAGCAGGCGATCGTCCAAAGCTACAAGGATCTGGCCGCCAGCCAGAATGTCGATCCGAACGACATCAAGGTGCGGTTCGTCGGAAAGGATGGCAAGGAGACGGAAGATCCGCCGGACTTTTCACAGAGCGTGAAAGACAACCTCTACAAGGACGGTATGGTGGAACGCGAAGCCATGGGTTCGCCGACTTTGCAGTTCACCAACAAACCGTGCAGCGCGACGCCCACATTCAACGTCAACAAGGATGGCGCCGACCCGAAGAAGTAGTGGGTGAACGCGTTGGGCTGCGTCAGCACCTTCTCACCGCGGAAGGCGTCGCGGCCGAGTGAGCCTGTCCGTCGTTCATGACGAGGATGCTGACGAAGCGTACGGTCCGGTCGTCCTCTTCGCCGGGTAGGAGTCGAGCATGAAGCGGTCCGACTCAGCGCGAACCCTTCAGTTGGGTTGTCAGGCGCCGCGGTGAACGGATCTGGTTCGGCGACCGGGTTGACCCGGTTCCTGCCGGCTGCTGGTTGGCTTCGCGCATACCAGCGGGCCTGGCTGCCTCGGGACACCATCGCCGGGTTCACGATCTGGGGGCTGCTGATCCCGGAGATGATCGCGTACGCGAGCGACGTCAGACTAGGCCTTGTCCACCTGCCCGGCCCGGCCCGCTCGATCGCGCAGCGCGGCGGCCTCCTCGACCAGCTACCAGCCGATCGGATACATCCAAACCTCGCCACCGCGGCGGCCTGGGCTGGGTCGGGGTGACAGGATTTGAACCTGCGGCCTCTTCGTCCCGAACGA
>Ga0307292_10000591_pt1 | contig 12485 bp, 10 predicted proteins | sample ER_DNA_149_FD_194471 | JGI IMG/M metagenome (GOLD analysis project Ga0307292, IMG submission 194471) | Bulk soil microbial communities from the East River watershed near Crested Butte, Colorado, United States - ER_DNA_149 | ecosystem: Environmental > Terrestrial > Soil > Floodplain | place...
AATCCACCAGCGAGATCGTCGCCGCGACGGTACGCCATTGTTCTCGGCTTGGTGTTTCGCATCGGTGCCAGCCACTGGCGCCTCCTAGGATGGAGCGGCTAGATGATCTTCAATCGGGGGGCGGCCAGTGCAGTCGGTGCAGCGGTCTTGGGTGGGCCGGGCTGCCTCGGTGGTCTCGGCTGGCCTCGGCAGAGGCTATCGCTTCACCGTCACCACCCTTCGTTGGGTCATTGTCCTCGGTTGGGTGGCGGCCGCCGTGGCGCTGACCGTGCTTGTGCCGTACCGCCCGGACACCACCGGCAGCAACTTCGGAGATCTGCTGCCCGCCGATAGCCCGGTCTTTCAGGTCGAACAGCGCATTCTCCAAGAGTTTCGGGTGCCGCTGCTCTCCGGCACCACGGTCGTCGTGCACCAAGCCGACGGGATGAGCTTGTTGACCCGCGCCGATTCGGTGCTGTGGGCGTTAGCCACGACACAGGACACGTTGCAGGCTGGAGGTGCGCCTAAAGCGGACACCATCGCGGCGGCGATCCCGGTACCGACCGGCCGGGCAGATGTCACCGTGACCTACCTATACGTCGCGCCCGGCACCGGCCTCAGAGACGAGGTGCAGCTCGCCGACCGCTACGCTGCGCACTTCAAGAACCAACCTGACGTGAGCGCGTACGTGACAGGCTTTGTGCCTGCCCAGATCGCCCAGCTCGGCTACCTGGATGCGCGATTGCGTCTGTTCGAGCTCGCCAGCGTGCTGGTGATCATTGCAGTGGTCGCGTTGGCTTTTCGTTCGTTGCTGGCGCCGGTTGTGGTGGTAGGGGTCGCGGCGGTGGGCTATCTGGTGTACTTCCCGCTGTTGTCCAGCTTCGCTGCAGCGCTGGGTTTCACGGTCCCGGGCCAGCTGGAGCCGGTCCTTGTTGCTCTGCTGCTGGGCGTCGTCACCGACTACTGCGTGTTGTTCTTCTCCGCGTTCCGGGATGAGCTACGCGGCGGACTCGAGAAGAAAGAGGCTGCCCGAGCTGCCCTCCGCGTTAATGCGCCCATCATCACTGTGGCCGGCTTAACGGTGGCAGGCGGCACCATTGCCCTGCTGGCCGCACCGTTTCATGTCTTCCGAGGCCTCGGCCCGGCGCTGGCTCTAACCGTTCTCGTCGGCCTGGCGGTCTGCCTGACGCTGGCGCCTGCGCTGATGACCATCCTGGGCTGGCGGCTGTTCACGGTGCTCCCGGTCCGTGGTTCGCAGTCTCGCAACGGCTTCCTACGCCCCGCTCGACGTCGCAGGCATCGCCTGCTGGCACTACTCACCCGTCGCGCCACGGCGCTGCTCGTCGTAGTGGCTGTGGGCGGTGGCCTCGCGCTGGCTGCCATCCCGCTGACGCACGCCCGGTTGGACCTTTCCTTCGTTGCCGCCCTACCGCGGGACGACAGCATCGCCAAAGGCGCCGACCTGTTAGCGGTGGCCGGTCTTAGTGGCATCAGCGCGCCCACCGAGATCCTGGTGGAGAAGCCGGGAGTTGGCGCGGACCGGCCTGAATTGGCTCGTCTGCAGGTCGCGCTCGCACAGCAGCCTGGTGTCGCCCGGGTCATCGGGCCGGCGGAGTTGCCGACGAAACAGCCGCGCGGCGTGCTGGTGTCAGAAAGTGGCAACGCGGCCCGCTATCTGGTGGTCTTCGACAGCGACCCGCTGGGCGCTCAGGCCATCGGCCATCTGCGGCAGCTCGACTCGAACCTGCCCGAGCTCGTCGCGCACTCCGGCCTCGGCGATGCCGAGGTGTCTGTTGCCGGCCAGACATTGTTCGCCTCCACGGTTGCCCAGCTGACTCGGCGAAGCGTCGAAATCACGGTAGTAGTCGCGCTGGCGATCGAACTCGTGATCTTGGTCCTCTACTTGCGGGCGCTCGTCGCTCCGGCGGTGCTGCTGGCGGCCAGTACGTTGAGCGTCGCAGCCGCACTAGGACTGACGACCTTCCTTTTTCAGGATGTGCTTGGTCAACAAGGGCTGACGTTCTACGCGCCGTTTGCTGCTGCCGTGCTGCTGATAGCCCTCGGTGCGGATTACACCGTCTTCTCGGTTGGGTCGATCTGGGAAGCGGCGGGCCGCCGACCCCTGGCTGAAGCGATCATGGTTGCTGTGCCTCGGACGTCGCGAGCGATCACGACGGCCGGCGTGATCTTGGCGGCGACGTTCGCGCTTGTCGCGATCATCCCGCTGAGCACGTTCCGCCAGATCGCCTTCGCGGTGACTGTCGGACTGATGATCGACACCTTGATCGTGCGGCCGGTACTCACCCCAGCGCTGCTTACCGTGCTTGGGCATCGCGCCAGTTGGCCGAGTCGGCGAATTACCCGGGGCGAAAGGCATCCGGTGGCGGCAGGTACGGAATCCAGCGATGGCTGAGACACGGCGGCAACGAACTGGCCTGTCGCCGGAACGCCGGCGGGTCCTCGTTCAGGCGCTTGGCCTGATCGCCATCGTTGCGTTGCTGCTGTGGGGGTTGGACACCCTGGCAAGGATCAGCGCCCAAACGCTGCTGGCACGCAACATCCAGGACGCGACCGGCGTGGAGGTCCGTCCCGAGGTCGACGTGCACGGCATTTTCTTTCTGCCCCAGATGATCCGCGGTGCCTACTCCGACGTGCACGTCACCACGCTCGGCATAACAAGCGGCCCGCTGCGCATTGAGCGTGTCGAATCCGAGTTGTACGACGTTCGGGTGCCGTTCCACGATGTGTTGGTCCGGGACATCCGCCGAGTTGGCATTGGGCGTTCGGTGGAAACTTTAGATCTGACCTATGAGGACCTCAACGCCTACTTTGCGGCGACCGGCCGAGGCCTGACACTGGCACCGGGGCGGGACGGCACAGTCATGGTGAGTGGCAATGTCGACATACTGAACCAGAGCGTGCCGGTGTCTGCCGAGGCGATGTTGGCGGTCGAAGGTGATGCACTGCGGGTCTCACCCGAGCGGCTCAACACCGGGTCTGGGTCTCTCGACGCGGCCAGCCGAGTGCTGCTCGGGCGGCGGCTGAGGTTGATCATTCCGCTCGGCACGCTGCCGTTCGGGCATCGTCTGACCGGCGTACGGGCAGATTCCGACGGTGTGCACCTCAGCGCGGAGGGAACCGGCATCCTCCTTGAGCCCTGAACGCGCCCGCGGCTATTTGGTCGGCTGGCATCTGAGTATGTGCTCCTTCCGATACTTGGCAAGGAGATTGGAAGTTGGTCCCTGAGGCTGCGTTTTGCGTCTTGAGACGGCTAAGGAGTGTCGTGCTGGCCTCTCCGGCACTCTTTTCTCGTCACCAGACGGCAAACGGGGGACCATAACGCTCCTCGAGGAGGACCTGTGGCAGGCGAGCTCGAGTTACTCGACTGGCGTCGCCAGGTCGCCGAGCTTTACGCGGCCGTACGAGCAGAGGCTGATCCGTCGCATGGTCATCAGTTGTGGCGGGTAGGGCGCGATCGGCTTTTTCGTTCTCACCCGCAGAGCCCGCTACCCGCCCAGGATCGGTTACGTCATACCGGGCTGCCGTACTGGCCCTACGACCCGGCACTGCGGTTCGAGCTCGCGCTGCGACCGGCACCCGGCGCGGGGCGGCGGCTCGCCGTCCCTGGTGGCGAGGAAGGGCTCACAACGATGGTGCTGATCGGTTGCGTCGAACTGCCGCGGCCGGTCGACGCGACCGTCGACGTGTGGTGGCTCGACCAGTACGCCGGCGGGATCTTCCTGCCGCTGCGAGATGGGTCGGCGGGCACCGAAAGCTACGGCGGCGGTCGCTATGCGCTGGATACCTCAAAGGGTGCAGACCTCGGCGGCGACTCGGACCACCTGGTCGTCGACCTGAACTTCCTCTATCACCCGTCCTGCCGGTACGACGATCGCTGGTTGTGCCCCTTGGCGCCTGCCGGCAACACGATCACGACCTTTGTTGCCGCTGGTGAGTGCCTGCAGCAGCGGAGCTAAGCAGAGTCAGGCCCGCCGCCACGCGCTACAGGCCGAACCAATCTCGCAGACTCTGAATTTCACGATCTTCCGCACGTCACTCTGGTGACGGCAACGGCTCCCGTTGGCGGTGACACCGGTCGTGACGAGTGTGGACTCGTCGGCGTAGTACTGGGCGAACACCCGGTGACCGTCGGATGCATGATCACACCAACTGATCATGTGATGGTTCATCGCAACGCACGCCACGTTCGCATCGTACGAGACACAGGTGGTATGCACCGCCGGTGAGGGAGCAGCTACACCAGCCGTTGCGGCAAGCGTTACGACGGCGACGAGATACGTGATGTTGATCATGGGTGGGTTCCCGCCTCGAACAAACGGGTTTTACCCGATCTCAAACGGCGCAAACAGACCTCTTATATTCAAAGGTTATCCACCCGCAGCTAAGTCACATAGCCTCAGAATGCATCGGCGTGCGGTCCCGAGCGGCCGCAGCGTCCACCCGCTTGGGCAGCCGCGATACCGCTAGTGCCGGGGAAGATCATCACCGACAACAACCCGGCGCAGACCAGCGCTGACCAGCGCACCGGCTAGGAAGGCACCGAGGATCGCTTCCAACCCGAAGCGCATGGCCAGTGCCACAAAGCCGACGAGCAGCAAGGCATTGGAGTCGGCCTTCGGCTAGAGCCCGTACGCCTCGAGCAGGTGTAGCCACACCTCGCTGACGGTGGGGAACGACGGCACCGCGTGCCGCAGCATCTCCAGCGGTACGGCCCCGGCGATCGCAACCGTCGCGGAATGCAGCAGCTCTGAGATTCCCGGGCCGGTGAACGTCGCGCCGACAATCACCTCGCGGGCCTGGTCGATGACCAGCATGCAGGTGCCGGAGATGCCGTTGCCCGACACGTACGCCCCGGGCACGTCACCGGTGCCGTAGCTGACCGTCCGTACGTCGATGCCGCGCTGCCTCGCCTGGTCCTCGGTCAAGCCCACCGCGCACACTTGCGGATCGGTAAAGGTCACCCGGGGCACGATGTCTGAGCTGGCCTTGTCCACGATTTCCTTGCCGAGGATGACGTCCGCGGCAATGCGCGCCTGATATTTGCCCATATGAGTCAGCAGTGCTCGGCCGTTACAATCCCCAACCGCGTACAGCCAGTCGCCATCAACACCGGATGCCCGGAGTTGATCATCGACCGCAACCGGCTTGCCCGGGGTCAGGCCTACGGTGTCCAGCCCGAGCTCGGTGGTGGCTGGGCGGCGGCCCGCGGCGACAAGCAGCTCGTCACCGACGTAGCTGCCCCCCGCCGCTTCCACACTCACCGGACCATCGCTGCCGTCCCGCCGCACCCGCTGCACCACAGCCCCGGTAACCACGGTGATGCCCTCGGCCTCGAGAGCTGCGTGCACCTGGTCGCTGGCAAACGGCTCTTCCCGGCCCAGCAGTCGCGGGAGTCCCTCCAGCACGGTCACCTCTTCGCAGCCGAGGCGGCGGAATCCTTGCGCCATCTCAACTCCAACGGCGCCGCCACCGAGCACGAGCAGCCGCCGCGGCAGCTCCTTGGCGGAGGTGATGTCACGGTTGGTCCACGGCCGCGCCTCGGCCAGGCCATCGATCGGCGGCAGCGCCGCGCTGGTCCCGGTCGAGAGCACCACGGCCTGCTCGGCTCGCAGCGTGCGGGTGTCCTCGCCGTCTCGCTCGACGACGATCGTGCGTTCTCCATCAAGCCGGCCGGATCCGCGTACCAGCGTGATCTTGTGCTCCTCCAACCAGGGCAGCTGACCTTCGTCGTGCCAATTGCTGGTCATGTAGTCGCGCTGTGCAAAGGCGGCATCGACATCGATCTGACCGGTCACCGCCTCGGCCGCACCGGGCACCCGCCGAGCCGCGGCGACGACATCGCCGGGACGGATCAGCGTCTTGCTGGGTACGCAGCCCCAATAGGAGCATTCACCGCCGACGAGCTCTCGCTCGACGAGCGCAACGCGCAACCCGCCGTCGGCACAGCGCCCCGCGATCACCTCACCGGCCGGGCCAGCACCGACCACGATCACATCGAACTCCTCCATCACACCCTCCTCAGCGTTTGGCCTTCGAAAGCCTTGTCTTTCTACCGCCGCCGAGCGTTACGCCTATCGGCCACACAATTTCGCTACTGCGGTTCGCGTAACGCCCTGACAGTTAGATGAACTACCTGCTAAGACCCCTTTACGCCACCGGGAGCGACCTATGTCCAGTACCGCCATCGCCGACCATGCTCTTCTCTCCGACCGGCATTCCTGCGCCTTGATCGACGCTGAAGGATCCGTCGAATGGCTGGGCTTCCCGCGCTTCGACTCGCCCTCGGTGTTCGGCCGGCTGCTGGGTCCTGACGCCGGACACTGGCGCGTCGCCCCGGCGGGCGAGTGGACGAGCACTCGCCGATACGTGGATCGGACCTTGGTGCTTGAGACCACGTTCACTACCCGGACCGGCGAGCTGGTGCTCACCGACTTGCTCGCTCTCGGACCCGACAATGGCGGCCATCGGCTCGGTATCGGCGTTCCGCACCTGCTGGTACGCCGGCTCAGCTGCACATCTGGGCAGGTGGAGGTGGACATCTCGTACGCGCCGCGCCCGGAGTACGGACTGGTCGTGCCGCTGCTCGCATTCGTCGACGGCGGCGTAACCGCTCGCGGCGGCGCCGAGTGGCTCGTATTGACCGCACCGCTGAACCTGGAGCTGGATCGCGGCACCGCTCGAGGCCTGCTCACCCTGGACGCCGGCCAGACCGTTCATCTGGCCTTGCACCGTTCCACTCTGGAAGAGACGCCCGCGCGTGTCTGGTCGGAGGCTGAACTCGCGGCGATCGTCGACGCCACGGTGGCCGACTGGCGGTCCTGGTCGGATCTGCACCAGGCGTACGACGGGCCGTGGCGTGATCTTGTGCAGACCAGCGGCCGGGTACTGCAGGGCCTGTCATTCAAGCCGAGCGGCGCGATCATCGCCGCCGCTACGACATCCTTACCCGAAGGCATCGGCGGGGAGCGCAACTGGGATTACCGCTATTCCTGGGTGCGCGACGCCAGCTTCACCATGCAGGCGCTCTGGGTGGCCGCGTGTCCCGATGAGGCGAGCGACTTCTTCGCCTTCATGACGACCGCCGCGGCCTCTTCGATCGGGCCCGATACAGGTCTGCAGATCATGTTCGGCGTCGGCGGCGAGCATGACCTCAGCGAGCGCGAACTCGGCCACCTGCCGGGCTGGAAGGACAGCCGACCGGTACGGGTCGGCAACGGCGCCTGGAGCCAGCGGCAGATTGATGTATACGGGGAGCTGCTCGGCGCTGCCGCGCAGCTGTCGGAGCAGATCGACACCATCGACGAGGACACCCGCAATTTCTTGATCGCCTGCGCCGAAACTGCCGCCACGGAGTGGACCCAGAAGGATCAAGGCATCTGGGAGGTACGCGGCGATCCGCAGCACTTTGTCTACTCCAAGGTCATGTGCTGGGTTGCGTTGGATCGGGCGATAGGGCTGGCCGATCTGCTCCGCGCATCAGATCGGGTTGACCGCTGGAAGCAGCAGCGGGAGGAGATCTGGGAGACCATCACCCGGGACGCCTGGAGTGATGAGGCGGGCGCCTACACCCAGTACGTAGGCTCGACCGCGCTGGACGCCTCCAACTTGATGATGGCCATCGTCGGATTCCTGCCTGCGACCGATCCGCGGATGCTCGCCACGATCAACGCGGTCGAAGAGCGACTCACTGATGATCGCGGTTTGGTCTATCGCTACCGCACCGAGGAAGGGGTCGACGGGCTGGTCGGTGAGGAAGGCACCTTCCTGCTCTGCACGTTCTGGCTGGCACAGGCGCTCGCGCTGGCCGACCAGGTCGAGCGAGCCCGATCGGTCTTCGAGCACGCGGCCGGCTTTGCCAATGATCTTGGACTGCTGGCCGAGGAAGTCGACCCTGCCACTGGAGAGCTGCTCGGCAACTTCCCCCAGGCCTTCAGCCACATTGGCTTGGTCAATGCGGCATGGGCGATCTCCGAAGCCGAGCAACGGGCCCGGTCCTGATCATGCTTACGACAGGGGCTCGCCCGCCGCTAGGCTCGCCGGTATCGAGTTCAACGACAACACCGACGCCCAATTGGTGGACCTGCTGCGCGCCGGCGACGCCGATGCCTTCGCCGAGATCGTACGGGCGTGGTCCCCGATGATGCTCCGAGTGGCCCGCACGTACGTGTCGACCGAGGCTAGCGCTCAGGAAGTGGTGCAGGACGCCTGGCTGGCGCTCATTCGTGGTCTCGACCGCTTCGAGGGCCGATCGTCGCTGCGGACCTGGATGCTGGCGATCCTTGGGAACCTCGGCCGCAGTCGCGGCGTACGAGAAGCACGGACCGTGCCGTGGTCATCCCTCGGCCCGACTGAGGACGGTCGCCCGTTGGTTGATCCAGACCGCTTCCGCGGACCCGACTATCGATGGCCTCGACATTGGACTCCAGTGGGCAAGCCGCGACCCTGGCCGCGCTCACCCGAGGAGGAGACCATGGCTGGGGAAGGTCGCAGCCTGCTCGAGGATGGTTTGGCTCAGCTGCCGGAGCGGCAGCGTACGGTGGTGACCTTGCGTGACGTCCACGGGCTGTCTTCCGACGAGGTCTGTTCCATTCTTGGCCTGAGCGCGAGCAACCAACGTGTCCTGCTGCACCGCGCGCGTTCCCGGCTCCGGGGGCACCTCGAGCCGTACTACGCCACCGATGCCTCGGCTGCGGGTGATCGAGGCGTGGGCACATGAACGACGACCGGGCCGCACCCGGCATGACCATCAGCTGTCAGGAAGTCGTCGAACTCGTCACCGACTATCTCGAGGGTGTGCTCGACTCCGACACGGCCGAGGAGGTCGAAGCCCACCTGGGACTCTGCGACGGCTGCAACATCTACGTGGAACAGATGCGGGCCACCATTCGCGCGCTCGGCAGCGTATCGGTGAGCACGCTGAGTCAGGATGCGCAGGCCGACCTCGTACGCGCCTTTCGCGATCTGCACAGGCCGACAGCGTCCCGTTAGTCGGCTTCGCGTAACAGCATGGTTTCTGTGGGTCGCCGCTAGATCTCCATGGGGGCTTGTTGTTGTACTGTTCGGCTCAGCATCAGGACCCGGTGGGGCAGCATTCGGGACTAGGTGAAGACCGGACTGACTGTCGCTCACCGAATGCTCCGGCCCGGCTGGTCGCCCGAATGCGGCCGCGACCGGACTGCCGGAGGTGACGGGTGAGCGACGCTGGCACTTCGCTGCTAGAGGTTAGCGGGCTGGTCAAGGACTACCCGGGCGTACGTGCCCTGGGCGGGATTGACCTGACGGTGACCAGCGGCCAAGTGCACTGCCTCATTGGCCAGAACGGTGCCGGCAAGTCGACGCTTATCAAGTGCGTTTCCGGACTAGTTGAGCCGACGGCGGGTGAGGTTCGGTTCGAAGGCGTGCCTCTACCAGTCGGGGATCCCAACGCGTCGATCGCCCGCGGCATCGCCACCATCTATCAGGAGCTCGATCTCGTCCCGCACCTCTCGGTGGCGCTCAACGTGTTCCTCGGGCATGAACACCGACATGGTCCGCTGCTGAACCAGGGAGCGATGCGCCGCGAAACGAAAGCGTTGCTCGCCCGCCTCGGCGACGAGGGGATCTCTCCGACGGCGCCGGTAACGTCCCTGCGTCCGGCGCAGCAACAGTTGGTCTCAATGGCGCGGGCGCTTTCGCACTCGGTCAAGCTGCTGATCCTCGACGAGCCGTCTGCGGTCCTGGATGACGTCGAGGTGGATGCGCTGTTCGGCGTGGTGCGACGGCTCACCGCCGAAGGAGTCGGAGTCATTTGGATCTCGCACCGGCTCGGGGAGGTGGCCGAACTCGGCGACGTGGTGACGGTGTTGAAGGAGGGCCGGACGGTGGCCACTGAGCTACCACCCGATACACCGGTTGACACCTTGATCAAACACATGGTTGGCGGGCGGATGGAGGCGTTGTTCCCTGATCGCAGACCGTCCCGCGAGCCGACCGTGCTGGAGGTACGCGGCCTGACCCGGTCTCCCGATGTGCACGAGGCCTCCTTCGATCTGCACGAGGGTGAGATCCTCGGCTTGGCCGGGCTGGTTGGATCGGGCCGCACGGAGCTCGTGCGTACCGTTTACGGACTCGATCCGGCCCAGGCAGGCGAAGTACGCGTTGCCGGTCGCCGCCTTCCGCCCGGCCGGCCCGACCTGGCGATTCGGGCGGGGCTCGGTTTTGCGCCCGAGGAGCGCAAGTCCGAGGGACTGTGGCTGGACTGGAGCATGATCCGCAACACCTCGATCGCCGACCTCAGCCGGTTCCGGCGCGGCCCATTCATCGACCGATCGAGCGAGCGGCGCGAAGCCACTCGCCATCTAAAATCACTGAATACTCAGCCTGACGCCCCTGAACGACCGGCGCGACAGTTCTCCGGTGGCAACCAGCAGAAGGCGGTTCTGGCCCGCTGGCTGTTGCGGTCCTGCAAGGTGCTGTTACTGGACGAACCGACTCGCGGTGTCGACGTCGGCGCCCGATCGGAGATCTACCGGGTGATCGCCGACCTGGCCGCCAACGGAATCGGGATCGTCATGGTGTCCAGTGAGCTCGCCGAGCTGCTCGGGTTCTGTCATCGCGTGCTGGTGTTGCGTGAGGGCCACATTGTCGACGAACTCGACGGTGCGACTAGCACCGAGGAGGACGTCCTGCGGTCGGCCGTCCCGGTTCACCACATAACGAAGGCAGGGTAAGGAAAATGACTGTCGACACATCCACGCTCGACACTCGGGCCCGCCTCCGAGAGATGCCCAAGCAGGAGCTGGTGCTGCCGGTCGTGATCATCGCCCTGATTATCATCGGGATGTTCATCAGACCTGGCGTCTTCCTCACCAGCGACAACCTGCTCAACGTGCTCACGCAGGCGAGCATCACGGGGATCATCGCCATCGGCATGACCTTCGTCATCGCTACCGGAGGCATCGATCTGTCCGTAGGGTCAGTGCTCGCCGCGGCCAGCATCGCCGGAGGGCTGCTGGCGCAGTATGGCTCCTGGATGTTCATGCTCGGCGCGGTCGGCTTCGCGCTGCTCCTCGGTTGCATCAACGGCCTGGCCATCACCTGGGGGAAGGTAGTTCCGTTCATCGCAACCCTGGCGATGTTGACAATTGCCCGCGGCTTGGCGTTGTGGATGTCCGAGAAGACCCCCATCAGCTTGATCGAACTGGGCATCCTGCAATGGTTCGGCAGCGGCCGGGTGCTCGGTGTCCCCGTTCCCGCTCTGATCTTTGTCATTGTCTCTATCGCCGGCTGGGTGCTGCTGAACCGCACGACCTTCGGCCGACGTACGGTCGCAGTCGGCGGCAACCGCAGTGCCGCCCGGATCGCAGGCATCCGCCCCGGACGGATCATCTTCACCGTCTACACGCTTACCGGGCTGTGCGTTGGCATTTCTGCCATCCTGTTGTCGGGCCGGCTGGCCAGCGCCTCCCCGGTCGTCGGCAACCTGGTCGAGTTGGACGCGATCGCAGCGGTGGTCATCGGCGGTACGGCCCTCACTGGCGGCAAGGCCACGGTGACGGGCACCTTTTTCGGCGTCATCACTTTCGGTTTGATCTTCAACCTGTTGAACCTGCTCAATATGCCCACCGAGATCCAAGGGATCGTCAAGGGCCTGCTCATCCTCGTCGCCGTGGCGCTGCAGCGCCGCGATTAGCTCTGTGAAAGAAGCGCCCGACTAGCTCTGCGAAAGAAAGGAAAGCAGCATGAGGCTCTCACGAATGTTCGTGCTCCCGGTGGCACTTGCGACCGTCGCGCTGACCGCCTGTACCAACGAGGCCCAGCAACCCCAGCCACAGCAGCCGGCTCAATCGCAGGCACCTTCAGGCCAGCAGACCGGCGGCGTGTCCGGTCGCGCTGTCAAGGTTGCATTCAGCGCCCCGGGCGCCGACCACGGCTGGCTGAAGGCGATCACCGACAATGCGCGTACGGAGGCCGACAAGCTGGGAGTCGAGCTGATGCTTTCCGAGGGCACCAATGACTCGGCCGCCCAGGTATCGCAGGTGGAGACGCTCATCAGTCAGAAGCCGGACGTGCTCGTCATCCTTCCCAACGAGGGTGGCCCCCTCACCCCAATCGCGCAGAAGGCCATGCAGGCTGGCATCCCGGTCGTCAACGTCGACCGTGAGTTCTCCAGCCCCACCGCGTACCGGACTTGGATCGGCGGGGACAACTATGGCATCGGCAAGGCTGCCGCCGACTTGATCGCGAACGAGCTGAAATGCCAGGGCAACGTGGCCGAGATTCAAGGCGTGGCCGGCATCTCGGTGACCGAGCTGCGTACCAAGGGCTTCACTGACGGCATCAAGCGGTGCAATGGCGGCATCAAGATCATTGCGAGCCAGCCGGCTGACTTCCTGCCCGACAAGGGCTTGCAAGTGATGGAGACCATCTTGCAGGGCAACAAAAAGATCGATGCGGTCTACACCCACGACGACGACATGGCGATGGGCGTGGTTCAGGCCATCAAG
>Ga0307292_10000597_pt1 | contig 12449 bp, 7 predicted proteins | sample ER_DNA_149_FD_194471 | JGI IMG/M metagenome (GOLD analysis project Ga0307292, IMG submission 194471) | Bulk soil microbial communities from the East River watershed near Crested Butte, Colorado, United States - ER_DNA_149 | ecosystem: Environmental > Terrestrial > Soil > Floodplain | place: USA...
CGGCTCGTACGACTCAACCCGTTCGCCTGGGACCCAGCGCGGATCATCTTCCGCTCGGCCCTCCCGGCCTTGTTCCCTGACGTGGGCTGATCTCACCTGTTGGTAGAGCGGCTCGGTGGGGTGCTGGATCGGTTGGGGTGTGACCACCGGCTGGTGGGCTTCGGCCCAGCGGTCTCGGTCTTCGCTCTTGAGTTCGACTGGCCTGGCCGGGCCGCCGAGATGGTGGGAGGGCTGCTCAGGGCCGAAGAACCCATCCAGCAGGCGAGCATGATCGGGCTCGGGTGCCGCCACCTGGTCCTCTAGGCCCTGCCGCAGACTTCTGAGCTGCTTGCGGCGCGCCCGTCGTCTCTTCGTCGAGTTGACGGAGGCGACCAGCAGCAAGGCCACGACCAAGCCGAGCCCGGCCGCGATCGCCAGCAACCAGCCCTCCGGATAGCCGCCGACGGTCTGGTTGAACGCCGTTAGTTGGCCGGTGGTGGGGTTCTCCCAGGCCAGGTCGGCCACCACCGCCGCGCCGGCGACCGCCAGCACGAACAGACCGAATGCGGCCATTGGCATCCTCCAAAGTCGCGTCGCCCGAACCAACGGGCGCCTGGCCAGCGGTCTTGAAGCGCCAGCTGCTGGCATCCACCGTGGTCGCCCGCCCGGCCGGTAAGCAGCCCTTAGTTCCGGCGACGGAAGCGACCGGTGCACAACGAGCACAGATCAACACCAGGCTCAGTTCGGATCATTGCGAGGCGGGGAATGGGCATCACCTCCCGGGGGGCGGGGAGGTACGAGCTGTGGCCGGTGCTGGCTGTTGGGGATCAGCCCAACACTAACCGGTGGCGGACAAGAGAATCGGGGGCGTTTCCTGTAGGAGCGTTCGAGAAGCCGCCAGCGTTACGGCACGCCAGCGGATCGAGGCGTCCAGCGTGGGGGTGGCGGACTAGTTGCAGGTGGTGGCGGCCTTCTTGCAGATCTCGGCTTCTTTGTCGAACGGTCGGCGCCGGCCAGCCCACTTTGCTGTCTGCGCTGCGTCCACTTGCCGCGTCCAGGCATGACCTCTGGACGGGGATGTCAGGCAGCCGGCCCGTAGGCCACCACCCGAACGCCGGAGCCAGTCAGCCTGAGGTCGACCCAGGTGCTGTTGTTGGCGTTGTTCGTCTCGGCGAACCAGTTGGCCGGATCGGCGATGGCGCGCAGCCGATAGCGGCCCGACTTCAGCCCGGTGACGTCGATCCACTGAAATGCGATCCCGGCCGGGTAGGTGTCCCCCCAGCCGACCGAGACCCCGGTCTTGACCCGCAGGTCCCCTCTGGCGCCGCAGCCGCCGTAGACCGGGGACGTGGGCGCCCCCGCCAACCCCAGCCGGTACGCGGTGTTATCGAAGTAGCAGAACCCATGCTTGGCGCCGGTCCCCACCCGGCGGCCGTTGTCCAGACGGAGCAGCCGGTAGGCCTCCACATCGCGCACGTGCCAGTGGTCATGGCCGTCGCCAGCCCAGAACATCACCGTCGGGGTCCTGACCTCGCGGTAGGACCCGGCGCTGTTGTAGATGCGCTGGGCGACCGCCATCTGGTCCGTAGCGGTATCGGGGCGGCGGCCGATGGTCTCAAACGGGCCGGCCCCGATGTTGACGATGATGGTGGTGAACCGCAGCAGCCGACGCCCAGGGCGTGTCGTGGTATCGATGCTGAGATCGCGCAGCCGGGCCATCCCTAGGTCGGGAAGGCGGTCAGCGGCTGCTCCCGCAACCGGGGGCCGACCCAGCCCCAGCATGGCAGCGACGGCCACCCCGACCAGGATCAGCGCTGCCGAACGTCTCACGCTGCCAGATCTCCCTTCGCGGTCGCTATGGTCAGCTGGCCTGGAAGGCGGCCGGCGCGCCGGCCGAGGTGGTCACCGCCCTAAGAGGCGGGTCGGCCTCGCTGGCCGCGGCCTCCAGGGATGGGATCGGGGCGGATCCCACCTCGGCGTGGGCACGGGTGGTCCTCGCCCGGCGGACCGTCCAGACCTCACCCAGCATCGCCAGGGCATCGGCCACCATCTGGACCTTGCTGCCTTGACGCTCCAAGGCCTGGACGCCGACCTCGGCCACCTCCCGGCGGAGCTGGCCGGCCAACCACAGCACCTCGACATCAAAGGCGAAGCCGTCCACCCGGGCTTGGCTGAAGATCTGCTGGGCCGCTGCCCGCCGGAACCCCTTGAGCCCGCTCTGGGTGTCACCAAACGGCAACCCGAGCACGCCCCGGATGGCCAGGTTGAAGACGCGACTGGCCGCCCGCCGAGCAACCGGCCCGCTGGCGTCACCAGCGCGGGTGCCGATCGCCACTGGGGCTTGGGCAAGCGCAGCCACGATACGGTCAAGGTCGCTAGGACTGTAGGAGCCGTCGGCATCGGTGAAGACGACCAGCTCCCCTTGGGCGGCCAGCATGCCGGTCCGGACCGCGAACCCCTTGCCGCGGTTGGGACAGTACGACAGCACCCGGATCCGCCGGTCGACCGCCGCGGCGGCCTCAGCCACGCTGACGGTGGCATCGGTCGAGCCGTCATCCACCACCAGCACCTCGACCTCGCCGGGGACCGCTGACAGATGCGCGAGCAGCGCCTGCAGCGTCCCAGGCAGGCGTTCGGCCTCGTTATAGCAGGGCAGGATCACCGTGAGCGCCGGTGCGGTGCGCACGGGCGGGCGGCTGGGCTCGGCGGTGTCGCCGGTCGGGCGCAGGGTGGCCAACTGGTCGGATCGGGGGTTCCTCGACGTCGTCACGGCGCTCACATTCGACTCCTCACCGCAGCCCGGCGTTGTCGGGTGGGTCAACGACCCGCAAGGGCGGCCGGGGGAACACCGCCCTTGCGGGTCCTGCCGTCTGACGCGCGCAGTCCTTTGCTGGGCTAGGCGCGGCGACGTCGACGGGATCCGGCCAGCAGGCTCGTCCCGCCAAGCCCGAGCAGGGCAAGGGCGCCGAACAGCATCGGCAGCGAGGCGGCACCCGTGAAGGGCAGCCCGCCACCGGCCGCCGTGGTCGTCACCCCGCCGATCGAGCTGCTGGGAGCCGACGAGACCGTGCCCGTGCCGCCAACCGAGCTACTGGTCGTCTCCCGACTGGTGGTCGTCTCCTTGGAGGTGGTGGTGCCCTTCATCGTGGTCGTGGTCGCCCCACTGGTCGAGGTGGCCCCCGAGGTGCTGGTCGCGCCGCTGGTAGTGGTGCCCTTGGCTGTCGTCGTGGTCGCCCCGGAGGTCGTCGTGGCCCCTGACGTGGTGGTCGCCGCAGAGGTCGTCGTGGTCTCCTTGGCGGTGGTCGTGGTTGCCCCGCCGGTGGTGGTGGTCTCCTTGGCCGTGGTCGTGGTTGCCCCGCCGGTGGTGGTGGTCTCCTTGGCCGTGGTTGTGGTTGCCCCGCTGGTCGTCGTGGCCCCGGAGGTGCTGGTCGCCCCGCTAGTCGTGGTCTCCTTGGCGGTGGTCGTGGTCTCCTTGGCCGTGGTGGTGGTCGTTCCCCCGGTCGTGGTGGCGGACGCGAGCTGCCCGACACTCACGCCGGCTAGCACCAGCAGGGCAACCGTGATCAGCCAGGCCGCCGGTCGCCTCGATGCCTTCTTCACATGCTTGGCCATCGATCCCTACCTTCTGCTCTTCACTCTCCGCACGACCTTCTGATCGCGCACCACGTACAGGACGAACAAGACCGCCACACGCACCCCGCCATCTCGGGCCAGTAGCTGCAAGAGCGAAGGCCCATGAATGCGCGGTGTGGCCACGGCTGCTGACCGGGCGGTTTGAAGCTGTAGCGCTCTAGGGTGCAGCGACCTCTCGGTTGAAACGTGGGGGATTGGGAGCGGGAAGCCGCTGCTGGTAGGTGGGGGGACCTCCTCACAAGACAGCCGGCAGGACCGGGCGAGGGCACAACAGTCAGGCGTTTCCTGACCAGTAGAGCGTCAGCGCTATCTGTTGCGTTACACGCGCTTCTTCGCTATCCGGGCGATCTCGCGGCCATAGGCCATCACGCTGAGCACCCCGGCGGCGGCTTCCGGCCAACGTCGGGTTGGGTCGATCCGGGCCGAAGCTGCCGCAGACCCTGGGCCGGACCCTTCTGACCGGAGCCGACCCAGCCCACCGAGGCGCACGGCGTGCTCAAGCCGGGGCTGGGATCGTGATCCATGAAGGTCGATGCGGCTATGGCGCATCGTGAGATGGAGGTCTCACGGCGGTCTCCGTTCCAGCACGACGATGCCTTGCCGGTCCAGCACGGTGTGCCATTGGGGTTGGGTGCGGAGCTGGTCCAACAGGGCAGCGTCGGCCTCACCGAGGAGGGGGCGCTCGACCACCACATAGTGGAGGCGCTCGACCTCCGCCGGCTGGTGCCGGTCACCGGGAAAGCCCCAGTTGGGCGCCTGGAACGGGTTGGGGAACTCATAGACATGGGTGCGGTGGGCCAGGTGGGGAGCCAGGTTGTACTGGGCGCTCACCGGCGCGGAAGGGTCGATGAGGCCCAGCGCCTGACGGCGGGCCTGATTGAGGGGCCCATCCTCGGCCGGGCGGGGGAAGTCCTTGGACCACGGCGCCGGCCCCACCCGGTAATCGATGAACCCGGCCACGGCCACCAGGGCGACCAGCAGGCTGGCCAGGACCATCCGGCGGCCGGCCACGACCCGCAGGCCGGCGATGGCCGCGAGGGCCAGGAAGGGGGCTGCGGTGGCCAGGTATTGGTAGCGGATCTCCTGCTGGTAGCCGTGGGTGGCGGCCAGATTCAGCAGGATCGGCGGGGCAGCCGGCAGCAGCCATCTCGGATCCAGCAGCGGCAACCCCAGGAACGGCGCGAAGATGAGCAGCAGGTAGGTGGCGCCCTTGCCCTGGGTCACGTTCTTCCAGATGTTCTCGGCCAGGGTTGGTGCTGCCTCGACGACGACCGTCGGACCCGATCCGGTGATGCCGAAGTTGAGCTCCAGATGGGGGCTGGGACGGCCGTTGGTCAGCGGGATGAGCACGAGCACGGTCAGCAGGAAGAAGCCCAGCCCGGCGGCCACGGTGCGGCGGCCGACCATAGGGTGGCCGGTAATCCACAGCAGCGCCCCAAACCCGGCCACCACCAGCCCGACGTCCTCCTTACACAACAGGGCCAGCCCCAGCCAGACGGCCATCGCACGCCAGCGCTGGCGATCGGCGGCTAGGGCGGCCAGGCCCAGGAAGCCGGCCGCCAGGGTCTCGGGGTGGAAGTGCCAGATCGAGGCCCACTGCAGCGCCGGGAACGCCAGATAGGCGGCCGCAACAGCCAGCCCAGCAAGGCGGCTGCCCAGTCGCCGCATCCCAATCAGATAGACGCTGGCGGCGGGGATGGCCAGGAAGACGACCTGCAGGAGCAGCAGCAGCCGCGGGTCGGCCCAGATCCAGTACAGCGGCGCGACCAGCACCAGGATGTAGGAGGCGTGGTCACCGAACAGGGGCAGTCCCCGGATGGTCACAAACGGGTCCCGGAACCGGGACAGCAACCAGACCCCCTGGTCGAAGATCCCCAGGTCGAAGCCGAAGGTGCCGAACCTGGCGTGGGTGAGCCAGGTCAGCCAGACAAAGCTGCCAACAAACAGCGTGATCATCCCGCCAAGCAGGACGCTGCTGTCGGTCACGGCCAAGTGCCGCCCTCCAGCGCCGGGGGGCGCCGGAGCATCCTGGTGGCCTGGCGGGGGCGCGGGGCCGGCGTGCACCATCATTGGCCTTGGTTGCTCCTGCGGGCAGCCTGATCCCGCAGCATCCGACAGTACCGACGTTCTCGCCGAGAAACGCCACCGACCGAACCGGCGTTACACCCCTCTGAAGGCATCAGGTGGCCGGGAGCCGTTCGAAGAAGAAGCGTGACATCAAGGGGCGCTACCCGCGCGGCTAGCGCGAGTTCAACGATCTTGTCTCCACCGCCACCCTGCGCAGCTTCCCCAGGCCCGCGAAGCCCAACGCCACTCCAGGGTCGTAGCCAGCTTCGGTCGCGGCACCCAACGCGTCGAGATCCGCAAAGTGCAGGTTCACCCTGTAGCCGCCGTCCCGGCATCGGCCAGGGGCGCGGGCGCCGGTGGAGCTTGTTCAGCTGCCTTTGTGTCCGGGCTGACTCCGGTCCAGGTTGGAGGTTGCCGTCGGCCGGTGGCCATCGCCGGCGGCCGGGTCCGGGTCGCTCCTGGCCGGGTGACCATTGTGGTCGGCGGCCGGGGCGCCGGGCACCGAGGGCAGCCGCAGTCCGTGGGTGATGTCGAGCAGCCCCCGGCGGACCAGCACCCGCTTGGCCGCCGTGGTCACTCTGGCCACCTGGTCGCTCCAGTCCGGCTGGTCCTCACCGATGGAGGCGACCGCCTCCCCGGCCTCGGACGGCGCCAGCGGCGTCCCGCGCCACCAGTCGGTGATCGGCCGCCAGACGCCCCTGGACCGGCGCATGCTGTAGGCGGCCAGCTGCTGCTCGAAGCCGTGCTGGGTGGCGTCGCCGATAGCAACCTGGTAGCGCCAGAACAGCAGCGCCGACTGCTCGGCGGCGAACAGCTGGGGGACGAGCACCGCCAGCTCCTCGCGCAGCTGCTGGACGGCCGCCTGGGCGCCCGCCTCGCTTGCCCGGGCCGCCCGCAGCCGTCGGCGGCGGCGGCGCCGCTGCTGGCGTCCCCGCAGCCAGCCGGTCAGCGACCGCCATCGAGAGGCGGTGCCGCCCTCATGCGGGGTTGCCGCGTAGGACGCCGCCGTGGCCAGGCCGAGCAGGGCCAGCCCGAGCGCCGACGCGCCGGCCCCGCTCCCGAGCTGGCCGACGGCCACGGTCAAGGTCACGCCGCAGGCCAGCGCGCCCCCGGCCACCGCCACGTCCAGCCGGCGCCGCCGCGACGGATCGGGGAGCCCCTCGGCGCCGGCGCCCAGCTGGTGGATGCCGCGGGCGGCGAGCTGGGCGGCCACGATGGAGCCGACCGCCACCGCCCCCGCGAGCAGCACCAGGGCAGAAGGTGCAAGGCTCCCGTCCCGGGCTGCCGTGTACGCCAGCACCGCCTGGCCGCCGGCGATCACCGCCAGGATGGCCGCCTCCGACCACGGGCCGAGCAGGGTCGGCCGGCCCGGCCGGTCCGCGGCGGCGTCCGCGCCGGACGGCCGCCCGGAGGCGACCTCCGCCGCCTCGATCGGCTGCGGGCCCGTCGCCGGCTGCGCCGTGGCGCCGCCCTGAGTGGCCGCCGCCGCGGCCGACCGGTGGCCGACCGCCTGGCCCAGCGCCTCCTCGGCCTGGGCCAGGCGGCAGTCGACCAGTAGGACCTGGCTGGCCACCGCCGTCACCCTGGGCAGCTCCCGTCGGGCCTGGAAGACCAGGCGCGCCCGCTCCTGCGACTCGACGAAGCGCTGCACGGGCAGTGGGCTGCCGGGATCCCAGGACAGGCCGGCCTTGACCGCCGCTCGGGCGATCGCACGCAGCGCCCGGGGGCTGGTGGCGCTGTTGCGCGACTCGACCTCGAGATAGCCCTGGGGTGGCACCTCCCACCACGGAGGTCGCCGCCGCCCGGCCGCGGACCAGCGTGGACGCCATCGCGGGCGCCGCGCCGCAGGGGCCCAACCGCTCCCGCCGAGCTCGGGAGCAGGGCGCTCCCCGGCGGCTCCTGGGGTCGGGTTCGTTCTCTCTACCACGGCTCGCTGTTCATGATCATCCCTGGGTCTCCACCATCCGGCCTTGGAGTGATGGCTGGAGAGCCGGAGTAAACCCCCATCGACGGCTGGAGGATACGCAACGATATGTCCATGATGGCCAGGACCCCCGAGGAGGACACTTGAACCCGGGGGTCCCGGTAGTCAGGCCGCTGCTGGCCGCTGACGGGAGCGGAGCAGCGGCAGCGTTGAGGACCCGTCGCGATTGATGACAGCGATGGGCCATCACGATGACGCGGCCGCCGCTCGAGATTGCCGGTTCCTGGCCATGCCAGTGGGTAGGCGGACGACATGGCAGTAGGTGCAGCAGATCGTGTCATCGCCAACCGCTACGCTCTCAAGACCGCCCTCGGACGAACTGAGCTGGGAACGGTCTGGCGTGCCCAGGACATGCTGCTCGGGCGGGAGGTCATGGTCAGAGAGATCGTGCTTCCGACCTGGCTGGCGGGTGCAGAGCGCCGTGCGACCCAGGCATCCGTACTCCGCGAGGCCGGAGCCGTCGCACGGCTCAACCATCCAGGCGTGGTCACCGTGTTCGACGTGGTCGCCGACCACGACGGGAGCTTCATCGTCACCGAGCTCGTCCAAGACCCCACGCTGGCGGACCTGGTGCTGGCCGATGGGCCGCTGCCACCGAGGCGAGTGGCCGAGATCGGCGCCGAGTTGGCGAGCGTGCTGGAGGCCGTCCACAGCGCCGCGATCATCCACCGTGACGTCAAGCCGGCCAACGTTCGGGTGCGACGAGACGGGAGTGTGCGTCTGGACGGCTTCGGCGTCACCCCGCTCCAGGGTGTCCCAGAGCTCGCCGCGACCGCTCTGGCGATCGGCTCGCCTTCCTATGTGGCGCCGGAGCAGGCACGCGGGATGCCAAGCGGCCCTGCCGCCGACGTGTGGGCGCTCGGCGCGACCATGTACTTTGCGGTCGAGGGAGCGCCGCCGTTCGACAAGGGCACCTTGGTCCGGACGCTGGCCGCGGTGGTCGACGAGGATCCCCGGCCAATGCTGCGGGCCGGCGCGTTGACGGCGCTGCTCACGGCGCTGCTGGCGAAGGACCCAGAGGACCGGCTCTCCGCCTCCAAGGTCCGGATCTGGCTGCGCTGGCTGGTGGATGTGGTCCATTGGGCCCCGTCCTCCGAGGTTCCCTTGGAGGCTCCGGCGTCCGACCCGGCTAGGGCGCCGACCGTGGAGCCGTCGACCGAGACGGCTCCGGCCCAGCCGCGAACGCGTCCCGTCCTCCCGCCGGCCCCACCGGTGCCTCGCCGGGCCGGTCGGCGACTCCTCGGTGTGGTTGCCCTCCTGCTCGTCGGCGGGATGCTGACCGCCTGGCTGACCGGCGCCTTCCCCTCCGAGCTCACTGGCGACCGGGCCGGCCCGGCCACGACCAGGGCGAACGTCAGAGTCAACCCAGGCCAGGAGCACGCGGCGCCGGCCACCACCGGGAGGCGCGTCGCCGGGACAGGAACAACCCGGCCCGCCCCGTCCACCACCAGGAGGCCGGCCACCACCCGGGCGCCCACACCTCCCATCACCACCGTCGCCACCCGAGGTCGGCTGCCGGCCGGTTGGCGGGTCTTCACCAACCGGGCCGGCAGCAGCCGCGTCGGCGTCCCCCCGGGGTTCGGGGTCCGCACCCGGCAGCGCTACCACGCCGCCGTGGTCGAGGAGCAGGGCGGGCTCCGGCGGGTGTTCACCGTGCGCTCCCAGACCCCGTCCGCACGGCTGCCCCAGGCCTCCCGGGACTACCGAGCCTGGGCGCGGCGCAACTTCCCTGGCTTCCGCGAGGTCCGCTACGCCGAGAACCAGGCCTACGCCGGCCGGCCGGGGGCGGTGGTGTTCGAGTACGAGGCGATGCGGGACGGCCGGCGGGTCCATGTCAGTCACACCAACCTCAAGGGCCGGACCTGGGGCTACAACGTCGAGTTCATCGTCCCGGCCGACCAGTGGGCCGCCTCCCGGACTCTGGCCCGCCAGTTTGAGCAAGCCTTCGAGCCGCTCGGCTAGGGAGCTTGTTGATCGAGCAGAACGATGAGTGGCTGGTCAGCCGCCGCTACCTCAGCGAGGCCTCCATGTCCGAGCTCAAGACGTCCGACTCGGCCTCGACCGGAAAGGAGCTCCAGGTCGCGTAAGAGCGCACCGACGGCGCTGGTTGTGACACCAACTTGCGCAACGCGACCTAGAACTCCGTGATCATCACGGCTCGTGCCTGCCCTGTCCTACTCCCCCTACTGGCGCAGCCCCCAAAGGGGCGCGGCGCGCCGCCCGGATCGTTTGGCCTCACCGGGCGACGGCCGCTGGCAAGCGATCACCCTAGGTCGCCTGCTGTCTCCTCTGACCGCTTGGGGACCCAGGGATCACGTTAACGACCCGGCGCGGCCGGGTAGCCGGGGACTAGACGGCTTCACCCTCCGTGTCTGCCGGTGCGCCGCCGCTCGCGCCGGAAGAAGTGCTCACGGGCCGTCACCGTGATAGCTGCGGTGGCCGCTGCGTCGGCGGTCTGGGCATGGAGGGTGGACTCTGTTTCGCAGATTCCTTACAAAACTCTGGTGTCGGGAGAAGTGGCTCTTCGCGCTGATCGGTGGTTCCGTCGCGCTGGTCGGTCACGGGTTGCTGAAGCTGCTCATCGCGTTCGGGTGTGCCGCCGGAATGGCCAACGCCGTTCAGGCTGTCACGACCCTGCAGCTCAACTTCGTCGCCAACGGTCGCCTCACCTGGCGGCGGCGTGTCGCCGGATCTGGGGTCGGCCTCTGGCGCCGGTGGGGTCGATTCCACCTCGCCCGTGCCGCGAGCCTGCTGCTCTGCATCGCCCTGTTCCCGATCGTGGCTTCGTCGACCGGCTCGTCCGTCGCCTACTGGAGCCTGCTGGTCGTCGGCGGGGTGGCGAACTTCTGCTCGGACAAGTACTGGTCGTTCTCCGGCCGATCCCGCCGACGTCCAGGCCACGCGGCGGGCCGCACCGTAACCTCCGGGCGCCTGTGGCGGCTGATCCTGGGTGTAGTGCTGGCCGGGTTCGCGGTCGTGCTCTTCACCGACGCGTTCATCCTCGTCGTCTCGGTGTCCATGATCCTGGTGGCCGCGACGACGTTGACGTTCCAGCTCTACAAGTGGTGGCGGCCCGAGCACAACGACCCGCACCGCTACGGGGAGCCGGATGCGCCCCGGCTCCCTGGGGTGATTCTGGTCCCGATGCGGCACGAGGAGGCGGTCGCGGGCCAGACGCTGGAGCGGCTGGCGCAGCTGGACCACCCCGACTACTGGGTGGTGCCGATCATCGACCACCCCGACGACCCGGGCACGGCGGCGATCGCCCATGGCAAGGCGCGCGAGTACCCCGGCAAGGTCCTGGTGTGCCCGTATCCGGAGGAGACCGAGGTCCACAACAAGCCGATCGGCCTCAACGCCGCGGTGGAGATGCTGCACGAGCTGCGGATCCCCTTTGCCTGGGTCGGCGTGGCCGACGCCGAGGACCTGTTCCACCCCGATCTGCTCAAGCTGGTCGACTACCGGTTCCGCACCACCGGAGCAGGGATCGTGCAATGCGGCGTGCAGCTGATGAACTTCGCCTCCGACCCACACACCTTGCCGCTCCCGGTTGGGCGGCTGGCCAGGGCTCGTCGGTGGTGGAAGGCGCATGCCAGTGCCTGGTGGCGGGTCGCCAACGTCCTGGAGTACTTCAAGTGGTTCCAGTCCCGCCTCAAGCTCCAGGCCGCGGTCAGGGTCATGCCGCTGGGCGGGAACACGGTCTTCTTCCGCCGCGAGTTCCTCGAGGCCCTCTATCAGCGGCACGGCAGCTACTGGGACGAGGATTGCCTGACCGAGGACTGCAAGATCGGCATCCTCGCTTCGGTCCTGGGCTTCAAGGTCGACGTCGTCTACGTCGAGGAGCTGGTGACCAGGGAGGAGACCCCGGCCACCCTAGCCGGCCTCGTCAGGCAGCGGGTGCGGTGGATGCAGGGCTTCATCCACGTCTTCGCTGAGGGCGACTGGCTGCGGCTCCCCACCCTCAGCCAGCGAGTGCTGGCCGTCTACGTGCTCGGCTTCCAGTTCTTCCAGGCCGCCACCGGGCTGCTGGCCCCGGTCGCCCTGGCTCTGGCCCTGTTCCACAAGGCGCCGGTCCTGCTCACGCTGCTGGCCACGGTGCCGCTCGCCCTCAGCGGGCTCACCGTCCTGCTCGACATCGTGCTGCTCGCCCAGTTCGGCAGGACCTTCGGCGAGCGGGTGCGGCTGCGCGACTATACCGGCCTGGTCCTGGGCGCCTATCCATTCCAGGTGGTGCTGTCGGTGGCCGCGGTCTGGGCGACAGCCCGGTTCGCGCTCGGCCGCAACAACTGGGTCAAGACTCGCCACCAGGGCGTCCACCTCGGTGCGACGGCGGCCAGGTCGCCGCAGCCGGCGTTAGCCGAGAAGGCGTCATGACCTCGGTTGATCTTCCCGACCTGACCGACATCCGTGAAGGGTTGTCGCTGCGCCGCCAAGCCCGCATCGTGGCCGGGGAGTGGGTCCGGCGGCACGCGGTCAGCGCCTGTCTGCTGATCCCGCTGCTGGTCCTGGTCGGGGCGGTCCACGCCATCGGGATGCGGAGCTTCCCCCGATGGGTCGACGACCCCGGGACCTACCTGTCGCAGGCCTGGTCATTCCAGTACCGGCACGCGCTGTCGCCCTACTCCTACATCTACGACCATGCGCCGGCGGGCTGGATCCAGCTCTCGCTGTGGTCCATGCTCACCAACGGCTTCAACCGGCACGCCTCGGCGATCGGCTTCGGCAACGAGTGCATGCTGATCGCCAAGCTGGCCAGCTGCGCGCTGCTGTTCGCACTGGGCCGCCG
>Ga0307292_10000603_pt1 | contig 12393 bp, 11 predicted proteins | sample ER_DNA_149_FD_194471 | JGI IMG/M metagenome (GOLD analysis project Ga0307292, IMG submission 194471) | Bulk soil microbial communities from the East River watershed near Crested Butte, Colorado, United States - ER_DNA_149 | ecosystem: Environmental > Terrestrial > Soil > Floodplain | place...
TCCGAAAGAGCAGACCAGCTATCGCGGCGGACCAGACCAGGACAAGCAAGATCAGCCGCGAAGACCCGTCGAGCAAGATCAACGCCAGGGGCGTATAGGTCGCGGCGATAAACACATAGATGTTGGCGTGGTCCATCCTGCGAAGGATCATCTGACCGCGTACGCCCCAGGTGCCCCGGTGATAAACCCCGCTGGTGCCAAACAGCAGCACCGATGCGACCAAGAAGACTGCACCTCCAACGACGCCTGCGGGCGTCGCAGCCAAACAGACGAGCACGACGCCCGCGGCGAGGGCGAGGGGGGCCATGCCGGCATGCAGCCAGCCACGAAGCCGTGGCTTGACCGCTTCTACAACCTCCGCCAGCGGTGTATCCGCATCGGATTTCCGGGTCGGTTCCGAGGGGCGCTCGTCGCCGAGATGGACTGCTGGCACGGGCCCTGCCCTTTCGTATCGCAATGGCGGCAACCTGGCTCGGGGGTTACGGCCGAGTAGCTTCAGCGTACGGACGGAGGTCTTGAAGACCAATCGTCGCCTGGCCGGAGGATTCCCTCTCGCTCCGGGATACGCTGCCAGTTGTGGCACGTCTCGATCGGCTGCGCGAGTTCGTGGATCGTTTGCATCCGTCGGGACTGCTGTACACGACTTATGAGCATCGGCTGATCGCCGAGCTCGACACCAAGAGGCTGCCACGCCACGTCGCGGTACTCGCCGACGGAAACCGCCGTTGGGCACGTACGAACGCTCCCGAGCAACCATTCGTTGCGGGATACCAGGCCGGCGCAGACAAACTCAAGGAGTTCGTCGGGTGGTGCGACGAGATTGGGATCCCGGTCGTCACGTTGTGGGTGTTGTCGACGGACAACTTGTCTCGCAGCCATCGTGAGGAGATCGAGCCACTGCTCGGCGTGATCGAACAGATGGTGAGTGATCTGGCGGCAACCCGGCGTTGGCAGGTTCATCCGGTCGGAGCCCTGGATCTGCTACCCGATCAGTCCGCCAAGCGGCTCAAGATGGCCTCCCGAGACACCGCTGACATCGACGGCATGCGGATCAACATCGCAGTCTCCTACGGAGGCCGGCATGAACTGCGCGACGCCGTACGGTCGCTGCTTGCCGAGCATGCCAAGAACGGCACCTCGATCGATGATCTGGCCAACACGCTCGACATCGAGCACATTGCCGAGCACCTTTACACCAAGGGCCAGCCTGACCCGGACTTGATCATCAGAACCTCTGGTGAGCAGCGCTTGTCGGGCTTCTTGATGTGGCAGTCGGCCCACAGCGAGTTCTATTTCTGCGAAGCGCTGTGGCCTGATTTCCGGAAGGTGGACTTCATTCGCGCCCTGCGCTCCTACGGGCAGCGAGAGCGTCGCTTCGGGCATTAGTACGGTGTCCACCGAGCCGCGGACCACGCTCGTCGTCGACCTCAATAGCGACCTCGGCGAGGGTTTCGGCATCTGGAGGCTCGGTGAGGACAACGCACTCCTCGAGGTGATCACCAGCGCCAATATCGCCTGCGGCTTCCATGCGGGCGACCCGAACATCATGCGCCGCGTGTGCGAGGCTGCGGTGAGCCGGGGCGTTGCGATCGGCGCCCAGGTCGGGTACCGGGACTTGGCCGGCTTCGGTCGCCGGAGCATCGACATCGACTCGGCGAGCCTGACCAACGATGTGATCTATCAGATCGGGGCATTGGATGGGTTTGCGCGTCTCGCAGGTTCGCAGGTGCGCTACGTCAAGCCGCACGGCGCGCTCTACAACCGTGCTGTGTACGACGATGATCAAGCGGCCGCCGTGGTCGCAGCGGTGGTCGGATACGACGCGACGCTGCTGCTGCTCGGACTGCCGGGGTCAGCCCTACTTCGCCACGCGAAGCAGGCCGGCCTGCACACGGTGACTGAGGCCTTTGCTGACCGCGGATACACCGCTCAGGCCACTCTCGTGCCCCGCTCACAACCTGGTGCGCTGTTGAATGACCCCATCGCAGTGGCGGAGCGCATGGTGCAGATGCTCGTCACTGGGCGAATGCTTTCGGTCGATGGCGTCGAGATCGCCGTCTCTGCCCGGTCCATCTGCGTTCACGGAGATTCGCCGGGTGCGGTGGCGATGACCATCGCCCTGCGAAAGGCCCTCACCGAGGCGGGGATCGAGATCCGAGCCTTCGCCTCATGATCGAGCCCTTCGATTCATGACTGAGCCCCGTACTCTGCTGACCTGCGGTGAGCACGCGGTCTTGGTCGAAGTAGCGGGATTGAATGAGGTGCTCGCCCTGGCTCAGGCCGTCCGGGAGGCGGTCGCAGCAGAGACCGCCGGATTCACCGACATCATCGACGTCGTTCCTGCTGCCAGGACGGTGCTGATTGTTGCTCATGGAGACGCCCCGATGGCTCCAATTCGGCATGCCCTAGAAGCATTGCCGGTCGACCGGCCTGCCGAACTTCCGAGAAGCGGCGAAGTGATCGAGGTCCCCGTGCGCTACGACGGGCCTGACCTCGGCGAGGTGGCCCGGCTGACCGGTCTGAGCGTCGATGAGGTGATTGCCGCTCACTTTGGGACTGACTGGAAGGTGGCATTCGGTGGCTTTGCACCCGGCTTCGCCTACCTGACCCGGGGCGACCCCCGACTCGAGGTTCCACGGCGTCGCGAGCCCCGCACGTCTGTGCCTGCGGGCAGTGTTGCCTTGGCGGGCGAGTTCAGTGCGATTTATCCGCGCTCCTCACCCGGCGGCTGGCAGCTAATCGGGCGTACGGACGCAGTGGTTTTCGATGCCGGCCGGGAACCGCCGGCCTTGTTGCGGCCCGGTGCTGTGGTGCGCTTCGTCGAGACATCCGGTGCTAACGATGGCTGCTGAACGAGCACTTGAGGTGTTGGCTCCGGGTTTCCTCACTCTCGTTCAAGACCTCGGGCGTTTCGGATTCGCCTCGATCGGAGTCGGGCCGTCCGGCGCCGCCGATAGAGGTGCCTTCCAGCTCGGCGCCCGGCTGCTTGCGCAGCCATACAGCGCAGCGGCGCTCGAGGTGACCTTCGGCGGCTTGTCAGTTCGTGCCCGTGGCAACGTTCAGCTAGCCCTGACAGGCGCTCAAGCGCCAGCTGCCGTCAATGATCACGCCGTCGGCTACCTAGGGCCCTACACGCTGGCCGACGGCCAGATTTTGACACTCGGTAGCCCTCAGGTCGGCCTTCGCACCTATCTCTCGGTCCGCGGCGGCATAGCCGTCCCGCCGGTCCTGGGCTCCCGGGCAACCGACACCCTGTCAGGCCTGGGGCCGCCGCCGGTGCGAGCAGGCGACATGCTGCCGGTCGGTCCAGCGCCGGCGGCGTTTCCGAACCTAGACATCGTCCCGGTGCCAGCAGTCTCAGCCGAAACTCTCGTTCTGCACGCGCTTCCCGGCCCGCGAGATAACTGGCTGGCCGACCTCGATGCTCTAGCTGTCACGACCTGGACGGTCTCCAGCCGGAGCGATCGGGTGGGGATTCGGCTGACGGGGACGACTTTGCAGCACGAGGCCTCCCGGCGTGGGCAGGAGTTGCCCAGCGAGGGGGCGGTACGCGGTTCGATCCAGGTTCCGCCAAGCGGGGAGCCAGTGATCTTCCTCGCCGATCATCCGGTGACCGGTGGATATCCGGTTACTGCTGTGCTCCTCGATGACGACATCGACCGAGCTGCTCAGGCGGTGCCCGGTCAACAGATTCGGATGGTCCTCGTCAGCGGATCAGCCCTGAAAGGATGCTAAAGAGTCGCTGAATCCATCTGATCGCCAGGTTGCCATCACGTGAAATTCGCGGCGTGGCTCTCGCCTTGGAGCCATCGGCAGACGTACCGTCGAGATGCGGGACGCAGCAAGGCGGCCCCGCCTGGGAGGCGATGCATGCACCGTCACTCGACGGGTAGCGAGGTGCCAAGGTTCGCTATCGGTCATCCATCCCGGCCGACCACGTAACGGTGGGGCCGGGCGCGGATCGCGTACGGCCCCCAAGAAGGGCAGACCTGTGTCTTCTTCATCAAGCCGTCGCACCTATGTTCTCGACACCTCCGTCCTGCTGAGTGATCCGCACGCCATGCGGCGTTTCGACGAGCACGATGTCGTGCTACCTGTCGTCGTCATCACCGAGCTGGAGGGGAAGCGGCACCACAACGAGCTGGGTTACTTCGCTCGTACGGCGCTCCGCCACCTTGACGACCTGCGGATCATCCACGGCCGTCTTGACGCCGCCGTTCCGGTCAACAACTTCGGTGGAACCATTCGGGTCGAGCTGAATCACACCGATCCAGCAGCACTGCCGGACGGCTTCCGTCTTGGCGATAACGACTCCCGGATTCTGGCCGTCGCGCTGAATCTCTCAGCCGAGGGTTGCGCGGTCACCTTGGTTTCCAAGGATCTGCCGATGCGCGTCAAGGCCTCAGCCGTCGGTCTCAGCGCAGAGGAGTACCGCGCGGAACTGGCTGTGGAAACCGAGTGGACCGGGATGAGTGAGATCGACGTGGATAGCGGAGACATCGACCGGCTCTATGAGCATGGAACGCTCGAGCTGGACGAGGCGCGCGACCTCCCCTGCCATACCGGTGTTGTGTTGTTGAGCGGCAGCGCATCAGCGCTGGGCCGGGTGATGCCGAGCAAGGAAGTGAAATTGATCAAGGCGGACCGAGATGTGTTCGGCATCCATGGCCGCTCGGCCGAGCAACGGGTGGCTCTGGAGCTGCTGCAGGATCCCTCGATCGGCATCATTTCCCTCGGCGGCCGAGCGGGTACGGGCAAGTCGGCGCTGGCGTTGTGCGCGGGACTCGAGGCTGTCTTGGAACGTCAGCAGCACTCCAAGGTCGTGGTGTTCCGTCCCCTGTACGCGGTCGGCGGCCAGGAACTCGGCTACCTGCCGGGGACGGAGGGGGAGAAGATGGCGCCTTGGGCGCAAGCTGTCTTCGACACCTTAGGGGCGCTTACCACGAAGGCAGTCATCGAAGAGGTGCTGGCCCGGGGGTTGCTCGAGGTGCTACCGCTTACTCACATCCGTGGTCGGTCCCTGCACGACGCATTCGTTGTCGTCGACGAGGCGCAGTCCCTGGAACGCAACGTGCTGCTCACCGTCCTGAGCCGGATCGGCCAGGATTCACGCGTAGTTCTGACTCACGACGTAGCGCAACGGGATAACCTACGGGTTGGCCGGCACGATGGCGTGGTTGCGGTTGTGGAGAAGCTCAAGGGTCATCCGCTCTTTGCTCACATCACGCTGAATCGCTCCGAACGGTCGCCCATTGCAGCTCTCGTGACCGAGATGTTAGAAGATGTGGCGGTTTGACCCCTATTCGAGAAAATTAGGCATCGAAAAGATCTCAAGATGATTTCGTTTGGATAACGACATGTGGCATCGTATCCTCCGTGCGTCGACTCGCTCAGCATGCCATAGTCGGGGTTGGCTTCTCAGCGTTAGTCGCAACGGTGGCAGTCGCGGGGCTGAATAGTCCCGGCGGTGAGTCCGCCGCTATCGCCGTGCCAGCCCCAGCAAACGTGATCTCAGCTCCTGCCCCTGCAGCCGCCGTTGACCAGCTTGCCGCTGAACGCGCGGCTGCCAAGGCCCGTGCAAATCGCGCGATCTCACGAGCAAACCTTGTCGCTGCGAAACAGGCAGCTAAGCGCGCCAAGTCCTTGGGACTGGAGACCAAGGCGATAGCCGAGCAGCATGCCAAGATCAAAGCCGAAATTGCGGCTGCCGCCAAGAAGGCTGCGGAGGAAAAGGCTGCCAGGCGGCGAGCGCTCAAGAACCGTGGGTACCAGCCGGGCGTAACCGATCCCAAAGAGATCGCTCGGCAGATCTTGCAGAACAAGTACGGCTACGGCTCGAGTCAGTTCAGCTGCTTCAACAACATCATCATGCGCGAGAGCATGTGGCGGATTAATGCGACAAATCCGAGCTCTGGGGCGTACGGCATCCCGCAAGCCCTGCCGGGCTCAAAGATGGCGACGATCGCCAGCGACTGGCGCACCAACCCCGCGACCCAGATCATCTGGGGTATCGAGTACATGAAGGACCGCTACGGCAGTCCGTGTGGAGCATGGGGTTTCAAGTCTTCCAACGGCTGGTACTGAGGACCGACGACGCTAGGACGCCGGCTCAGACCGGTCGGCGCGTCATAGCAAGAACGTCCAGAGCTGAATCGAGTTGCTCCTCGGTCAGCGCGCCATCTGCGACGTAGCCGTTCTCGATGACGACCTCGCGGATGGTTTTGCTTTCCTTGAGCGCCTGCTTGGCCACGGCAGCAGCGTTCTCGTAGCCGATGTAGCGGTTCAGCGGGGTGACGATTGATGGTGACGACTCGGCAAGAGTCCGACAGTGCTCGACATTCGCCTTGATGCCGATCACGCAACGATCGGCGAGCAACCGGCTCACGTTGGCCAGCAGCTGGATGGACTCCAGCAGGTTACGGGCCATCACGGGAAGCATGACGTTGAGTTCGAAGTGGCCACTCGCGCCCGCGAACGCGACTGCAGCGTCGTTGCCAATAACCTGGGCGGAGACCATCAGTGTCGCCTCGCAGATCACCGGATTGACCTTGCCGGGCATGATCGAGGAGCCTGGCTGCAGGTCAGGTAGCGAGATCTCACCGAGCCCGGCGCGAGGGCCGGATCCCATCCAGCGCAGGTCATTGGCGATCTTGTACAGGCTCACCGCGATGGTCCGCAATACACCCGAGGTCTCGACCAGTCCGTCCCGGGCGCCCTGCGCCTCGAAATGATCACGTGCCTCGGTCAGCGGCAGACCGGTCTTTTCGGTGATCATGGAGATCACGGACTCGGCGAAGCCTGCTGGAGTATTGATTCCGGTGCCAACCGCGGTTCCACCCAGGGGCAGCTCAGCCACTCTGGGTAGGGCTGCATCCACCCGCTCTATGCCGTAACGGATCTGGGCGGCGTAGCCGCCGAACTCCTGGCCGAGCGTGACCGGGGTGGCGTCCATCAAGTGCGTACGGCCACATTTGACTACTTCAGCGAATTCGGCAGCCTTGAGACTCAACGTCTCTGCCAGGTGGCGCAACGCCGGCTGCAGGCTGTTGACCAGGTGGTACGTCGCGGCAATGTGAATCGCGCTGGGAAAGACATCATTGCTCGACTGTGACGCATTGACGTGATCATTGGGATGCACAGCTTCACCTAGCTGGGCTGTGGCGATGGAAGAGATCACCTCATTGGCATTCATATTGCTCGAGGTGCCTGACCCGGTCTGGAAGACGTCGAGCGGAAACTCGGCATCATGCCGATTCGCCGCGATCTCGCTCGCAGCCTTTGCGATCGCGTCGGCGTATTCCTGGCTCAAGACGCCTAGCTTGGCATTCGTCTTGGCAGCTGCCTCCTTGATCAGCCCGAGGGCGCCGATCAACTCTGAATTGATGGGAACGCCGGAGACCGGAAAGTTCTCGACGGCGCGCTGAGTCTGGGCCTTCCACAAGGCTTTGGCTGGGACCTTCACCTCACCCATCGTGTCCCGCTCGATGCGATGCTCGGCCGCCTCCGTTGGCTGTGTCATGAGCACATTCTTACGTAGCCGTCTGAGCAAAGTTGGTGCCCCGGCGATTCACCTCTCCATCCCAGTAGCTCGCCGATTGCCCGACGGTCAGACTTGGTGGGGTCTGTGAAGATAAGTGACGTGGCGCGCACCAAGAGGCAGGCGACAGCGGGCGACATGATGCGGTCGCTCGCCCTGATCCTGATCCCCTTGGCAGTGATAACGATCATCTTCACGAACACGCCGGATGACCACCCGGTCAAGGAAGTCGACTGGAAACCGGTGCTGGCCACGGCACGCGAAGAAGCTCCGTTCGAGGTTCTTGCCCCGACCAACCTTCCGAACGGCTGGCGCGCCACGCGGGTCAACTGGGTACCGCAAGGAAAGCCGTACCTGAATGGCGAGGTTTCGCCGCGCAATCTGTGGCAGATCGGATTTCTGACCCCCGATGATGTCTTTGTTGATCTCAATCAGGGCGACGTACGCCCTGAGGAGATGGTTGATCAGCAGTCTCGGGACGGTACACCCGATGGAACGAGCACGGTCGCTGACAAGACCTGGCAACGGCTGATCAGCCCGGATGGCCGGACCAGATCCTTGGTGCTGGTCGGCTCGAACGCCACCACCGTGCTGACGGCAGATCTGCCCTACGAGGCATTGGAGGCGTACGCCTCCACCTTGTCCAGCGGCGGGTAGCTCTCAGTCGGCTGCTGACTTATCCCTCGTTCGGGCAGCGTCGATCTTGGCCTTCGCGCCGTCCAGCCAGGACTGGCACACGGCGGCCAGCTGCTCACCGCGCTCCCACAAGGCCAGCGACTCTTCCAGCGGGACGCCGCCCGACTCGAGCCGTTGCACGATGATGATCAGCTCCTCACGCGCCTGCTCGTAGCTGATCGCCTCGGGGCTGGCTGTTTGATCCGTCATCCCTCTCCTCGCGGTCTCAGCTCGAGCACCTTGATCATCAGCTGCCCGTCGGCCAGCTGCGCCAAGAGATCATCTTCGGACGTGACCTGGTTCACCGATCGGACCGCGGTGCCTTGCTGATCGAGCAGGATCGAGTAGCCGCGTTCCAAAGTGGCTTGGGGCGACATGGCGCGTACCCGGGCCAGCTGGTGCCCAACGAGGGCAGATTCACGTTCGATCGTCGATCCGATGGCTCGATCGGAACGATGCCTGAGGTCGGCTAGCTGCTCATAACGTCGAGCAAAGGAGCCCGCGGGATCTAGGAGCACCGGTCGAGATCGAAGGGAGTTGAGGAATTCCTGCTGGCGCCCGACCAGCCCGGATACCGCCTGGATCATCCGCTGCCGAGCCTGAGCCACTCGGGCCGCCTCGTCAGCCACATCAGGAACGATGCGTTTGGCCGCGTCAGTCGGTGTCGAGGCGCGGTGATCGGCAACCAGATCAAGGATGGGACTGTCCGATTCATGTCCGATAGCGCTGACGACAGGGGTACGGCAAGCGGCGACGGCTCTGATGAGGCCCTCGTCTGAGAAGGGAAGCAGATCCTCGACCGAACCGCCACCGCGGGCGATCACGATCACGTCAACCTCCGGATGCCGGTCGAGTTGCTCGACGGCGGCAATGATCTGCTCGCAGGCCTGTGGTCCCTGGACCAGTGCATATCGAGTGATGATCCGCACCGCCGGCCAGCGCCGCCGGGCGTTCTCCACAACGTCGCGCTCGGCGGCGCTGCCGGCTCCGGTGACGAGACCAACTGCCCTGGGCAGGAACGGCAGCGACTTCTTCAGCGCCGGAGCGAAGAGTCCCTCGGCCTGAAGCAGGCGCTTGGTCTGCTCCAAGCGGGCGAGCAGACGGCCTTCGCCGATCGGAGTGATGGCATCGCAGGAGAAGACGAAGCGGCCCGAACTCTCGAAGAACGTCGGTTTGATCCGCGCCACCACAGTCGCGCCTTCGGCGAGTGGTCCGGCCGAATCCAGGGTGATTGGTGAGACGGTCGCCGAGACTGAGACCTCCGCCAGCTTGTCGCGCAGAGTCAAGAAGATCGTTCGGGTACCCGAGCGGCGGTTGATTTCGATCAGCTGCGCTTCGACCCATACCGCGCCCAATCGTTCCACCCAACCCCGGACCGCACGTGCGATCACCCGCAGAGGTTGCGGGTGCTCAGGCGAGGATTCCAGGGCCACCCCGCGAGCGTAGTACCGCTCCTCGCCATTGGCTGGTCGAGCCGGAGGAGCGTCTGCAACACCTACACTGACCGGGTGACTCAGAGCGGCCCGGCGATTGCCCCCAGCCCTTCACAGCAGGACCGCCCTAAACGGGTTGTGCTGGCTGCACCCCGTGGCTACTGCGCCGGTGTGGATCGTGCGGTGATCACCGTCGAGAAGGCCTTGGAGAGGTACGGGCCCCCGGTGTATGTCCGCAAGCAGATCGTGCACAACCGACATGTCGTCGAGGGCCTGGAAGAGCGTGGCGCGATCTTCGTCGCAGAGCTGGACGAGGTGCCGCAGGGTTCGACTGTGGTCTTCTCGGCACATGGCGTGTCGCCCGCAGTTCAGCAAGAGGCCAAAGACCGGGGGCTCAAGGCGATTGACGCAACGTGTCCGCTGGTCACCAAGGTGCACCATGAGGCCCGCCGGTTCGCCCGCGACGAGCTCGAGGTCCTGTTGATCGGTCACGCGGGGCACGAGGAGGTCGAAGGGACCACCGGTGAGGCTCCCGAGCACATCACGCTCGTTCAGTCACCTGAGGATGTCGATCGGCTCGAGGTTCGCGATCCATCCCGACTGGCCTGGCTGAGCCAAACCACGCTGAGCGTCGACGAAACATTGGAAACCGTCAACCGGCTCAGGGAGAAGTACCCGCTCCTGCAGGATCCGCCGAGCGATGACATTTGCTACGCGACGCAGAACCGTCAGCTGGCGATCAAACAGATTGCTGCGCAGAGCGATCTGGTCATTGTGGTCGGGTCGGCAAACTCATCCAACTCGGTGCGGCTGGTCGAGGTTGCGCTCGAAGCCGGTGCCAAGGCGTCGTATCGAATCGACAATGCCAGTGAGATCGATCCGGCCTGGCTGGTCGGCGTTGACTCAATCGGTGTCACCAGTGGAGCATCTGTGCCGGATGATCTTGTTCGGGGCGTACTCGACTACCTAGTCGACCAGGGCTTTCCTCAGGCGCGCGAAGAGCGACTTACTGAGGAATCGCTAGTCTTCGCTCTGCCTCCGGAGCTGCGGAAGGACCTTCGTCCAGGGGCTATCAACGATTGATCAAGCTCGGATCCCTGAAAACGCATCGCCAGTAAGCCGCCACGACCTGGAAATGGTCGAACTCAGCTCGCTGGCGTCGCAGATTCAGGGGACTAGGCCCGATCAGCAGGACTGAGCAGTCTCATCAGGTTCCTCAAACGAGCTTTCCTCGATCAACGCTGAGAGATCTGGGTCCGCCCGGTACAACTCAGCCGCCTCAGGCATGGCCGCCGGACGGTGTCGGCTGCCACGGCCGACCATCGGTTCCACTTGGACCGCGTCCTCAACCAGCTCAGCGGCCTGGATCTGTCGTACGGGCTCGTCGATCTGGGTGAGTCCCCGCAGGTCTTTCTCGCTGACTTTCAGGTCACGGAACTTGCGCGCGCGTACCAGCACGGTGCCCTCCACCGTGGCGATCGTCTCGTTGTAGGCATTTACCGAGCCGCGCAGCATCCGGCCCAGTTTGTCGAAGCGGTTGCCCAACAGGCCCAACTTCTCATGCAGCTCGCGACCCAGGCGGAACACTTCATTCGCGCTCTCCGCGAGGGCAGCCTGACGCCACCCGTATGCCACCGCACGCAGCATCCCGATCAGCGTGGTCGGTGTCGCAATCACGACATCGCGGGTCGCAGCGTAGTCGTAGAGATCAGGAATCTGATCAAGAGCGGTGGCGAAGAACATCTCGTTCGGTAAGAAGAGCACCACGAATTCAGGGGTTTCCGCTGCCTTCCAATACTGCTTCGCGGACAGCTGGTCGATGTGGGTCCGGACGTTGCGCGCGTACCGCGCAAGCGCGTCGGCCTTGAGCCGCGGGTCTTCCGTTTCAGCCGCCTCGAGGAACGCGTTGAGCGGGACCTTGGCGTCGACGAATACGTGCTTGCCCTGTGCCAGGTTGACACGCATATCCGGCCGCAGCACGCGGTCGTCGTCCTTGGTGGTGAATTGCAAATCAAAATCGCAGCGCTCGATCATGCCGGCCAGCTCCGCGACCCTTTTGAGCTGCGTCTCTCCCCAGGAGCCGCGGATCTGAGGTTTGCGCAAGGCGTTGACGAGGGCCGCCGTCTCGCGACGCAGTGTTTCGCCTGTTTGCTGAACGTAGCTGACTTGGGAACGCAGCTCCGCCGACATGGCTGCCCGCTCTTTCTCCACTTCGGTGAGGCGCAGGTTGAACCTGTCCAGACTTTCTCGGACCGGAGACATCAGCTGCTCGGTTGCCTTGAGCCTTACGTCGGCCTGGGCGTCGGCGGCCTGACCGTGCCGATCAAGCGTCTCGGCCGAAAGTACCCGGAACTGGTTGATCATGGATTCCCGGTCGGCGGCGATCTCTTTTACTCGATCGAGTGCGGCGTCCCGCTGCGCGATGGCGCTGGCCACGGCTGCCGAAACCTCGGCGGCTGCGGCTTGGGCTGCTAGTGCTTCGCTACGCGCCTCGGCTACGTCGCTGCGCGCCTGGGCCGCTTCCGATCGTGCCTGTGCGGCTTCGGCGCGGGCGTTGGCCGCCTCTCCATGCGATTGCGCGATCAACAACTGAGCGTCCGCGGAGTCAGCGTGCCGGCGGGCGCGAGCGATGGCCCAGCCGGCGAGGGTCCCAAGCGGGATTCCCACCAGCAGGCCGCAGGTCAGCGCAATGACCGTCACACCATCCATGGACACGATCTTGCCTGGGCGCAGCGACAAAAGCCTGGA
>Ga0307292_10000609_pt1 | contig 12355 bp, 17 predicted proteins | sample ER_DNA_149_FD_194471 | JGI IMG/M metagenome (GOLD analysis project Ga0307292, IMG submission 194471) | Bulk soil microbial communities from the East River watershed near Crested Butte, Colorado, United States - ER_DNA_149 | ecosystem: Environmental > Terrestrial > Soil > Floodplain | place...
ACATGCCGCCCGAGGTGGCGCAGACGCCCATGGAGATCACCCACTTGGGCTCGGGCATCTGGTCGTAGATGGTCCGCAGCACCGGGGCCATCTTCTGCGACACCCGCCCGGACACGATCATCAGGTCGGCCTGGCGGGGCGAGGCCCGGAACACCTCCATGCCGAACCGGGCCAGGTCGTAGCGGCCGGCGCCGGCGGCCATCATCTCGATTGCGCAGCAGGCCAGCCCGAAGGTGGCCGGCCACAGCGAGCCCTTGCGGGCCCAGTTGGCCAGCTTCTCCACCGTCGTGACGAGGATGCCGCCTGGCAGCTTGTCGAGCCCGCTCCCAGTCTGCATGGTCAGTCCCACTCCAATCCGCCGCGCTTCCAGTCGTAGATGTAGGCGATCAGGATCAGCCCGACGAAGATGCCCATCTGGACCAGTCCGAAGACGCCGAGCCGGCGGAACACGACCGCCCATGGGTAGAGGAAGATCACCTCCACGTCGAAGACCACGAACAGCATCGCGGTCAGGTAGAACTTGACCGGGTAGCGCTCACCCTTCGGCAGCCGGCCGGGCTCGATGCCCGACTCGTAGGCCGAGTACTTGGCCGGCGTCGGCCGGTGTGGCGCCATGAACGCCGACACGACGATCGAGATGACCGCGAAGGCGGTCGCCAGCACGAACATGGCCAGGATCGGAGCGAAGGCACCGAGGTTCACGGGCAGCCTCCAACACACCTCGAGCGTGGGGCCGACGGCGGCAGCGCCAGCCTATGGCCGCTCCCGGAGACCGCGCAAACTTGGGCGGGCATGACCCTCACCTCGAAGGGGCCAGTCGGACCAGGGCCCGCACGACGCGGTCGGTGGCGTCGCCCCGCGCCGGCTCGTACAGGTTCGCCATCAGCTTCAGCACCAGCCGCATCAGGGTCGGGCGGGGCAGGCCGTAGCGGGCGCATGCCTTCATCACCTTGGGGTGGCCGATGGCCCGGACGAACACCCGCCCCAGGGTGAAGTAGGAGCCGAACCCGCGCTCCAGCGCGGCCCGGTAGGCGCCCAGTCGGGTCCGGTCGCCGCTCTCCAGCACCTCAAGGCCGATCTCGGCGGCGATCCGGCCCGACTCCATGGCGTAGTCGATGCCCTCGCCGTTGAACGGGTTGACCAGCCCTGCCGCGTCCCCCACGAACAGCACGCCCCGGTACAGCGGCGGGTGGCGGCTGGCCCCCATGGGCAGCGGCGCCGAGCGGGGTTTGGCCACCGCGTCCCCCAGGGTGAAGCCCCACTCGGGCCCGACCGTGGGCAGCCACCCCTTGAGCAGGTCCTTGTAGTTGGTGTTGCGGAAGCCCTCGGAGGTGTTGAGCAGCCCGCAGCCGACGTTGACGGTCCCGTCGGCCAGCGGGAACACCCAGCCGTAGCCGGGCAGCAGGTGGTCGCCCTTCCACAGCTCCAGGTAGGAGTCGATCCAGGGGTCGGTGTCGCGCTCGGACCGGTAGTACTGGCGGATGGCCACCCCGATGGGCCGCTGCTCGTCCCGGACCAGGCCGAGGGCCTGGGCGAAGCGGCTGGAGGCGCCGTCTGCGGCCACCACCACCTCGGCCCGGACGTGGACCGGGTCCTCGCCCTCGCGGCGCACCACCGCTCCCCTGACCAGGCCACGCTCGACCAGCGGCTCGACCACGTCGGTGGCCTCCCAAAGGTCGGCTCCGGCCTTGGCGGCGGTCCTGGCCAGCAGCTGGTCGAGGTCGCCGCGGGGTCGGGCCAGCCCGAACGACGGATACTCCTCCAGCTCCGGCCAGGGCAGCTCGATCACGTGGCCGCCGCCGTGCACCTTGAGCCCGACGCTGCGCGACCAGCCCTGATACTCCTCGCGCAGCCCCATCTGGTCGAGCGCCCGGACCGCCCGGGGCGTCAGCCCGTCGCCGCACACCTTGTCGCGCGGGTAGGTCTGCTTCTCGCACAGCAGCACCCGGGCGCCGCCCCTGGCCAGATGGAACGCGGTCGCCGACCCCCCCGGCCCACCGCCGATGACCAGCGCGTCGTAGGCGTCGCTCACCTCGCCTCCTCGCGGCCGCGTCCCTTTGTGAATCGGCGCACAAGTGCGTCGACTGGAGTGTAGGGCGCGCAGTGTGTCACGGCAAACGGTCCGAGGCCATCATCTTGGCCGGGCCACCCCGCGGTGGAGGGCGACGATCCCGCCGCTGAGGTCGCGCCAGGCGACCTCGTCGAAGCCGGCCTCCTGGAGCCAGCGGGCCAGGCCCGGCTGGTCGGGCCAGGCGCCGATGGAGCGGGCCAGGTACTGGTAGGCCTCGGGGTCGGAGGTGAGGCGGCGGGCGGCCACCGGCATGAGCCGGGTCAGGTAGCGGCGGTACACGTCGCGGAAGACCGGGACCACCGGCTGGGAGAACTCGCAGACGACCAGGCGGCCACCGGGCCGCAGCACCCGTCGGAACTCGAGCAGGCCCTGGCCCGGCTCGGGCAGGTTCCGCAGCCCGAAGGCGATCGTGACCACGTCCACGCTGGCGTCGGCCACAGGGAGCTGGAGGGCGTCGGCCGCGACGTAGCGGCTCGGTTGGGGGGGGTCCGGGGAGGCGCTTTCCGCCCCCCCGGTGGGTCGGGCCCGCTTGAGCATCTCCTGGGAGAAGTCCATCCCGACGACCAGGGCGCCGGGGGCCACGGTCTCCAGCTCGCGGGTCAGGGCCCCGGTGCCGCAGGCCACGTCGACGGCCAGCTCGCCGGCGGCCAGGCGGGTGGCCTGGGCGGCAGCCTTCCGCCAGGCCCTGTCCTGGCCGAGGGAAAAGACGGTGTTGGCCAGGTCGTAGCGGGGGGCGACCCGGTCGAACATCCGCTGGACGCCCTCGGCCGTCCGTTGTGCCGCCGGCGCGGGGTGATCCGTGGTCATCGACGCACCTACACCCTGGGGGGGCGGCGGACGGGGGTGACCAGGACGACGGCGGTGCGGGTCCTGGCGACGCCGTCGACGCCCTGGAGGCGCTGGAGGACGTGGGACAGCTCGGCGATCGAGCGGGTGCGGACGACCAGCAGGTGGCTGTCCTCGCCGGCCACGCTGAAGGCGGTCTCGACCTGGGGGATGCCGGCGAGGGCGGCCTCGGTGGTGGCGGCGTCCATGGAGTCGCTGGGCAGGACGCTGACCAGCGACAGCACGCCGAGGCCGAGCAGCTCGGGGTCGACCTCGGCGTGGTAGCCGCGGATGACGCCGCGGTCCTCCAGCCGGTGGACGCGCTCGTGGACCGAGGCGGCCGACAGGCCGACCACCTTGCCGATCTCGGTGTAGGTGGCCCGGGCGTTGGCCTGGAGGGCCCGGACGATCGCCAGGTCGGTGTCGTCGAGGGAGGCCCGCAGCGGCTCGGCACCCTCATGGATCGGCACCACTTTGTTCGGCATATTCGCCGTTCTCTTCGAACGTTTGGGCCTATCGGGCACTTGCTGACCCCGATTCGTTAGGGTATACTGCGATTGTAGCCAAATAGAACGCCGAGCTGGCCCCGGGAGTGGCATCGTACCCCGGCGGCTGGTTTCGTGACGCCCGAAGGAGGGTTGAGCATGCTGTCCGCGACCTATCACATCGCGCGGGCCCGCCAGGCCGAGCTGCTCGCCCAGGCCGAGTCGGCCAGGGAGCAGCGGGTCGCCCGCCGCCGCCTCCGCGAGCAGCGGCGCGCTCGGCGATGAGCGCGCCAGATCGCCGCACAGGCGGCTGACGCCCCCGAACCCTGAACGGGTCGGGGGCGTCGTCGTTCCCGGCCTCAGGCGGCGGCGTGGGCGGCGGCGCGCTCGACGCGGGCCTTGAGGCCCTTGAGCATGCGCCGCTCCATGATGAAGGCGCCAGGGTCGCTGAGCAGGATCCAGAAGGCGGTGGCCGGGGTCCTGGCCCAGCGGACCCGCCAGCGGCTGACCAGCCTGGCCCCTCCGGCCACCGGGCGCAGGGTCAGGCACCAGGTGCCGCCGTCGACGTCCCCGGCGACCAGGTGGCGGTCGGGCTCGATCGCCCGGACCCGGGGGCCCACCCCCGGGATCATCGGGATCTGGTCGCCGACCTCCAGGTCCTGCAGCTCGGGAACGACGCGGTCGGCACTGCGGCGGCCGTCGTTGTCGATCCAGTCGTAGCTGTACCAGCCGGCCCGGCCGTAGCCGAGCTGGACCAGCCAGGGCCAGACCTGCTCCGGCCGGGCCGCGATGGTGATGGCCCGGGTCGTGCTGGCGGCGTCCGGGATCAGCTCGTCGCCGGGCATGGCCACGCCGACCTCCTCGTCGGTCGCGCCCCAGCGGTGCTGCCAGGGCTGGGCCCAGCGCCGGTAGGCGACCAAGACGGCCGCGGCCCCGAGCGCGCCGGCCGCCAGCCCCGGCCAGGGGCCGAGCAGGCCCATCAGCGCCACCACGACCCCCACCGCGGCCGCGGCCGCCACCAGGACGATGCCGACGATCACAAGGCGGGTCCGCATCTGCCTCACACCCCGTTCCGGCGGTCTGGGAACGTGCTCTCGACCCCAGGCTAGGTCGGGGGGCGGGGACGGCCCAGGGCCGGACGGCCCAGCCGCGCCGGTCCGGCCGGACCGGTCCTAGTGGGTCGTGTCTGAGTTGATTTACGGGTGGGTAGTGGGGGGAGAGCATCCCGGCATGCCGCAGTCCGCCGCCTTGCCGATACCACCCGAGGACCAGGCCACCCTCCGCGGCTGGTCGGCCGCTACCCTAGCGCCAGCGGTGCAGGTCCAGCGGGCCAGGATTCTGCTGCTGGCCGCCGAGGGCGTGGCCAACAGCGAGATCGCCGAGCGGCTTGGGGTCTGTCGGCCGACGGTGATCGCCTGGCGCAAGCGCTACAGCCAGGAGGGGCTGACCGGCCAGCTGGCCGACCTCGCCCCGGCCGCCCACAGACGGTCCGGCGCGACCGGCGCGCTGAGATCGTGGCCACCGCCCTGGCGCCACCACCCGAGCACCTTGGCGTAACCCACTGGTCGAGCCGGCTGCTGGCCACCGAGCTGGGTGTCAGCCACAGCACGGTCGCGCGGGTGTGGGCCGAGCACGACATCCGGACATGGCAGGTCGAGACGTTCAAGTTCTCCACCAAGCGGCAGCTGGAGGCCAAGGTCCGTGACGTGGTCGGGCTGTACCTCGACCCGCCGGCGCACGCGATCGTGCTGTGTGTGGACGAGAAGTCCCAGATCCAGGCGCTGGAGCGCAGCCAACCGGTCCAGCCAGTGGCGCCTGGACGGCCCGAGCGGCGCACCCACGATTATGTCCGCCACGGCACCACCACCCTGTTCGCCGCCCTGGAGGTGGCCACCGGCTAGGTGACCGAGGCCTGCCATCCGCGTCACCGCCACGGCGAGTTCCTGGGCTTCCTCAAGCTGGTCGCCAAGGCCTATCCGCGCCGGCAGCTACATGTGGTGGTGGACAACTATGGGACGCACAAGCACGCCAAGGTTCAGGCCTGGCTGGCCAGCCATCCCCGGATTCATCTGCACTTCACGCCGACCTATGGCTCCTGGTTGAACCTGGTCGAGGTGTTCTTTTCGATCATCCAACGCCCGGCGCTGCGCCGTGGCGACTTCGCCAGCGTTGAGGAGCTGGTGGCCGCCATTGGTCGCTTCGTTGACACCTGGAACGAGCGCTGTCAGCCGTTTCGTTGGGTCAAGGACGCCGACCAGATCCTGGGCGGGCTCACCGGCCAGCCGCTGCGCCTCTAGACGGTCGGGGCTGTGCGGCGGGCCGCTGGGTGATCGCCAGACCGGTCCGTCACATTCTGGGCAGTGCGGACGTAAACAGGACGGAGCTCGTCGATCGACCAACCGATGAACAAGGGAGCTGGTGGGGTGAGCGTCACGCCGACCGATGGGGAGTTGCTGCGCGCCGCCGACCACGACCCGCACGCCTTCCGGGTGCTGTATGACCGCTGGGCCAAGCCGCTGCTGGGGTTCTGCTACCGACGCACCTGCGACCCCCAGGCCTCCCTGGATCTGGTCGCCGAGACCTTCGCCATCGCCTACCAGAAACGCCACCGCTACCGCGACCGCGGTCGTCCGGTGGGTGCCTGGCTGTATGGCATCGCCGCCCGGGAGCTGGCCGCCTACCGGCGACGTCAACGGGTGGAGCTGCGCGCCTGCCAGCGGCTGGCGGTCACGGTCCCATCCCTGGACGACACCTCGTTGGAGCGCATCGAGGAGCTGGTCGACGCCGCGCAGTGGCGCACCGCACTCGGCGAGGCGCTCGCTCAGCTCACCACCGCCGAACACGACGCGATCCGGCTGCGAGTCATCGAGCAGCTCGACTATGCCACCGTGGCCGAGCGGCTGTGTTGCTCGGAGCAGGCCGCCCGCGCCCGGGTCCATCGAGGCCTGGCCCGCCTTGCGACCACCCTGGAGGCGACATGACTCACGTCCCCGCGCTGGACCGCCTAGGCGACAACCTGGAACAGACCATCACCCGCCAGCAAGCTGCACTGCGACGCCGACGACGGCGAACGCGCTGGCTGCTCGCGGCGGCCACCGCGATCGCCGTCGGCGTGGCGATCGTGCTTGGCCTCGGACCAAGCGCCGGTCCGGACAGACCACCCGTCGGGCCGCTGCGGGTCGATCCCGCCTCGGCCAAGGTCACCGTGCACAAGACCGCCGGCTTCTACGAGATCCGTCTGGCCAATGTGCTGGCCGACCCCGAGGCCATCCGCGAGGCACTCCGCCGCCGCGGCCTCAACGTCAAGATCCAGTTCATCCCGTCCTCCCCCTCGCTAGTCAACAAGGAGGTCGCCAGCTACGAGACGCCAGGTGGCGACCGTCGGGTGCGCTGGAGCTACCGTCAGGCCTCCAGCGTGGAAGGGGACCTGGTCACCGTCCGCGTCCCCCTCGACTACCAGGGCGAGCTCGGCATCGCCATCGGTCGGCGCGTCCGCCCCGGCGAGCACTACGAGTCCGCTGCCATCTCCGCCCAGCTCCCCGGCGAGGCCCTGCATTGTGCCGACATCGAGGGCAAGCGCATCCGCGACATCGTGCCGATCCTCCAGCAGCGCCATCTGCGGGCCCGCTGGCACCTCAGCGACCAGGGCCAGTTCGTGCCGCTGGAGCAGGTGCTCGACTGGTGGGTGGCCGGCACCAGCCCCTGGGCGCCGGGCGAGGTGATGATCAGCGCGGTGCCCGAACAGCCCGACCTCAGCAGCCTCAGCCCCGACTACCTCACCCGCATGCGCCAGGGCTGCCCGTCAGACTGACCCACCTCACCGCCATCAACAGCCGCGGCCAGGCTAGGCAACGGCGTCAAATCACCTCGGAGACGAACCTCTAGCGGCCGCCGTAGCTGTGCAGGCCGACGATGACGGTGTTGACCGCGTAGAAGTTGAACAGCAGGGTGGCCAGGCCGACGATGGCCAGCCAGGCCGCGCGCCGGCCGCGCCAGCCAGCGGTGGCCCTGGCGTGCAGGTAGGCGGCGAACACCGTCCAGCTGATGAACGACCACGTCTCCTTGGGGTCCCAGCCCCAGTAGCGGCCCCAGGCCGACTGGGCCCAGATGGCCCCGGCGATGATGGCGAAGGTCCAGATGGGGAAGCCGAAGGCGGCCGTCCGGTAGGCGAGGTGGTCGAGGGTGTCGGCCGACGGCATCCGGTCCCAGACGCCGCCGTGGCGGGCCACCGCCTGGTCGACCTCGACCCGGTCGGCGGTCCGGGCGGCCCCGGCGACCAGCGGCGGGGCCGGCGGGCGCTGGCGGCGCTCCACCCGGTCCTTGACCAGGTACAGGATGCTGAACACGGCGGCCAGGCACAGCACCGAGGACCCGGTGATGGCCGCGGCCACGTGGATCACGATCCAGCGGGAGTTGAGGGCCGGTACCAGGGGGCCGGCCGGCACCCGGAACACCAGGCCGCCCAGGGCCATGGCCAGCACCGCCGGGAGCAGCACGAACACGCCGAGGGGGCGGATCTCGGGCCGGCGGGACACCCAGACCAGGAAGCCGGTCACGGTGATGATCCCGACGATGATCGAGAACTCGTACATGTTGCCCCACGGCACCCGGTGGACGGCCAGGCCGCGGGTCACGGCCGCGCCCACGTTGGCCGCCAGCCCGGCCACGGTCACGGCCAGCCCGGCCACCCCCAGCCAGCGCAGCCGGTAGGCGAACTCGAGCCCGAACAGGGCGCCCGCGACCACGTAGCTGACCACGGCCAGCCAGGCCAGGGTGTCGGAGGTGGTGGCCAGTGAGGCCGGCGACATGATGCGGCTCCTTCCCTACCCTGGGCGGTCGGGCACGATGCCAAGCGTACCCCGTTCCACCTGCTGGGCGAGGCGGGCCAGCTCGCCCTCGAAGGCGGGCTTGCCCTGGAGGGCGAGCCCGGCCAGCTCCACCCGGGTGGTTCCGGGCCCCGCCGGGGTGGCCCGGACCCAGACCCGGCGGCGGGTCACGTACAGGGAGGGGACGAGGCCAAGGAGCAGCAGGGCGGCACCCACCGCCACCACCGGCACCCCCGGGTCGCGGGCCAGGGTGAACACGCTGTACTGCTTGAGGCCGGTGAACGACACCACCATGCCGTTGGCCAGCTTGCCCGACTGGCCCGGCCCCAGCAGCAGGGGCCGGTCCCCCAGCGGCCGCAGCCGTGAGTGGTCGAGGGTGAACACGCTCTGGGCCCGGTCGGCCTGCAGGTCGCCCTGGTAGGCGAGGACGACCAGGACCGGCCGGCTCAGCCGGGGGTCGTTGCAGAAGTCGAGCCCGGAGGGGCAGTCGGGGGCGGTGCGAAGCCCGGTGAACAGCACCACCTGCAGGCCGACCTGGGGCGTGGCCCGGGTGACCTTGACCGCGCCGTTGGAGACCTCCGAGGCCGGGTCGCGCAGGGTCAGGACCTCCTGGGGGGCGAGCAGCTCCCTGCCGTCCTTGTCCCGCACCCGCACCACCGGGACGTAGCCGTAGTCGGACTGGAAGACCCGCACCCCGTCCACGGTCATGGGCCGGTTGGGGGCGACCCGCTGGGACTGGATCGGGCGGCCGTTCAGGTCGAGCGCGGTCAGGTGCGAGACGAACGCCCGCGGGGTGTTGTTGGCGTAGAAGGAGTTGGTGAAGTCGTCCAGCCGGAGCTGGAAGGGGGCCAGGCGTTCGGGCCCGAAGAAGCGGCCGGGGCTGAAGCTGTCGTACCCGACGCGGGCGTTGGCCCAGGTCTCGCCCTCGACGATGGCCGCCTGGCCGCGGTACCCGTAGGCCTTGCCGAAGGCCAGCCCGACGAGCAGCACCAGCAGGGCCACGTGGAACAGCATGCTGGCCGCCTCGCGCAGGTAGCCCTTCTCGCCGGCCAGCTCCCGATTCCCCGGGGCACCCCCCTGGGGTTCCCCCGACCCCTCCGGGTCATGGACGGCGAGGCGGTAGCGGGCGCGGCGAAGGGTCCGGCGGGCCGCCGCCATGGCCTGCTCGGGGGAGGCCGGGGTGTCGAAGGCGGCCCGGGTGCGATAGCGGGTCAGGTCCCCCCCGCGGGGCGGCCGGGAGCGCAGCACCCGGTACAGGGCCCGGCTCCGCGGGACCAGGCAGGCGACCAGGGCCCCGAGCAGGGCCAGGTAGATGGCCATGTACCAGGCGGACCCGAAGACGTCGAACAGGCCGAGGCGGTCCATCACCGGGGCCAGGGCCGGGTGGTCGAGGAAGTACTGGTCGACCCGCTGGGGGCTGAGGCCCTCCTGGGGGAACAGGCTGCCCAGGATCGAGGCCGCGGCCAGCACCACCAGCAGGACCAGGGCGGTCCGCATGGAGCGGTACTCGCGCCAGGCCTGGCGCAGGGTGTCGCCCAGCCCGGGCCGGCCGCCCCCCCTGCGGTCGGGGCGGGCGGGTGGGGGTCGGAGCTCGACGGCCAAGGGCAGGGACCTCGCTACAGGGGCAGGGTGATCGACCCGGACCAGATCTTGAGCTGGGTCAGCAGGGTGTCCCAGAGGCCGGTCAGCAGCAGCAGGCCGATCACGACCAGCATCCCGCCCCCGGCCACCTCGAACAAGCGGAAGCGGGCCCGCAGGGCCGGGAACCGGCCCAGGGCCCGCCGGAAGCCGAGGGCGGCGACCAGGAACGGCAGGCCCAGCCCGATCGAGTAGGCGAACAGCAGCAGCGCCCCCCGGCGGGCCCCGCCGCCGCCGACGGCGGCCAGGCCGAGCACCGCGCCCAGGGTCGGGCCGATGCAGGGCGTCCAGCCGAGCCCGAAGACCATGCCCAGCGGCAGGGCGCCGGCCAGCCCGCCCGGGACCTGGTCGGCCCGCAGTCGCCGCTCCCGGTACAGGAAGCCGGGCCTGATCACCCCGGCCAGGAACAGGCCCATGACGATCACCAGCACCCCGGCGACCCGGGTGACCAGGTTCCGGTTCAGGACCAGCCAGGAGGTGACGGCCCCCAGGGCCGCCCCCAGGGCCACGAAGACCAGCGAGAACCCGAGCACGAACAGGGCTGCCCCGGCCACCACCCGGCCGGCCCGGCGGTCGCCCCGCTGCTCGACGTCCTGGCCGCTCACCCCCGACATGTAGGAGAGGTAGCCGGGCACCAGCGGCAGCACGCACGGGGAGGCGAACGACACGAACCCGGCCAGGGCGGCCACGGCCATGGCGATCAGGAGGTTCCCGTCGACCACGATCTGCTGCGCCCGCTCGCCCCAGCTCATGCCCCGGTCACCCGCTCGACCAGGTCGGTGAGGAGGGCGGCCTGGCGCTTGGGCTCGCCGCCGGGCAGGGCCCCGAACACCCGGGCCGCGACCCGGCCCTGGGCGTCCACGACCAGGGTGTAGGGCGGGGCCTGGGGGCCGAGGGCGCCGAGGCGGGCCGAGAGCACCGCCGGCCGGTCGAACAGCGACGGGTAGCCGACGCCGAACTCCTCCAGGTAGGAGGTGGCCGCGCCCTGGTCGTCGCGGATGTTGACCCCGACCATGCGCACGTCCTTGCCGGCCAGGGTCTTGCTGGCCAGCTCCAGGCCTTCCTGCTCGGCCCGGCAGGGCCCGCACCACGAGGCCCAGAAGTTCAGCACCAGGGGATGGCCGCGCAGGCTGGCCAGGTCGAGCTCGCGGCCGTCGAGGGTCCGGCCGGCGAAGGCGGGCAGGGGCGGGCGCTCGGCCTCGGGGACCACGGCCACGCTGGAGGAGGCCAGCTCCACCTGCCCGGTGGCGGCCTCGGGAGCCAGGCCCTTGCCGCCGCCGCCGGCCACCGCGACCAGGGCGACCACGGCCGCGGCCACGGCCACGGCCGCCACGGCGAGGGTGGTGCGGCGCGGCATGGTGACCTCAGCTTGCTCGACGACGGGATGGGCTTCGAGTGTAGCCGCCGGGACCCGAATGCAATGCTAGGATGCGTGGTAGTGGGGACGATCGAGTCGCTCGACGGTGGGAGGCCGCTGGCGTGTCGCTGGTACGACCGAGGGACGAGGGGGAGCACTGGGTCAAGCTGGTGCTCGTCACCATGGCCATCTGGCTGCTGATGTTCGTCACCCTGGCCGTGATCCCGTCCTTCTGGCTCTACTTCGCCGACGGCACGCTCAAGTGGACGGGCAAGTTCACTGTCCCCTACGGCCTGGGCGAGCTGGTGCTGCCCATGCAGATGGTGCGCGACGTGATCGTGGTGCTCTGGTACGGCCTCGCCCTGACCGGCTTCGGCCTGGCCGTCCGGGCCTACAACAGGCGCAACCCCAGGACGCTGCCGGCCGGTGAGGAGAAGCGCGAGGCCACCGGTGGCTACAAGTAGTAGGCGGCGCGGAAGGATCGACCGGTGAACCCGAACAAGCCAAGCATCCATGACGACTACACGTTGGCCACCGTCGACCCCAACTGGCTCCAGGAGCGGGTGAAGCCGCGCCGGCACATCGCCCTCTCCCCCGAGCTGTGCATCCTCTGCCGCGCCTGCGAGGACGTGTGTCCCTGGGACTGCATCTACATGCTGGCCCCGGACATCGTCGCCGACGGCCAGAGCCAGGAGGTCACCACCCTGGCCCAGTCGTCGCACGCCCTGTTCGTGATCGACGACAACGAGTGCGTGCGCTGCGGCATCTGCATCGACCGCTGCCCCACCGGCGCCCTCTGGTACGCCCGGGTGGGCGAGGGCAAGGCGGCGGCCAAGGGATAGGTTGGGTCTGAGGTTGGCCTCTTCGACGAGGAGTGACGTGTGGCGCTGAAGCTTCGGCCGCCCAAGCCGCCAAAGCCGGGCGAGCTCTGGAAGCAGACCAGGGACTCCCAGGTCTGGAAGTCGATCTTCCGGCCCGGGTCGATCTACCGGCCCGGGTACCGCGACACCTCCAGGGACCGCGCGCTGGCCATGATGAACAACGTGCTGTACCACCTGCACCCGGTGAAGGTGAAGCGGCACGGGCTGAAGCTGACCTACACCTTCTGCCTCGGCGGGCTCTCGTTCTTCCTGTTCATCCTGCTCACCATCAC
>Ga0307292_10000611_pt1 | contig 12349 bp, 11 predicted proteins | sample ER_DNA_149_FD_194471 | JGI IMG/M metagenome (GOLD analysis project Ga0307292, IMG submission 194471) | Bulk soil microbial communities from the East River watershed near Crested Butte, Colorado, United States - ER_DNA_149 | ecosystem: Environmental > Terrestrial > Soil > Floodplain | place...
GTCGATCCCCTCGTCGCACACCGCACAGGCGAAACGCTCGACGAGGACCTTCGTCTTCCCTGTGCCCGCGCCCGCGGAGACGAACACGAGCCCGCGCGCCTCGACAGCCTTTTGCTGTTCGGAGTTGAGATTCATGCTCTTTTGATCCGGCACATCGACCAGAGCTCGCACCACGTCGGACAGTCGCCGCCCTTCGGATCGTGTCTCACGTCGCCGCTACGAATCCTTTCGACGATCCCGGCGGCGAGCTCGCGCGCTCCTTCGACCTTGCCCCAGAACTCGTCCTCGGGGAGATAGTCGTTCTTCGCGAAGCCGGGAATGCCGTCCTCGCGCGCCTCTGCGCGGAGCAGCCCGCGCGCCTTGCGCTCGCCGGAGAGCGGGCGATAGAGACCGCCCAGCGGCTCGACGCCGACGAGGTCGCGCAGCACGAGCATGTAGAGCGGAATTTGCAGGCGCTTCTCGGACTCGATCTGCTGCGCGGAGTGGGCGTGCTTCCCCGCTTTGTAGTCCTGGACGATTCCGCGCGCGCTGAACGGGTCGACGTCGATGCGGTCGATCTTTCCCGAGAGCGTCATCCCCTCGCCGAGCTCGAGCCCGCGCTGGAGCTCGGGCGCGGAGCGCTCAGAGCCGAACAGCACCTCGAAGCGTCGCGGCACGAGCGGCATGTCCGCAGCGGCCTCTTCGCGAACGAACGCCTCGAGGTCCCGCCAGAGACCGTGCCGAAGCTCGCGCTGCTGCAGGTCGGTGAGCTCGAGGCGCACGCCCTGCACCGCGTCGTCCAGGCAGCGCCGCAGGAAAGCGACCGCGTCCTCGACGCGATCCATTTCCACCCGGTCGGCGCCGAGCTCCTTCGGCAGTCCGGAATAGAAGCGGAAGAGCACCTGGTGGGCGACCGACCCGCGCAGGCGTGCATCCACCCGCGCGTCGATGCTCTTCGGATCGATCAGACGCTCGAGGAACCAGATCGAGGAGCAGTCCGCGAACCGCTCCAGCTCCGTGACGCCGAACGTCGTCTTCGCCGCCAACTCGGCGAGGACCTGCGGATGCGTCAGTCGTGTCGGACGGTCGAACGCACGCAGCGCGCGGGCGAGGCGGCGATCCCAGCCGTTTGCTGTTGCAATCGCGTCGGCCGTCACGCGGTCGGTGGCAGCACGCATCGCGACTGCGCGCAGCCGTTCCCTGTCGGTGGGCGCTTCTTCCAGCGACCAGGTGAGCTCCGAGAGTGGACGCCGGCGCGTCCAGCGCGCGACCTCGTCCTTCGGAAAGACCGCCTGCACCTCGTCCCAGAACGGGCTCGGCTCTCGCGGGCTACCGTCGTCCGTCGCGGCCTCGCGAACGAGGTATAGCCGCCTGCTCGCGCGCGTGCATGCGGTGTAGAAGAGATAGCGGTCGCGTGCGACTTGATCGGGACGCGTCAGCCGAGCGCGCGAGCGCTCGTCTAGCTCGCGGCGTGCATCGTCGCCGAGGAACGGCGACTCGTGGCCGCGGCGCGGGAGACTTCCCTCCTCCAGCCCGAGCAGGAACATCACCTCGAACCTGCGGGTGCGCGCGCGCAGAAGGTCGAGCACCGCGATCCGTCCTGCTTCGGCGGTGGATGAGCGCCGGACTTCCGCGCGCTCCACCGCCGAGAACACTTCTTCGGTCGAGAGGGAGCCTTCGAGCTCGCTCCAGCCGCGCAGCTCCTCGATCAACCGCATCACGGTCTCGTGTGCGCGAATGTCTTGACGCGAGAGCTCGCCGACCGGCGGCGACTCCAATCCGTAGGCCGCGCGCAACATGAACGCCGCCAGCCCGGCGAGCGCGTCTAGTGGCATGTGCGCAGATCGGAGCGCCTCGAGGACGGCCAACGGCTGGCCGTCGCGCAGTCTGATCGTCTCTTCCTCGACGCGTTCGGGCGAATCGACGGCACGTCCTCGCAGGCGTCCTTCGAGGAAGTCGACGTTCTGCCGCGTCAGGCTGGAATAGGGTGAACGCAGGAACGTGTAGAGATCGCCGCGGCCCCCGCCGAGCCACGCAAATCGAAGGAGGCTCAACAGCGCCTGGCCGTACGGCGTCTTGTCGAACCGCGCATATGCCTCGAGCGCGTAAGGAACGCCGAGCGTGCCGAGCGCGGTCTCGAGCGGCGCCTGCCACCGTTCGAGCGATGGGCAGACGATCCCGATCTCTTCCGCGGGGACGCCTGACCTGAGCAAGGACAGGAGCTCCTCGCCGACGAGCTCGAGCGCGCCGCGCTTGCCGGCGCTCTCGAAGAAGCGAATGGCGCCGTCGATGAGTGGCGCTTGCGGGACGGCTTCGGCGAAAAGCGTTCGCTCTAGATGAGCGAGCGGCGGCTCCGCGACCTGATCGAACGCCGGCGGTAGCTCCTCGATGCGACCGTCGGCGAGGCCTGCCAGGTCGTCCATCGTTCGACGCAAGGAGGTGAACGCGGCCCGATCGGGCTCGTACGGAAGCGAGACCGTGACCTCGCTGCGCCCCGCAAGCGCCTGCACCAGCGCCCACTCTGCACCGGTCAGATCTTCGAAGCCATACGCGAAAACCGGCTCGCCCTGCCAGGCGTCGAGCTCGTTAAGGATTCGCTCCGCCGCATAGCGCCGCTGGAGATCCTGGTCCCACAGGCCCAGACGGTCGAGCTCGCCCCGATACGCCGCATACAGAGCCGCCAGCTCGCCCTCCAGATCGTTTGGATCGAGAAGCCCGGACTCAAGCTCTCCGACGGTCGAGAGCAGCGCGTCGGCGAAACCGCCAAAGCGGGCGGAGCGGCCAAGCCCGTTGAGCGATTGACCCGCAAGGGCACGCCGGACGATCAGTGAGCGCTGCGACTCGCTCGCGACCGGCAGCGTCTCCGCCCCACCGCGGGCGATCTGCCGGAAGAGATCGTCGAACGTGCCGATCGAGCCGCCGAGCAGAGCCGGCTGGATCTCGAGCAGGTCGCGTTCCACGCGCTCGACGTCCGACCGGTTCGGCACGATCAGATACGGCTCCAGAGGCAGCGCCTCGAGATATCGGCGGAGCAGGAGCCGCACCTTCCCGGCATTCGCCGGGCCGGTGATGAGGTTCAGACCCAACTGACCTACTCTAGTCGGGCGCTCAGACGATGCCCGAGGCGTGTGCCGCTCAGAGTGGGAGAGGCTACGCGGTGGTCTTTGGACGCCGGCCGCGTCGTGCTACCGCCTGGCCCGGCATCTTGCCGGCGCAGGCGTCACAGAGATCGGCCTGCTTGGAACCGCGCCGCGCGTCCGTGAAATTGATCCGCATCACGGCGCCTTTGGCCTCGTCGACTTCCTTGCCGCAATCGTCGCAGACCAGTCTCGTCACACGTGCCACGGATTTCCTCCCTCTCAAGCGATTTTACTGCGCTTGAGCCTAGCGGAAAGGATCCGGAATCAGGCGGCCGCTCGAGACTGCTTAATTCGCCAGGAACGGAGCAGGCTCAAGAGGGCCTGTTCCTCCCGATCGAGACCTAAATCACGTGCACCTACCACGCGCAAATGGCGAGGGCGGAAATCTTCGATCGTTGTCGCGTCGAGATACTGGTCGATCACCGCGGGACTGACGTAGGAGTTGCGCGCAACTGCGGGCGTGTTCCCAAGCTCCGCTCCAACGGTGCGCATGACCGCGGCAATCGTACGCTTGGCCTTGCCTTCCGTCTCGGCCGAGCCGCGCTCGGCCAGTGCGACGGCCGCTTTCCAGGCGGCGGAATCACGAGCGACTCGATCCGTTCGAGCTTGTCCTCGTCGGTAATGCGATTGCCGCGCGCGCCGACGTAGCGGAAACGCCCGCGCGAACCTTCGCGTCTGAATCCCCCCTTCCTCGGCAAGACCCCCGCCTAAGGCGCCGACTTGGCGGCGCCGCGTAGAGGCCGCACGGGCTTCGCCCGTGTGGCCGTTATCGAAGCCGACTTGGCGGCGCCGCGTAGAGGCCGCACGGGCTTCGCCCGTGTGGCCGTTATCGAAGCCGACTCGGCGGCGCCATGTAGAGGCCGTGTGGCCGCTGTGATCAAGAGATGTTTCTCACAAAGCTTCCGACGAAAATGCACCGCTGTATGGTCTCCGGACCCGTGGACGCCAAAACGATCGTGGTGCTGGAAGGCGATGAAACGGGGCAGGAACTGCTGGAGGAGGCCCTGCGCGTGCTCTCGCCGGAGGTGACGGGCCTCGAGCTCGAGTTCCCCCGATTCGACCTCTCGCTGGAGTCGCGGCGCGAGACCAAGAACAGCGTCGTTCACGAAGCTGCCCAGGCGATCCGAGAGCACGGCCTCGGCCTCAAGGCCGCGACGATCACGCCGGAAGGACGCGACGACATCGGCTCGCCGAACCGGATCCTGCGGGAGGACATCGGCGGGAAGGTGATCGTGCGAACAGGGCGGCGCATTCCGGGCGTGGTGCCGTTCGGCGGCGTGCATGCGCCGATCTCGATCGTGCGGATGGCAGTCGGAGATGCGTACGGCGCCAAAGAGTGGCGCGAGGGCGAGGGCGACGACGAGGTGGCCTTCCGCACCGAGCGGATCGAGCGGCGGATCTGCCGTGCCGTCGCGGAGTTCTCGTTCCGATTGGCCGAGCAGGTCGACGCGAAAGTGTTCGGCGGCCCCAAGTACACCGTGAGCCCGACCTACGAAGGGATGCTGAAGGAGGAGATGGACGCAGCGGCGGAACGCCATCCGGAGGTGCCGTATGAGCCGCAGCTGATCGACGCGACGTTCGCGCTCCTGATCGCCTCCGCCGGCGACCCGCTGGTGATTCCCGCGCTCAACCGCGACGGCGACATCCTGTCCGACCTCGTGCTGCCACTCTTCGGCTCGATCGCCGGATCCGAATCGCTGCTGGTCGCGTTCGAAGAGGACTACGAGCCCAAGGCGTTGATGGCGGAAGCGGCGCACGGAACCGCGCCTTCGCTCCGTGGCAAGAACGTCGCGAACCCGATGGCGATGATCCTCGCGGGCGCGGCGCTCCTCGCGTACGGCGACGAGCGGTCGCAGCAGGTCGGCCGCGCGATCCGCGAGGCATGTCTCGAGGCGGTCTCGCAAGGGGTCCGCACGGCCGATCTCGGCGGACATGCAGGCACGAGCGAGTACACCGACGAAGTCATCCGCCGGGTGAGGTCGAAGCTCGAGGTCTGGGCGACGCTTTAGTGCGAAGGCACTAGATCGCTGCGGCGTCGGCCAGCGCGCCCGCGCTCCACGCATCGAGAAACGCGTGGGCGAACGTAGGGTCGAACTGCGAGCCGGCGCAACGTTCGATCTCACCGAGTGCGCGCGTGGTCGGCAGCGCGCGCCGGTAAGGACGCGTGGAGATCATTGCGTCGAATGCATCGGCGACCGCGAGCAGCCGGGCTCCTTCTGGAATCTGCGTTCCACGTCGTCCCGTCGGATAGCCGCAGCCGTCCCAGCGCTCGTGGTGGTACAGGACGTACGGCAAGGCGTCTCGCGCCGGTCCGACCGGGCTGATCAGCTTGGCGCCCGCGGCCGGGTGCGTCCGGATCTCGGCGAGCTCCTGTGGCAGGAGCGGGCCGCGCTTGCGCAGGAGCGCCTGCGAGATCGTCACCTTGCCGATGTCGTGGAGCGGCGCTCCGACCTCCAGCGTTCTGAGCTTCTGCTCGTCCCAGCCGAGCCAGCCCGCAAGGCGCCTGGAGAGGAATGTCACGCGCGCGCAGTGCGCCGCTGTCGCGGGGTCACGCGCAGCAAGCGCGGAGGCGAGGTCGGCCAGCATCGGCTCGACTCCATTCCAGGCCGCGCGGCTTTTCCCTGCAGGGCTGGGGCACTACCTCCAGATGCCTGTCACCGGCGGGACGTGAGCCGAGTGCCCGAGGAGCGGCAGCCCCCACGCCTGCTCGACGGTGTGCAGGATCCCGTAGTGACTGGTCACGCCGGCGAAGCGGGAACCGGCCTGAACCGCCGTCCCGAGTGCCAGTGCCGCCGTGTGCCCTCCCCCACCGATACTGGTGCCGCCTTCGTCGAACACGACGAACACGACCGTCTTCGGCAGCTTCAGGAGCTTCACGGCCTGGCTGCGGAGCCACGCATCGCCGACCGAGACCGAGCAGTCGTGCATCGAATGGCAAAGGTCGGGAACGACGAGCGAAAAGCTGGGCAGCGCTCCCGCCCGGAGATCGGTGGCCAAACGGGTCAGCGGGACGAGTCGCGCGCGGCGAGCCGGATCGTCCGCGATGTCGCGGAAGTAGGCGAACGGATTGTGCTTCTTCGCGTAGCGGCCTTTGAAGGGGCCGAGGAACCCGGGTGCGGGCAGGCCTTCGGCGTAGGTCTTCCAGGTCCGGCCCGAAGCCTCGATCGTGTCCGCCAGGCTCTTCGCGTCGACGACACAGTCGGTGCAGTCGGTCGTGATTCCCTGCGTCGAGCCCGAGACCAGCGCGAGGTAGTTGGGCAGACTCGGATGCGTCACTCCGTAGTAGCGGGTGAGCTTCGCGTACCGCCGTGCGTACGAATTGAACGTCGGAGCAGTGCGTTTGCCGAGGACGCTCGTGGACTCCTTGTTCTCGAAGACGATCACGACGACGTGGTCGAACGCGGGAACCGGCGCCGCGGCGGTCGCCGCGCTGCCGGCGAGCAGCGCGCAGACCAACGCTATGCAGGCAAGTGTCTTCACGCGGGCTCTGCGCGGCGCCGGACGACATGGAAAGCGGCGATGACGAGCACGATCAGAACACCGATCGCGATTCCACCGAAGGCGCCGTAGCGTGCGATTGCATCGGCCACGGCCTTGCCCGCGTAGAAAGAGATGAGACCGACGCCGGCGGCCCAGACGATTCCACCGAGCGCGTTCCAGAAGAGAAACCGCCACCACGACATGCGCGTAATCCCGGCCATCCATGCCCCGGTCACCCGAACTCCCCCAAAGAAGCGGGCGAAGAAGACGGCCTTGCCGCCGTGCCTCTCGAAGAACCGCTCTGCCGTCGGCATGACCCGGTCGGTCTGGCGCTTCAACCAGCCGTAGCGCTCGATCAGGCGGCGGCCGCCCTCGCGTCCGAGCCAGTAGCCGATGTTGTCGCCGATGATCGCGGCCGCGGCCGCAACAACGATCACGCCGACGATCGAGAGATGTCCTTTCGATGCGTAGACACCGGCCGCAATCAACGCCGTCTCGCCGGGGAGCCAGAGGCCCGCGGACTCCAGACAGACGATCCCGAACAGGAACCAGAGCCCGTAGGTGTGGATGAAATGCGTCACCGGCGGTCAGGGTACGTAAGATCGCGCCGTGCGAATCGGCGTTCCGCGGGAGGTCGAGCCGGGCGAGCGTCGAGTGGCGCTCGTGCCTGAAGCCGTGTCGAAGCTGCTCGAAGGCGGCTTCGAGGTCGTCGTCGAGCGCGGCGCCGGGGTGGCTGCGTCGTTTCCCGACGAGGCTTACCGCGAGGCCGGCGCTGAGCTCGTAGATCAGGTGTGGGACGCGGACGCCGTCGTCAAGGTGCGGAAGCCGACAACCGAGGAAGCGCAGAAGTTACGCGATGGGCAGCTGCTGATCGGGTTCCTCGAGCCGCTCACGGATCCAGCCGGGATCGAGCTGTTGACGCAGCGCGGCGTTAAGGCGTTCGCGATGGAGTCGATTCCGCGCACCACACGCGCGCAGTCGATGGACGCACTGTCATCGCAGGCGACCGTGTCGGGCTACAAAGCCGTCCTGCTGGCTGCGGAACGTCTTCCCCGGTTCTTTCCGATGCTGATGACCGCCGCGGGAACCGTCGCGCCAGCGAAGGTGCTCGTGCTCGGGGCCGGAGTGGCAGGACTGCAGGCGATCGCGACCGCACGCCGGCTCGGCGCGGTCGTCGCCGGCTTCGACGTGCGGCCGGTCGTGAAGGAGCAGGTGGAGAGCCTCGGCGCGACGTTCCTCGAGCTCGGCGTACGCGGCGAGGAGACTGCCGGCGGTTACGCCGGCGAACTGACCGAGGAGGAGCAGCTCAAGCAGCAGGAGGAGTTGGCGGCCCGAATTCCAGACTACGACGTCGTGATCACGACCGCGCTCATCCCGGGGCGGCCCGCGCCGAAGCTGATCCCTGCGGCGGCGATTTCCAGGATGCGCCCCGGGTCCGTCATCGTCGACCTAGCAGCCGAGGCGGGAGGCAACGCGGAGTCGACCAAGCCGGGCGAGGTCGTCGAGCGCGACGGTGTGACTCTCGTCGGCCTCACGAACCTGGCTTCGACGATGCCGTTCCACGCGAGCCAGCTGTACGCGCGCAACGTGAGCGCCCTGCTGCAGCACCTGGCGCCCCAGGGAGAGTTGAACCTCGACTGGGACGACGAGATTACGGCGGGTGCGTGCGTCACGAGAGAGAAGGTCCAAGCGGCGTGAGCCACGGGCTGCTGCTCACGTTCGAGGTCACGATCCTCGTGCTCGCGATCTTCCTCGGGTTCGAGGTCATCTCCAAGGTGCCGACGCTCCTGCACACGCCGCTGATGTCAGGCACGAACGCGATCCACGGCATCGTCATCGTCGGGGCGATGCTCGTCGCGGGCCTCGATCACAAGGACACGCTCACGAGCGTGATCGGTCTGATCGCCGTCGTGCTGGCGTCCGCGAACGTCGTGGGCGGCTTCGTCGTCACCGACCGCATGCTCGAGATGTTCAAGAAGCGGGAGAAGAAACCGGAGTGATCCTTCCAGTGATGCCGTCGAGTTTCTGGGTCGCGAGCACCAAGCCAGGGGCCGCACTCGACCGCGGCCAAGGCTGGTTGCCTTGGCAAGGGCGAGGGTGGACTCTGGCGCCGCGTGATCGCGGGCCAGAAGCCGACATGCATCACTGGGAGGGTCACCGTTGAGTCGCGAGGTCACGAATCTTCTCTATCTGATCACGATCGTGGCGTTCATCCTGGCGTTGCGGTTCCTGTCGAGTCCCGCAACCGCGCGCAGAGGAAACCAGATCGGCGCGGTCGGGATGCTCGTCGCGATCGTGGTCACCTTTTTCCAGACAGGCGTCAACAGCTACTGGGAGATCATCGTCGGGATGATCGTCGGCGGCGCGTTCGGTGCGGTTGCCGCGCGCAGGGTGCACATGACGGCCATGCCGCAGATGGTCGCGCTCTTCAACGGCGTCGGGGGCGGCGCTGCGGCGCTGATCTCGCTGGCCGAGTTCCACCTGCACGCACCAGACCCGGGCACGCTGAAGGTGGACATCAGCTTGTCGATCGTGCTCTCCGCGATCATCGGAAGCATCTCGTTCTCGGGGTCGATGGTCGCTTTCGCAAAGCTGCAGGAGCTCATCCGCGGACGGCCGATCACCTACCCGCTGCAGCAGGTCGTGAACGGTCTCCTCTTCGCAGCTCTGCTCGCAGGCGCGATTGCGATCGCTGCGGGTACCGAGCAGCAATGGCTGATGTGGGCACTGGTCGGCGGTGCCTCGGTCTTCGGGATCCTCTTCGTGCTGCCGATCGGCGGCGCGGACATGCCGGTCGTGATCTCTCTCCTGAATGCCTTCACCGGTCTTGCAGCAGCGGCGACGGGATTCGAGCTCGAGAACAACGTCCTGATCGTCAGCGGCATGCTCGTCGGTGCATCGGGAACCTTCCTCACGGTCATGATGGGCCGCGCGATGAACCGGTCGGTCGCGAACGTGCTCTTCGGTGCGTTCGGCCAGCTCGCTCCCACGGCCGCAGGGGCGGCCGCCGGTGGGAGCACCGACGGCCAGGTGCGCTCCGCGACCGCAGACGACGTCGCGGTCATGCTCGGCTATGCGAACAAGGTCGTCTTCGTGCCCGGCTACGGGATGGCGGTTGCGCAGGCGCAACACGACGTGCATGCGCTGGCCGATTTGCTGGAGTCGCGCGGCGTCGAGGTGTCGTACGCGATCCACCCCGTCGCGGGGCGAATGCCGGGCCACATGAACGTTCTGCTCGCGGAGGCAAATGTCCCGTACCCGCAGCTGAAGGAAATGGAGGAGGCGAACGCCGAGTTCCCGCGCACCAACGTGGCGCTCGTGATCGGTGCCAACGACGTCGTCAACCCCGACGCCCGCAACAACGCCGGCAGCCCGATCTACGGCATGCCCATCCTCAACGTCGACAGCGCGCAACAGGTCGTGGTGCTGAAGCGGAGCATGAACCCAGGCTTCGCCGGGATCGAAAACCCGCTGTTCCTGAATCCGAAGACCGTGATGCTGTTCGGGGACGCAAAGGAATCGATCGAGAAGCTCGCAACAGCCGTCAAGCATCTCTAAAACTACGATCCCGTGGTGATCGCGAAGGTTCTCTTCTGGTTCTCTCTAGGTGCGCTGGCCTGGACCCAGCTCGGCTACCCGCTGTTCGCTGCCGCTCTGGCCCGCGTTCGCTCGCGGCCGGTGCGCAAGGCCGAGTTCGTGCCGTCGGTCAGCGTGATCGTCGCCGCCCACGACGAGGAGGACGTGATCGAGCGTCGGCTCGAAAACCTGCTCGCGCTCGACTATCCGCGCGAGAAGCTCGAGATCCTGGTCGCGTCGGACGCCTCCGACGACCGCACTGACGAGCTCGTCGAGGCGATAGCGACGCATGAGCCGAAAGTGCGTCTACTGCGCTGCCCGCGAGCAGGCAAAGTTGCGGCCCAGAATCGGGCTGTCCGTGAGACCCGGGGTGAGATCCTCGCGTTCTCCGACGCCAACGCGCAGTGGCGGCCGGACGCGCTGCGCAAGCTGGTGCGCAACTACGCGGACGCCGACGTCGCCTACGTGTGCGGCTCGAGCGTGTACGAGACGGCCGACGGAACCAATCGGGAAGGGGCGTACTGGCGCTTCGAGGGCTGGCTGCGCCGCAACGAGTCGGAGCTCGGCTCGATCACCGGGGGGATCGGGGCGATCTACACGGTGCGCCGCTCGGACTACGTGGATGTGGATCCGCGTTTCGGTCACGATCTCGCGCTCCCGTACCTGATGGTGCAGCACGGCCGTCGCGCGGTTTACGACCCGGAAGCACTCGCGTCCGAGAAGCCGTCGCGCGACATCGAGGACGAGTACCGCCGCAAGGTGCGGATGTTCGAGCACTGCTGGCTGATCGTCCTGCGAGGGAAGATGCTCCGCGGGCTCGGGCCGACCTATCTGCTCGAGGTCCTGTCGCACCGCCACCTGCGCTATGCGAGCGGCTTGCTGCATCTCATCCTGCTCGGCTCGTCGATCGCGCTCGTCGGTGAAGGCCTCGTGTATCAAGTTGTACTCGGTGCGCAGCTGGGGTTGCTACTCGCGGCCGCCTTCGGCGTCGGGATAGCGCGCTACTACGTGCTCGTGACCTGGGCGACCGTCGTGTCGCTCGTCCGGTATCTGCGCTTCGGCGTCCCTGCGGTCTGGGCCAAAGCGGAAGGGACACGGTGAACCGCGTGCTCGACGCCGCAGCCGCCGGGCTCGGGCTGGGGCTGACGAGCCCCCTGCTTGCCGCGGCTGCGATCGCGATCAAGCTCGACGACGGCGGGCCCGTCTTCTACCGGCAGCGGCGCGTCGGCCTGAACGGACGCGAGTTCGAGCTCGTGAAGCTGAGGACGATGGAGGTGGGAGCCGAGCACAAGGGCGCAGGCTTCGCCGTCAATGAGGGCGATCCGCGCATCACGCGAGCCGGCCGCTTGCTGCGGCGACTTTCGATCGACGAGCTGCCGCAGCTGTGGAATGTCGTCCGGGGCGACATGAGCCTCGTCGGCCCCCGCCCCACGCTCGCGTACCAGGTCGAGGGCTATACGCCGCGGCAGCGACGCCGACTCGAAGTGAGGCCCGGCATCACTGGGTGGGCACAGATCCAGGGCCGTGCCCGCCTGCCGTGGGACGAGCGGATCGAGCTCGATGTCTGGTACGTCGAACATCGCTCGCCCTGGCTCGACCTGAAGATCATCGTGCGCACGCCGCGTGCGCTTTTCGCCGGGACGTACAAAGGCGACACAGGAGGCTGGTCGCGGTGATCCCGGTCTTCAGCGGCGAGCAGGTGCGCGAGGCGGTCTCTCCCAAGCATGCGCTCCAGGCGGTCCGCGACGCGTTCATCGCGTATGCGCGCGGCGAGTGGACGATGCCGCCGAAGGTCTACGTCCCTGCGTATCCGGAAGGAGACTTTCGCGCGATGCCGGCGTTGGGCGCGGGCCACGCGCTGCTCAAGTGGGTGACGTCGTTTCCCGGCAATCCCGCGCAGGGACTGCCGACCGTCACCGGGCTCGTGCTGCTCTCCGACGCGACGAACGGGATGGCGAAGGCGGTCCTCGACGCGGGCGCGGTCACGGCTCTGCGCACGGGCGCGGCAGCGGTGCTCGCGGCGGAGACACTCGGGCGAGCGGATGCGGAGACCGCGGCGATCATCGGGGCCGGCGTGAACGGCGAAGCCGCGGCACGGACCTTCATCGCACAGGGACGCCGCGTGCAGCTGTGGGACGTCGACCGGGCACGAGCCGAGGAGGTGGCCGAGCGGA
>Ga0307292_10000629_pt1 | contig 12183 bp, 10 predicted proteins | sample ER_DNA_149_FD_194471 | JGI IMG/M metagenome (GOLD analysis project Ga0307292, IMG submission 194471) | Bulk soil microbial communities from the East River watershed near Crested Butte, Colorado, United States - ER_DNA_149 | ecosystem: Environmental > Terrestrial > Soil > Floodplain | place...
CCCAAGGCGAGGTGGGCAAGGTGGGTGTGGCCATCGACTCGATCGACGACATGCGGGTGCTCTTCCACGACCTGCCGCTCGACGAGGTCTCCACCTCGATGACGATCAACGCGCCCGGCTCCGTGCTCCTGCTGCTCTACCAGCTCGTCGCCGAGGAGCAGGGCATCCCGGCCTCGAAGCTGACTGGCACCATCCAGAACGACGTGCTCAAGGAGTACATCGCGCGGGGCACCTACATCTACCCGCCCAAGGAGTCGCTGCGACTGGTCAGCGATGTGTTCGCTTACTGCCACAAGGAGATTCCCCGCTGGAACACGATCTCCATCTCCGGCTACCACATGGCCGAAGCGGGGGCCACACCGGTGCAGGAGATCGCGTTCACCCTGTCCAACGCCATCGCCTACGTCCGCGCCGCGCAGGAGGCCGGGCTGGCCGTCGACGACTTCGCCCCGCGACTGTCGTTCTTCTTCGTCGCGCGCACCACGCTGCTGGAGGAGGTGGCCAAGTTCCGGGCGGCCCGCCGGATCTGGGCGCGCGTCATGCGCGACGACTTCGGGGCGCAGAACCCCAAGTCGCAGATGCTCCGGTTCCACACGCAGACGGCCGGGGTGCAGCTGACCGCCCAGCAGCCGGAGGTCAACCTGGTGAGGGTGGCGCTGCAGGGGCTCGGCGCGGTCTTCGGCGGAACGCAGTCACTTCACACAAATTCGTACGACGAGGCCATCGCCCTGCCGACCGAGAAGGCCGCTCGGCTCGCCCTGCGCACGCAGCAGGTCATCGCCTACGAGACCGACGTCACCAAGACCGTGGACCCGTTCGCCGGGTCGTACGCCGTCGAGGCCATGACCGACGACATCGAGGCCGCCGCTGTCGACTTGATCGACCACGTCGAGGACCTCGGTGGGGCAGTGCGGGCCATCGAAATGGGCTTCCAGAAGAGCGAGATCGAACGCAGCGCCTACCAGGTCGCCCTGGAGATCGACAGCCACGAGCGCACCGTGGTCGGCGTGAACCGGTTCATCCTCGACACCGAGGAGCCCTATGAGCCGCTGCGGGTGGACCCGCAGATCGAGCGGGACCAGGTCGCCCGACTGGCCGCCCTGCGCGCCGACCGGGACTCTGATGCAGTCAATCGGGCGCTGGATGATCTCAAAGCCGCCGCTGCAGGGGCAGACAACGTCCTCTACGCCATGAAGGAGGCGCTGCGCCTGCGCGCCACGGGCGGCGAGGTCGCCCATGCGCTACGGGACCTGTGGGGCACCTACGTGCCGAGAGACGCGTTCTGACCTAGGGTCGCGCGCCCGTCCGACCCGCGGCCCGGCTGCCGAGCTCGACCCCGCGCGCCAGCGCCAGTTCCGGTGCCTGACCGGACAGCCACGCCGACAGGACGCCGGCGTCGAACGCATCTCCGCAGCCGGTGCGGTCACCCTCCACCACGTCGGGCGCTGGCACCCGCCAGGTATGCGTCGACGTCACCCATCGCGCACCGCCGGCTCCCATCGACACCGCCGCCGCGGCCGCGACACCCATCATCGCCTCGTCGCCGCCCAGCGCCTGAGCCTCGATCTGGTTGGGCAGCAGCAGATCCACTGCTCGGATCCACTCGAGAAAGGCCGCCGCACCGACCCGCTCGACGTGGTTGGCGGCCTGCGGGTCGAGGGACGTCGTCCACCCGAGCGACCGCGCGGAAGCCAGGGCGGCCAACCCGGCCGCTCGCGACCGCTGGTCGAGGAGTACGAACCCGCTGAGGTGCAGGTGAGGTATGCCCGCTGCTCCGAGTTCCGCGGCAGCACGAGACAGGTCGAGATCCTCGGGCGAGAGTGTGGCGTTCGCCCCACGGTCGGGAAGCATGGTGCGTTCGTCGTCCTCGAGGAGGACGACCACCGTGCAGGTGGGGAGGGCCGAATCGGTGACGAACCGGCACACGACACCATCCGCCTCCAGCCGGCGACGGGCCGCCGCTCCGGCGTCGTCGTCACCGACGCGGGAGACGAGCGCGACCGGAACGCCGACCGACGCGAGCCACGCGGCGGTGTTGCCTCCGGCTCCTCCCGGGACCACCCGGACCTCGCTCGACGTGTCCCCGCCGTGGACCACAGGGGCGTGTGGGCGCACGAGCACGTCGACCCCGACGTCGCCCACGACGACGACGGGACGTGCGGTCACGGCGCCGTGCCGAGTGCGGCCAGCTCGACCGCCACCTCGGCCGCCAGCGCGGCGTTGGCGATCACGAGCTCGACGTTGGCCCGCAGGCTCTCGCCGCCGGAGTTCTCGTGGAAGTACTCCAACAACCGAGGCGTGACGTCCTTGCCGGTCACGCCGGCCCGCGCGAGGTCCGCCAGACCGGCCGCCACCAACCGGTCGTGGACCACCGGGTCCACCTGCCGCGCCTCCGGCAGTGGGTTGGCGAGCACGACGCCCGCCGCGTCGGTCGCCAGCACCGAGCGAGCATGGGCGACCGCCGCCGCCTCCGCCGCCGACTCCACCCGCCAGGGGACGGGGTAGCCGGAGTCGGTGAGGTAGAACCCCGGGAAGCGGTCGGTTCGATAGCCCAGCACAGGAACCGACAGCGTCTCCAGCCGCTCCAGGGTCGCCGCCACGTCGAGTATCGACTTGACCCCGGCGCACACCACGACGACGGGCGTCGTGGCGAGGAGTCCGAGGTCGGCCGAGATGTCGAAGGTCTCCGCCGCCCGGCGGTGCACCCCGCCGAGCCCACCGGTCGCGAACACCCGGATCCCCGCCCGGTGCGCGAGCGCCGCAGTCGAGGCGACCGTCGTGGCGCCGGTCAGCCCCAGGGCCACCGCCACGCCGACATCACGGGTGCTCAGCTTGGCGACGTCGTCGGACCGGCACAGCCGGTCGAGCTGCTCTGGCGTGAGCCCGATCCGGACCACCCCGTCCAGCACCGCCACCGTCGCGGGGACCGCGCCACCCGACCGGACGGCGTCCTCGATCGCGTCGGCCACGCGCCGGTTGTCACCGCGTGGCAGCCCGTGCGCGAGGATCGTGCTTTCCAGGGCCACGACGGGCCCCGCGTCGGCGAGCGCCTCGGCCACCTCCGGGTGGACCACGAGCGACGAGTGCGCAACCATGCTCGACATCTGCGGGAGCGTACCGACCGGGACGTGACGGACAGGTAACGTGGCCCCCCGACATGGACCCTTTGCTTCCTGTCCTGCACGCCACCGTCGACGAGCTCGAGAGCGAGCTCGTCGGTCTGCGTCGGGACCTCCACGCGCACCCTGAGCTGGCCCGCCTCGAGACCCGGACGAGCCGCGTCGTCGCCGACCGGCTGGCCCGGGCCGGACTCGAACCGACGCTGTTGGACGGCAGCGGTGTGGTCGTCGACATCGGCGCTGAGCAACCCGCATACCGAGTCGCCCTCCGGGCCGACCTCGACGCGCTCCCGGTCGCCGACCGGACCGGTCTCGACTGGGCGTCGGTGACCGAGGGGGTGGCGCACGCCTGCGGCCACGACCTGCATACAAGCCTGGTCCTCGGCGCCGGTCTCGCGCTGGCCACCCAGGCGCCGGCGTTGTCGTCCGCGGGCCTCGGCGTGCGGCTCATCTTCCAGCCGGCCGAGGAAGTCATCCCCGGCGGGGCCCACGAGATCATCGACGGCGGGTGGCTCACCGGCGTCGACGAGGTGTTCGCGCTCCACAGCGACCCCAGTCGCGACGTCGGCGAGGTCGGCCTGCTGGTCGGGCCGATCACCGCCGCCTCGGACGGCATCGAGGTCACCCTGAAGGGGCACGGCGGCCACACCTCTCGCCCGCACCTGACCCAGGACCTCACCTTCGCCCTGGCCAAGGTCGTCACCGAGGTGCCCGCCGCCCTCAGTCGCCGCATGGACCCGCGCGCGGGAGCGGCGCTCGTCTGGGGCAGCGTGCACGCGGGCGGCGCCCAGAACGTCATCCCGTCCGTCGGCACGGCGAGCGGCACGCTGCGGATCCTCGACGCCGATCTCTGGCGGGAGGTCGGGGCGCTCGTCGAGGAGCTGGTCGAGGCCGTCGTCGCCCCGTATGCGGTGACCGCCGAGGTCCGGTACACGCAGGGCGTCCCGCCGGTGGTCAACGCCGGCCCGTCGGTCGACTCGCTGCGCGACGCCGCGCACGCCGCGGGCGTGGCCCCCGGCACGACCGTGCAGTCCCTCGGCGGCGAGGATTTCGCGTGGTACCTGACCGAGGTTCGCGGGGCCATGGGACGCATCGGCACCCGCACGCCTGGCGGTCCCACCTATGACCTCCACCAGGGCGATCTCGTCGTCGACGAGCGGGCGCTCGCTTTCGGGGCAAAAGTCCTGGTCGGCGCGGTTTTGGACGCCGGGCGGCGACACGCGCAGGCGTTGCTCGACGTTCCGAGTCGATAACGTTCGCCGCCCGCTGTAGCACTTCCGGCCGGCGAGCCGAACGGCGGCAGTATCTTTCTCTCTCGAACGGGGCGGACCGTATGCCCGTTCCCCCCGAAGCCCCTAAAGGAGTTCTCGTTGTGCGTCAGGTGATGAAGTTCGCGGCGGCCATGTCGGTCGCAGCAGTGGCGTTGGCCGCTTGTGGCAGCTCGCAGAGCGGCGGCAGCGGCGGCGCCGGTGGAGGCGGCGGTGCGACGTCGAGTGGGACCGGCGGCGCTGGTGGCCTCAAGGTCGGCATGGCCTACGACGTGGGGGGCCGCGGTGACCAGTCCTTCAATGATGCGGCAGCCGCCGGTCTCGACAAGGCCGTCAAGGAGCTCGGCGTCCAGTCCAAGGAGGCGGCGGCGACCAACGGCGAGGCCGAGTCGGCCCGCCAGGAGCGGCTGCAGCAGCTCATCGACGCCGGGTACACCAACGTCGTCGCGGTGGGCTTCGCCTACGCGAAGTCGGTCGGTGCGGCCGCCAAGGCCAACCCGAACGTCAAGTTCGCCATCGTCGACGACGCGTCCCCCGACTCGGCGGGGCCGAACGTCGACCAGATCACCTTCGCCGAGGAGCAAGGGTCCTACCTCGTCGGCGCGGCCGCCGCGCTGAAGACCAAGGCGAGCCACGTCGGCTTCGTCGGTGGCGTCAACACCGACCTCATCAAGAAGTTCCAGGCCGGCTACCAGGCCGGCGTCAAGGCGGTCTGCCCGAACTGCAGCATCGACGTGAAGTACCTCACGGACCCGCCGGACTTCTCCGGCTTCAACTCGGTCGACAAGGGCAAGGCGGCGGCCGAGGGCATGTACCAGGGCGGCGCCGACATCGTCTACCAGGCGGCCGGCGGCTCCGGTGGCGGCGTGTTCACCGCGGCCAAGGCCGCGGGCAAGCTCGCGATCGGTGTCGACTCGGACCAGGCCAAGACGGCCGCCGCTGACGTCCGCGACGTCATCATGACCTCGATGATCAAGAAGGTCGACGTCGGCGTGTACGACTTCATCAAGTCGCTCTCGGGCGGCTCCTTCAAGGCCGGCAACAAGATCTTCGACCTCAAGGCGGGTGGCGTCGACTACTCGACCACCGGCGGCAAGATCGACGACATCAAGCCCAAGCTGGACGACTACAAGGCGCAGATCATCGCCGGGAGCATCAAGGTCCCGACGAAGCCCTGACGACCTGACGACCGGCTGATGCAGCCAGGGGGCCCGGGCGACACGACTGCGTGTCGCCCGGGCCCCTGTCTGTCGTAGGTTGACCCTCACTCAGGCTTAGGAGGACGCCATCACCGACTCCACCGTGAAGGACCGGCCGGCTACACCGAGCGGGGATGTCCCGCCCGCCGTCGAGCTGCATGGCATCACCAAGCGCTTCCCGGGCGTAGTGGCGAACAAGGACATCGAGATCACCGTCCGGCCCGGCACGGTCCACGCGATCGTCGGCGAGAACGGCGCGGGGAAGTCGACGCTGATGAAGATCCTCTACGGGGTCCAGCAGCCCGACGAGGGCACCATCGAGGTCAACGGCCAGACCCTGAGCCTGCGCAGCCCCACCGACGCCATCAACGCCGGCATCGGCATGGTGTTCCAGCACTTCATGCTGGCCGACAACCTCACCGTCCTCGAGAACGTCGTCCTCGGCGCGGAGAAGCTGCACGGCATCGGTGACGAGGCACGCAAGACGATCGTCGAGATCTCCGACGCCTACGGCCTGCGCGTCGACCCGGACGTCCTCGTCGCGGAGCTCGGCGTCGGCAAACGGCAACGCGTCGAGATCCTCAAGGTCCTGTTCCGGGGCGCCAAGATCCTCATCCTCGACGAGCCGACCGCGGTTCTGGTCCCGCAGGAGGTCACCGAGCTCTTCGACAACCTGCGCGAGCTTAAGTCCGAGGGCCTGACCGTCATCTTCATCTCCCACAAGCTCGACGAGGTCCTCTCGGTCGCCGACGAGATCACCGTGATCCGACGCGGCACCACGGTCAAGGCCAACATCGACCCGAGCACCGTCAACGCCCGGCAGCTGGCCGAGCTGATGGTCGGCTCCGAGCTGCCGTCGCCGCAGACCCAGGTCTACTCCGTCACGGACCGGCCGGTCCTCACCATCGACCACGTCAACCTCGACGGAGCGGCCGGCGGCAGCCGGGTCCTCAACGACATCTCGCTGACCATCCACGCCGGCGAGATCGTCGGGATCGCCGGGGTCGAGGGCAACGGGCAGGCCGAGCTGGTCGAGGTGGTGATGGGTATGCGTGAGCCCACCTCCGGGACCATCACCCTCGGCGACGTTGACATCAGCGAGTGGGACGTCCGAGAGATCCGCGAGGCCGGGGTGGGCTTCATCCCCGAGGACCGGCATCGCCACGGGATGCTGCTCGAGGCGCCGCTGTGGGAGAACGTCATCCTCGGCCACCAGACCCGCAAGCCCAACGTCGGCGCCGGCGGCCTCATCAACGCCAAGGCGGCGCGGGCCGAGACCGAGCGGATCGTCAAGGACTACGACGTCCGTACGCCGTCGATCTACGTCACCGGTGGCTCCCTGTCCGGCGGCAACCAGCAGAAGCTCATCATCGGCCGTGAGATGTCGCACGAGCCGAAGGTGGTCCTCGCCGCCCACCCGACCCGCGGCGTCGACGTCGGCGCGCAGGCGGCGATCTGGGAGCACATCAAAAGGGCCCGCCGCGCGGGCCTCGCGCTCCTGCTCATCTCCGCCGACCTCGAGGAGCTGGTGGGGCTGTCCGACACGATCTGGGTGATGCTCCGCGGCTCCCTGAGCGGTCCCTTCGACCCGGACACGGTGACCCGCGAGGAGCTCGGCGCGGCGATGACCGGAGCCAACGCGCCGAAAGCCCTGTCCGCGGCCGAGGCGGACGCCAAGCCCGAAGGCGAGCGCGCGCCGGCCCCGCCGCATACAGACGCCGAGAAGGAAGGCCCACGATGAGGCGTCTTGACCTGCGGCGGGTCGGCCTGGGGCTAGCCGCGCCGTTGCTCGCGATCCTCGTCGCGTTCATCGTCACGTCCCTGATCCTCCTCATCGCCGGCGACCCGGTCGGGGCGGTGTGGGCGCAGCTGATCGACGTGCCGCTGCCGCGCCAGGTCGTCGCGATCATCAACGCGGCAACGGTCTACTACATCTCGGCGATCGCCGTCGCCGTCGGGTTCCGGATGAACCTGTTCAACATCGGCGTCGACGGCCAGTACCGCGTCGCCGCGTTCGCTGCGGCCGTCTTCGCCGGCCAGGCCTGGCTGCCGGGGCCGCTGAACATCGCCGTGTCGCTGCTCGTGGCGATGGCCGCCGGCGGTCTGTGGGCGGGAATCGCGGGCATTCTCAAGGTGACCCGCGGCGTCAGCGAGGTCATCTCGACGATCATGCTCAACGCCATCGCCACCTTCCTCGTCTCGTTCCTGCTCTCGAAGGCGGCGCTGCGCGTCGAGGGCAGCAACGCGGTCAACACCCGGCCGATCCCGGAGTCGTCGCGCGTACCCGGCATCTCCGTGGACGGGATCATCGCGACGCCGAACCTCATCTATGGCTTCATCGTCCTGGCCGTCGTCGTCGGACTGGCCTACTGGTTCGTGCTCGGCAAGACCCGGTTCGGGTTCGACCTCCGGACGACCGGGCGATCCGAGACGGCGGCCGTCGCGAGCGGCGTCAAGGTGAAGCGGATGGTGCTCACCTCGATGGTCATCTCCGGAGCGGCCGCCGGCCTGGTCGGGATGCCGCTGCTCTTCGGGCAGGACTACACCTACGGCGACACCTTCCAGGCCGGCCTCGGGTTCGCCGGCATCGCCATCGCGCTGCTCGGCCGCAACAACGCCGTCGGCATCGTCTTCGCGGCGCTGCTGTGGGCCTACCTCGACGCCCAGGGCAACGGCCTGCAGATCAACGCCGGAGTGTCCGACCGGCTGGTCCTCGTCATCCAGGGCGTCATCGTGCTGTCCGTCGTCATCGCCTACGAGATCGTGCGGCGGGCCGGCGTGCGGATGGAGCAGCGCCGGGTGGCCGCGCAGCTCGCAGCCGCCACGACACCCTCGCCCGAGAAGGAAGGGGCGACGGCGTGAGCGACCAGGGACTCGTCATCACCACGGGGATGGAGGCGCCGCCCCCACCACGGCGCCCGATCCATCGCGCCCGCTGGTTCTGGTTCGCCGTCATCGGCGGCGCGCTCGTCGTCCTCTCCACCGTCCGGGTGGTCACCGGGGCCGAGGACATCGACTCCTCCGGCGCCCTGACGGCCGCGATCGCGCTGGCCATGCCGATCGGACTGGCCGGTCTCGGTGGCCTCTGGAGCGAGCGCGCGGGCGTCGTCAACATCGGTCTCGAGGGCATGATGATCCTCGGGACGTGGGGCGGCGCGTTCTTCGCCTACTACTACGGCCCCTGGGTCGGGATCCTCGGCGCGACCCTGCTCGGCGTCGTCGGTGGCGCGGTCCATGCGCTGGCCACGGTGATCTTCGGCGTCGACCACATCGTCTCCGGGGTAGCCATCAACCTCCTCGGTCTCGGTGCCGGTGCCTATCTCGCCGTCCGCACCTTCAGCAGTCTGCCCGGCGGCGGTCCGACCCAGTCGCCACCGCTTCCGCAGCTGCCGTTCATCAGCATTCCCGGGCTGAGCGACTGGCTCGGCCAGGTCGAGGAGACCGGAATCTGGCTGGTCTCCGACATCGCTGGAGTGCTGCGCGCGGTGACGACGAACCTCAACGTCCTCAGCATCATCGCCGTCCTGCTGCTGGTCCTCTCGTGGTGGATCCTGTGGCACACGCCGTTCGGACTGCGGCTGCGGTCCTGCGGCGAGGCTCCTCAGGCGGCGGAGACGTTGGGCGTCAACGTGATTCGCCACAAGTTCATGGCCGTCCTCATCTCCGGTGGGATGGCCGGCCTGGCCGGTGGCTTCCTCGTCCTGGTGGCGTCGAACCTCTACCGCGAGGGCCAGGTCGCGGGACGCGGGTACATCGGCCTCGCCGCGATGATCTTCGGCAACTGGCGGACCGGCGGCCTCGCCGGCGGTGCCGCGCTGTTCGGCTACACCGACGCCATCCAGCTGCGCGGTGGTGGTGACGTGGTGCGTGCCTACCTGCTGCCGATCGCGATCTTCCTCGTCGCCTGGGGCGTCTGGATCCTCGTGCGGCGCCGTCAGGGCAAGCCCCTCGTCGGCGTCGTCACCGTCATCCTCGGCATCCTGTCGGCGGTCTGGTTCCTCGGGGTCAGCCGAGTCTCTAACGAGTTCACCGGCATGACGCCCTACGTCGCGACGCTGCTCGTGCTGGCGTTCGCCTCGCAACGGTTGCGGCCCCCGGCCGCTGACGGGCAGATCTACCGGAAGGGCGAGGCGACATGACGGACTGGCCTGCCCTGCAGGCCGCGGCCGTCGAGGCGATGCAGCACGCATACGCCCCGTATTCGGCGTTCCCCGTCGGCGCGGCCGGCCTCGTCGACGACGGGCGGGTCGTCTCCGGGTGCAACGTCGAGAACGCCGCCTACGGAGTGGGGCTCTGTGCGGAGTGCGGGATGGTCTCCGACCTGCACCGCACCGGCGGTGGGCAGCTGGTGGCCGTCGTCTGTGTCGGCGGCGACGGCGGGCTGCTCATGCCGTGCGGGCGGTGCCGTCAGCTCCTGTGGGAGAACGGCGGTCCGGTATGCGCGTTGCTCACTCCCGAGGGCGAGCTCACCATGGCCGAAATGCTGCCGCAGGCGTTCGGTTCGGCGGACCTCGACGCGGCAGCGGCGCGTCATCCGGCCTGAACACGGCTAGCTCGCGACCAGGTACCCCTCGTCGTCGAGGGTGACCGGTATCGGGTCGATGATCTCGAAGCCGAGGTTCTCCGGGTCGCGCCTGGGCTCGAGGTTGCGGAAGCCGATGATGGCCGAGCCGCCGTCACGCAGCCTGACGATCGGCGCCGCGAAGAGATCCGGCTCCGGAAGGAACGGCCGGGCCCTGTTCATGTCCCAGGGCCCGAGCGCTCCGGGGGAGGGGACCGACCAGGTGCAGTACTCGCCCCACTCGGCGATGCGCTCCGCGGTCTGCTCCTGCGGGTGGCAGGTGAACGCGAGGACCGGACGGCCCGAGACGACGACGTTCTGAAGCACCTCGAGCTGACCGAAGCCGGCCCCCGGGTCGCAGAGTGGCGGGCCCAGTGTCCAGGTGAAGAGGTCGGGGCTGGTGGCGTGGGCGATGACGCCGTCGTCGTTGCGCCCGGCGGCGACGCTGCGTGCGGTGACGAAAAGGTGCCAGCCGTCGCCGTCGGGGTCGCGGATGACGGCCCGGTCGCGCCACGTCTCGCTGGAGCCCTCGAGGTCGGGACCGGTCGTCGGCATCGGGGTGTTCGCGAGAGTCTTGTACCAGCGGCCGTCGACCCGCACGGCTGGCTCCGGGCTGACGCGATGCCAGTGGTGAAGGTCGTCGGAGACGGCGGAACCCACCCGCTGGTCGTAGATGTGGTGACCGGCCTTGGAGAGCGCGGTGTAGAACATCCTCCAGCGGTCGTGTTCGCGCACGACGGATCCGGTCCAGATCGCCAGGTCGTCGAATCCGGCCTCGGACGGACCGAAGCACTCCCCGCGGAAGTCCCACTCGACGAGGTCACGCGAGACGGCGTGGCCGACCCGGGCTGCGAGGTGACGCTTGCCCGGATCCTTGAGCGCACGCGGCGCCATGAGGAAGTAGAGGTGATAGTCGACGCCGTCGTCCGCGACCTAGGAGTCCCACACCCGGTGATCGGGGAGTCGCATCACGGCGCACAGTTTGGCATGGCGGAATGGCCGTCACGTTAGCCTGCTGCCCGCTGGAACGGGTCGACCCCTCGACCCTCGAGCCGAGGTGGTGAGCCGATGACGACGATCGTCCCGTTCCGGGCGAGATCGCTGCTCACGATCGTCGACCTCTCCGCGACCTTCGTCTTCGCGATGGAGGGCGCCATCGCGGCGACGTACTACGACGTGAACATCCTCGCCCTGTTCGTCCTGGCTTTCAGCACCGCCCTGGTCGGCGGGATCATCCGCGACGTCCTGATCGGCTACACGCCGCCCGCATCGTTGCGGTCGCCGACCTACCCGGTGGTGGCATTCACCGGGGCGGCCGCCGTGGTACTGCTCGACCGCGCGGTTGCGGACATCCCCATGCTGCTCTTCCAGATCACCGACGGGGTGGGTCTGGCGCTGTTCGCCGTCGTCGGGACGATGAAGGCGATCGACGCCGGCATCCGGAGCCTCGTCGCCGCGCTGCTCGGGACGGTCTCGGCCTGCGGCGGCGGCGTCGTGCGGGACATGATGCTCAACATCGTCCCGGTCGTGCTGCGGGGTGAGATCTACGCGCTGGCGGCGTTGCTCGGGGCGGCTACGACGGCGTTGGCGGTTCGGTACGTGAAGGCCGGACGGGTGGGGGCGATGACCGCGGGATTTCTGGTCTGCCTTGTCGTACGCCTTGCCTCGGTGTGGCTGGGCTGGTCCCTGCCGCACCTCGACTGAGCTCAACCGTGTAGTGCCAGTCCAGCAAGAAGCGCTGCCAGAGACCGCGTAGTCCGGGTAGAGCATCATCGGTGAGCCCGCCCCGGGATCGGCATCGTGCCTCAGATGTTGACCGGAATGCGTTAGTCCCGTTTCTGGTGGGGACTGATGTTTCTGGTGGGACGAAGTGGTCACATCTTGTGGATTGTGTTGTGGGTGAACGGGATTGGCGGGTCGGTGGGCTGTCGGTGGCGGGGTCTAGCGTCGCGGGCATGGACCTTGAGGCGGGCGGTTACGGCGACCGGCTGGTCGCCGTGCTGTCCGCCGCTACCGATCTGCTGGCCGATCTGCCG
>Ga0307292_10000631_pt1 | contig 12174 bp, 10 predicted proteins | sample ER_DNA_149_FD_194471 | JGI IMG/M metagenome (GOLD analysis project Ga0307292, IMG submission 194471) | Bulk soil microbial communities from the East River watershed near Crested Butte, Colorado, United States - ER_DNA_149 | ecosystem: Environmental > Terrestrial > Soil > Floodplain | place...
GCATCCTCTCGCCGTTTCTCGGCAAAGACCGCATCTGCCGCCGTCTGCCCGGGTTTGAGAAGACTTCCGTATTTCTGTTTGCCGTCAAACTCCACGAGCGTACGAAACTCCTGCCAGCCGAAATCGGCACGACCGACCAGCATCCCGCGGTGCCAGACCTCGAATTGAGGGATTGGCGCCGGTACGCCGAGTCGATCAAGAAGCACGCGGCTGTACGACTCTCCAGCGCTCTCGCTACGCGCGTCCAAGAACTTCATCGCGCGGCGGGCCTGGAGCATGCCGCGCCAACCGATGCATCGGCCTGCTACTTCGGCAAGATCCTCCAGCGTGAGGCCCAGTCTGAGTGCGGCATCACCAATTGGTACCGATCGCTCCATCGTGAGGGTTCGCAGCAGATCAAAAACAGTACGCGCGAGCGTGGTAACCCGCTGACCGTCAATTTCGCACACGTCGAGCTCCGGCAACGGCGCAGCATGCAGGTGAACATAGCGCCGCACTTTGCCTCCACCTGATTGATTGCGGGTCATGTGGACCTTTCTCAGCTGGTCGTTCCAGATCGGGAGCTGATGCAATACGGCAGCGGACATATGGCTAATCGCCGAGCCGACCGACGTCTGACGCAGAGTCGCCTCGATCAGGCGGCGGTGCTGATCTCGGCGTTCAAGTGATCGTGCTGGTCCGCACTCGTACGCACCGCGCCTGATCCGCTGCACCTCACCAGACCGAGCCCTTCCGATCCAGCTCGCCAGCGCTCCATCCCTCAGCCAGCAGTTCAGCGGTCAGCTTGATCTGATCCATAGCGGCAAAGCCAACTCTGACCACCCCGGCGGCGTCCATAACGACGGAGCAATCTGTGGACAATTACCACAACAAATTCCTGACGCCCCACCTTCACTCTCGACGCCCCACCTATACGTGGGGCGTGGAGCAAGAAAGTGGCGCGTCAGCGAGAAATGTGCGAGGTGTGGGAGGCAGGCGGCTTCAAGCGGCCTTCTCAGACACTGCAAGCATGGCCTCTGGCCAACGCCGGTCGAGGATCCGGCCGCCCTGCTCAATCCCGATCCGCAGTACCCCGAACCCGCAGAGAAGGCCGACCGGCAGAGCCAGGTACGCCACCCAAGGCGTGAAAAAGGACCAGACCACCAAAGCGATTGTTGGCAACGCCAAGATCAAAGTGCCGATCATGGTCAGCGCAAAACAAAGCAGCGATGGCAGGCCACCAGCGTTACCGCGGGTAAAGGGGTTGGCGCCCGGCGGCGGCGCTGGCCACTGCCAGAGCGTCCCCACCAAGGATCCGACGCCGAGGCCGGTCAGCATGAGGCCAAGGGCGAGGCCGACGGCTGGCACTAGGAGATGCCAGGCACCGGTCGTGATCATGGCGACGACGAGCAAGATCACTGTCAGTGGCAGATAGATCGTAATCGTTGACATCACACGTCCGGAACGATCTTCAGCGCCACTGATGCCAGCAGAGATATGAAGCCAGAGCGCGGTTCCGTCGTACGACAGGTCCTGCGCGAGGCTGAAACCCACCAGAAGCCCGAGGAGGCTCGGAGCGAACGCGGCGACCGCAGCCGTTCCCTCTGGATTGATCACCTGGGTAACGATCAGCACAATCGGCCCGATCAAGAACCCGGCGATTCCCGCCAAGTAGCGCGGATCTCGTCGCCAGTAGCGCAGCGTTCTCCCTGCCACCCCACCAGCGGCCGTCGCTGGGTAAAGCCGCTCAACGGCGGTCGATTCACGCACCTTGCTGGCGGTTCCGTGGCCTTCGATAGGTGAGACGAGACCAGCGGCGAGGAAGTGGCTCCAAGCCATCCAAAGCAGCGCGACGAAGGTGGCGGTCAATACTAGGTGAAGTCCCGCTACTGCCCAGGCACCCCGTGCGACGTCGGCCGGAATAGCCCAGGCCCAGCCGAAAGGAGACCAACCGGCGACCGTCGCGAGATTGCTCAGGCTGCGCCGTAGCTCATTGATGTCGGTCCTCACGATGGCACCGATCAGGTTTCCGGCAATGGCCACTGCGACGCCGAAGAGGGCGACTCCAACAAATGCAAGATCACGAAACCTTCGGGAAGCGAGGAAAGATGCGAGGGCGGCCGTCACGGCCCGGGAGAGCAAGAAGCACGTCACCACTCCGAGGCCGGTCGCGATCAGCGCGGCCACCGTTAGCGGAACGGTACGCGCCCAGGTGATCACCAAGCCGGTACCCACGAGGACCGTCGCTATCCCAGGTGCACTGATCAAACCGGCGACTAGCAACCCTGGTAACAACTCTCGGGCCCGCACCGGAAGCAGGGCGAACTTGGCTGGATCGATGGTCTCGTCGACGCCGAAGACCAACATCGACATCAACAACCAGCCCAGGGTTAATGCGGCGTACCCGACCACTGTGACGTCGGCCGTCAGTGTCAGCGAGGTGTATCGCAGCCCGACCAGAGCAGCCAGCACCATGATCACGACACCGAGCGCATAAACCATCGCGATGATCAGCCCGACAGTACGCCAGACGCTGCGCTTGAGGCTGTTCTTCAGCAGCGTCAGCTTGAGCCTGACGAGGAGCGCAACCACGCCAAGGACTCCTCCCCCGCCGCCGTAAAGCCCACCAGGTCTAGGAACCGCTGCTGCAGGCTGGAGCCGGCGCGTACCTCATCGAGGGTGCCCGCCGCGAGCACCCTGCCTTGCGCTACAACGGCGAGCTCGTCGCACAGACTCTCCACCAGCTCCATTACGTGGCTGGACATGACCACGGTGCCACCAGAACGCGCGTAATTGCGCAAGATCGAGCGAATCGCTTCGCCGGAGACCGGATCAACGGCCTCGAAAGGCTCATCCAAGATCAACAGCCGCGGTGCGTGGATCAGTGCACAGGCGAGCCCGATCTTCTTCGTCATACCGGCCGAGTACTCCACCACCAGCGTGTCTCGATCATTGCTAAGAGCGAGTGCATCGAGCAGCTCGGCAGAACGACTGGCAATCTCGGCCGGAGGCACCCTGCGCAGCAGTCCTACGTAATGCAGCAGCTCTGCTCCGCTCAACCGATCGAACAGCCGAAGCCCGTCGGGCAGCACCCCCATAAGCGCCTTGGCTGCGGCAGGATCAGCCCAGACGTCATGACCGAGAACCCGAGCAGTGCCGGCGTCTGGTCGCAAAAGGCCGGTAGCCATTGACAACGTTGTGGTCTTACCGGCACCGTTCGGCCCGACAAGCCCGAACATGCATCCGGACCGCACGTCGAGGTCAAGATGATCAACTGCACGCTTGCGCCCAAACGATTTGGAGAGCCCGACCAGGGAGAGCGCAGCCGTCACAATGCGGCTCGCTGATCAAGCCGCTGCTGATGCCCGGCTGAGCGCTCCAGGTGACTCATGCGCCCAGTCAAACACAGCGAGTGAAATCAACTTTGAGCCGCAACAGCGCAGTTGGGGGCCGTCCCCCACACCAACGATGCCTGGTCGTAGCATGAGCGTCAGTTTGACTTCCTGATCCGCACAGCGAACGAGAGGACTGGAATGGCCGCCTACGAACTGCCCGATCTTCCTTACGACTACAGCGCATTGGAACCCCACATCTCCGGCGAGATCATGGAACTGCACCACGACAAGCACCATGCGACCTACGTCAAGGGCCTGAACACTGCATTGGAGAAGCTCGAAGAGGCACGCGCGACTGATTCCTTCGACTCAGTGGGTGGGCTGGAAAAGAACCTCGCCTTCAACCTCGGCGGACACATCAACCACTCGGTGTTCTGGCCGAACATGTCACCTGATGGCGGCGACAAGCCAGCAGGTGAACTGGCTTCAGCCATCGATGATTATTTCGGCAGCTTTGACAAGTTCCGCGCGCACTTCGAGGCCAACGCCACCGCCATCCAAGGCTCCGGCTGGTCGATGCTGGTCTGGGACACTCTCGGCCAGCGGCTCAACATCGTGCAGCTCTACGACCAGCAGTCGAACCTGCCACTGGCCCAGATCCCGATCGTATTGCTGGACATGTGGGAGCACGCGTTCTACCTGCAGTACAAGAACGTCAAGGGCGACTACGCCAAGGCCTGGTGGAATGTAGTCAACTGGACGGACGCGCAAACCCGCTTCGCCGCTGCCAGGGCACAGACCGCGGGCTTGATCGCGCCGCAGTGATCAACTCTTGATCGCTGGCTGGCCCCAGTGATCAACTATTGAGTGGTCAACTGAGCGTGATCAACTTCTAAGGTGCCAGCCGAATGGTGGTCCAGCCCAGTCCATCCCGCCGATACAGCAGCCGGTCATGCATCCGGCTCGGCTGCCCCTGCCAGAACTCGATCATGGTTGGAATGACGCGGTAGCCACCCCAATCCTCCGGGCACGGCACCGGTCCTCCGACGAACCGACGTTCAGCAGCGGCATATGCGCGGGCCAGCTCGTCGAGGGATGCGACGGTCGAAGACTGCTCAGAGGCCCATGCAGCTAGTTGTGAGTCTCGAGGCCGGGTTGCGAAGTAAGCCTCCGATTCACTCCGTGGCACCAGCTCGGCCGTACCCTCGGCGCGCACCTGGCGATGTAGCGGATACCAGCCGAAGATCAGCGCTACTCGCCGATTGCGGCTTAACTCATTGCCCTTGCGTGAGTTGTAGTTGGTGAAAAAGGTGAAGCCTTCGTTCGAGACACTCTTGAGCAGCACCGTACGCGCCGATGGCTGGTCATCCACACAAGTGGCGACCACCATGGCGGTTGGTTCGGGCAGCACTCCCCTTTCCTTGGCGTGAAACGCGTCCACCAGCCAGGTCTCGAAGAGCACGAAGGGGTCAGCTGGCGCATTCGACTCCAGCAGATGCTCCCCCCGGTAATCGGTGCGCTCCCCGTACAGATCCTGCATGCCAGTCAGTCTGGCACTTCGCCGAGTTGTCAGCGGGCGTCAGGGTTTACGGGCGAACGCGACAACGGTCCCCGCAACGAGCGCTATGAACGCGGCGAGTCCAAGAGCGAAGAGCGTGCCCTTCTGGTTTTGGATGGCATCGGAGCGGTCATCAGGAACATCGGTTTCGGTCTGCGGCTCTTCGCTTGGAGTGGGCGTTGGTGTCGCCTGGCTGGGTATCGGAACGGTATAAACCTTGGATTTCTTGCCCTCGCTGCCGACCAGTAGCGACTGTTCGTCCAAGCTCAACGTCAACGATTCGGCCTGCTGCTGATGTGGAATGGGCGAGCTGGCCAGCACCTCATATGTACTCGCGTCGAGCACCGTGACCGTCGTATAGGTCAGCAGCGCGATCTTGTCACCGCCGGGGAGGAAAGTCCCATCGGTGACATCGGATGGCGCTGATCCAACCTTCTTGAGCTTATTGATGCCCTGGCGGTCCGGCTTCTTCGGCCCGGCGTAGATGGCACCATCCCGACCCTTCGTCACAATGAACAACCGGCCGGACTCATTGACCAGCAGTGTCTCCGCGTTGTGCGGTCCGTCTGGATAGCGGAAGTCGTACGCGTGATAGCTCACGGTAAGACCGTTAGCCCGCGGGTTGTTGAAGTAAAACACTCGAACGAAGCTGCGGCTGCCGGTGTTGTCACCGATGTCGCCGACATAGAGCCGATTGTCGTGCACCGCAACGGCCTCCACATCGACTGGTTGAGCGCGGAAGTTCAGGGTGCCCTGAACCTTTCCGTCAAGCCCGAGGCCGTAGGCCACACCGCGGTCGCCCGAATCGTTGACGGTCCAGTAAATGTTCCCAGCTGAATCAACGGCGAGACCGGACGATTCAGTGATGCGCGCGTCCTTGATGGTGAATGCGACGGTGTCCTCTGCTGCTGCGACGCCCGGAATGATGGCGAAGAACAGGCCGGCCAGCAATAAGATGCTGACGCGGCGCAACGCGCGCGAGCAGTGCCCCATGAACTAGTGAGCGTACGCGCCGGCGGCCTTTACCGTAGCCAGTTCCACGCGGCAGTTAGGACGACTATCAGCACCAGGCTGCCAAGAACGCCGGAGACGATGAGCCGACGTACCCGTGGATTCACGGGCCCAGAATAGGGCGGTTGTGTTTCTTGCGGCTGCTCGCGCAATACCGACGCCCGCAGCCGTGTTTCTTCCGGCTGCTCGCGCAATACCGACGCTCGCAGCCGAGGAGGACTCCAAAAGCACCGCAGCCTCCGCTGCACTCGATTACGGTGTCAGTCATGGGTGAACTTCGCTTGTATGCCATTGGCATCGAGGAAGTTCGCGGCATGTTCGGAGCCCCGCCACAGGTGGCCGAACACCTCCGTGCGGTCGCACAGCGAGCCTTCGCTCCGCCGAGTATGGAAGGCAGGGGCGGCCTGCTCTCCAAGCTCGGACCGATCTTCAAACGGGTACCCGCAACACCAGTGATCTCGCCCACACAACCCGAGCCGCACGACGTGGAGGTGCTGCTCGCGGGCGCCTACGTGCCACCGGATCGGACTGGAGCGACCTGGCGGCTGCTAGAGACCCTGGTCCAGGGCATCGCCTGGGGCTCCACGCGCATGGGCCTGACTGCGCCGGAGCTCAATGATCTCGACTTCGCGCTGGCCCGTGGCGGGGCGCCGGCTTCGGTCGGCCTGCGCCACCTGCTGAACAGCACTCTGAGCCTGAACCTGATTCCCGTGAGCGGGCTGAAGGTCGGTTGGCATTCTCACCAGAAGGCGGTCGCGATGGCGGCGGCCTACCGATCCGCTCTAGCGGACGTCGAAAGCGCCGAACAGCGCGACATGATCAACTCGCTGGCCATCTGGCTCGATGGCTTCCTGCCCTGGGCGCAGGTAGCAGCGTCGCTGGGCCGGCCGGTACCTGATCTAGTGGGTTTCTGGGCCAGCTAACCCGCTGACTGGGTTTCCGCAACGCAAGAGAGGGGTTGAAGTCTGCCCCAAGCTAGGCGGTGGCGATCACCAGCACCAAGTCGCCGCCTTCCACCTGCTGTACGTCGGCAAGGGCGAGCCGCTTGACGACACCTGACACCGCTGCGGTGATCGCGGCCTCCATCTTCATCGCCTCGATCGTTGCGACGGTAGCGCCAGCCTGAACCTGATCGCCCTCGTTCACAGTGACAGTGACCACCCCGGCGAACGGAGCGGCCACGTGGCCGGGGTTGTTGGGATCCGCCCGCTCGGCGGTCTTGACATCGACCTTGATCGACTTGTCACGAACCCGGATAGGACGCAGCTGCCCGTTGATGGTGCACATCACGGTACGCATGCCGCGCTCGTCGGCGTTGCCGATGGCCGACAACCCGAGGATCAGGCTGACTCCCCTGCCGATCTTCGCGACATGCTCCTGACCCGGCTGCAGCCCGTAGAGAAAGTCCAGGGTGTTGAGCCGCCCGACATCGCCGTACGTCGCCCGGGTCGCCAAGAACTCCTTGGTCGGCCCAGGAAACAGCAGCCGATTCAGCGTGGCTTGGCGTACCTGACCCTTGTCATCAAGATCAGCTGAGTCTTCCGGTGAGAGGTCGACATCGCGGACTGGCACCGTACGTCCCTGCAGGGCCTTTGTCCGGAACGGCTCGGGCCAGCCACCTGGCGGATCACCCAGCTCACCGTTGAGGAAACCGATCACCGAATCCGGAATGTCGTACTTCTGTGGGTTCTCAGCGAAGTCATCGGGATCGGCGCCGACAGCGACCAGATGCAGCGCAAGATCACCAACAGCCTTCGATGAGGGCGTGACCTTGGGCGGCCTGCCCAGGATCCGGTTCGCCGCGGTGTACATCGCCTCGATTTGCTCAAACTTTTCGCCCAGCCCCAGCGCAATCGCCTGTTGGCGGAGATTGGAGAGCTGACCGCCTGGGATCTCGTGATCGTAAACCCGGCCGGTAGGGCTCGGCAGCCCCGACTCGAACGGCGCGTACACCCGGCGTACCGCTTCCCAGTACGGTTCGAGCTCCATCACTGCACGCAGGTCGAGATTGGTCGGCCGCTCGGTGTTCGCACACGCGGCAACCAGCGCTGAGGCCGGCACCTGGCTAGTGGTTCCGGCCATCGGGGCGCTTGCCACGTCGACGGCATCCACTCCGACCTCGATAGCGGCGAGCAGCGTCGCTAGCTGGCCACCCGCGGTGTCGTGGGTGTGCAGATGCACCGGAAGGTCGAATTTCTGCCGCAGTGCTGCAACCAGCTTCCGCGCCGCAGGCGGACGCAGCAGGCCAGCCATGTCTTTGATTCCAATGACGTGCGCACCGGCATTCACCATCTTCTCGGCCAGCCGCAGGAAGTAGTCGAGGGTGTACAGGTCCTCGGTGGGCGAGTTGAGATCGCCGGTATAGCAGAGCGCGACCTCGGCGATGGTGCTGCCGGTCTCGCGCACCGCCTCGATCGCCGGCCGCATCTGCTCGACGTCGTTGAGCGCATCGAAGATGCGGAAGATGTCGATACCGACTTCGGCCGCTTCGGCCACGAACGAGGTGGTGACTTTGGTGGGGTAAGGCGTGTAACCGACCGTGTTGCGGCCGCGCAGCAGCATCTGCAAGCAAAGGCCTGGCATGTTGTAACGCAGCGCTGCGAGGCGTTCCCACGGATCCTCGGCTATAAAGCGGAGCGCCACGTCGTACGTGGCGCCGCCCCAGCACTCGACCGAGAGCAGTTCCGGTGTCATGCGGCCGACGTACGGGGAAATCCGAATTAGGTCCTTGGTACGGACCCGGGTGGCCAGTAGCGACTGATGGGCATCGCGGAAGGTGGTATCGGTGACCTCGATCGGTACTCGTTGCCGAAGGTCCGCAGCGAAGGCTTCCGGACCAAGATCAAGAAGTCGCTGCCGTGAACCTAGCGGAGAGGGGACGTTGATATCGATGCCGGTGGGGCGTTTGAGGCCTGGATCGAGTTGGGTTGGCGCGGGGCCGTGGGGTTGGTTGACCGTTACTTCGGCGAGCCAGCGCAGCAGCTTGGTGCCACGGTCGGCCGGGGCGTGGGCGGTCAGTAGGTCAGGGCGCTCCTCGATGAAAGACGTCGAAACATCGCCAGCAATAAAGTCCGGATCTTCCAGAACCGCTTGCAGGAAAGGAATGTTGGTGCTCACGCCGCGTATCCGGAACTCTGCAAGTGCCCGGCGTGCCCGGGCCACTGCCGACTCGAAATCCCGGCCGTGGCAAATGAGTTTGACCAGCAGGGAGTCGAAGTATGCGCTGATCTCGACACCGATATCGACCGTCCCGCCGTCGATGCGCACACCCGCGCCGCCGGCGGAGCGGTAGGCGGTGATAGTGCCGGTGTCGGGCCGGAAATCGTTCGCCGGATCCTCAGTCGTTATGCGGCACTGCAGCGCTGCACCGTTGATCCTGATTACTTCCTGCGAAAGATCAAGATCAGCAAGGCTTTCTCCGGCCGCAATGCGCATCTGAGCCTGCACAAGATCGACGTCGGTGATCTCCTCGGTGATCGTATGCTCGACCTGGATCCGTGGATTCATCTCGATGAAGACGTGCTGGCCGGCACGCTCCCCTTCGGTTTCCACCAGGAATTCGACGGTGCCCGCATTGGAGTAGTTGATCGACTCGGCGAACCGCACCGCGTCGCCGCACAGCGCCTCGCGCAACTCAGTCGAAATGTGCGGAGCCGGCGCGATCTCAACGATCTTCTGGTGCCGCCGCTGCACCGAGCAGTCTCGCTCGAACAGATGGATCGTGTTGCCGTGCGTGTCGGCGAGGACCTGTGCCTCAATGTGGCGCGGCCGGCCTACGGCTTGCTCGATGTAGGCCGTCGGGTCGCCAAATGCGCCCTCGGCCTCCCGCATAGCGGCACCGATGGCTTCTCTCAGCTGCTCCGGATCGGCGACCCGGCGCATGCCTCGGCCACCGCCGCCAGCGACTGCCTTCACAAAAACAGGAAAGCCGATGGCTTCGGCCGCTTCAGCGAGCTCGTCCAAATCCGCCGATGGGAGCGTTGACTTGAGCGTTGGAACACCGGCAGCCCTGGCCGCCTCAATAGCGCGGACCTTGTTGCCGGCAAGTTCGAGCACCTTCGCTGGCGGGCCGATGAAGGTAATGCCGACATCTGCACACGCGCGGGCCAGCTCCGGGTTCTCGCTGAGGAAGCCGTAGCCGGGATAGATCGCGTCGGCATCGGACTCCTTGGCGGCACGCATGATTTCGTTGATGTCCAGGTAGGCCCGTACCGGGTGTCCACGTTCACCGATCAGATACGCCTCGTCCGCCTTGATCCGGTGGATGGCGTTTCGGTCCTCGAATGGGAATACCGCCACCGTCCTTACGCCCAGCTCGTATGCCGCGCGAAAGGCCCGTACTGCGATCTCACCGCGATTAGCGACCAGTACCTTGCCGAACATGGCTCGAATCTAGCGGCAGATTGTTACCGCAGCGAGACAGTGCCAAATGGGCAGCGGGGGCCAAATGGGCAGCTGGGCCAAATGGGCAGCGGGGCCAAATCGGCAGCGGGGCCAAATCGGCATCGGAGCTAAATGGGCATCAGGCTGAAGCGGACGGTCACATGGCCAGAGACGGTCTGCACAGCGGGCTCGAAATCGAATGCGGCGTCGTCTGCCCCCTTCGCCATGGCGAAGGCGCGCATTTCGCGTACGCCGGCGAAACCGCTGTCGAGATCGGATACCTCAACAAGGTTTGCCACGGTGGTACCGAATGCTGCTGCATAGTCGTCCGCGCGACGGCGGGCGTCGGCGATCGCCGCGAGCCGGGCCTCCCGGAACATCTGGTTGTCGGCACGCAATGACCACCACGGCCCATCGATTTGGCTGTTGGGCAGCGTCGTGAGCTCCAACACGAGGGGAGACAGCGAGTCGAGATCGGCGATCACGATCTGTGTTGTGAAAGTGCCCTGATAGCCGCTGATTTTGCCTGGGGCGCGGCGGTTGAAGACCGGTGAAACATGCAGCCCGCTGGTGCTGGAACGCTCGATTGCCGCTTCAAACCGTTGCAGCAGCTGCGAGACGGCGTTCGAGCCCTCTGCGAGTTTGGATCTGGTTCGCTCCGATGAATCCCCGGACGCGTGCAGGGTCAGCGTAAGCGTCGCAAGATCCGGCGGACCCTCCAGCTGAGCCTCGCCGCGTACGGTCACCAGAGGCCCAGCTACCAAGGGTCCGGGCCCGATGGGTTCGGTCATGGCAAGACCCTATGTCGCGCCAGACATCTGCGCGCCTCGTCAGCTCAGGGCGTTGGCTCCTGCTTCGGCGACAGTGTGATCGTTCTCGACGCTGCTTCCGCTTACGCCGATTCCTCCCACGATCTCGCCATTGAGCCTCAGAGGGATGCCGCCTGGGAATGTGATCAGACCACCGTTGGAGACCTCGATGTTGTACAGCGATCCGCCGGGCTGTGATGCGGCGCCGAGGTCTCCGGTGTTCATGTCGAAGAAGCGCGCGGTCCGCGCCTTCCTGATGGAGATGTCGATGCTGCCCAGCCAGGCGCCGTCCATTCGGGCAAAGGCCTTGAGGTTGCCACCAGCATCGACGACGGCAATGTTCATCAAGGTGTCGATCTCGGTGGCCTTCTTCATTGCCGTTTCCACCAGAACTTGCGCCTGCGCCAAGGTGATATCACCCATTGACTTCTCCGTTCTCAGTTATTCGATGTCATCCAGGACATCATGCGTTGATCAAACCGTGCGGATCGAGGACGTACTTCTTCGCTGCACCCTTGTCGAACTCGGCGTATCCCCGTGGTGCCTCGTCCAGTGAAATCGGTGTCGCGTTCACAGCCTTCGCGATCTGCACCCGGTCATGCAGGATGGCCATCATCAGCTGCCGGTTGTAGCGCATGACCGGGCATTGGCCAGTAACGAACTCATGTGATCTGGCCCAGCCCAGGCCGATCCGGATGGACAGTGCGCCCTCCTTGGCGGCCTCATCCACAGCGCCGGGGTCGCCCGTCACGTAGAGACCGGGAATGCCGATCTTGCCGCCTGCGCGGGTGACTTCCATGACCGTGTTCAGGACCGCGGCAGGCGTCTCGGGTGCGTCGGGAGCTTGCCCGCGGGCTTCGAAGCCCACAGCGTCAACGGCCGAATCCACTTCGGGCTCTCCGACGATCTCTGCGATCTGCTCTTTCAGATTGCCCTGCGAAACATCGATCGTCTCGCACCCAAAGCTGCGGGCGTGGGCCAACCGCTCGGTGTTCAGGTCGCCGACGATAACGACCGCCGCACCAAGGAGCAACGCCGAGGCCGCTGCTGCTAATCCGACCGGTCCGGCACCGGCGATATATACCGTCGAGCCAGGCCC
>Ga0307292_10000644_pt1 | contig 12076 bp, 8 predicted proteins | sample ER_DNA_149_FD_194471 | JGI IMG/M metagenome (GOLD analysis project Ga0307292, IMG submission 194471) | Bulk soil microbial communities from the East River watershed near Crested Butte, Colorado, United States - ER_DNA_149 | ecosystem: Environmental > Terrestrial > Soil > Floodplain | place: USA...
TTCGCGAGTTTCTACGCTCGCTTGCGGCGGAGGGGCGGACGATCTTCATCTCGAGTCACGTTCTCGCGGAGCTGGAGCAGATCGTCGACGAGGTCGTGATCATCCATCGCGGCAAGTTCGTCGTGCAGGCGAGCACGGCCGAGCTCGTGGCGCGGGCCGCCGGTGGCATCCGCGCGCGGAGCCCGCAGGCCGATCAGCTACGCGCAGCGCTCGAGCAGGCGGGCGTCAAGGTCGCCTCGTCCGAAGGGGACTTGCTGACACTCGCCGATGCGACCACCGCTCAGGTGGGCGAGATCGCCGCCGCCAAGGGAATTGTCCTCCACGAGCTCGTCGCCGAGAGCTCGTCGCTCGAGGAGGCGTTCCTCGATTTGACGTCCCAGGACGAAGCCTCGTAATGCGCCTGGTCGCAGCGGAGCTCCTGAAGGTCTGGACGGCTCCTCGGACCTTGCTCGGAATCCTTCTCTCGGAGCTCGCGATCGTCTTGATCGGGACGATCGCGACTCTCCACTCCGCGGTGAACGATCCCGTGCTTCCTCCGCATCTCAGTCGAGACATCGCGACGATGGGCGGGATTGCGCTCCTCTTCACGACGCTGGTCGGCGTCCTCATCGCGACGACCGAGTACCGGCACGGGACGATCACGCTCACGTTCCTCGCGGCTCCGGTGCGGGAGAAGGTGCTCGCCGCCAAGACCGGTGCGGCAGTGATCGCGAGCGTCCTGCTCACGCTGCCGGCCACGCTGCTGCCGATCGTGATCGCCGGGATCTGGGTCGGCGGGCGGGCGGACTACCACTTCGGCGGGCACGAGTGGCAGCTCGTGGCGCGCCTGTTCCTGGGTGCCGCGCTCGTTGCGATGATCGGCTTCTTCATCGGGGCGAGCCTGAAGCGGCAGCTCGGAGCGGTGATCCTCGTCCTGGCGTGGCTGGTCTTCCTCGAGCCCGCGCTCGGCGGTCTCTTCCCCGGGACGAAGGACTACCTGATCGGCCCCAACATCGGCGGCGTGCTCGGGGACAGCGGAAACGACGTTCCGTCCTTCGGCCACTCGTTTGCGGTGCTCGTCGGCTATCTGGTCGTGCTCGGCGCTGTCGCGTTCGTTCTCACGCGGCGGCGCGACGTCACGTAGCGAGCGGGCCGGTCACGACGATGTGCGTTGGGGCGGGCCGGTAGCCGAGGCGCGCGTTCACGCCTCGCATGCCCGCGTTCGTCTCGTCGTTCGTCGTGAAGATCTGCTCGATGCCGGCCGCGCGTGCACGCGCGACCTGCTCGCGCTTGAGGGCGGTGGCGATTCCCCGCCTGCGCCAGTCGCGGCGCACGGCCGTCAGCATGTTCTCGGCCACCGGCGAGGACGCGCCGCGCCGTCGGAGACCCGTGTAGCCGACGACCTCGTCCCCGGCCAGCGCCGCGATCATCGCGTCGGGGACCGCTCCAGGACCCTCGAGGTACTGCTCGCGCCAGCGGGGGAAAGGCTGGCCCTCGAAGTCGTCGCCTTCCGGCCTCGGGACGTCTCCACCGACCTCGCAATCCACCTCGTAGACGGACCGCTCGAGGTCGGGCCGATCGGCGAGCGAGACGAGCTCGATTCCGTCGATCTCCGATATCGACCTGTCCGCGAGCGCCGTGTCGAGCACCACCTCGTACTCGCGGCCGGCCTCGCGGAAGCCGCGGTTGCGGGCGAAATCGCGCGATCCCGTGTCGTCCTCGCGCACACGGCCCCACAGCGACGCGCGCCCCAACGAGTGGGCGTGTTGCGACAACGCCTCGTAGATCTGCGTCCCGACTCCCTGTGCACGGTGCTCCGGCATGACGCGCACCATTGCGTAGAGGCTGCTCTGGATCGACGACGGCCGTCCGACACCACAGCCGAGGGCCTCGTCGCGGCAGAGTGCGAGGAGCCACGCACTTTCGTCGTCCGACTCGATGAAATGCTTGATCTCGTCGACCTCGAAGACGTCGCCCGAAACCTGGTTCAGGATCGCCGCCCACTGCTCGAAATGCGACTGCGTAGACGGAGTCTCGAGCCGGACGGTCACCGAACCGTTGCCGCGAACACGCCCCCGCCGCCCGAGTCGCCCGTCCCGCTCCCCACGTAGAGCCGTCTTCCGCTCGGAGTGATGGCCAGGGTCGACGCGAAGGTCGTGGTCATTTGCGCGGAGATGTTCGTCCATGAGTGAGCACCGTCGACGGATCGGTAGACGCCGGCACTGTTGCCGTCACGGTCCCAGCCGCACGTGTAGAGCATCCTGGGATGCCTCGGGTCGATGGCAAGGCCCACCGTGGAGTAGGGCGCGCCGGTGTCCTTCATCTCCGTCCAGTTCGCGCCTCCGTCCCGGCTGCGGTAAATGCCCGCGTTCTCGGCCGCCATGTACTGCGTGCGTGGGTTCCTCGGATCGAGCACGAGGGCCTTTGCCGTCGGAAACTCCTTCGGGTGCTCGAGGTAGGTGACGCCTCCGTCATGCGAGCGCAAGACGTGGCCGTTGACAGCGACCCAGAGAGTCCGGGGCCGACGGGGATGGACGACGATTGCGCTCACGTTGTCCATCGGCCGCAGGTCGGGCCGGCTCCAGGTCCGCCCGCCGTTCCACGAGCGGTACAGGCCGCGTTCGAACGTGCCCGCGTAGATGAACCGGCGATTCGAGGGCGCAATCGCGACCACGCTCACGCTCCGGTCCTTGAGCTTGAGCCGCCGCTTCCAGGTTCGGCCGTCGTTGCCGCTCCGGTAGAGCCCGGTGCTCGTCGCCGCCCATACGACGTGCCTCCGCACAGGGTCGAGCGTGACGTCGGTGACGGTGCGACCGGTGAGCCCCCGGCGCGTCCAGTGCCGGCCGCCGTCGGCGGATCGCCACACGCCGTTCATGTACGTGGCGGCATAGACGACGGCAGGTGTGTGCCGGTCGACCTCAACGGCCCAGACTCTCGTCGCCGTGAGCCCGCCATTCGCCTCGCGCCAGCGGTTGCCACCGTTGTCACTCATGTAGACACCGCGATACTGGTGCGTCAAGTAGACCGGTGACCCGGCGGCGGGCGAGACCTCGATCTCCCTGATCCCTTCGTAGATTGGTCGGCGGACCGAGGGTATGGCGAGCTCGGCCAACCCGGACGCCGTCTGCTCCCACGTAGCTCCGCCGTCCCGCGAGCGAAACACGCCGTCGTTCGATGTGCCCGCGTAGATCGTCGACGGCGACCTCGGATCGATCGCGAAGTTCTCGATGCGCGGGTTCGGCGGCCACCCGTTCCGGATCATCCACGGGCTCGAGCCGCCGGACGCCGATTTCCAGAGGTCCGTCGTCACGATGAAGTAGACGATGTCCGCATTCCGCGGGTCGACGGCGATCAGGTCGATGCTCGAGAACGAGCCCGTCTTCTCCGTCCAGGTCGCACCGCGATCGGCGCTTCGCCAGAGGCGGCCTGAGACTTCGGCATACAGAACATTGGGCGCCGACGGCGCAATCGCGATCGGCCCATCGGAGGCAAGCAGAAGCTGGCTCCAGGTCTGGCCCCCGTCGGTGCTCTTGATCAGGCCCGGGTCGGTCGTGGCATAGAGCGTTCTCGGCTGACTCGGGTCGACGACGAGACGGGTGATCCAGTGCTCGAGGCGTGGAAACGACCGCCAGGTCGCTCCGGCGTCGGTGCTCGTGAACAAGGTATTACCGCCGACGACTGCGTAGAGCCGCGACGGGTCGGATGGCGCCAGCTCGAGTGGCCCGACCGCGGCATTCGGCGGGAGCCCGTTGCTGCGGCGCTCCCAGGTCCGGCCGCCGTTCGTGCTCCGGAAGACTCCGGCCTGGGTCGTCCCGACGTACAGCGTCGACGGCGATCTCGGGTCGATCTCGATGTACGTGGTCCCGCCACCGTCGGGCCCGTTCGTCGTCCAGGCGATGCGCTCCGGCGCCGACCCGGCCGGGATGGTCCCACCCGCCACGAAGGCGACGGCGAGCACGGCAGGCCACCTCATCGGCGCTGCCAGTCGACGCGCGAGACGAGTGTGTCAACTGGCGACACCCGGTGAGCGCGCTTCCCTCGAGCCGTCACCACATAAACGCGCCAATCCCGCACGTACGCGATCTTCGTCCCGTCCGGCGAGTACGTCGCCTGGAAGGTTTCATGCTCGAGCACCGGCGGCGTGATCTGCCGGCGCCGACTCCCGTCGGGAGCCATGGTCAGGATGCTCAGCCGGTCGGTGAAGATGATGCGCCGCCCGTCGGGAGACCAGCCCGGAAGGCGCGCCTTCTCGGCGATCTTCCGCAGGCGAGAACCGTTCGCGCCCACGGTCCAGATCGATTCCTGCGAGTTGTTCCAGACCGTGAACGCGATCGTCCGCCCGTTGGGCGACCACGAGGGACCATAGATCTCGCTCTCGACGGGCGGGGTGATCCTGCGCAGCCCGCTGCCGTCGAGCCGGACGCGAAACAGCGCGTCCGCCTGGCTCTCCTCGACCCGCTGGACGAAGACGACTTCGCGCCCGTTCGGCGACCAAGCCGCAGACGAGCCGACGTCGAGGATTGACCGCTTGCGCTTGCCGTCGGCCCTGATCGTCCAGATGCCGCGGAACGTGCTGTAGAGGACTCTCTTTCCGTTCGGCGACCATGTCGCCTGGTCGATGCTGCAGTTGTCGGTCGATTCCGCATCGAACCTGAGGATCGTCCGGAAGGCGGTCCCGTCGGGCCTCATCGTCCGCAGGTGCGACGCGCCCTTCGAGGCCGGCGGTACCCGATCGCAGGTGAGAAGCAGGAGCCGACCGTTCCTGACCGGAGCCGCGTGCGCGGCGGTCAGGCTTACCGTCAGGAGCGTGATGCCGATCGCTGCGACGAGCTTCACTGCGACCTCCACTGGGCGTTACAGCGTCGGCATCCTGCCAAGTCGCGTCGACTTTTGTAGCTTTCGCCCCGCTCATGGGTCACGGGCGCACGTGCCTCCTCCTCGGAGCGATCGTCGCGGCGGCCTCGCTGCTCGCTCCCGCCCGGGCGGCGGCGAGCGCGTATCCGCTGGCGTTCGCTCCGCCTCAGGAGTTTCAACTTCTCGAGTCGTATCCGAACGCGGTCGGCATCGGAGACGTGACAGGCGACCGGCGGAAAGACGTCGTCATGAGCACGGGCTCCTGGTCGAACCCGCAGTACGACTGGAGGGTTTTGGTCTACCGGCAGCTTGCGAACGGCACACTCGCGACCACCCCGGAGGCGTTCTCACCGATCTGGAAGGTGGCCGTGCACGGAGTCGCGGTCGGCGACGTGACCGGAGACCGCCGAGCCGATGTCGTCCTTGCCACGGACCTGGGCGTGAACGTCTTCCGTCAGCGACGCGGGACGCTCTCCCGGCCGTTCATCGTCCCACGCACCGTCGGCGCCTACTCCGTCGAGCTCGCGGACATGAACCTCGACGGGCGCATGGACATCGTCGTGCGCGGCGGTACCTGGGTCCGGATCGCGAGAAGCATGCGGCGAGGCTTCCACACGTCGAATGCGACACGAGGCCGCCAGGTCGATGTGGACGCAGGCGACGTCAACGGCGACCGGATTCCGGATCTCGTCACCGCCGGCTTCAACGGGAAGCTCCGGGTCTACCGGCAACGGACGAACGGGAGCTTCGGCCGCCCGCGCGTCAAGCGAACCGTGCGCGGCGCTTCGGGGGTCGAGGTGGTCGACGTGACGCACGACGGCCGCCTCGACATCGCGGTCGCCAACGGAAGCTTTGTGGAGGTGCTCGCTCAGAAGGCGAAGGGGCGTCTCGCCGCGTCGGCCGTCACACCGGGAATCGATTACCCCCGAGCGGTCGAGGCGCTCGACATGAGCGGCGACGGGCGAACGGATCTGATCGTCCGCGGGGAGGAGTCGGTCGGCGTCGTGCTCCAGGATGAGCGGGCGACGCTTCAAGGATTCGATCTCTACCTCGCGTACCGACCACTGAGCCGAGATCCGAACGCGGTCGCAGTGGGAGACGTCACCGGAGACGGGCGTCCGGACATCGCGGTTGCGGGCAGCCTCATGCGCGGCCTGTTCCTCTTCCGCCAACTCCCGCGTCCGCCGCGTCCGACCCCGCCCGCGCCTCCGCAGGCAGGGCCCCCTCCGCCTCCGGCAGCGCCTCCGCCAGGGCCTCCCGCGCCGCTGCAGTTCCAGCCCGTCAAGCAGTACGCGCTCGAGCGCACCCCGTCCTCGCTTGCCATAGGAGACGTCAGCGACGACAGGCGGAACGACGTGCTCGCCGGGACGTCGGGCGATTACCAGACCGACGGCAGGCTGTACGGCTTTCTCCAGGAAGGCGACGGCTCGCTGAGGTCCCCCTTCTCGTTCGGGGCCGATGCGAGCGGCCGCGTGGAAGGGATTGCGATCGGCGACATCGACGGCGACGGTGACGGTGATGTGGCGACCGCTGGATACCCAGGCATCGGCCTCTACACCGAACATTCCCGAAGGCTCGCCTCCCAGCCGTGGGTCGTGCCGGGGACGTGGGGGGCCTCGAGGGTCGCGATCGTCGATTTCGACGGAAACCGGCGCAAGGACCTGCTCTTCACGCGACGCACCTCCAACCCGGGCGGGCTGTTCGTCGCAAGGAATCGCGGCGGCTCATTCTCCGTCTCCCGCGTGCTCAAGAACAGCACCTTCCTCGACTTCGCCGACGTCACCGGCGACGGGCGCCCCGACGTCGTGACGATGTTCGGCTCGACCGGAAGCCTGACCGTCTACAGGCGGCTGCCACGAGGCGGGTTCGCCCGCCCGAGGACCTACACGCTCAATCATCCTTTCCCGAGCTCCGCCGGTATCGGCGACGTGACCGGCGACGGTCACAACGACGTCGTCGTCTCGGGCAACCAGGGATGGCCGAGCTCGACCCTGATGGTGATGGCGCAGAACCGAGGCGGGACGCTCGACCCGCCCTCGTCCATGCCGGCTGCGGAGAACTCGCGCTATCTGGTCGTGCGCGACATGAACCGGGACGGGCGTCAGGACGTCATCGTCTTCCACGACGGCAGCGTCGGGGTCTTCCTGCAGCGACCCGGCGGCGGACTGCTGCCCGAGAGCCTGTACGGAATGGCCACCGGCGGCCCGTCGACCGTCGGGGACGTCGACGGCGACGGCGCACCGGACATCGCAGTGGCTCGCTGGGACAACGGCCCTGCGCTCTTCGTGCTCCGCCAGGCGCGACGGTGAACTAGAGAGCGTCCGGATACCTATGCTGGTCGGATGGCCGCGCCCGTGCGAACAGACCAGGAGCTCGACCTCAGGATCGAGTCGCTCGCCTACGGCGGCAACGGCGTCGCGCGTCTGAATGGCTTTGTTGTCTTCGTCCGTCGCGGCCTGCCCGGAGACGTGGTCCGGGCGCGCGTGACGAAGGTGAAGCGGAACCATGCGGAGGCGCTCGCGGTCGACGTCGTCGAGGCCGGGGCGCCGCGGGTGGAGGCTCCCTGCGAGCACTACCCCACCTGCGGAGGGTGCCGCTTCCAGGATCTCGCGTACGAGGCCCAGGTCGAGGCCAAGGCCCACCAGGTCGCCGACGCGCTGCAACGAATCGGGCGCATCGACGACCCGCCGCTGGAGCCCATCGTCCCTGCGGAATCGGTTTTCCACTACCGCAACAAGCTCGAGTACTCGTTCACGTCGACGCCTGACGGCCCAGCTCTCGGCTTCCACCGCGCCGGCCGCTGGGATGAGGTGCTCGACATTCAGAAGTGCTGGCTGACCACCGACCTCGGGAACGCGATCCGGGAGGCAGCGCGCGACTGGGCCCGGGCAGCGCGCCTCGAGGCGTACGACCAAGCCGAGCACACCGGGTTCCTGCGCCATCTAGTCGTCCGCGAAGGACGCAACACGGGCCAGGTGCTCGTCCAGCTGGTCACCGCGCCCGGCAGGCTCGACGCGGACAGCTTCGTCGCCGCGCTCGAGCGCTTTCCCGAAGTGCGATCGATCCACTGGTCGGTCAACGACCGGCCGGCTGAGGTCACGAACCTGCCGACGCAGCTCCTGCACGGCGACGATGCGATCGAGGAAGAGTTATGCGGCCTGCGCTTCCGGGTGCGGCCGAACGCATTCCTCCAGACGAACACGGCGATGGCCGAGCGGCTGTACGGGCTCGCGCGCGAGTACGCGCAGTTGACCGGGGAAGAGACCGTCTACGACCTCTATTGCGGGATCGGGACGATCGGGCTCACGCTCGCCGCCGACGCGCTCACCGTCTGGGGCGTCGAGGTCTCGGAAGAGTCGGTCGCGTGCGCGCTCGAGAACGCTGAGCTGAACGGGATCGCGAACGCGGCGTTTTTCGCGGGCGAGGTCGGGACTGTGCTCGACGACCTGCGCGAGCGGGCAGGAGATCCGGACGTCGTCGTCGTCGACCCGCCGCGAGCCGGTCTTTCGGGCAAGGCCCTGCGCCGGCTCGCGCGGCTCGAGCCGAAGCGGATCGTCTACGTGTCGTGCAACCCGACGACGCTGGCCGGCAACGTCAAGGAGCTCGCCGGCGAGTGGGGGTACCGGCTCGAACGGGCTCGGCCTGTGGACATGTTCCCGCACACGCCGCACATCGAGACGGTCGCGCTTCTGACGAAGAGCTAGCTAGCGGTGGCGGATCTTCCGTGACTGGCCGCGCTTGAGCGTGATCGTCCTCGGCACCTTGCGGATACAGCGGAATGAGACCTGTCGCTTGCAGACGCGCTCGACCCAGTCGCCGAGGTCGAGATCGGCCGCGAAGGCTGCAGTAACGGTGACTCTGCCTGAGTAGACGTGCACCCTCGTCAGCCGGTTCCGGTGCGAGACCCGGAAGTCGGCGTGGCCGAAGGTCGAGATCATCCCGTTCGGCGTGGTCACGTGGATGAGGAAGCTCCCGATCTTAGGCCCGAGTTTCAGCCGCAGCGAGCCGATGGCGGGCCGGTTGTACGAGTCCCCGACGCCGAACCCCATGTCGGGATTCGAGAGACGGTTCGGGTAGTAGCTGTTCCGCCCCGCGGACCCGTATCCCGTCGAGATGAGGCGACTCCCGTCGTCGGCGCGCAGCTCGAGCGGCCCGTTGCGATGGTGGTTGCAGTGGTACGGCATCCCCGGCTCCGAGTGTCCGAACGACTGCTCGTCCTTGATCACCGTCCAGCGGCACTCGTCGAGGACGGTGTAGGTCACGAAGTTCGAGAGCTCGTCGGTCGTTCGCGCGAACGACTGGTAACGCCCGGCATCGCCGAACTCGTCGACCCAGGAGTCGCCCATGGGCTGCCCGAAGACGGAGTCGTTGCTCGAGCACGGAGGCCAGCTGAGCCACACGTCGCTGGGCCCGTAGTGGCCGTTGCGGCAGTGCCAGACCTCGACCCGGCGCCCGGTGGCTCCCGAGATCCGGAAGCGCACTGGAACGTACGTATGCAGGCGTCCCGAGGGAATCACGTACGTCTGTTGCTCGACTGACAGCGTCAGCGCCGACGGTGCGGCGTCGGTCGGAGCCGCCTCGAAGCCGTTCACGGCGATCGCGAGCCCGACCAGCCCGAATGCGAGCGCAACCGCCCTCACGCCTCCATTCTTACCCGGGCGGGGGGAGAGTGACACGTGCCGCGAGTCTAGGAGCCGGCCGCGCCGCTTCGCTCCGACCTGAGCGAGCCCCACGCGTCGTCCGAGCGTAACTTGCGCCAGAGTAAGTCCGCGTTCGGGGCGAGGAAGCCGAGGGCGAGGAGCGGCAGAGCGGGCAGGCCGTTGATGTCCAGCGCGGCAGTCAGCGAGAGCGTCGCGCCGAAGGAGAGCGCCATCGCGGCCCACGTCAGCCGCGTGCGCAGGCCCCAGCGGTCGGCCGCGCCGAGGAAGAGCGCGAAGAACAGGAGATCCGGCAGTCCGAGCTGTGCCGTGTTCGCCTGACCGGGGACCGGGAACGCGAACGAGAAGGTCGTGAACAGCTCCCGCTGGTGCGTGACGATGTGCTTCGTCGGGCCGCGCCAGACCGAGACCGCGTCCACCCAGGGGACGATCAGCGCGACGACCACCACCCAAGCCGCCGTCTCGAAGAAGCCGAGGAACCACCACGCGAGCAGCGTGACCGCGGCCAGCTTCGCGAAGTTCGCGAGCACGTCGAGGCCGACGATCTGGAGGAGCGCGGCCAGCACCGTGACACCGATCCCGGCGGGAAGCAGCCAGCGTGCGGTCCGCAGCGGCAGCGCGAAGTAGACGAGCGCGAACACCGGTGGGATGACGAGCAGCGAGATGATCGCGATGTCCCACCAGAGGCTGAAGCTGGGCAGCGACTCCGCGAAGGCGTAGTACGCCCCGAGGTAGATCGCAAGGATTACGAGGGCGGCAGCGCGGCTTGAACTCAGTAGGGCGGTAACTCTGCCCACCACGGACCCAACGCTTTGAAGGCGTTCCAGAACTCCGTCTTCGCCGGCTGCTCGTCGAGCGACGCGTCGATGTTCGGCACGTAGAGCGCCTGGATCGTCGGCGTCCAATCCTGGAGCACGCCCAGCTCCGGCTCGAGCTCGGCCGCGAGCGGGAACTCGAGCGCGTTCAGGAACCCGAGCGCGTCCTCGCCCATGACGACGACGAGCTTCGGCTGCACGATGTGCAGTTCACGCACGAGGAACGGGCGGGCCTCGTCTGCGGGCTCGTCGGCGAACTTCAGGCAGTTCGTCCCGTAGACGGAGAGCGGGTCGACGTTCAGCCGCTGGAGCGACTTGAGGACCGCCTGGCCCGTGCGGCCGAAGAACGCGACGCCCTCCTGGACCTCCGCCGCCTGCGGGCGATGCTTGAGCAGCATCACGTCGGCGCGGGGATGCCCGGATCCGAGCACGGGCACTCGCTCGCCGTTTCCGGCGGCGGCGATCTCGTGCCCGAGGTCGTTGATCTCGGCGATCGCCTTCTTGAGGTACTTCTCGTAGATCTCGTCGGTCGACACAGAGGTCACAGCGGCCGTTTCCAGTTCTCGCCTAGCGAACTCTTTCCTTGACCTGGGCCATCCACTTCAGCGACTGCAGGTACGCGAGCGACTTCGGGCGCCGCAGGATCTCGGCCGTCCGCAGGCTGAGCAGGAACTCGTCCGGGCCGTCGAAGGCTCGCATCCGCAGGCCTCCCGTCGCCAGCCCTTGCGGGACGTGCGCGTCGGAGCCCGCGCCCATCATCAGGTTGTACTTGCGGGCGAACCTGAGCGCCTCGTCGTTGTAGGCCTCGAAGAGCAGGCGCGCGTTGTAGACCTCGAACACGTCGACGTCGCCGAGGTTGCGATGTAGCGTCGCCGGGTCCGGGATCGAGTGCATCCGGTCGAACGGATGCGGAACGTAGACGAGACCGCCCTGGGCCTTGATCGCGGCGATCGTGTCCGCGAAGGACATGCCACGCGGGATCTCCTCGGACAGGAAGAGCCCGATCACCTCGCCCTGGCCGTCGGTCTTGACCTCCTCGCCGGGGATCACGATCAGGTTCCGCCCCCGGGCGAGCTCCACGGCTTCGAGCGCGCCGCCGAAGACGTTGTGGTCGGTGACGGCGATCGCGCCGAGGCCGGCGCTCTCCGCGTGGTCGAGCAGGTCTTCGACCTCAACCGAGCAGTCGGCCGACCACGACGTGTGCAGATGGAGGTCGGCGAGGATCCAGTCCCGGTCCGCGAGCGGGTCCGGCGGCCTGGGTCTTCGCAGTCGCTTGCCGAGGCTCTCGTACAGCTCCTCGAGCTCGGCGCCGACGTCGTCGAACGTCTTGCCCTCGACTCCGCGCCTCGCTTCCTCGGAGAGCTGCGTGCGGAGCGGCTCGTTCTCGGCGAACCGGGCCAGCGCCGCTGCGGCGAGCTCGGGCTGCTCCTGCACGCCCGGCGGAGAGGCGATCGCCGCTCCGGCCGCGGCCGCCTCGAGCGAGACGCGCGGCAGGCCTTCGAGCGCCGGCACGAAGATCGCGGCCTCGGCGAGGATCGGCGCTCTGCTCTTCCCGTCCCGGGCCGTTCGTACGCGGGCCCTGCCACGGAGCTTCGCCGGAACCGCCGGCCGTCCGGCCAGCTTCTTCGTCCGCAGGTAGACGAGCTCCCAGTCGGGCAGTTCGCGGAGGGCGCGCTGGACGGCCCGGGCCAGGGGACGTTCGATGGGTCGCCACTCGAGCACGACGAGCTGCCGCTTGATCCCGGGCTTGAAAAGCTCCGCGTCGACTCC
>Ga0307292_10000646_pt1 | contig 12054 bp, 11 predicted proteins | sample ER_DNA_149_FD_194471 | JGI IMG/M metagenome (GOLD analysis project Ga0307292, IMG submission 194471) | Bulk soil microbial communities from the East River watershed near Crested Butte, Colorado, United States - ER_DNA_149 | ecosystem: Environmental > Terrestrial > Soil > Floodplain | place...
AGGGCCGCCTTGTATGCGGCGATGCCGCCGCCGACGCCGAGGACGACGCGCGGCTTCCCTGACTCACCGGTCACGGCTGCGTCGATCCCCGCGTCACTCCTCCGGAGCGGCCTCGGCGGTCACCAATCCCTGGTTGATCTCGCGCAGCGCGATCGACAGCGGCTTCTCACTGATCTCGGTCTCCACCAGCGGGCCGACATAGTCGAGCAGACCCTCCTGGAGCTGGCTGTAGTAGGCGTTGATCTGGCGGGCCCGCTTGGCCGAGTAGATGACCAGGGCGTACTTGCTGTCGGCCGCCTGGAGCAGGTCGTCGATCGGCGGGTTGGTGATGCCGATGGGGTTGGCCACGGTTCCAGACATGGGTTGGCTCTCGTCTCTTCGATAGGGCAGCGTCACGCTTCCGCCTGACGCGATCGCATCCATGATACGAGCTCTTCACTGGCCCGCCGAACGTCGTCGTTGACGATGACCACGTCGAACTCCGGCGCGGCCGCCAGCTCGTCCCGCGCGGTCTGCAGCCGGCGCTGCCGTTCCTGCTCGCTCTCGGTACCCCGGCCGACCAGCCGGCGGACGAGCTCCTCCCACGACGGGGGCGCGAGGAACGCGAACAACGCACCCGGCATCGAGTCGCGCACCTGGCGGGCGCCCTGGAGGTCGATCTCGAGCATCGCCAGGCGACCCTCACGCAGCGCTCGTTCGACCGGACCCCGCGGGGTGCCGTACTTCGCGCGGCCGTGCACGACCGCAAACTCGAGGAACTCCCCCGCCGCGGCGAGCCGGTCGAACTCGGCGTCGTCGACGAAGTGGTAGTGGACGCCGTCGACCTCCCCCGGCCGCGGCGGCCGCGTCGTCATCGACACGGACAGCCACACCTGCGGGAAGTGGGTTCGGACGTATGCGGAGACGGTTCCCTTGCCGACGGCCGTCGGCCCCGCCAGGACGACGAGACGTGAGCGCGGCGCCTCGGGCTCGGCGGCCGGCTCTGTCACTCCCGGTCGAAGCGGGCGATCAGTGCCGCGGCCTGGTTCGTGCCTAGGCCGCGCACCCGCCGGGATTCCGAGATCCCGACCTCGTCCATGATCTGCCGCGCCCGAACTCGGCCGACTCCGGGCAGCGACTCCAGCAGGGCCGAGACCTTCATCTTCCCGATGACCTCGTTGTCCTTGCCCTCCTTGATGACGTCCGCGAGGGAGCCCTGCGAGTACTTGAGCCGGTTCTTCGCGGCGGCCCGCTCCCGACGGGCGACCGCCGCCTTGGCCAGAGCGGCCGCTCGTTGCTCCGGGGTCAGCGGCGGGAGGGCCACGGGTGCTCCTTCGGCTCTGCGGACGGTCGGCGGCGCTGCCAGCGAACCTACCCATCGCCCGACTCCCGGTGCAACGAGATGGCCTCTGCCGCCGGGCAGACTAGGACCATGAGCCTTCCCATCGAGCGGCTCACCGCCCGGGTATGCGTCGCCGGCGGCGGTCCCGCGGGCATGATGCTCGGACTTCTGTTGGCGCGCGCGGGGATCGACGTCCTCGTCCTCGAGAAGCACACGGACTTCTTTCGCGACTTCCGCGGCGACACCGTGCATCCGTCGACGCTCGACCTCATCGACCAGCTGGGCTTCCGCGACCAGCTCGAGGCGATCCCCCACACCCGGTTGAGCACCCTCGACATCGTCGTGGGGTCGATGCGTCTCCACCCGATCGACTTCGGGCGACTGCGGGGGCGGAACCGCGAGATCGCCATGATGCCGCAGTGGGACCTCCTCGACCTGCTCGCCGCGGAAGGGCGCCGGTACGCCGACTTCCGACTGGTCATGGGCGCCGAGGTGATCGATGTGGTCCGCACCGCCGGACGAGTCACCGGTGTCGTCGCGCGGACGGCCGAGGGCGAGATCCAGGTGGACGCCACCTTCACCGTCGCCGCGGACGGTCGGCATTCCACCGTGCGCGACCGGCTCCGGCTCACCGCACAGGAAACCGGCGTGCCCATCGACGTGGTGTGGCTGCGGCTGCCAAGACCGACGGTCCCGCTGCCCGACACCCTGGCGTACATCCGCGCCGACACGATGGTCGTGACCATCCCGCGGCCCGACTACCTCCAGTGCGGCGTCCTCATCCCGAAGGGCACGTTCGACGACATCAAGGCTGCCGGACTGCCGGCCTTCCGAGAGCGCGTCGCCCACTGTGCGCCGCCGCTGTCCGAGGGCGTCGACGCCCTCGTCGACTGGGACGCGGTCAAGTTGCTGACGGTCCAGGTCGACCTGCTTCCGCGATGGTCGGTGCCGGGGGCGCTGTGCATCGGGGACGCCGCGCACGCGATGTCGCCGGCGCTCGGCGTCGGCATCAACTACGCCGTCCAGGATGCCGTGGCCACGGCCAACCGGCTCGTGCCGGTGCTGCGGTCACATCCCGACGACCAGGCCGCGCTGGACGACGCCGCTCGGCAGGTACAGCGGCGGCGGCGCCGGCCTACGGCGATGATGCAACGGATCCAAATCGTCGCCCACCGGTTCCTGCGCAGCGGTCGAGAGCTGGTGCACGACCCACCAACCCGATTCGAGCGCACCGTTCCGGGGGCTGTCCTCACCGCACTACGACCGGTGACGGCGCGGTTCATCGGGTACGGGTTTCGTCCCGAACGGATCAGCGACGACGTGTTGAGGTCTCCCCCGCCCTGACCAGGCCGCACTCGTACGCCTGGACGACCGCCTGAGCTCGGGTCTCCGCTCCGAGCTTCGCCAGGATGCGGTTGACGTGCGTCTTGACCGTCACCGGACTGACGCCGAGCTGGCCGGCGATGTCGTCGTTGGTCAGCCCGCGGGCCACAAGCCGGAGGACGTCGACCTCGCGGACGGTCAGCGCTGACAGAGCCGGCGGCGTCCCGGCGATCGGCTCCGGACCCCGCACGTGCTCCTCGATGAGGCGGCGGGTGAGCGATGGCGCGAGCAGGGCCTCGCCGGCGGCCACCAGCTCGATCCCGGCGACCAGCCGATCGGGCGCCGTCGTCTTGAGAAGGAACCCCGCAGCGCCGGCTCGGAGCGCCCCGTACACCAGCCCGTCGAGGTCGTACGTGGTGAGGACCAGGACGCGCGACGGCATCCGCTCGCGGACGATCGTCGCCGTCGCCGCGATGCCATTGACGACCGGCATCCGGATGTCCATGAGCACGACGTCGGGTCTCAGTCGGCGGGTCAGCTCGACCGCCTCAGCGCCGTTCGCCGCCTCCGCCACGACGCGGATCCCCTGCGATTCCAGCACCATTCGCAAACCGGACCGGATGATCTCCTGGTCGTCAGCGAGGAGGACGGTGGTCACGAGGCCACCGGCTTCAACGGCAGGTCGATTCGAACCGTGGTCCGTCCGTCGGTCTCGTGGTCGACGTCGAGCGCCCCGCCGAGCAGCTCGGCGCGCTCGCGCATGCCGACCACCCCGAGACCCTCGCCGCGGCCGACGCCGTTGGCCTCGTTGGAGGTCTCGATGAGCAGGTGGTCGGCGTCGCGGCTGATCCGCAGGGCCACGGCGGGACCTCGGGCGTGGCGCAATGCGTTGGCGAGCAGCTCGCGGACGATGCGGTACCCCGACAGATCCTGCGGCGCCGGCAGCTGGTCGAGGCTGCCGTCGAGGTGGTAGTCGACGGCGAGACCCTGTCGCCGGAACCGCTCCACAAGTCCGTCGACGTCAGCCAGGCGAGTGTCGGGGTCGAGTTCCGGTTCGTCGTCCTCGTCGCGGACCAGGCGCAGGACCGCGCTGGTCTCCGCGAGCGCCTGACGGCCGGTCTCCGTGACCTCGCGCAACGATGCTCGCGCGCGACGGGGATCCGACTCGAGGACGGCGTCCGCGGCCGACGCCTGCACGACCATGGCGCTGACCGAGTGGGCGATGACGTCGTGCAGCTCACGCGTGAGCCGGGCCCGCTCCGCAGCTGCTGCCTGACGCCGGACCAGCTCACGCTCGACCCGCAGCTCCTCGGTGACCCGCTCGAGCTGCGCGTTACGTTCCGCGAGCCGGCGGACGAGAATTCCCAGCACAAGCGGCGGCCCGGCGATGGCGGAGACGAACGTCACGTCACCGAACTCGAGCCGCTGGCCACCCTCGGAGACGGGGATGGCGAGGATCGCAAGGACGATGAACACCACCGCTGGCACGGACACCCGCAACGACGCCCAGCGTCCAAGCGAGTAGCAAGCCACCAGCGCGAAGAGCACCGGGACCGCCGGCCCGTCGCGCGGCACCTCGACGACGTCCTGCAGGAGCAGTGACACGAGGACAGCGCCGGCCGCGACGAGGGGCCAGCGGCGACGCACGATCAGGCCGGCGCAGGCCAGCCACTCGACGGCGATGCCGGGCCATGGGTTCGCGAGGCCGAGAGACAACATCTCGACGATTCCGAGCAAGGCCAGGGCGACCGGGAGTCCCACATCCGCGAGGAGCCGTCGTCCGGCCGTGGGTGCCGTCCCGTCCACGCTCTCGACGGTACCGGCGCGCGATGGTGGTGTCCTCCACCCAGTGGTGTAGGCGCCGTCCTCCGTGCGCGTGCCGGCCCGCCTTCCGGGGGCCGACGACGGGGCACCTCCGCGTTCCTAACGTCGAAGCCATGACACCTTCACGCACCGTCCTGGCGGCCCGGCTGGCGATGGCCGGTGCCGTGTCGTCGCTCGTTCTCACGCCGCTGCACGGCCTGTCCCGGTTCAACCCGGCGCTCGGTCACCACGACCTCGAGGAGTGCTGCGCCGCCTGGTGGGGGCGGCCCGGGCTCGAGCACCTTCAGCCCATGCTGGGGTGGTCGGACGCGCTTACGGTCTACCTCTGGTACGGCCGGGTCTGGATCCTGCTCCTCGCCGCCGCCACCTTCAGCGCCTACGCAGTCCACGCCGTGCTGCGTCCGGCGAACCGGACCCAGACCTGGGCCTGGCGCGCGGTCCTCACAGGCTTGACCCTCCAGACCATCGGCCTGGCCGGGGCGTTTCTCACCCCGTGGCTGGACCAGTCCTACACCTGGGTCGCCATTCCTGGTGGTGTGCTCAACCTCGTCGGCGGCACGGTGCTCGGGATCTGGTCCCTCCGGCGGGGTCCGCTGCCCCGCTTTACGGCGGTGGTCCTCACCGTCGGCATCCCGATCGACCTGCTGCTCAGCACCTTCGTCTACGCCGGCGGGGCGGTCGTCCCGATGCTGTTCGCCTGGGCCGTAGCCGGCCGGGCCGCCGCCCGAACGGTCACCGCGGGCGACCCCGACGTCGGCGCGACGACGGTCGCCGCGACCTAGCCCAGCGCCTCGCGGAGCCGGGCCGCCGTCCCCGTGGCGGCGGCCCGCAGCGCCGCCACGTCCGGGCCCGCCCCGAGAACCTCGCGACTCGAGCTGGCCAGCACCTGCGGCAGCGCGTCGCCGAAGGTCCTTCGCAGCGCCTCGACGGTGCCGCCCTGGGCGCCCAACCCCGGAGCCAGCACCGGCGTGTTCGCCGCCACGAGGTCGATCCCGAGATCGGAAACCGCGTCGCCGACCGTCGCGCCGATGACCAGCCCGACGCTGCCTAGCTCACCCCGACCGGCCGCCGCGGAGTTGTCCGCGGCCACCCCGTCGACGACCGATGCCGCCACCGACCGGGCGTCCCGCACGGCGTGCTGCACCTCATAGCCCTCGGGATTCGAGGTCAAGGCCAGGACGAACACCCCGGCCCCCGTTTCCTCGGCAAGGTCCAGCGCCGGGCGCAGCGACGCATACCCCAGGAACGGGCTGACCGTCACCGCGTCGGCCCGGAGGTCGCTGTCCTTGCCGAGGTACGCGTCCGCGTAAGCGTGCATGGTCGACCCGATGTCGCCGCGCTTGACGTCGAGCAGGGTGAGCGTGCCTGCCTTCCGCAGGTCGCCGAGCACCCGCTCCAGCACTCGGATCCCGCCCGACCCGAACACTTCGAAGAATGCCGACTGCGGCTTCACGACGGCGACGTGGCCGGCGTATGCCTCGACGCAGGTCAGCGCGAACCGCTCCAGCCCGGCGAGCGAGTACGCGAGCCCCCACTGCTCGACCAGCCCGCGGTGCGGGTCCAGCCCCGCGCAGAACGGCCCGTGTGCGTCCATGGCGGCTTGCAGCCGCGCCCCGAACGGTGTGGTCACCGGTACACCTCCTGACGCCGGTGCGCGGCACCGACAACCTGCGTGAACGCGTCGAAACCCTTCTCCGCCAACAGGCTCTCCAGCTCGCGGAGCACCCGAACCGGTGCGGTCGGGTCGTTGAAGGTGGCCGTGCCCACCTGGATGGCACTGGCCCCGGCGGCGACCAGCTCCAGCGCGTCGCGGCCGGTGCGCACTCCGCCAACCCCGATGATCGGCACGGGGCGGAACCGGCCCTCGGCCATCGCGGACCGGACCTGCCAGATGGTCCGAACGGCGACGGGACGGATTCCGGGACCGCTCAGCCCACCGGTCACGCCGGCCAGCTGCGGCCGCATCCGGTCGATGTCGATGGCCATGCCCAGCAGCGTGTTGATCATCGTCAGCCCGTCGGCGCCGGCCTTCACGCAGGCGGAAGCGATCGCGACGATGTCGGTGACGTCGGGGCTCAGCTTGGCGAACACCGGCACGTTGCGTGGCAGCTGCTCCCGCACCAGGGCGACGACCTTGGCGGAGGCCAGCGGGTCGATGGCGAAAACCAGGCCGCGATTCGCGACGTTCGGACAGGAGATGTTGACCTCGACGCCGACGACGCAGTCGAAGGCGGGGCTCCGCCGCAGCACGCCGGCCACGTCGGCGAACTCGCCACTGGACCCGCCGGCGATGGACACCAGGACCCGCGCACCGACCGACTTCAGCCAGGCGAGGTCGTTCTCGACGAACGCGTCGATTCCAGGGCCCTGCAGGCCGATCGAGTTGAGCATGCCACTGGCGGTCTCGGCCATCCGCGGCGTGCCGCGGCCCGAGCGCGCGCCCGCCATCACCGACTTGGTCACGAACGCGCCCAACGTGGACACGTCGAAGAACCGGTGCAGCTCCTTGCCGTTGGCGGCGCAGCCGGAGGCCGTCATCACCGGGTTGGGCAGATCCACTTCGCCGAGGGACACCGACATGTCCACCATCAGTGCCCTGCCTCAGTCGGCGCACCGAGCGCATCGGCCGGGACCAGCCCGTACCCGTTCTCGAGCGCATCCCACCGCACCCGATCGCCACGGAACACCGGTCCGTCGACGCAGGACCGCACCATCCGGGTTGTGCCGTCGACGCCGGTGACCGGCAGAACGCACGTCATGCATACGCCGACGCCGCAGGCCATCGACTCCTCGACGGCTACCTGCGCGACGGCGCCCTCGGCGGAAGCGATCTCCGTGACCGACCGGAGCATCCCCATCGGCCCGCAGCCGTAGACGACGCCCGCGCTGCTGAGCCGGATCACCTGTGCCAGCACGTCGCTCACCCAGCCGCGCGTGCCGGCCGAGCCGTCGTCGGTGGTCACGGTCAGGCCATCCGCGGCCCGCCGGGCTTCGACGACCCCGAACAGTCGGTCCTCGCTCGCCGCGCCGAGCACCATCTCGACACGGCACCCGCCCTGGGCGAGCTGCTCGGCCAGCCAGAACAGCGGGGCGCTCCCGTAGCCGCCACCCACGAGGACGCACGGCACCGGCTTGGTCGGCAGCGGGAACGGCTTGCCCAGCGGTCCGACGATGTCGACCTCGTCGTGAGGGGATAGCCCCGCGATCCACGTCGTGCCCGTCCCGTGCGCGGCGACGACGATGTCGACGGTGCCGCCGTCGACGCCGGACGGGCTGACCTGGTGGATCGAGAAGCACCGGCGGAGCAGGTTCGCCGACATGGGGCCGCCGACGGCCAGCGCCACGAACTGCCCCGGCCGGGCCAGCTCCGCGATTCCCGGAGCGACGAACGTCAAGTGCTGGTATGCGCCGACCCGCCGGGTCGCGACGAGCTCGCCAGTCACCTGGACAACACCACAGCGGGGGACGGCCGGTCCAGAACCGTTGGTCGCCAAGGGCATACTGCTCATCGGCCGGCCCCCGCCCCGAACAGGTCGAGGTCGCGAGCGTGGTCCTGCAGCGACTTCACCCGGATCTCGCCGCTGCGTCGCGCCTCGATGCCCTGCACCGCCGCGGCGAGCTCCTGCACCGTCGTGATGATCGGCTTGTCGGCACCGAGGGTCGCTGCGCGGATCTCGTACCCGTCCGCCCGCGCCGACTGGCCGGTAGGCGTGTTGACGACCATGGCCACCTCGCCGTCGTTGATGAGGTCGACGATGGTCGGCTCCCCCGGCGTCGGTGTCTCGCGTTCTCTGATCTTCCGCACCACCCGTGACTCGACTCCGTTTCGCCGCAACACTTCCGCGGTGCCGCTGGTGGCGACGATGGTGAACCCCAGGTCGGCCAGCCGCTTGACCGGGAAGATCATCGCCCGCTTGTGGCGGTTGGCGATCGACACGAAGATCGACCCGGTGTCGGGCAGCCCGCCGCTGCTCATCTGGCTCTTGGCGAACGCCATGCCGAAGTCGCGGTCGATCCCCATCACCTCACCGGTGGACCGCATCTCCGGCCCGAGCAGCGAGTCGACGACCTTACCCTCGCGCGTGCGGAACCGCTTGAACGGCAGGATCGCCTCCTTGACCGACATGGGAGCGTGCGCTGGCAGCTGCCCGCCGTCGCCGTGGGGCGGCAGGATCCCCTCCTCGCGAAGCTCCTTGATCGTCGCACCGAGCATGACCCGCGCCGCGGCCTTCGAGATCTGCACGCCGGTCGCCTTGGCCACGAACGGCACCGTGCGCGAGGCCCGCGGGTTGGCCTCCAGGACGTAGAGGACGTCCTGAGCCAACGCATACTGCACGTTCATCAGTCCGCGGACTCCGATGCCCTCGGCCAGCTTGCGCGTCGACTCACGGACCCGCTCCAGCTCAGTGCGGCCGAGGGTCACCGGCGGCAAGGTGCAGGAGCTGTCGCCGGAGTGGATCCCCGCCTCCTCGATGTGCTCCATGATCCCGCCGAGGTACATCTCCTCGCCGTCGTAGAGCGCGTCGACGTCGATCTCGATGGCGTCGTCGAGGAAGCGGACCGGGTGCTCGGGGCCGGCCACCGCCGCGCGGGTGACGTACGTGGCAAGGGTCTCGTCGTCGTAGACGATCTCCATGCCGCGGCCGCCGAGGACGTACGAGGGGCGGACGAGGACCGGATACCCGATCTCTTTGGCGACCTCCACGGCCTCCTCCGGGCTGTATGCGGTGCCGTGCCGGGGAGCGGGCAGGTCCGCCTCCGCGAGGACCCGGCCGAACGCGCCACGGTCCTCGGCGAGGTTGATGGCCTCCGGGCTCGTGCCGACGATCGGCACTCCTTCGTGCTTGAGCGCCTGGGCGAGACCGAGTGGCGTCTGGCCGCCGAGCTGGACGATGACGCCGGCCAACGGGCCCGCCTGGCGCTCGACGTGGACCACTTCGAGGACGTCTTCGAGGGTGAGCGGTTCGAAGTAGAGCCGGCTGCTGGTGTCGTAGTCGGTGGACACGGTCTCGGGGTTGCAGTTGACCATGACCGTGTCGAAACCCCTGTCCCGCAAGGCGAACGACGCGTGAACGCAGGAGTAGTCGAACTCCACCCCCTGGCCGATCCGGTTGGGTCCGGAGCCGAGGATGATGACCGCCGGGTTGTCCCGCGGCGCCACCTCGTTCTCCTCGTCGTAGCTGGAGTAGTGGTAGGGCGTCAACGCCGCGAACTCCGCCGCGCACGTGTCGACGGTCTTGTACACGGGCCGGACGCCGAGCGCGTGGCGGACCCCGCGGACCACCGCCTCCGGCATCCCGGCCAGCGAGGCGATCTGGGCGTCGGAGAACCCGTGCCGCTTGGCCAGCCGGAGCAGCACGGACGAGAGCTGCTCGGCGGCCGCCACCTGCGCCGCCACCTCGTTGAGGAGAGCGATCTGGTCGAGGAACCACGGATCGATTCCCGTCGCCGCGTGGACCTCCTCTACACCTGCGCCGCCACGCAGCGCCTGCTGGACGGCGACGATCCGCCCGTCGGTCGGGACGGCGGCCTGTTGCAGCAGCTCGGTCAACCGGGCTGGGTCGTCCGGCGTCGGGCCGTCCCAGTGGAACGACGAACCAGCGCGCTCCATCGACCGCAGCGCCTTCTGGAGCGCCTCGGTGAAGTTGCGTCCGATCGCCATCGCCTCGCCGACGGACTTCATCGTCGTCGTCAGCGTCGGGTCGGCGGCCGGGAACTTCTCGAAGGCGAACCGCGGCACCTTGACGACGACGTAGTCCAGGGTCGGCTCGAACGACGCCGGGGTCTCGCGGGTGATGTCGTTCGGCACCTCGTCGAGGGTGTAGCCGATGGCCATCTTCGCCGCGATCTTGGCGATGGGGAACCCGGTTGCCTTGGACGCCAACGCACTCGACCGTGAGACGCGCGGGTTCATCTCGATGACGATGACCCGGCCGTCCTCGGGGTTGACCGCGAACTGGATGTTGCAGCCCCCGGTGTCGACACCCACCTCGCGGATCACGGCGATGCCGATGTCGCGAAGCCGCTGGTACTCCCGGTCGGTCAGGGTCAAGGCCGGCGCCACGGTGATCGAGTCGCCGGTGTGCACGCCCATCGGGTCGAGGTTCTCGATCGAGCAGACGACCACGACGTTGTCGGCGTGGTCGCGCATGACCTCGAGCTCGTACTCCTTCCAGCCGAGGACCGACTCCTCGAGCAGCACCTCGGTGATCGGGCTGTCCTTGAGGCCCTGGCCGGCCATCCGGCGCAGCTCGGTCTCGTCGTGGGCGAACCCCGAGCCGAGGCCGCCCATGGTGAACGACGGCCGCACGACCAGCGGGTAGCCCAGCGAGTCAGCAGCGGCCAGCACCTCGTCGACGGAGTGCGCGATGAACGAGCGCGCGGACTCGGCGCCGCACCGCTCGACCACCCCCTTGAACTTCTCCCGGTCCTCGCCGAGCTGGATCGCCTCGACGTTCGCGCCGATGAGTGGGCAGTCGTACTTGTCGAGGACGCCGTTCTCGTGCAACGCGATTGCCGTGTTCAGGGCGGTCTGGCCACCCAGCGTCGCCAGCACCGCATCTGGTCGTTCCTTCGCGATGATCGCCTCGACGACCTCCGGCGTGATCGGCTCGACGTAGGTCGCATCGGCGAACTCGGGGTCGGTCATGATCGTGGCGGGGTTGCTGTTGACGAGGACCACCCGGATCCCCTCGTCTCGCAGCACGCGGCACGCTTGGGTCCCCGAGTAGTCGAACTCGCAGGCCTGCCCGATGACGATCGGGCCGGATCCGATGACCAGAACGCTGCCGATGTCGTCGCGCTTCGGCATCAGCGGGCGGCCTCCATCATCTGGACGAAACGATCGAAGAGGTATGCGGCGTCGTGCGGCCCCGCCGCGGCCTCCGGGTGGTACTGCACCGAGTACGCCGGGATGTCCAGGCACTCGATGCCCTCGACCACCTCGTCGTTGAGGCAGACGTGCGACACCCGGACTCGGCCGTAGGGCGTGTCGGTGTCCCGGTCCACCGGGGCATCCACGGCGAAGCCGTGGTTGTGCGCGGTGACCTCGACCTTGCCGGTGCGACGGTCCATCACCGGCTGGTTGATGCCGCGGTGCCCGTACTTCAGCTTGTACGTGCCGAACCCGAGCGCCCGGCCGAGCAGCTGGTTGCCGAAGCAGATCCCGAAGAACGGGATCCGCGCATCGAGCACCTCACGCAGCAACGCGACCTCCGACTCGGCGGACGCCGGGTCGCCGGGTCCGTTGGAGAAGAACACCCCATCAGGCGACAGAGCGGCGACCTCCTCGAACGTCGTCCACTGCGGCAGTACGTGCACCTCGATGCCGTGCTGCGCCATCAGCTGCGGGGTCATCGCCTTGATGCCCAGGTCGACCGCCGCGACGGTGAAGCGCCTCTCTCCCATCGCCTCCACGACGTAGGGCTCGGTGGTCGACACCTCCGCGGCCAGGGCAGCACCCGACATCGACGGAGCCGTGCGAACCCGGTCAGCCAGCACCGTGGCCGAGGCACCTGCATACTCGTCGCCGCTGAAGATCCCGACCCGCATGGCGCCCCGCTCGCGCAGGTGGCGGGTCAGGGCCC
>Ga0307292_10000649_pt1 | contig 12034 bp, 12 predicted proteins | sample ER_DNA_149_FD_194471 | JGI IMG/M metagenome (GOLD analysis project Ga0307292, IMG submission 194471) | Bulk soil microbial communities from the East River watershed near Crested Butte, Colorado, United States - ER_DNA_149 | ecosystem: Environmental > Terrestrial > Soil > Floodplain | place...
GAAGGTCCATCCCGAATGGACCGTCGCCTACGGCGGCCGGCTCTACTACAACCCCGGCGTCCCAGAAGCCCGCGACTACTGCCGGGCCGCGATCATGGACGCGGTCACGAAGTACGACCTCGACGCCGTGCACTTCGACGACTACTTCTACCCGTACCCCGTCGGGACCGAGGTCTTCCACGACGAGGCGCAGTACGCCCAGTACGGCGCGGGACGGTCGCTCGCGGACTGGCGGCGCGACAACATCAACGCGCTCATCACGGGGCTGGGTTCGGCCATCAAAGCGGCCAAGCCGTGGGTCAAGTTCGGTGTGTCGCCGTTCGGGGTCTGGATGAACGACAACGAGAACGCGCTCGGCTCGGCCACCAGGGCCGGCGTACAGACCTACAAGGATCTGTACGCGGACACCCGCCGGTGGGTTCTCGAGGAGTGGATCGACTACATCTGCCCGCAGGTGTACTGGGCGGAGAGTCTCGCCGTAGCGGACTACAACCTTATCGTCGACTGGTGGTCGGGCGTGGTCGACGGCCACGACGTGCATCTGTACATCGGCCAGGCGACCTACAAGATCGGCGCCTCGACGCAGTCGCCGGAGTGGAATCAGTTCCCGGGCGAGATGACCCACCACCTGCTCTACAACGCCACCAAGCCCAACGTCTCCGGCAACATCTACTTCAGCGCCAAGGACGTTCGCGCGAACCGGCTGGACGGCATGGGCATCGTCGGTCGCGACTGGTACAGCCACCCCGCGCTGGTCCCGCCCATGCCGTGGCTTGACGCGACGCCGCCCAACAAGGCGCCCAAGGACCTCTCCGCGACGCTGGGCGCGGCGGGGACGACGCTGCGCTGGCGGGCCGGCGACGCGGACACCGTCTCGTACGCGATCTACCGGATCCCGGTCACCGACCAGCGGGTCAAGGCGGGAGACTGCCGACTCGCCGACGCAACGAACCTCGTGGCGACCGTGCGCGGCACAGCCGGGTACACGACGTGGACCGACACAACGGCGGGCGGCCAGCGGTACACCTACGTCATCACCGGCGTCGACCGTCTCTGGAACGAGTCCATCCCGCAGCAGGTCACTCCGGCGTGACCTGACCCGGCACCCCCGCCCGGCCGGGGCATTTCATCCGGCGAAAGGCCAACTCTGGTCGCCCTCAGCGTGTGAGAACGGCCGAAGTTGGCCTCTCGCCGACTTCTTGGGCTGAACAGCTTCGGACTCTGCTTTGTGGAGCCCACACAAATAGGCTGGCCTCGTGACGGTCAGCCAGGAGACCCGAGACCGCGTGGTCCAGCAGGCGGGGGCCCTGTCGACCGCGGCGGTGCGCCGCCTCGAGGCGGACCTGGACTGGTACCGGGCGCTCGCCGCGGCGGACCGGTCGTGGATCGGACTCGTGGCCCAGGCCGGCGTGGCGGCGTTCGTCGCCTGGCTGAAGGACACCGGCGGGCGCGGTCGGGGGCCGGACCAACAGGTGACCGCGGAGATCTTCGGTTCCGCTCCGCGGGAGCTCACCTGGTCGGTCAGCCTCGGCCAGACGCTCGACATCGTCCGGTCCGTCGTCGACGTTGTCGAGGCGGAGGTCCTCCTGCTCGCGACCCGCGGCGACGAGGCCGCGCTCCGCGAGGCGGTCCTGCGGTACTCCCGGGAGGTCGCCTTCTCCGCCGCCCAGGTGTATGCGGAGGCGGCTGAGGCCCGGGGCGCATGGGACGCCCGGCTCGAAGCCCTGGTCGTGGACGCCGTCGTGCGCGCCGAGGCAGACGACTCGATGCAGTCCCGCGCCACTGCGCTCGGTTGGGGGTCGGTCGCATCCGTGACCGTCGTGGCCGGTTCTACGCCGCCCGGCTCCACGGCCGCGGCGGTCGACGCCATGCGCAGGGCGGTCGCGCGGCTCGGGGCGACCGCTCTCGCCGCGGTCCAACGCCGTCGCCTGGTCGTCATCCTCGGCGGGACCACCGAGGCGCTCAAGGCCGTCACGGCGATCGCCGACCACTTCGGCCAAGGACCGATCGTCCTGGGACCCACGGTGCCCCACCTCTTCGCGGCGGGGCGGTCGGCGCGCGCCGCGCTGAGCGGTCTGGCCGCGGCGCCGGCCTGGCCGGGCGGCCCTCGCCCGGTGCTCTCCGACGAACTGCTCCCGGAACGGGTGCTCAACGGTGACCCTGCCGCCTCGCGCGTCCTCGTCGACCGCGTCTACCACCCGCTAGAGGCACACCCCAGCCTGCTGACCACGGCGGCCAGCTACCTCGAGACCGGCGGCTCGCTCGAGGCCACTGCGCGTGCGCTCTTCGTCCACGCCAACACGGTTCGCTACCGGCTCGGTCGCATCGCCGAGGTCACCGGATACGACCTCGCTCACCCGCGCGAGGCGCATACCGTGGCGATCGCGCTGGCCGTCGGCCGCCTGGCCGACACCCCGCGGGTGGAATGGCGCGCGGGGGCGCCGACCCGGGCCGCACGCATACCATCCGACCTGACCTAGCCGTCTTTGGAGGATTCCTCTAAATCGCCCCCGAAATGTTCGTCGGGTACGGCGACGACGACTCCGTGGGGCACCCGAAAGGCTGGACCCGTGATCGCGCTCGTCTGTCCCGGTCAGGGTTCTCAGACCCCGGGTTTCCTCGCTCCGTGGCTGGAGCTGCCCGGGTTGCGCGACCGCGCCGCAGCCCTTTCCGAGGCGGGCGGCCTCGACCTCGTCACCCATGGCACGACATCCGACGCGGACACGATCCGCGACACGGCGGTCGCGCAGCCGCTCATCGTCGGAGCCGGGCTGCTGGCCCTCGAGGCGCTGTATGCCGACCGTCCAGGCGAACTGGCCGCGACCGTCGGAGTCGTCGCCGGACACTCGGTCGGGGAGATCACGGCCGCGGCCGCCACCGGTGTGCTCAGCGGCGAAGCGGCCATGAGCCTGGTCAGCCTTCGCGGGCGCGCCATGGCCGAGGCGAGCGCCATCACCCCGACCGGAATGTCTGCCGTGCTGGGCGGAGACCCCGACGAGGTCCTGGCCGCTCTCGAGCGGCACGGCCTCACCCCTGCCAACATGAACGGCGCCGGCCAGGTCGTCGCGGCCGGCACTCTCCCGCAGCTGGCGGCCCTCGCCGAGGACCCACCGGCCAAGGCGCGGGTCATCCCGCTTCAGGTGGCCGGCGCGTTCCACACCGTGCACATGGGCCCAGCGGTCGAGGCGATGAGCGCCGCCGCGGCAGACCACGACGTCAGCGACCCCGGAGTGACCCTGCTGACCAACGCCGACGGCTCGCCGGTGGCCAGCGGGGCGGCGTTCGTCGACCTCCTCGTGACCCAGGTCAGCAACCCGGTGCGCTGGGACCGGTGCATGGACACCATGCTCGGCATGGGCGTGACGCAGCTCGTGGAGCTGGCCCCGGCGGGCACCCTCGTCGGACTGGCCAAGCGGGCCATGAAGGGCGTCCAGTCCGTCGCCCTCAAGACCCCCGACGACCTCGACGCCGCTCGCGAGTTCCTCGCCACCACCTCCACCACCCCGATCGAGGCCTGACATGACCAGTACGCCTGAGCGAAGCGCGCCCAAAGCCAAGGGCACCGGCACGCTCGTTACCGCCGACGGCGCCCGCCACGCCCGCATCTGGGGCGTCGGCGGCTACCGACCGGAGCGCGTCGTCCCGAACTCCGAGCTGGTGGAGCGGATCGACTCGTCCGACGAGTGGATCCGCGAACGCTCCGGCATCGTGAGCCGGCGCTACGCGGCGCCCGACGAGAGCGTCGTCGACATGTCCGTGGCGGCGACCCACCAGGCACTGGAGGCCGCGGGCATCGACGCATCCCAGCTCGGCGCCATCATGATCTCCACGGTCACCCATCCGTACCAGACCCCCGCGGCCGCGCCCATCCTCGCCAACCGGCTGGGGGCGACCTGCGCCGCCTTCGACATCTCCGCTGCCTGCGCGGGCTACTGCTACGGCGTCTCGCTGGCCAACGACATGGTGCGCGGCGGCTCCGCCGAGTACGTCCTCGTCGTCGGCGTCGAGAAGCTGTCCGACTTCACCGACTGGGACGACCGCGGCACGGCGTTCATCTTCGGTGACGGCGCCGGCGCGGCGGTCATCGGTCCGTCCGACACTCCCGGCATCGGCCCCACCATCTGGGGGTCCGAGGGCGCGCAGTGGCAGACCATCTCGCAGCGCGAGCCGTGGACCGATTACCGCCGCCCGGAAGTCCGGGGCGAGCCGGTCGACAAGACGGTCCAGTCGCGCGACTGGCCGTCGATCGGCATGGCCGGCCAGTCCGTCTTCCGGTGGGCGGTCTGGGGCATGGCGCCGGTGGCGCAGCAGGCGATCGACAAGGCCGGCATCACCATCGACGACCTCGACGCCTTCATCCCCCACCAGGCGAACATGCGCATCATCGACGCGATGATCAAACAGCTGAAGCTGCCGCCGGACATCCCGGTCGCCCGCGACATCGCCGAGACGGCCAACACCTCCGCGGCCTCCATCCCCTTGGCCACCGAGCGGATGCTGCGCGAGAACGAGATCCCTAGCGGCGGCCTCGCCCTTCAGATCGGATTCGGGGCGGGACTCGTGTATGCCGCGCAGGTCGTCGTCATCCCCTAGGTTGCTCAAGAACCCCACAACAGAAGGAGCGACACGCATGGCGCAGAGCGAGCAGGAGATCCTCGAGGGTCTGGCCGAGATCGTCAACGAGGAGACCGGCATCGAGACCGACCGGGTCGAGCCGGACAAGTCGTTCACCGACGACCTCGACATCGACTCGCTGTCGATGATGACGATCGTCGTCAACGCCGAGGAGAAGTTCGGCGTCAAGATCCCCGACGACGAGGTCAAGAACCTCAAGACGGTCAACGACGCGGTGAGCTACATCGCCACGGCGCAGGGCTGACCCGCCCGCCAAAGACCGACGTCGAGGGCAGCGTCCGGACGACCGGCCGCTGCCCTCGTTCGATCTGCGGCTCCGTCGCAGGTCCTCCTGACTCGCCAGTAGCCCACTTGCCGGGGTACAAACGAGAGGAACGGGCATACCCTGCCTGGACCTGCCGAAGGAGCATGCCATGTCGTCCTCATCTGACACCCGCATCGTCGTCACCGGGCTGGGGGCGACGACCCCACTCGGCGGGTCCATCACGGAGACGTGGGACGGCATCCTCGCCGGCCGCAGCGGTGCCCGGACGATCGACGCCGACTGGGTGACCAAGTACGAGCTGCCGGTGACCTTCGCCGCGCAGATCGCCGTCCGACCGGCGGAGGTCCTCGCCCGGCACGAGACGAAGCGGCTCGACCCGTCGTCGCAGTACGCGCTCATCGCGTCCCGCGCCGCCTGGGAGGACGCCGGCAAGCCCGAGATCGAGCCCGAGCGGCTCGGCGTCGTCATGGGGTCCGGCATCGGCGGCGTGTGGACGCTCCTCGACCAGTGGGACGTGCTCCGCGAGAAGGGCCCCCGCCGGGTCTACCCGCTCGCGGTGCCCATGCTCATGCCGAACGGCCCCGCCGCTGCCGTCTCGCTCGACCTCGGGGCCCGCGCCGGCGCGCATACCCCCGTCAGCGCCTGCGCATCGGGCGCCGAGGGCATGGCGTACGCGGCGGAGATGATCCGCTCCGGCCGCGCCGACGTCGTCGTCGCCGGAGGGGCCGAGGCGGCGATCCATGCGCTGCCCATCGCCGGTTTCGCGGCGATGCAGGCCCTGTCGACCCGCAACGACGAGCCGGAGAAGGCGTCCCGTCCCTACGACACCGGACGTGACGGCTTCGTCCTCGGCGAGGGTGCAGCGGTCATCGTCCTCGAGAGCGAGGAGCACGCCAAGGCCCGAGGAGCGCAGATCTACGCCGTCCTCGCGGGCATCGGCATGTCCGCGGACGCCCACCACATCACCGCGCCCGAGCCCAACGGGGCCGGAGCGTCGCGGGCCATGAAGCAGGCCGTCGAGTCGGCCGGGCTCTCGCTCGACGACATCGCTCACATCAACGCCCACGCGACCTCGACTCCCGTCGGAGACGTGGCGGAGGCGAACGCCATCGTCCGCGCGTTCGGCGAGGAGCTGGCCGGGGGCATCCCGGTGTCAGGCACCAAGTCGATGACCGGCCACCTGCTCGGCGCCGCGGGCGCGCTCGAGGCCCTGCTGACGATCCTCTCGGTCCGCGACCGGGTCGCACCCGCGACCATCAACCTCGACGACCTCGACCCGGCCATTCCGCTCGACGTCGTCCACGGCGAACACCGGAAGCTGCCCGACGGGGACGTCGCGGCGATGGACAACTCGTTCGGCTTCGGCGGCCACAACGTCGCGCTGGTCTTCACCAACGCGTGAGGTCCTGCGCCCTGGCTCAGCCCACCTTGTGCAGCCACCGCACCGGAGCGCCGTCGCCGGCGTAGCGGAACGGCTCCAGCTCGCGGTCCCAGGCGCCGCCGAGCAGAATGTCCAACTCGGTCTCCAGCGTGCCCGCGTCACCGCCGGCTCGCGCCAGCGCGGCGCGGATCTGGTCCTCGTGGACGAGCGCGTCGCCGATCGTGGACACCCACGTGTGGTGGATCCCGAGCGACGGGGTGTACGACCACCGGGAGCCATCGGCTCCAGGTGACGGTTCCTCCGTCACCTCATACCGCAGGTGGTCCCACCCGCGCATCGCACTGGCCAGCCGCGCGCCGGTTCCGGCGTCCGCCGCCCACGCGAGCTCGGCTCGGACGAGACGCGGACCGGCCGGCTGTGGCGTCCAGTCCAGGCCGATGCGGCGGCCGAGCACTGACTCGAGAGCCCAGCCGATGTGCGGGCACAGGGACATCGGGGCGGAGTGCACGTACACCACGCCCCGAGCGGTACGCGGCGAGGCGTCAGCCTGCGACGACATCCTGTTCTCCTTCGCGTGCGAGGGACGTCTTCCCCACGAACCTCGCCACGAGAACCGGCGGACTGCCGCATACCGCGTTTATTGTGCCCCATCGGGCACTTGGACACCATGAGCCCCAGCACGAGGCCGACGACGTGTCGCCCGAAACCGGCACGGCGCGCGTCCGCATAAGAGACGGACGCGCGCCGGCCGACGGCGGTCGAGTGCCGTCAGCTCGACGACGTCGACCCTGACGTCGACGGCGCTTCGCCGCCCGGAGTCCCGCCCGCCGGAGGCTGCGAGCCACCCTTGCCATGCTGGCCTTGCCCGCCCTCGATGACGTTGGTCACCTGGAAGTCGGCACCCACCTGCACGGTGATGTGGGTGCCGTCGGCTCGGACCATGTGCGCCTCGTAGACGCCGTCGGAGTCGGTCTCGACCCGTTCGATGGTGGCGTCCGGCTCCTTGGCCTTCGCGGCGGCGGTGACCTTGTCGGCGGTCTCACCGGTCAACAGCTGCTCGTCGGACCGTTGGGGTTGGCTCGGGTCGCTGTTCTGGCCCGCCGGGGGGCGCTCGCCGGACTGTCCGGTCTCGCCGTTGGTCGGTGCGCTGCCGCCGTATCCGTATGCGGCGGTCGCCGCCGTGGTCGGGGCGGCGCCGGCGAACGAGGCGCCGAGCAGCGCCAGTCCGGCGGCGGTGGCGATGCCCGCCCCGGCGAGGACGATGCTCTTGGTACTCAACACGATGTGCTCCTTGGGTGGGGGATGGATCTCCACCATGCTGGGCATCCGCGCTGTCCAAGCCATCTCCGACTTCTCGGGGCGGGCTGTGCCTGCCTGGGTTGCGGCTGAGGCATCCGTGTGAGCTCGGGAGCGGCCGCCGGTAGGCTCACCCGCCGCGGGGCAGTAGCTCAGCCGGTCAGAGCAGCGGACTCATAATCCGTCGGTCGTGGGTTCAAGTCCCACCTGCCCCACATTTCCCCAGGTCAGAAGGCCGGCGCATCCAACCGCCACCAACCTTCAAGCAAAGGCTGCTATGACTTTGCTAACGAGACGATCCTCGTCGTCCAACACCGCCTTGCAATCGCTTATGCGCCCCAGACCGCATTCGCCCATGACCAGGAAGTACACGATCGATCCCGACGTCGCGCGCGCTCGGGCACGTAAGGGCGGGATCCTCAAAAACGATCCGGCCGCGGACACCACAGGCGTCGACGCCGAGCTGGCCGCCGCCAAGGTGCAGGACTACATCGAACGCGCCGTCGCCGAAGCTCCGTCCCTCAGCCTCGAAAGCGAGCGCGGCTCGCGACGTCTCAGCGCCCCGGGCGGTGACCGCGATGCCGCCTGACACGCCGCCGGGACGACGAAGCGACCCCGGTGTGGAAATCACCGAGGCCGCTCGTGGAGGGATCAAGGCTGCCGGCCCGTCATCCATCACCGAGTCTACGCGCAAGGCACGTCAGAGCCTCGAACGACACCGTGCGTCGCTGGAGCTCGAGCGCCTCCTCGGCACCTACCCGTACGCCGACATCGCGACGACGTACGGGACGACCGCGGCGCTCCACCGGTTTCTCGAGCACGACGGACCGGCGCTGTGGTCGGTGGCGTCATGAACGGGTGGAACGTTGGGGACCGATGCCGGACGGCCCTAGGGGAAGGCACAGTCAAGGCCGCACTGGGTGGCGACAAGTACCGCGTGGCCCTCGACAGAGACGCAAACGGCGGGCCAGAGACGCGGGAGTGGGACCTTGCACCTAAGCCGGCACCGCCATACCCGCCGGAGGTCACCCTCGTCGGCGACGCGGGGCCGGCGGGTATCCCGGCGCTCTCCTCGCGCATGGTCGACGGCGACGTCTTCATCCTCGACGCACCCGATCATGTCTCCGCGGTCTGGGGCCGCGGCGACCAGGTCTTGTGGTCCGAGGGCGAGTCGTTGGTCATCGCCGGTATGCCGGGCGTGGGCAAGACGACGTTGGCCGCCCAGATCGTCCGGGCGCGTATCTGCGACGAGAACGAGGTTCTCGGTCTGCCCGTCTCGGCGACGTCGTCCCGGGTGCTCTACCTGGCGATGGACCGGCCTCGTCAGATCGCTCGCGCTCTCCGGCGCACCCTCGGACACCTACCGAGGGAGCTGGTCGCCGACCGTCTCCGGTTCTGGCCCGGGCCGCCGATCTTGGACATCGCCAAGCATCGCGAGACCCTCGCGGGGTACGCGAGTTCTGTCGGTGCGGACACGATCGTCGTCGACTCCCTCAAGAACGCCGCGGTCGGGCTCGTCGACGACGAGGTCGGGTCCGGGTACAACCGCGCCCGACAGATGGCGATCCCCGAGGGATCGAGGTCCTCGAGCTGCACCACACCGTGAAGCGCGGCGCCAACGGCGGCAAGACCACCACCCTCGCCGATCTCTACGGTTCGGTCTGGCTCAGCTCCGGCGCCGGCTCCGTCGTCCTCCTGGCCGGAGACGCCGGAGATCCGATCGTCGAGCTCCTCCACCTCAAGACGCCCGCGGCCGAGGTCGGCCCAATGCGGGTCATCCACGACCACGACGCCGGAACGTCGGCCGTCTGGCACTCGACCGACCTGCTGATGATGGCCCGCGTCAAGGGCACGGCCGGACTCACGGCGAAGGACGCTGCACGCGCGCTCTTCTCGGTCGAGACGCCCAAGCATGCCGACGTCGAGAAGGCTCGACGCAAGCTCCAGTCCCTCGCCAAGAGCGGCCAGCTCGACTATGTGGCCGGCGACGAAGCCAGCGCCACGCCGGCCGTGTGGACCCTCACGAATACCCTCACGGCACTTCTCGCGGACGAGACCCCTCACGCTGGGTTGGACCCCTCACCCGTGAGCACAAGAACCACCCTCACGACACCCTCACGACCCTCACGCCGCCTGACCCTCACGATCGCCCCCCTCCTATAAGGAGGGGACGAGAGGGGTCGCTTGCTGCGAGGTGTGCGGCGAGCCGATGGACAGCTGGCTCGTGGACGCGGGAGAGACGACCCACCCCAACTGCGAGGGAGGCGCGTCATGACCAACCGACGCGTGCCGAGGAGGGCTCTCTCAGAATCCTCGCTCGGGTGTGTGAGGGTCGGCTTCCGCGGACATCGCTACCGCGCCGAGGCTGCGAGCTTCTTCAAGCCAATACCAGCCGCTTGGGGAGAACGTCAGGAGCCTGTCGTCATCCGTCTGCACAACCAGAAGTCCCTTCTGGTTCATCGACCAGTGAGCTCCCTCGGGATAGCTCTGCGGTCCGACTGGCGTGTGCAAGGTGAAAGCCATCTGGGCAGCGTAGCCACGAAACGACTCCCCTCCTTTTTAGGACAGGTCGAGCCGACTGGCCGCAATTGAGAACCGCGAGCGGTTCGGTGTTGCAAAGCGGCCACCGCGGGACGGGGAGGGGCCTGCGACGCGACTCGGGGTCGTCGCTGAGACCCCCAGCCCATCTTTCTTACACTCACGGCAAGGAGGCGGTCTACCAGATGGACATCAGGCCCATCAGGCACACGCGGGTGCTGAGCACCAAGGTTCCCGAGGAGGTCGCCGAGGCGTTCACCGCCTGGGCCAAGCGCATCGGCCAGACGCCGTCGGACCTCATGCGCGAAATCCTGTGGGAGGAGGTCATCGCAGAAGCCGAGCGCGACGACGAGTGAGGGCCGGGGTCATCGACGTCAGCCTCCAATCAGCTCGGACGGCCAATGGGTGCGCCAATCTATCTATCGAAAACATTCCACAACCAACAATTGTCCGGTCATACGGTTTGGAGGTGGCGGATGGATCGCTCACGGCAGTCGTCGTTGACAGCAGCAACGGCAATCATGGCGGGGGGTCTCGTGGAGGTGGCCGCCTTCATCCCGTTCACGATTGCCCACGGGCCGACGTCCTACAACCTCGGGAACGAGGTTCTTGGTTGGGACATGCATCGGTGGGGGTTCATCATGGGCTCCATCCCCCAGTTGCTGGTGGGCACGGGCCTCTGGCCGCTCCGCGGCCTGGTAGCGGGGGGACGTCGCATTGCGATCGCGGCTCTCTCCGTCATGTGCGTCACGATGTTCCTGTTCGCGGCCATGACCGTCATTGGGCAGTCCATGGGTCCGCCGTTCGATCTGTTTGTCCTTGCCCCGGCCTGTGTCGTGGCGACGAGCACGACGGTCTGCCGCGGAGCCATTCGAGGACTGCTCGCGGGCCTGGCCACCTTGTATGTCGTGCCCATCGCTTTCGTATGGGTGCCAATGGAAACCTCGGACAGCATCGGGGGCTTCCGCATCTTCGGGCTGATCGCCTATGCCGCTGTCGGGTCACTGTGGGCTGCGCTCGGTGCCGTTCTCCTAAGGAGCGGCGCGACTCAGGGGCAGACCTCACCCGGTTCCTGAGGTTGTCTGACTGGCGGCCGTTTTGCACGACGCCTCGTCGTAGACCTGTCGGGAGCACTCCGGGCATGGCCGCTCCAGGTCCGTAGGCCACAGCCGCCGCGCCATCGGCCACGGCCGTCCAGCGAACGAGAGCACTTGCCGGCCACACCGCGAACGGTCCTGGGCCGTACTCCGGACGGCGTGCACCCTGCCGCCCTTGTCCGGAGTCTCGAACGCCATCATCGCTCCCGGAAACGCCATGACGGCACGGTAGATGGGTACGCCGACGACTGGACCCCGCCGCCGCGCGGCTTGCTCTCCTGCGCGGTGGAGGTCCAATCTTAGGAGGTGGCTAAGTCGATCCGTTGTCGCCTAGGAATGCACCGCTGGGTGGATAAGTGGGACCACGAGCGCTCCCTGGCGATCAAGGAATGCCAGTTGTGCGGTCATCGGATTACTAAGGGACTCGTTCCCCCCCGGCCAGCTGACAGTCCGCCCCCCTTCTAGGCGACCTTCTTCGCGCCGGGGTTCGCCCCCTCGTGCCTCGCCGCCAACGGCACGTCCTTGATCCTCGCGACGCTGGCCTGGTACAGGAAGGCGAATCCGAACCGGCCGACCACGCGCACGACGGTGATGTCGTTCCGGAACCCGATACGCGCGCGGGCGGCGGCGAAGCGGGCAGCAGGTGGGACATTTGCCCCACCTCGGAACGGGTCGGGTCCGTCGTGACGAGCCTGTTTTTCTGATTCCACCGGCCTGACCCGGTCCCCGAAAAAAAGGACTGGCGGCGGGGGGTCCTCACGCCTCGCCGTCGGCGCCTGGCCGAGCCGCCCCGGGGTGGAGCGCGAAGAATCGCTCAGTGGA
>Ga0307292_10000653_pt1 | contig 11979 bp, 14 predicted proteins | sample ER_DNA_149_FD_194471 | JGI IMG/M metagenome (GOLD analysis project Ga0307292, IMG submission 194471) | Bulk soil microbial communities from the East River watershed near Crested Butte, Colorado, United States - ER_DNA_149 | ecosystem: Environmental > Terrestrial > Soil > Floodplain | place...
GGCACGTGGCCGCGAGCTATACGAGCAGATCGCGGCCACCGCGCCGTCAGCCGCCGCCGCTCTGAGAGATGGCGGCGCGATCATGGGTGACGACCAACTACGTTTGATCTTCACCTGCTGCCATCCAGCGCTGCGGATCGAGCATCAGGTCGCCCTGACACTTCGTCTGGTCGCTGGCCTAACTGTCACCGAGATTGCCCGGGCCTTCCTCGTCAGCGAGCCGACCATGGCGAAGCGGCTGGTGCGAGCCAAGTACAAGATCAAGGCCGCCCACATCCCGTATCGGATACCGAACGAAGCGGATCTCCCTGATCGGCTGCGTGCTGCGCTCGCAGTCGTCTACCTCGTCTACAACGCAGGCGCGGACAACCGTGAACGCGCCGATCTGCGCGGCGAAGCCATTCGACTGGGGCGGGTGCTCGACCAGCTGATGCCCGAGGAGCCGGAGGTGGCCGGACTGCTCGGGCTCATGCTGCTCTCTGAGGCGCGAGTGCCGGCGCACGGTGGTGCGAGCGATGTCGTGATCTTGCGCGACCAAGATCGCGCATTGTGGGATCGAGCGCTCATCATCGAGGGCCATGACATCGTTCGCACCTGCATCCGGCGGGGCCGACCAGGGCCGTTTCAGCTCCAGGCCGCGATCCAGGCCGTGCACTGCGCAGCCCCGACATTCGCCGAGACCGACTGGCAGCAGATCCTGGCGCTGTACGACCAGTTGATGGTGATGATGCCGACGCCGGTGGTGGCCCTGAATCGCGCGATCGCGCTTGCCGAGACCTCCGGCCCGCAGATCGCGTTGGCACAGGTCGATGAATTGGCGACAGATCTTCCCGGCTACCACCTGCTGCACGCAACCCGGGGGACCATGTTGCGGCGCTTGGGCCGAGACGCCGAAGCGATGACAGCATTCGACCAGGCCGTCGCGCTGGCGCCCACCGTGCGGGAGCGGAACTTCCTGGTACGCGAGCGTGGAGCCTTGGCTCGCTTAGATTGACGCCGCAGCCGCCGGGAACCGTTCGCGTAGTGCCCGATGTACGGCATCAGGCAGCGGGTCCGCGGCAGTGATCGCCTCCTCGACCATGCGAAAAGCATGAGCTGTTCCCACACCGATGACCGGCTTGCTCGCAGCGGTGGTTATCACGTCGTGAGCGAGCAGCACTTCGATCGCAAGGATGTCCTCGAGCAGACCCAAGGCGGCGTCGGTCTTGCGTACGGTCAGTGGTGCGGCCGTGGCGTGATCTTCGACGCCGAGGTCCAGCGGTGGGATGTCAAGGGTGGCTGGCGCGGCCAACTGCTTGAGTTCGGCGAACAGCGCGGCGGCCGGATACCGCAGCTGCAGCCCGTACGCCCCGGCGGGCGGAGTGGTCATCTGCCGGAAGAAGGCTTCCCATAGATGGGCCAGACGGCGCTCGCTGAGCTGCCCAACCTGGGCGACGGCGATCCGCAGTGCGTCGCAGGCGATGGCCAGCGCCATGGGATGGAAGTTGCCGTTGCTGATCATGGTTTGATCCGGTACTGAGGCCAGCGGATTGTCGTCGGAGGCGTTGAGCTCGATCATTACGGCGTTGCGGGCGGCCGCGACGTACTCGCGTAGTGCTCCGTGTACCTGTGGCACGACGCGGAAGGAGAGTGCGTCCTGGACCGAATGGGCAGCGTCCGGCTCCATCAGCCCGCTGCCCTCCAGCAGCTCTCGAAGATGATCAGCCGCCGCCGCTTGCCCAGCAATCGGCTTGGCACGTGCCACGCTGGGATGGATGATCGACGGATTGGCCGCGGTCGCCTCCATCGAGAGTGCCGCAGCGAGGTCGGCCGCGTCGGCCGCCCGCTCCGCTCTGGCGACGACAAGCGCCGCGTGACCGATCGAGACCCCATTGGCCGAGATCAGCGCCAGACCGTCTCTTCCACTCAGGATCAGTGGCGTCATTCCTGCCCGACGCAGCGCGTCGCCGCCGGAAAGCACGTCGCCTTGGTACTCCGCCTGACCTTGACCGATCGCGACTTGAGCCATTCCAGCCATGGGCCCGAGGTCGGCCGCCCCAACCGATCCGATCTCAGGCACGATCGGATGAACGCCGGCGTTCAACATTGCCGCCAACACCTCGGCCGCTTCTAGCGAGGCACCGGAGCCGCCGCGGGCGATGCCGTTGAGTCGAACGGCCAGCGCCGCGCGTACTTGCGGAGTCGGCAGCAGCGGTCCGATACCTCCACTGTGGGACATGACGAGGAACATCTGTTCGCCTCGGATCTCCTCCTCGCTTAGCCGTGTGTCCTTCCCGTGGCCAACTTGTGTTGTCATGCCATAGACGGCTTCATTGCCGGCCAAGGCCCGGTCCACAACCGCACGGCTGGCGGCGATTGCTGTCCGCGCATGGCTGGCCAGCTCCACCCGCGCGCCGTCGACGATGGCGAGCAACTCCTCAAGAGCGAGTGGGTTTCCGGTGATCGTGACGGTATCCATGAAACGTCACTCAATCAGAGATACTGAGAGAGTCCAGAACCCCTGTCTGTTGAAGGTTGAGCCATGCGGGAACCCGAGCTGATGGCGCGTGATCGCTGGACCCGAGAAGATCTTCTTGCGTTCCAGGGGGAACGCCTGCGCGCACTGCTCGCACACGCGGTAACGCATTCACGCTATTACCGAGAAGCTCTGGGCGCCGACGCTGCAGAGCGGCCGTTTACGGAGCTGCCGACCCTGTCGAAGGCCACCATGATGGCCGAGTTCGACCACATTGTCACCGATCCGCGACTGCGACTGGCCGATCTTCGAGCCCACCTCGCCAGCCCAGATCCCCTGCATTCCTTTCTTGGTGCATACCGCGTGGCGACGACGTCCGGCACGACCGGGCGGCGGTCAATCGTTGTGTTTACCGCCGAGGAGGCAGCGGCATGGCGCGCGGCCAGTGGTCGGCCCATGATGCGCCTAGGGATTCAACCCGGACCGCGGTTTGCGGCGCTCGGCAGCCCCAGCCCGGTGCATGTGACCAGACAAGTGCTTGTTCCGCCCGGCGTCCCGACGCCGCGGATTTCGGCTGCTACCCCGATTGTCGAGCTCGTCGCCGCGCTGAACGCCCAGCAACCAGAGGTGCTTGTCGGTGCGGTCGGCATTTGGAGAGCACTCGCCGAGGAACAGATCGCGGGTCGACTCCGGATCGCGCCACGGGCAGCGCTCTTCAGCAGCGAAGCCGTGACGGCTGACGTCCGGCGCCGCGTACGGCAGGCTTGGGGGATTGAGCCGGTGAGCGGTTATGCCGCGACTGAGGCGCCGACGATCGCCGCCAGCACTCCCGAGCATCCCGAACTGGAGATTGCTGAGGACGTCGTCGTCATCGAGATCGTTGACGAGGACGGCGAGCCGGTGGCGCCCGGCCGGCCAGGTGCCAAGGTGCTGCTCACCAACTTGATCAACTATGCCCAACCACTGATTCGCTACGAGCTGACGGACTCCGTCGTCGAGTCCCCGCTACCTAATCCCGCCAGCCGGCCCTGGCGCTGCCTGCTCTCGATCGACGGACGTACTGCGGACATCCTGTACTTTCACGGCCGGGATGGCGCGACCGTGCCGGTTCACCCGTCGGTGCTCTTCTCGGCGATCGCACCTCTCGCGGAGATTGGCGAATACGCCTTCGTGTACGACGCGCAGGGGCTGCACGCTCAGATCGTCCTCACCCCGGGTGCCAAGGCAGATGTCACCGAACGGCTCTGGCAGGCTCTGATATCTGCCATTGCGTCGACCGGCGCTGTGCCGCCAGCGGTCGACGTACAGCCCGTCGCCGCTTTGCAGCGCGAGCCAGGCGGAAAATTGCGCCTGATCCGCTCGGCGTGATCAACACCGCGGTGATCAACTTTGAGAACCGGCGGCCCGAACCGCTACGCCGCCTCAGCCGCAAGGCTGCGGAGCTCATTCCGATGTCATGGATACGGCCGGGCTTATTGGTTCGCATCGATCGGGGGATGTTCCGGCTGAGTCGTAGCCGTACCACCTTCTCCGCGTTGGCCTCCGGCCTTCCGATCGTCATGCTGACGACTACCGGTGCACGCACCGGCCAGTCGCGTACGGTGCCGGTACTGGCTCTGCCAGACGTTGATCATGTGATCCTGCTCGCGTCCAACTATGGTCGGCCGTCCAACCCCAGCTGGTACTACAACATGCGCGCGGAACCATCCGTCACCATCACATGGAAAGGCGCCTCAGTCGAGATGCGGGCTCGGGAGCTGAGTGGTGTCGAGCGGCAGCGGCATCTCGCTCGAAGCCTCGAGGCCTATCCGTGGTGGGAGCAATACCACCGGCGCGCTGCGCCGCGTCACCTTCCCGTGATCATGCTTGAGGAGCTCCCCGCAACCGGCGATCGATGAGTTTTGCCTATCACCCAGGTCTGCACCATTCGGAGGTGAGAGGAGACCGGATGGCAGAGTTCGCAAGATCCACCGACGGCACGGTGATCGGCTATGACCGGGAGGGGAACGGTCCCGGCGTCGTACTGGTCGGCGGCGCCTTTCAGCACCGAGCCCTTGATCCGACGACTGCCGAGTTGTCACGGCGCCTGGCTGCGGAAGGTTTCACGGTCGTCAACTACGACCGCAGAGGGCGCGGCGAGAGCACCGATACCCAGCCGTACGCAGTCGAGCGAGAGATCGAGGACCTTGCCGCCATGCTGGATGCGGCGGGCGGCAGTGCCGCAGTGTTCGGCAACTCCTCGGGTTCGGCGTTGTGTCTGCACGGCGCGGCGGCTGGGTGGCCCATAACGCGGATTGCCTTGTGGGAACCGCCATTTGCACTCGAGGCCGAGGGCGACGGGGGCGCATTCTTGATCGGACTGCAGGATCGGATCGATGCCGGGGATCGGGCAGGCGCTGTCGAGTACTTCATGAGCGACATGCCGCCGGAGTGGGTCGAGGGTGCCAAGGCAAGTCCGGCGTGGGATCTCATGGTTCAGGTGGCTCCCACACTGGCGTACGACACTGCGCTGCTCAATCGGAACCAGCACGAGCCATGGCGCGCCCAGTGGGCTGCCATCACCATGCCCGTACTCGTGATGGTCGGCGAGCCGACCTTGCCGATCTTCCCGCCGGCCGCTGAGGCGCTGGTCGCGGCATTACCCGACGCTTCGAGCAAGACCATCGCTGCGTCCGATCATGGCTGGCAGCCCGAGGTGATGTGTGCCGAACTGGTGGCGTTTCTGCGGAGTTGAGACAAAAGAAGATCGAGAAGTTCTCTTGCCAATGCCACCTGCGATTCAGCTCGGTTCACGCTAGGCCCAGCGTTCCCAGAAAACCGTTGTCGGTATCGGCGTTTTGCTGCAGCACGTACAGGGAGAGGTCGTGGACGGCTCGAGTCAGGTCCTCGTCGTAAGCCAAGCCAGCTGGGCCGGCCACCCGCTGCGCCTCCTCGAGAACCGTGTGTACGGCGTCGGCGACCACGGCGCGCGCTTCGGTGCTCACCGCCCGGATGAGGGTGAGGTCTTCATTGGGGTCGGCGAGAACGGTGGTCAGCCGCTGTGCAGCCGTCGTCACCGCCGCCCCGGCAGCGGCCAGTTGTGCCCGCACCCGGCCGAGCCGCAGCAGCACCGGCAGAGCCGGATCAGTAATCCGGGCTAACAGAAGATCGGCAAGGCGAGCCGCTCCTCCTGCCCAACACGCCGCTACCCCGACGCCGCCGGGAAAGAACGCCGGCCGAGACAGATAGAAGTTGACCGGACCGACCTGGGCCATCGGATCGACTCGCATCTGGCTGATAGCAACGGTGTGCGACTGACTCACCTCCATCGCGGCCGTGGCCCAATGGCTGGTGTCGACGGGCAACTCCAACACCGTGAGGTCCAGGAGCAGATGAGAGTCCGCATCCAGCCAGACCGGTACCAGGGCTCGGTCCAGCACGCCGGCGCCTGAGGCGAATCGGATGGTTCCGTCGAGCAGCAGCGCGCCGTCGGTCCGCGTCACCGCTACGCCGGTGCGCTGGGACCGCGACGCCCATACCCCGTACAGCGCGCCCGACTGCGGCTGGCGCTCGGCTTGATCGAGGATGCGCAAAGCGTCGAGATGACCCTCCGCCAGCCTCGACAACGGCACGTCGGTCCGGCCGAGCGCGAGCAAACCCGAGATCAACTCCAGCCAGTCGGCACCAGCCCAGTCACGCAGCGAGGCGATGCGAAACAACGCGCGGCGCAGCGCGTCGGCACTGGGCGCATGCCGCTCGTACCCATCCTCCAGCGGCAGCGGCGGCGGGAAGGGGGCGAGGGTGCTCAGCTGGTCAGGCATGATCAGCGGCTTCCCGCCGCAGGGTGTGCATGATGAAGTTCGGCTCCTCCAGCTCGACCTCGAGGTGCCAGCCGTGGCCGGTGAGAGCTGAGACCAACTCTGCTTGCACCGCGGCTCCGCTCAACCAGGCGTCGTGGGGGTGGTGCCGCCAATGAACCGCTACCACTTCGGCGGTCGGCGCCGCGGCGGCATGCAGTAGGTCATAGGTGGCCGAGCGGTCGACGTCGACGAGGTAGTAGAGGAACTCACCGAGCACCATCAGATCGAACGTCTCTCCTGCTCGGACCGGGCTGGGCAGGCTCCGTTGCTCGACGGTGACGTTCAGCCGACCGGCGCAGGTCCGGCGGGTGATCTCCACCGCGGTGGCCGCCGCGTCGGTGGCCAGCACCTGCTCCGCACGATCGGCCAGGCGCTCGGCCCCGTGTCCCGTGCCGCAGGCGGGATCCCACGCGTGGGCGTAGCGCGGGCGGGCCAGGACACCCAACACCAGGTCGAGCTTGCGCTGCTCGTAGAAGCTGGAACTCACCGCCCACGGATCCGGGTTCGCGCCGTAGAGCGCGTTGAAATCGGGGACCTTGATCACGACACGCCACGCGACATGATCAACAGCTGCGCCAGGCGCTCGGAGTCCAGGTTCTGTGTGCCACCGCAACCTGCCGAGGCGGGGATCGTGCTCACTTCCTGCCCTGGTGGGAATCGAGTGCCTCCGCGAGCGGGGCGCCTCGCTCGATAAGCGACTGACCGCGCTCGTACGATGCGTCCCAGTTCTCGGCCAGCACGCCTACTACTGAGCCATCACGGCTGTACCAGACCGCCCAGCCCTCCGGTCCCTCAACCAGATCCGCGCGGTCAAAGCCGTCCCCCCAGGCCGAATACTTCAATTCATGATCACCGATAGTCGACCAAAATCCGGGAGCGCCCACCCAGCGCCTGTGCTCCCCGGCGAGGTTCGCGCCAACGATCTCCCCCGTGGCGTCGGCCTCGCCCCAGTGCTCGACGCGGAGGTGCCGGCCGGCGGTCGGATTGTGCGCGTACGCGGTCGGCCGCCTGGGCGAGACCACGCAACGCCTCACCGCTGTGCCGATCCCGAACGTAGACCAGTCCCGGCAGATCCGCGCCAGGGATAGGTAGCGGAATCGGTGAGGATCCGGTGACAAGGGCCAGCCGCTCGTACCCCACGGTAGAGCCGTCGGCGAGCTGCGCTCGCTTTCGATCGGCGTCGATGCCCAGCACCGGCATGCCGAGTCGGAGCTCGACCGCGTTCTCCCGGTACCAGTCCTCGTCGGCCAAGGGCAGGTCGGCGGCTTCGGTTTCGCCTCGGAGATAGTCCTTGGTCAGCGGCGGCCGAGCATACGGAGGGTGCTCATCGGCGCTAATCAGCAGCACAGTCCCGCCGCCGCCGGCCTCGCGATAGCCCCTGGCCACTGCGAAACCGCCCGGACCGCCGCCGACGATCAGCACATCGACCCACCGGTCGTACTCCACCATCACAGCTCACCCGCTGCTGATCGCGAGTTCATTTACAGGTTGACGGTCTCGTTCTCGCCACCGGAGTACCGCTCGCCGGTGATCTTCGCCTTGGCGAAGCTGAGCACGGTTGCGATCCGACCGCCCGGGGTGTCCCAGTACTCCGCGGTTTCCCCGGCGACCTTGATCAGCACGGTGCTCGGGTCCTCCGGTCCCTGCGGCAGCCAGGCCTCCACCACGGAATTCCACAACTCGCGCGCCTTGGCTGCGTCGGTGAGGACTGAGGCAGTTCCGTTCAACGACACCCACGTGTCGCCGGAACCCAGCGTGACGGCGACGTGTGGGTTCGCGGCCAGATGGCGCACCATACGAGAGTCCCGCTCGGCGAAGAACCACAGGTCACCGTCGAACTCGACCTCCTGTTGAGCCATGGGGCGGCTTACGAAGTTGCCCTGCTCGTCCAGGGTGGTGAGCATGGCGATCTTGATATCCCTCATCAGCTCGGCGACCTTCGTCGTCTCCTCGGTATTCGTCATCCTCACTCCTTCGTCATGATCTTCGGCTTGGATTCCATACCCAATTCGGGCGGCGCTATCACGTGGAGCCAGTGGTAGCCGAGCCCGGTACGAATCGCTGGAAGGCGAAGAAGCTCGCCACCAGAGGTCGGACCTGGTCGTGTTTGGCGAGGGCTTGATCGATCCGATGTGCCGCGGCAGCAGCGCAGGGTGTTTACTTGGCCGCTCGTCGAGGTTTCGGCGCCGCTGGAGTGTGTGGCCCTCCGCCCTGCATGTGGGTCTCGGCCAGCCGCCCGAGAGCCATGCCAATGATATAAACCAGCACGACGAGGATCGGCCACAGGGCGCCGCCTAGGCCGGTCATGGTCGTCACAAGGAGAGCCACCAATGCCAGCCCGCAACCGGCCAGGTTGGGCTTGGAGCCCAGGTAGTCGAGGATGCGCGTGCTACTGGTAGCCACGGATCTCCTTGAACGCGTCGGCGAGGTGATCGTTCTTGGCCTCGATGAGCTTTCCTCCGGTGAGGTCGGCGACTGAGCCCAATGCCTTGGGGTCGGCGGAGCCGAACTTGACTGTGAACGTCGGGACCGCACGGACCGGCCGCGGAAGATCTCGGTAGTACGCGCGGAACTGGCCTGCTTTGATTCCGCGGTTGGTCTCGCCATCGGTCATCAGGACGATCGTGCTGAGTGCGCCAGAACGGTCCGCGGTCTGCTTGGCAGCCAGGCGATACGCCGACTTGAGCGCGGAGTACGTTGCGGTGTTGCCGCCCGGCTGGAGATCACGTGCGGCGGACCGAATGTCGCTGAGAACCTGCCGGGAGCCACCCGCCGGGATAGCAAACACCCGGGGTAGCCGTGCGGTGTCGGAGTACCCGATTAAACTCACTTTCTCCGCTCGCGAAACACGGCAAAGCCACTGGAACTGATCTTGCCGTGCCCGCCCGCCAGCGAGATCAGGGAGCGGCGCACTGACCTGATCCGGTTGCCCCGCATCGACCCCGACAGGTCGAGCACATAGATCGTCTGGGTGGCACGTCGGATGGTGTTGAGGTATGCGGTGATCAGATCATCGGCAACGGCCCGCTGAGCCGGAAACGGCAGCTCGACAAGCATGTGCTGGCCGAATCTTCTGTCAGGCTTGACACTCGGAATGGCTGGGCGACGCGAGGTCTGATCCATGATCATCTTCTGGGCCACCGGGGTCCGCAGCCAGTCGGTCAGAGCTGAGTAGGCGTCCTTGGTGCGATTGTCGGCACCGTTGAGCAAGGTGAGTGGGTAGTCCGCCGTGATCACTCCGTCCTTGGGGGTCACGATCGTCAGCGGCTCGGAGAGCGCATCTGAAGCGTTGAGGCCGAGTAGCACTGACTCATAATTGATGATCCCGTCCGGGCCGCCTCGCTGGCCTGACTTCTTGACGAACTGATCGGCGAGCCATCCGGACGACCCCGAGGTCATGGTCTGTGCGGCGAAGAACCTGCGCAGATCTTGGGCTACAGCCGTTGTGCGTTGCGCATCCAGCGCGGCGCCGCCGCCCGACAGCGCGGTCGCTACCCCGACCAGCGCAGAGAAGCCGCTGTTGGATGCGGACGGGTCGGTCATTCCATAAGTGAATTTCTTCGCCTCAGCGGCCTGTGCGATGCCGCTCCAGCTCGGCGTCTTCTTGTCCCAGCCGAGTTCGTGGGCGACCCGGCGCTTCACACCGAGCACGACCGGCGAGGCCATGATCTTGGTCGACGCTGCTATGCGCTTGCTGGCGTCAGGGATCAGCGAGAGATAGCGGTTGGAGGAGAACCAGATCAGGTCGTAGTTTTCAGCTGCTTTGCCGGCCGCGACGGCCTTCGATCCCTCCAACGTTCCGGTGTAGTCGAACCGCAGGCGAACGTTGGTCGCCTTGCTGGCCTCCTCCAAGACGCCCGTCATGTCCTTGACCTCCGAGCCGGCGAGCACCCGTAGGGTGACGGGTTCACTCGGCCGGCTCGGCGGTCCAGGCGCGGTGGTCTTCGCAGGCGTTGAGTCAACGCGCGAGCTCTCGCCGGCGGGCGGAGGCGTGCAAGCAGTCAACAACGCCAGCAAGCAGGCCGCGGCGATGACCACCGCGACCCGACGCGGATTACAAGTCCTCATGCGTGCGGTGATCAATACTGCTTCTCCAACGCTGCGATCATGGACTCGAGTACCTCGTAGCTAGGCGGCTCGACGATGTTCATCAGCTCCGGCGGCAACGCCACCTGAGCTTTCGTCAGGGTGTCGCGGAAGGTCGTGGGGTTGGTTGTGCGGAAGCCGTACTGCGCGGCGAGCCGTTGCAGATCGGGATCTTGGCTGAGCAGCTCGCCAACCTTGGCGCCTTGCTTGGTGAGAGCGAGAACGGTGTGCTTAGACAGCACGTCTGGCGTCGGATACATCAGCACCATGTCTTTGCTGATCGACCCGTCCTTGCGCAATTGGCGGTCGAGAAACAGCGACTCGTACGTCAGCAGGATCGGCGTCTTGCCCTCACCCAAAGCGAGATAGTCCTCGAAGGGAGCTTCCGTCGAGGATTCGGTGAAGCCTTGCCCAAGGAAGAGACGGCGCATGGCCGGCAACACGGCAGACGTCTCGTTATGCGAGGAGACAATGCGGTTCCCGTTCGCGGCGTAGCTAGCCATCGCGAGATACATGGCGGCTGAGTTCGATCGGCGTACGTCTGTGGTGGTCACCAAGATCGTTTTCGTCGCCGGATAGGAGGTATTTCCAGGGATCTGGTCCCAGCGCGTGCCTTTCGCGACGAGCTTGAGATAGGCGTTGACGTCGAAAGTCCAGTAACCGGCCGGAGCCTTCTTGGCAACCCCTACCCGTTCCAGGAGATCGACGATCGGCTGGAAGGACACGATCGCCATTGGCGAGTAGAACGGTGAATAGACCCCGAGAGTCTCGGTCTTGCGCTTGATTCGCTCTGCTGCTGGTGCCGAGGAGGGGAACGCCAAGTGGTATGCCTTGAGATCGGTTGAGGTAGCGATTTCCCGCGATCCTGCGGTGTCTACATCAACTGAGATGCCGGAACGAGCGAAGATCGCCTTCACATCCGGATCAGCGAAGAAGGCCTTCTTCTCGGAGCCGACGACGGCGCGTACCGCGGCAAGATTTGCGGGGCTGCTGGCGCCTTGTGGTGAGGCGGCACCTGCGCGGCTGGGCAAGCGCCCGCCGAGCAGCTGCCAAGCCCCGACACCCAGCATTCCTAGCACGAGCAAGGTAGACAGGGCCACGCCGATGATCCGTCTCACACGCAGACGTCCTCCCCCGAGGTCTCACAACCCGAGGCCGCAACGGATCCGCCTGGCCTCCAGGAGTTACCGCCTCTGATTTACGGACATGACGACATTTCCAGGGGAAGATGAACATCGCGTGACGTCGGGGTGAACTGTGGTCAGGACGCCCTGGTTCGGCACACCATCCGTTTCCGCGCACACGCCCACGAACGGGGCCGGTCAGCTTAGGCCCACGAACGGGGCCGGTCAGCCTTGGGCCCGGTCAGCCTTGTTCGACAACCTTCTTGAGGCTGTCAAGCATCATCTGCCAGGTGGCTCCGGAATGCTCGGCCTCTTCAGCACTGCTGCTGTTGTCTTGAGTGAGCCGTACCGTGGTGCCGCCATTGGTCGGCTGCAGTTCGTAACGCACTCGGTGGTAGTTCTCCGGCCGATCCTCCTGGCCGGTCAGCGGACTGAAATGAGTCACCTCCAGTCGCCGACCCGGCTCGACGGAGAT
>Ga0307292_10000654_pt1 | contig 11976 bp, 5 predicted proteins | sample ER_DNA_149_FD_194471 | JGI IMG/M metagenome (GOLD analysis project Ga0307292, IMG submission 194471) | Bulk soil microbial communities from the East River watershed near Crested Butte, Colorado, United States - ER_DNA_149 | ecosystem: Environmental > Terrestrial > Soil > Floodplain | place: USA...
TCGCTGCCGAACTCAACGACCGACCACGCAAACGCCTAGGCTTCAAGAAACCGATCGAACAGATCGGACCCCTGCTGTTGCGTTGACCGCCAGAATCCGCCGTCCCCTTAACGTATCTCCTGTTTCGAGGCGTAACGGCCGGCAGAGCAGCGCGGACACGTGGAGCGGAGGGCCGGCGCGCAGCGCCGTTTGATACTGATTAAGGGTTCGGCAGCAGACCACCGAAGCGAATCTCGGGCGTCGCGACGGGTCGGGAGGCGAGGTTTCAGCGGCTCGGGCCGAACGTGTGAGGCGGCGCCGAGCGCGGTACGGGTCGCCGCTGGTCGCGTGAGGTCGTGGTGGTGCGTCGGGTCGCTGGGTCGGCGTTGGGGGTTCCTGGCTCCTGGTTCGGCGTTTGCGGTAGCTGGTCGAGGATGCGCCACCACAGGGCTGCCGCGGGGTGGTCATCGGGTAGGGGTCCTGCGGCGGCCGCCGACCGCACGAGCAGGGTGGCGTCGAAGCCGGCCCGGGTGAGGTTGCTCAACCTTTCTGTCAGCTCTGGCAGGAATGAGTCCGCGGTCATACTGGGAACTTCTGCAGCGAGCAGTTGCCGCCATTGCCATTCTGTACGGTTGTCCGCGGCGGCCAGCCGCGTGTCGAGTTGCTGTTGCCAAAGTCGGGCGGCGTGGCCGAGTTGGGGTGCCCCGGTGGGCCGCGGGTCGCTGGGGTCGACCTGGGTGGCGGCGCGCCACACCTGCATGTCGGCCATCAGCTCGGCAGGCACGAGAGCGTGCGGCTGGGCGGCCCAGGCCGGCGTCTGATCTGCGGTGGTGAGGCGGACCTGGTCGGCGAGCTGAGCAACCCTGTGGGATCGGGCGTCCAAGTATGGCCCCCAGTTGGGGTCGGCGGCGATGCGGTCGGGAATGCCGGGCAGCCACAGCAGCGGACCGTCTCGACGACCGGACGGGCTGGTGTTGTCCAGACGCCAGCCCAGCACTGCGGCTCGGTCATCAGCGCTGATCAGCTCTTTGACGTCGTACGCGGCACGCAGCTGTTCGTGCGGGTCGGCACCGTGCACGGCGAGGAGGAGCAGGTGGGCACGCAGGGTCGGCCATGCCGGCTCGTCTGTTAGCCCAGGCACCAACTGGTTCGCATAGGACTCCAATGCCAGCACTGCACTCCCACCGACGACGTCTTCGGCGGCCACATGCAAGGCGTCGATGTAACGCTCGACGGACTCTCCGAGCCGGACGGCGGGATCTTGCTGCTCGCGCAGCAGGGTGCTGGCGGATCTTGGGCTGTCGTCTCGGGCCAGGATGTGTTCGAGCAGCTCGGTCGCGGTGGAGGGCCGTATCGTGTCGGGCCGGATGAGGGTGTGCGGATCGCCGTCGCCGACCAGTTGCAGGTAGATGTGGTTGGCCAACCGTCCCCGGGTGCACATGGTGTAGAGCTGCTGCCGCGACTGGTTGCCGGTGATCAGGCCGTGCATAGTGTCGGCGGTGATCCCTTGGGCAGCGTGAATCGTGGTGGCGTAGCCCAGTTCTACCCAATCTTGTACGTAGCTGGTGGGCAACTGGATGGTGCGACCGCTCCGGCGATGCTGCACCCGCAGCCCGCCATCTCGATCAGCAGTGAGGACGATCCAGCGGTCGCCGTTCTTCACCCAGTCGACGGCGGAGGTGCGGAGCCGGCGGTCGTTGTGACGGGTGATGATCAACTCGCCGGCACTGGCCCGGTTTCCATCCGCCAAGGCGATCTCCGGGCCAGTGATGGGTGCAGACGCGAGGCGGTGAGCCCGGGCTCGCCGGTTCAGTTCGGCGACCAGGTCGCGGGTTGGGGCGAGCATGATCGAATCGAGTCCATCTCTGCGGTCGGCTCGCCATGCCTCGAACAGGTTTTCGGTGAGTGCGGCCAGGTCGCCGACGTGGATACGTTGCCGGTCGAGGTAGAAGCCTAACGACTCCGGTCTGCCGTCCCGGAACGCCAGCGATGCGGCCGCTTCGGCGGGGTCGGCGAAGCGGTGCAGTTCGGTCAGCCGAACCGCGCCGTGGCTGGTTTGGATTTCGCGCAAGACACCGCCGGCGCCGATGGCGGACAGCTGCTGATCATCACCGAGCAGCCGGACACTGCCGCCGCGGCCGATGATGAATTGGACGGCGGTGTCAAGGGAGAGCGTGTCCGCCATCCCGACCTCATCAATTAGCACCAACGTCGACGGGCCAATCCTGTGCGCCAAATCCTGCAGCTCGCTAGGGGGCTCGCTTTGATGGTGGAGGGACCAGGTGAGTCTTGCCAGCGTTTCGGCCGTTGTGCCGGTTTGGTCGCGGAGTTGTGCCGCGGCGGCGGCGGACGGGGCCAGCCCAAGTACCTGGCCGCCGCCTTCCAGCCACGCGCGTGTGAGCGTCCGGAGTGCGGTCGTTTTTCCAGCCCCCGCGGGTGCGATTGCCAGCTGCAGCCGGGCACCGGAGGTGGCCATGGATCGGACAAGAGCTGCCTGCCCTGCGTCCAGCGCTACCCCGTTCGCTGCCGATTCCAGCAGCGCAAGGTCGACCGCCACCGCATCGACGATTCGTCCATCGGTCCGGCCGGCGGTGGCGACCAGCCGGTGCTCTGCCTGGAGGATTCGGGTGGAGGTGAACGGGTCTGCGCCGGCGACGGTGTAGACCGAGGAGCCGTCGGCCCGCCGCAGCGGCTCCGGTTCCACGATGCCATCCTCCGGCGGCATGAGCGGTACCGATCTAGTGAGCGTTTCGGCGACGAGCAGGTTGACCAGCTGGTCCACCTTGCCGGTCGAGATATTTGCGGCGCGGATTTGGCGTTGGGCTTCGGCCCGCACGTGCCAGATTTGCCAGGTGGAGCGGTGCTCCTCCAGCGCCGTGAGCACCCGATCGGCCGCCGCAGCAACCCAAGCCGCATCGATCGTCGGGCTCGACGTGTTGGAGGGGTGCAGGGCGGCATGCACCATGGCGCGCACGGCTTGAGGTCCGCCGAGAACTTGGGCGGCCTCGTTGTGCCAAGCGGTCCGCTGCTCGGTCAGGGTGCGCGGTTCGTGTTTCGCGTCCCGGGTCTCCAACGTTGCTTGCTGAGCCAGGTGCAGCATCTCCACCGGAGTCGGTGGCCGACCATGCTCGCGCTGAAAGCTGCTCGCCAGTTCACCGCGTCGGCTTTCGATGCTGGCCCGCCGCGCCGACCAGCGGCGGTTCAAGGCGGTGTCGACGCCGACGATCTCTCTTATCGGCCGGAGCCGCGGATCGCCGTCGACGCGTTCCGTGAAGCGGATGCCGAGCCGGTCGTGGAGGTGGTGTTCAAGAGCGGTGTTATAGGTCTCCGACGCCGCCACCGTGGCTTTGAACAGCACCCGTCCGTCGATGGACAGCCACCGGCCATCGAGGGTTTGCACCTTGTTCGCAACAGCGACATGGGTGTGCAGATCCGGGTCCCCGGCTCGGGAGTCGCGGTGGGTGAACGCGGCAGCGACCAGGCCGGTGACGTTGACCTGCCGGACCCCGTTGCGCCCCTGCCGGGTGAACAGTGCGTGGCGCTCAAGCAAGGTCAGTGCATCCTGCACGGCAGCCTGGTGAGCCTCCTCGATTTGGGCAGCGACGCGCGGGTCGGCGACCGCCCACAAGGTCGACACCGACTTGACTGGGGAGAAGGTCAAGTCATAGCCGGCAACGGTTTGGGTGCGCGGACGGAACCCCTTGGCGATCACCGCGGCGATCTCCCGGGCATCGATCGGATCGCGGCCATACTCGGTTCGGAAGAACTCTTGCGCAACCTTGGTACGCACTTGGGCGCGTATTGCCGCAGAGACTGGCTCGTCTCCCTGCTGCCCGGCCGCCGCCTGCCGTGCGGCGATCCGTTTCCCCACCTCGACCCGGAATGGGCTGACCTCGCCGGCGTAAACCTTGAACGGCGCACCCAACCGGGTCGCTGCCTTGATGTTTGCCTCGGTCAAGTCGTCAGCGTCGAGCTGCTCGAGCCGCGTTGCGGCGAGGGGATGCATGCCGACGCCGAAGAGGGCCCGCATCTCCTCCGCGGTCACCGGATCACCGGCGTTCAGGCCGTCGATGCCGGCCATGCCGGAGCCGATCCAAGCTCCCGGACTCTCACCGCGTTCGGTGTAGTACGAAGCCAGCCCGACATGACCTTTCTCGGTGGCATCCAACGCCGCGACCTGCCGGGTCAGGTAGTCGTACCCCGACCCGGCGCTGAGCTTGTGGATGCTCATCGTCACAACCCCTGAAGGCGAACCGGGTCAACCTCGCGGTCAGCCAAGTGGGGGTACGTACCAATGATGCAGGAGGTGTGTCGGACATGACATTGCGGAGAGGCTGTGGAGGTACGTCTTGCGAGACGGATTGGAACCACTGACCGCTCAACCTGCGCGACCGGCGTAGGGAGTGTGAGTCTTCGTCGATGGAGGAAGTGGTTGGTATGGGCAAGCAGCACCGGATCGACCCGGAGGTGCCTACCGAGGAGAGCCGGACGGCAGTCCGGGTTTGGCTGAGCGGATGTAGACGAGCGTTCGTACATTTGCCCGACGGCAGCGTTCACACAGGCTCGCATCGTTGCGGTAAACCCCGCTCGACTCGGCGGTGGTGTACGAGCTTCAGATCACTCTTCCGCGTGGACCGGCGCGGCTCCACCCAGAGACATGCCGCAGATAGTCGATGGCTCTGTCCGTGTTGCGTCGGGATCCTCGGGCAGCCAGAACGCCGTCCGGTCTGACGAGTGCGAAGACTCCGGACGGGCCACCCGCCGGCATACCCATCCCGCGCAGGTCTCCGTCGACGACGTCGACGAGTCCGGCGAAGGACTCGATGCCCTCTTTCCCGAGCGCAGCCCGGGTCTCGGCGCCCGACACGAGCAGCAGGTGACGACCCTCACTAAGCGCGCGGTACAGCCGGGTGTGTGCGTTGGTGTGCAGCTCGACGTCCGGCATGCGCTCGCCGGGCTTGGGCCCGCGCCCGGCGCCGTCAGGCCGGATGAGGGGGCTCGACGGGTAGTCGACCGATACCTGCGACAGCCGGCGGGCGGCACGTTTCTGAACCGCGGGCAGGCTACTGGCAGCCGGGATGAGCGTGTCTCGCACGGCCCGCTTCACCGGGTGCTGCATCGTCGCCACGCGCATCAGCTTGTCGGTGAACCCGAGCACGGCTGAGGAGACCGGCACGCGTTCCTGGCCGTAGGTGTCGAGCAGTCCGTCGGGCGCTCCGCCGGCCACGAGGGCCAGCTTCCAGGCAAGGTTGTGGGCGTCCATCATCCCGGTGTTCATGCCCTGGCCACCCGCTGGCGAGTGGATGTGCGCCGCGTCCCCGGCCAACAGCACGCGTCCGCGGCGGTAGGTTGTGGTCGACCTCAGCTGGCACCGGAAGGTCGACAGCCATTGCGGATCGGAGATCTGGATGGGCCACGGTGCTCGTTGTGCGACGAGGTCCTGGATCTTGTCGAAGGACGGGGGGCGTCCCGCACGGTCGTCGGCAGTCGGCATCAGCACCCTCCACCGGTGCTCACCCATCGGCAGGCATACCAGCGGCAGGCCATCGGGACGGAAGCAGGCCCGCGTCTCGTCGTTGCGATCGATCCCGTGGAGCGCGACATCGGCGAGCAGCCAGTCATTGGGGTACGGCTGCCCTTCGAACGCCGAACCGAGCTCGTGGCGCACCCGGCTGTGCGCCCCGTCGCAGCCGACCACAAAGGCCGCGCCGACCTCGGTCTCGTGGCCCGCGACGTCGCGGAGCGTCGCCTCGACCACGTCGCCGTGCTCGGCGAGGCGAACCAGCTCGACGCCCTGTTCGACCGTGCCGCCGAGCTTGGCTACGCGGGCCCGAAGGAGCCGTTCGGTCTCGTGCTGGGGAAGGTGGAGGATGAAGCCGTACCGGGAGCCGTTGCGGGCCATGTCGAGGTTGAGCAGGCTTCGCCGGCCGGCGTACATGCGGAACCGACGCACTTGGTGGCCATGTGCGATGAAGGTCTCCGCCAGGCCCATGGTGTCCAGGAGCTCCAACGTGCGTGCGTGGATGCCGACCGCGCGGCTCTGCGAGGCCGGAACCGCGGCCTTATCGATGATCCGGGTCCGCACGCCGCGGGCGAGCAGCTGCGCTGCGAGGACCAGGCCGGTCGGACCGGCCCCGACGACCAGCACCTGGCATTGCGAACCGAATGTCTGCGATGTGTTCATGCAGCAACGATGGACGTCCGCGACGGCCGAATCGCCAGAAAAACTACGTAGGCGCTACGTATTTTTCGCCACAAGACCTTCCTCGTGAGCCCAGGCAGCCAGCTGCGTGCGGGTGCGAAAGCCCAGCTTGGACAGGATGTGGTCGACGTGCACCTCGACCGTGCGGACCGAGACATATAGCTGGCCGGCGATCTCGCGGTTGGTCAAACCGCGGGCCACGAGCGCCGCGACCTCCGACTCACGCCGAGTCAGGCGCCGTGCGCGCCCGGCTCGCCAGCGGTCCTCGGGCTGGTCGTCGAGCCCGAGCGCAACGGCCTCGTCGAGCGGGAGCCGGCGTCCCTCGTCGAGGATCTTCGCCGCTGCGGCGCCGACCGCCGTGCGAACCGGTGTTAACCACTGGTCGAGGAAGTCCCGCATCGCCTGGGGACGGTACGTGTGGTTGACCCGTTCGTACTCCGCAGCCGCACCGGCCAGCATGAGCGCAGCGCGAGGCCGGCCACCTTTTGCCGCGAGACCGGCTAGAGCGCTCAGTCCGGCCGGGATCGCGAAGCGATCGCCTAAGTCCACGATGGCCGGCACACCTCTGGCGAGCGCCGCCCGGGCACCTCGCAGGTCGCCCATCTCGAGGCGGCAGACACCGATCAGCTGCAGGGCACGCGCGCCGACGGCAGGGAGACCGAGTGCGTCCGACAGCTGCGTGCAGCGCTCGAACCGCTCGCAGGCAAGCTCGACCTCGCCCCTCGACAACGGTGGTAGGCCGGAGAACCAGAGGGCTGCCGCGACGCCCGCCTCGTCGCCTCCGGCCGTCTGCAGCTCCATGGCCCGCGACACGTCCGAGCTCCCGCCAACGAAGTCACCCGACATCAACCTGCTGCGGCCTCGGTAGAACAGCGCCCACCCCTCGCCGACCGTGTCGTGTACGACGCGGGCGCGGGCAATGCTGCGCTCGAGCAGTGCGTCGGCTTCGGCGAAGTTGCCCTGGTCGGTTGCGAGCCATGCCGCGCCGTTCATGGCCTCGACGCGATCGACGTTGTCCTCCTGAACTAGGCCAAGCAGCTCGCCCAGCCGCTGCCTGCCCTCCGAGAAGTGGCCCCGCGCGGACCAGAACGCGGTGAGCCAGTTGGCGAGCTGCAAACCCGGTGCCGGGGTCTCCAGTCGATACCAGTCAAGGGCGGCTCGGAAGTTGTCGTGCTCGAGTTCGAGGAGGTCGAGACCTGCCTTGTCAGGCCAGCACGGCGGACGCCGGAGATCCGCAGCCAGGCGCCGGAACTGGGCGGCGTGTGCCGCGTGGACGGCCGCTGCCTCCGGCATGGTGCTCAGACGCTCGGCGGCGAACTCCCGGACAGTCTCCAGCATCGAGTAGCGCGGCACTGGCGCGGACGCGGCCGCCAGCCGTAAGAGGCTGTGGTCCACCAGCTCCTGAAGCGCGTCGAGAACCGGTGCGCCCGACTCCAGCGCCCTCCCGCAGACGGCCGTGATGCTGGGAAGGCTGATTCCGCCCCGGTACACCGAGCTCGCCGCCAGCAGTCGCCGTGCTCCGTCGCTCAACAGGGCATAGCTCCAGGCAATCGTGGCGCGCAGAGTTCGCTGCCGGTCCGGCACGTCTCTAGCGCCGCCGATCAACAGACCCAACGAGTCCTCCAGCCGCGCGAGGATCGTCTCCAGCGGAAGCAGGTTGACCCGCGCCGCCGCCAGTTCAATCGCCAACGGCAGGCCATCGAGTCGCTTCACAACTCGCGCGATCACCTCAGCGTTCTTGTCGTCGATGGCGAAACCCGGCACCCGGGCGGCGGCGCGTGCCGCGAACAGCTGTGCTGACTCACACGCCGCGACCGAACCGGCCGACCATGCGGTTTCACGTTCGGGCACGCGCAGTGGAGGTACCGGATATTCCTGCTCGCCCGACACGTGGAGCGGAGACCGGCTCGTGACGAGGATCCGGAGGTGAGTGCTTTCATCAAGCAGCTGTTGGACGAACTCACCCGCAGGGAGCACCTGCTCGAAGTTGTCCAGCACCAGCAACAGCCTGCGATTGCCCACGTAGCGACGCAGGTGCTCGAGCAGAGTTCCACCGCGTGCGTCCTGCAGACCGATGCCTTGGGCGATGGAGACCGGCACCAACGACGGATCCCTGATGTCGGCGAGCGACACGAAGTGCACGCCCTCAGCAAAGCCGCTCAGGATGCGGCTTGCCAGCTCGATACACAACCGCGTCTTGCCGGAGCCGCCGGGACCAGTCAACGTCAGCAGCCGGTTGTGCTCGAGAAGATGCCGAGCTCCGGCGAGCTCGTCCTCCCTGCCCACGAAGCTCGTCCGGGGTCGCGGAAGTCGACCTGGCCCATCCCCGACGCGGCTGTCAGAAGAGCCTGAAGCGGCGGACTCTTCACTCGACGAACCGGTCATTGCCGGCGAACATCTCCGGGAACGAGGGCTCGCGACACCTGAACAACCATCCTCGTCGTCCTCCCCGGCCTGGCACGGGCGGGCGAGTGCGCCATCGATGGACGGCGAACGCTCACAGCCCGATCGTCTCACCGAATCCGTCGACGCGACGACCCGAAATCAACCGGTCTTGCGCAGGAAGGCCGCCAGGATCGGTCCGCGCGCGTACAGGCAGCGGAGCTGGCGGTCGTGATGGCGGAACCGCGTGAAGCCGCGCGCTCGAGCACCCGGCGCCTTCTCGAAGCAGATCTCGCGAACCTCCCGATTGGCGTTGCGCGCCTAGCCATGACAGATCACCGCCGGTTGCGACTCCCCCCCGGAACCAGCTCGCGTGCTCGTCGATCCACGCTGGCACGTCGGTGACGTTGAACTTCACGTGCATGCCGAGCCTGATGCCGAACGGACCCTTCCCGGCCGCGCGCCAGTCCTAGATCGTCGTGCCCGCCTCGCCGAGGTACTCGGCGATGGCCCGATGCAGCAGTGGCTCCAGGCCCCTCTCGATGATGGGGTCTCCATGCCCAGTAAGTACATGGAAGGACCCCATCGAGCCACGACATCCCAAGACAACCCAGGCCCTTTGCTCGGAGGGCGGCCATGGCGATGCACAGGCTGGACCCTGGTCAAGCCTCTTCGCTTAGTTTGACTATGGGTCTGACCACCATTTTGACCACCATTTGGGTTTGTCCACCGAAATGTGCCTAAGTGTGAAATCCCTATATTTAAGGAAAATTGGACATCTGGGGACATCCTTGGACACGCTGCCGATGTCTGGGGGTCATAGGTCACAGGACCTCCCACAAGCGGCGGCGCGCAAAGGCGCGCGTTTACGGTGGGGTTGCCGAAGCTATTCCCATCAGGCCGCTGAAGCTGACGGCGACGCGATCCTGCCAGCAGTGGCTGGGCTTCCAGTGTGGTCCGGCCGCGATTCCAACTCGGGGTCCCTTGCTGGCGCTAAATGATCTAGCTTTGCAGAAGGGTGTCCCACGGGGCGTAGGACTCACAAGGTCAGAAATCGCCGAGATATCATGCCAAATGATCACCGATGCCGCTACGAATAGATGGCCTTGTCAGACTTGCATTTATAGGATTCTCGAGGCGATGTTGATCTTGATCAAAATGGGCCCTGGTCGCGCCGATAAGCCAGAGGTCTTGGCCAAGCCTCCACCACGCCCGCGTCGGCAGCGGAGGTCTGACGCCGCCGCGCCACACCCCGCTGGTCTGGAATTCACAGGTATGTGTGGCAGATCAGAAGGCGGGGGCGGCCCCGTGAGGCCATGCGGCAGAGGCGACGAGTCGTTGCGGCGCTCATGATCCCCAAGCCGGCGGCTAACGCCGGCTCGCCTCGCGGCCGCCCGAGAACCACATTGACATTGACACTCAGTTCTGGATCACAACAACGGTCTGCTGATCGCCAGGAGAGGGGCGTCGCGGCGGATGCCCTCGGACCGTGATGACCGCCGACGAGTCCAATTTGTCTTAGGTAGGGAGCAAGCTGTGATCGAGTTGTCAAACGCGGGCCTCCTCGTCCACCACTCCGCTTGGCCTCCCCGACGACCAGGCCACCCGTCTACGGTCAGGGTGGGCGAAGCGAACTTGAAGGGCGCGATGCGCCCTTGTGCGCGATCCGAAGATCACATCATCACAAGGCGGGGACGCCGACGGACCTCCCGCAGGCACAGATCGGAGGAGTACATGGAGAAGTTGCTGCTTAGCCCCGAAGAGGCCGCCGAAGCGCTCGGGGTGGGCCGATCCCGCGTCTATGACCTCATGCGCACCCGCCAGTTGCTCAGCGTGCGGATCGGCAAGTCGCGTCGAGTTCCGGTTGCCGCAGTTCATGCGTACGTCGAACGCTTGACCGAGCAAGACGCTCAGGCATGAACCAGCGCGCCAACGGTGAGGGCTCGATCTATCGACGCGCTGACGGGCGCTGGACAGCTGCGTGTTATGTCTTGCGACCCGACGGAACCCGTGTGCGCCGGGCTGTGTATGGCAAGACCCGCAAGGACGCCGCTGACCAGCTGGCGGTTTTGATCGCGAAGACCAAGGCCGGCCTTCCCCTCGCTGTGGAGTCGTGGACTCTCGAGCGCTTCGCAGAGCACTGGCTCACGCACGTAGCCGGTCCCCGCCTGCGTCCCTCAACTCTCTCAAGCTACCGGGAGACGCTGCGTCTGCATGTCCTTCCGACCCTCGGCCGTATGAACCTTCGCGCGCTGACTCCCACCCACGTGCGAACCCTGCTTGCCAACAATGCTGCCTATGGACTTGGCGCGCGCTCGGTCCAGATCATCCACAGCACCCTGCGCACAATGCTCAGCGAGGCCATGCGGGAGGAGTTGATCGAACGGAATGTAGCGACGGTGGTGCGTCCGCCCTCTGTCGAGCGCGTTGAGGTACAACCGTGGTCGACTGAAGAGGCGAGCCGGTTCCTGGCCGCGAGCGCAGATCACCGCCTGTACGCGCTGTTCGCGGTCGGTGTCGCCTTGGGGCTACGGAAGGGCGAATTGCTCGCCCTCCGTTGGGACGACGTCGACCTCGATGGTGGTGTGCTTCACGTCCGGCAAAACGTGCAGCGGCTGCCCGAGATGGGCCTCGTGTTCGGTCCTCCAAAGTCGAACAAGTCGCGCCGCACAATCCCGCTTCCCGCAGCCTCGGCGAAGGTGCTCCGAACCCACCGCGCGAGTCAGGCTGCCGAAGCCCTCGCGCTTGGACCGGCCTGGATCGACTCCGGCCTGGTCTTCACCTCAACGGTCGGCACGGTGATCGAGCCGCGTAATTTGAACCGCTTCTTCGACGAGCTCATCACCAAAGCAGGCGTTCGCCGGATTCGCTTCCACGACCTGCGGCACACCTGCGCGTCCCTCCTGCTTGCACAGAACGTGCCAGCACGAGTGGTGATGGAGATCCTCGGCCACTCGCAGCTCGCCATGACCACCGACCTCTATTCCCACGTGATGCCGACTGCTCTACGTGCGGCCGCGGACGCAATGGACCGCGTCCTCGTTCAGCCGAACTGAACTGCGTTGCTGTCAGCGTTGCTGTCAATGGGCCTAGTCGGGCAAGTCTGGCAACCCAATTTTGGCTGGGTTTGGCTCCTGACCAGGGTAAACACTGGCGCACCCGGAGGGATTCGAACCCCCAACCTTCTGATCCGTAGTCAGATGCTCTATCCGTTGAGCCACGGGTGCGGGATGGCTCGGACAGCCTAGTCAGCGGCCGAGCAACACCGTGAGAGTGTAGCGGCCCATGCTCGTCCGACCCAACCGAGTTGGCCCGTACGTCAGGGCCGCTCAGGCCAGCGCCAGGTGGGCCGCGCGTACGCCGCTGTTCAGGCTCACCTCGCTCAGCAGCCCGGGCGCGGCAACCCGGTCGCC
>Ga0307292_10000665_pt1 | contig 11885 bp, 13 predicted proteins | sample ER_DNA_149_FD_194471 | JGI IMG/M metagenome (GOLD analysis project Ga0307292, IMG submission 194471) | Bulk soil microbial communities from the East River watershed near Crested Butte, Colorado, United States - ER_DNA_149 | ecosystem: Environmental > Terrestrial > Soil > Floodplain | place...
CGCATCGACTCAGCCAGGCCCTTCTCATCCTCGACAACCAGCACCCGCACCGTGGCCTCCTGACCGACTCCCCGACAGCTAGTCGAACGTGGCACGAGCTCCAGCTGGTGCAGAGTCCAACTGATGCTAGGTCGGCCAGACAGCAGTCCTCAGTCTCGACACAGCTTGTCTCGGCCAGTGTGCAACATGGACGGCCGTGTCGGAGCAACGAAGGGGGGCAGCGCGATGCTCAAACCGACGGACCTAGACCTGCAACGGCAAGGGATCCGGCCGGGCCACTGGGGGCAGTGGCTCGCGATCGGTGTCGTCGGGCTCGTCGGCTTTGTCGTCCTCGCGCTGCTTCTAGTTTTTGGTACGTTCATTGGTCAGCTCGACCACCAGCTGCTGGCTGAAGTGATCAGCTTCCGCACACCGGAACTCACGGTATTCGCGAGCGCGGTTACCCGGTTGGGATCAACCCCTGTGGTGGTCTACTTCGGCGTTGCCGCGGCCGTCGTGTTGTGGCTTCGATCACGTTCGATTCTGTTGCCAATTGCGTTACTTGGCGCGTTGGCAGCGACCGAAAGCCTCGTCACCATCCTCAAGATCGCGCTCGATCGGCCGCGACCACCGGCAAGCTTGGTGGTGGGCGTGCCGCTGTCGGACGACGCATTTCCCTCGGGCCACACCACTGCTGGCTCGATGCTCGTTGTACTGACGGCGGCCATGTTGGCACTCACGTTTGGGAACTTGATCGTTCGTTGGCTTCTGATGATCAGCGGGTGCATATTGGCGCTGTTGATCGGCTGCAGCCGTACGTATCTAGGCGTGCATTGGCCTAGTGATGTGCTGGGCGGATGGCTGCTGGCCGCGACGATGGTTTCGGTGACTATGGCCCTGGTCATGCACGTTGGTGCCGTATCCGGGCGGTGCGACAGTGCCAGATGTGCTTGACCCGGACGCCACGCGATTGACCGTGCCTCCGACTGGCCGCGCAAAGGAGTAACTCGTCCATGATCACTCCCGGTCAGCGCGACATAGTGATCATCGGTGCCCAGTCGGTCAGTTGAAGTGCTTCCCGTTCGCGGCAGTCGAACGGCGGGGCAGAACCCCAGAGGTGGCGCCCGCTGAGGCCTCGTCAGAGCCGACCCTCACACTGGCCTGGTGCGTAAGGCCCGGACTATGGCGGATCGCCTGCAACCTCCAGCCGGCGCGACACATCGGTCAGTCCGGCGGACTGGCATTTCCGGCACTGAATAACGCAGCGCATTCCTTTTCATCGGATTGATCAACAGTCTTTGGGGTCCCGGGCATTGGCTCGATATCGGCTTGATCGATTGGGTGATCGGAAACTGGAAGTGAAGCTGTAGGAGAGGAAGACGAGATGCGACCACTTGAACTCTCGCTGGTGCTCATCAATCTGCTGACGCTAGGCGTATTGGCGGTGCCGCAACTGCATGCGGTGCGCTGGACGGGTTATGTGGCGCTCATCGCGGTGCTGATCGCCATCGCTCAGATGATCGTGGAAGGCCCGCGCTGGCAGATGGTCCCGGCTCACGTGCTGACGGGGCTGTTCTTCCTGGTTTGGCTGTTGCAAAGCACCGCGCTGGCGGGCAGGCCGGTCAACCGGCTAGCCGCCGGCTTGGCCATCGGGTTCGGCACCCTGGCGCTGGTGATCTCTGCAGCCCTGCCGATCCTGAGCCCCGTGTTTCGCTTCCCGCGTCCAAGCGGGCCCTACGCGGTTGGCACGGTGACCTACCACTGGGTCGATGCCGCGCGCCCTGAGATCTTCACCGCCGATCCGAACGACCATCGCGAACTTATGGTGCAGGTTTGGTATCCCGCTCAACCAAACCGATCGGCGCCGAGCGCACCCTACGTTCAGGATGCCGGCGCGCTCGCGCCAGGGCTGGCGCGGTTGGCGCAGCAGAACGCCGAGCGGCTGTTCCCTGGCTTTCCCCTCACGGTGCCTAGCTTCCCCTTCACTCACTTGAAATACATCACTACCAACGCCATTCCATCCGCGCCTGTGGTCCAGGAGGAATCCAGCTATCCGGTGCTGATCTTCATGGAGGGGCTGAACGGCCTGCGCCAGATGAACACCTTCCAGGTCGAGGAGTTGGTGTCGCATGGCTACATCGTCGCAGCCATCGATCAGCCGTATGCCGCCGCCGAAGTGGTCTTTCCAGATGGACGCAAGGTCCGTGGACTGTCGAAAGATCAGTTGAATGCTCTGCTCCAACAGAGCATCAGCCCCGTCACAAACGCGCCAACGTTGAACGGCCAGACATTGAAGGACGGCATCATCCCTTACTTCGCACAAGATGCTGTCTTCACGCTGCACCAACTTGCCAGCCTGAACCAGGCCGATCCGACCGGCATCCTGACCGGGCATCTGGATATGCAGCGCGCCGGCGCCTTCGGCGTGTCGCTGGGTGGCATCGTCAGTGCCGAAGCCTGTCACCTGGAGCATCGCTTGCGCGCCTGCCTTGTGATGGAGGCCCCGATGCCGGCCGATGTGGTGAAGTCTGGCTTGCAGCAGCCGAGCATGTGGATCACGAGCGATGCCGACACCTGGCGGCTCCAGCGTTGGTCGGACCGTGATGTCATGCAACATCAGACCATGCGGGCCGTATTCGAGAGTTTGCCGGGAGATGGCTACTTCGTGCAGGTGCCGAAGATGTTCCACCTCAACCTGACCGACGTTCCGCTTCTGATCTATGCACCGTTCGGCAGGAGACTGGGCTTGTTCGGGCCGATCGATGCCCATCGAGTACATCGCATCGTCAACGCCTACACTCTGGCGTTCTTCGACCGTCACCTCAAAGGTGTGCCGGCAACGCTGCTCGATGGACCAGCAGCGCAATACCCCGAAGTGCGCTTTCAACGACGCCCCTGAGTGCTTGAGCTCGCCGACCACTCGACGCGTGCACCGCTCAGAGGTTGCCGTACGGCGTCCAACTCGCTTCACTGCATGCATCGCCTTCAGCGCATGAGAAGAGCTTGGGTGTATCAATGGTTCGGCCGACTCGGCTGTCTGGTTCTGGCTGAGGCGTCGAAGTCGATGAACATACGACAGAAGTAGTCAGGGTTCTCCTCAGCGACCCAATGGCCGGCGTCGGGCACCAGGTGTCCGGTGACGTCGATGGCGATCTCCTCACACATTGGCGCGTAATTGGCAGCGAGGGTCTGGGCGCCGCCGCCGGAGGCGAGGATGGGGACGGTGAGCTTGCCGTGGGCTGCGATGTCGGCGCGGTGGATGTCGGCATCGTGGTCGAGTTCGCGGTAGATCTCGCAGAGCGCGCGGCGCTTCGAAGGCGCGGGCGTAGACGTCGAGATCGTCCTGGCTGATCGCGTCCGGCTGGTAGGCGAGATCATCGAAGAAGCGGGTGATGTACCACCGCTCGCGACCGTGGGTCAGGTACACGGCGATGTCTGGGTTGGCGTGGAAGTCGAAGTGCCAGGCGCTCTTGGCGACTTTGCGTTGCTCGTAGTAGTCGGTGCCGGGCAGCGGGGCTTCCATAGTGGTCAGGCTGACGACGTCGTCGCGGTATCGCAGCGCGTAGCCGAACGCGACTATGGAGCCAAGATCGTGTCCCACTATCGACAGCGTCCGTCGATGCCGAGTTCGTTGTGGACGAGGTGGTGAAGGTCGCCGGCCATGGTCCATTTGTCGTAGCCATCACGGGGCTTAGTGGAAGCACCAGCGCCGCGGTAGTCCGGCACGACGACTTGGTACCCTCCCGCCACTAGCGTCGGTACGACCTTGCGCCAGGCGTATCCGGTCTGCGGCGCACCGTGGATCAACAGCACCGTCTTCGAGGTGGCCGGCGAGATGCCTGCGAGCGTGTAGCCGATGCGAACCCCAGTGGCCTGGTCGATCCAGGCGCGGCCGCGCCTGGTGTTGATGGAGTCCGTGTCGTCTTCTGGACTGATTGGACTGGGCAACTGTCGATCCTTTCGTTGGCTGGGTCGCGCTTGCTACGCCGAGCACGTCGTGATCGCCGGTCAAACTGAGATCAGGCTGATGCGTGGTCTCGCCATGAGTGCTGAGGCTCGCAGCCGAGAAGACGGCGAGCCTTGTCGATCGAGCAGAGTGACTGTGTTCCTTCAACAGGGGCACGGGACTCGGTCCCGGGGAAGAACTCAGCCATCAGCTCCGTGGAGGGCCGGCTCATGACGCTGTCGGCGTTGGCGATGACGAAGTTGTCGAACCCCGGCTTGTCGTATTCCAGCGCACGGACGACGACCTGGGCGCCATCACGGGCGTCGATGTAGCCACAGGTTCCACTTGCGGGAGGCAGGGTCGTTTTCGAAGGAGGGGAAGTCGGCGTACTCGGACGGGTCGATGACGTTGGAGAAGCGCAGCCCGATCATCTTTTGATCTGGGTTCCAGCGGCAATACTGGCGGGCCATCTCCTCTTCGAGATCCTTGGCGAGGGCGTAGACGACTTCTGGTGTAGCTGGGACGTTCTCGTCGAGTGGCACGTACGCCGGTGGGTTATTGAACGGGTAGCCAACGGCATTGACGCCGCTGTGAACCTCGTCGATGCCGGAGAGGGCCTCGACAACCTGGCCGTAGTCGGTGAGGTCCGTGCGTATGAAGTGGGCTTGGCTGTCCGGTGAGGTACGCGGTCGAAGTTCACGACGGTCCATCCCTCCACGATGAGCGCTGCCACCACGGCCCGGCCGAGCTTGCCGCTGCCGCCGGTCACTGCCACTGTTCGATTCATCTGTGTCTCCTCAGGTTTCTTGCCGTCGCTTGGGGATCGGATTTCAGGCTTCGGCGAACCGATGGCCGAGATCGAGGATGGTTTTACAGACAAGGTCCCAATCGCCTTCGGCCGTCAGGTCCTGCGTCTGGCCTGCGCCGAGCTCGGTCGGTCGCGGGATGAATGCCGTGCCGAGTCCCGCCCGTTGGGCAAATGCGAGATCGCAGTTATGGGCCGCCGCGAGCATGACCTCGGCTGGATCCAGCCGCAGGATCCACGCCATCTTGCGATACGCATGGGGAGTCGGCTTGTAGGCCAGCGTCGTGTCAGAACCGACAATCACGGTCCACGGCAGTTTCGCCCGCAGCGCCATCCGCAGCAGCAGGGCGAGGTTAGCGTTTGACAGTGGCCCGACGATCACGTGTTTGCCGAGTTCGGCCAGGCCGGCGACGCTGTCCTCCCATGGGTCCAGCCGCTCCCAAGCTGCGTTGAGATCGGCGAGCTCGTCATCGTCGAAGCAGGCCGCTTCCAAGCTGAACTCCGAAAGCGTTGCGTGGAGGTTCTCCAGGTGCAGCCGATCCAGCGGCACGAACTCACGACTCCCGTTGCGGATCGGCTCCATCGACGGCTCGTACTTCGCCCGCCATGCGTCGGCGAACGCTAGGGCATCAAGGTCGATCCGATGACGCTTGGCAAAGGCGGCGACGTCGCGGGCCACTCCTGAGCGCCAGTCCACGACGCTGCCGAACGTGTCAAACAGAACGGCCTTGATCACACGCCCTGTGGATGGTGAGACGTAGGTCATCCTTGCCCTTCTGCGCCGGAAATGCTCCTGCGATTAGGAACAGTGCTGAGACGTCAACCGGTTGACCGACTGTCGCAACATATAGCGCGCTGCAGCAGGCTATCAACCGGTTGACCAAAGTTCGCCTCTGGTGACTCGTCTCAGATCGGAGGTGGCGCTCAGCTCGCGGCGAGAAAGCCGGTCAGGCGTTCGGCCGCGCTGTCCATGTGGGTATTCATGGCTGCGGCTGCCTGGTCGCGGTTGCCGGACGTGAGTGCGTGGTACACGGCCCGGTGCTCCGCGAGCGTGCGGTGTGCTTGCTCAGCGTCGTTGAGGGCTCGCTCCACCCAAACCCGAATCAGCGATCGGACCGTTTGCAACAGGTCGGTAAGCAGCGCGTTCTGGGCGGCGGCTGCGACAGCCTGGTGGAATCGCATGTCGGCCGCGACGAACGCCTTGTAGTCCTCCATAGTGTCGGCCATCGTCTCGAGGTGGCGCCCGATCTCGGCGATGGCCTCCGGCGTGCCCAGCACCGCGGCGAGTCGAGCTGCCTGCACCTCCAGTCCGTGTCGGACTCCAATGAGGTCGCGCGTCTGCGGGGCACCGATCAGCATTCCCCAGGACAGGGTCTGGGGGAGCAGTTCGGATGCTTTGCCCCGCAGGTAGGTGCCGGAACCGGGGCGTACGGTGACGACGCCGAGAATCTCTAAAGCAGCGAGCGCCTCGCGGACCGCCGATCGGCCGATGCCCAGAGTCAGTGCGAGCTGGCGTTCGGGCGGGAGTCTGTCGCCGGGCTGGATGGCATCACTGGTGAAGTAGGTCAGCAGGCGGCGCGTGACCTCGGAGACGGCGCTAACGGCGTCGATGCTGCCCCCCAGCGCGCCGCTGAGCTGGTCGGCAGTGGGGCTGGCGGCAGGCTCGGAGTGTACGGGCATTTTCACACCCTAGAGCATCTTCCGAGGAACCGGTTGACCAAACTGGTCAACCGGTTGACAAAATCTAAGAAGGGTTGTCATGGTGGTGTGACGCCCCTGCTGATCGGAGCCCCAACGATGTCCCGCCTCTATAACGATCCCGACCGGTTCGCCGAGGAGGCCGAGGAGGGCTTTGTGTCCCACCGTCATGAGGATCGCAAGCAGGATCGCCGATGAGCATCACGATCGGGGTGAGCCTGAAGGCCTACCTCGGCTACCGGGATACCCTTCGATGGGCCTCGGACATCGCGGAGATCACCCGGTCGCGGTCGCATTCGAGCATCGAGCTGTTTGTCCTGCCTGCATTCCCGGCACTGGTCCCGGTCCGCGACATCCTTACCGGCTCCGGTATTGCGGTCGGCAGCCAAGACATTGCCGCGGATGATGCCGGCAACCAGACCGGCGAGGTCACCGGAGCCATGCTGGCCGACGTCGGCTGCCACTACGCCGAGGTCGGACACGCGGAACGTCGCCGCCATTTCGGCGAGAGCGAGCAGGTCGTTGCGGCCAAGACCGCGGCCGCCCTGCGGCACAGGCTGGTCCCGGTAATATGCCTCGGCGAGCCAACCCGTCTCGACCTCGACGCCGCCGTCGAAGAATCAGTGCGGCAGCTTCGGCACGCGCTGGGCGGCGTTCAGTCAGTCAGGCCGGGCGGCCGGGTCGTGGTCGCGTACGAACCGCATTGGGCTATCGGCACCGCCGAACCCGCCCCCGATGAACACATCATCGCCGTAGTCGCCGGGCTCCGCCGAGCCGCCTCCCAGCTGGCGCCTGGATCGTCTGTCATCTACGGCGGCAGCGCCGGCCCCGGCCTTCTCACCCGGCTCGCGGGCGGCGTCGATGGGTTGTTCCTGGGACGCTTCGCCCACGACCCCAAGGCCTTCGCCACCGTCCTCGACGAGGCGATCGCTATCCAGCTCAAAACGGCGGCGTCATGACGATCGGGCTGAGCACGTACGCCTTCTTCTGGCAGTGGCACGACACCGCCACCTCCCCGCTGTCGCTGACCGACATGATCGAGAAGACAGCCGAGTGGGACGTCAAGCTTTTCCAGATCTGCGACTACCCCGCAATTGACAGCTACGACAACGCCGCGCTCTCCGAGCTGCGGCATTACGCCGAGGCCTGCGACGTCACCCTAGAGCTCGGCACCCGAGGCGTCACCCCAAGCCACCTGTCTCACTACTTGCACATCGCCGAGTTGCTCGGCGCCCGGCTGGTGCGCAGCATGATCAACACCACCGATCACCGGCCCACGCCGGAGGAAGCGGTGCGGATGCTTGGGCAGAGCACGCCCGCGTACGAGCAGGCTGGCGTCACCCTCGCCTTGGAAACCTACGAGCAGGTGCCGGTACGTGACTTGGTCGGCATCGTCGACGCCGTCGGCTCACCCAACCTCGGCATCTGCCTCGACCCGGCGAACTGCGTTGCGGCGCTTGAGCTCCCGCGGGACACGATTGAGCTCACCGCTCCGCGGGTGGCCAACGTCCACGTCAAAGACTTCGCGTTCACCCGACAAGCGGGCTGGGTCGGGTTCTCCCTCGTTGGCGCGCCGCTCGGCGACGGGCTGCTCGACTACGACCACCTGACCCAGACCGTGCAACCCGACCGGCGGGGGATTAGCCAGGTGGTCGAGCATTGGCTGCCCTGGCAAGGGGACAGCCTCACCACTGTGAACACCGAAGACCAGTGGACCCTCCACAGTCTTGCCTACCTAAGGAGCAAGCAAGCATGACCGACAGCACCACTCCCACCGGCCAACTGACCATCGCCGTAGTCGGTGCTGGCGGCAAGATGGGCATGCGCGTGTCGGACAATCTGCAGCGCAGCAGCCACGCTGTGTACTACAGCGAGAACTCGCCGGCTGGTCAGCAGCGCACCCGCGACGCCGGCCGCGAGGTCACCGACACACCAACCGCGGTCGCCGATGCCCACGTTGTCATCCTCGCCGTGCCTGACATCGCGCTCGGCCCGGTCTCGGCCGAGGTCGTCCCGCAGCTGAAGCCGGGGACGCTATTGCTCACCTTGGACCCGGCCGCCGCGTACGCCAATCTGCTGCACCAGCGAGCTGATGTCGAGTACGCCGTAGCCCACCCGTGCCACCCTTCGGTGTTCCTGCAGCGCAAGACCGAGGCGGAGCTGAACGACACGTTCGGCGGCATCGCCGCTGCACAAGACGTCGTTGCCGCCCTCCAGTCCGGCAACGAGAAGAAGATCACGATCGCCGAGGAGGTGATCCGGCTCATGTACGCGCCGGTGATCGACGTGCATTGGGTGACGGTCAAGCAGCTGGCCTACCTCGAGCCCACCTTGGTCGAAGTCGTGGCCTGCATGATCGGCGACCTACTGAACGAGGCGCTCCGCGAGACGGTGGACACGGTCGGTGTCCCGGAGGCAGCGGCTCGCGCCATGCTGTTCGGCCACATCCAAGTCGCCCTCGCTAATGGACTCCGCGGTGACAACCCGTTCTCCGACGCCTGCCTGATCGCCATGGACTACGGCCGCAACAAGATCATTAAGGATGACTGGAAGTCGATCTTCGACGACGGCGAGCTTGACCACGTGCTGAAGCAGATGCTGCACCTGGACCGGATCAACCGCTGATCCTGCTTGACGGCGCGGAGACCGGCGGGGAGCGGATGCGCGCCGTACCTGACACCGTCTAAGAACTGATTCGTACGGCACGAATGCGGTGATCAGACTGAGGGTGTGTAGCGGTGGCGTGGCGCGTAGGCGGCCAGAGTCGCCAGCGTGACGGCAACGAGTCCGAGCGCAGCCAGAGCCGGCAGAACGGCGGCGATGGGGATGGTGGTGGCGAGAATCGCGCAGGCGATCCATCTGCGGGTGAGCTGGTTCTTTGTGGTGACACGCAGGAACCAGGTCTGCGTGGCGACGTAGAGCAGCGGTCCACCTCCGAGGAGGAGCCCGATAGCAAGTGATCCCGGGCTGAGCGGGTGTGCGATGACGGTCTCGCAGCCGACGGCAGTAGCGACGAGTCCGGCGAGGACGACGTACTGACCGTTGGCGCCCATGCGCGCTGTCCAGATCGGGTCGGCCGTTGGTGTGCTGCGGCGGTCCACGATATGTGGCGACCCGGCGAAGTAGAACGCCCAGAGGGCGGCGACGATCACGAAACCGGCGAATCCTGAAAGCAGAGTGGCGGGCTCGGTCGGTGACTCGGAGATCGCGGTCGCGGTGGTGAGGACGACTTCGCCGAGGGCGATGAGCAGGAAGAGCCGCAGCCGTTCCGCCATGTGGTCGTAGTCGAAGGCGATCTCGCGGGTCGCGGTGCGTCGGTGTGGCCAGGGGTGGGCGAGCCAGACGCCAGCGACGTCGATGGCCGTCGCCGCGCCCCACCACCACAGCCGCGGTTCGGGAGCAGCTGCCGCCCCGACAATCCAGAACGGAGTGGAGGCGAGCAGCCAGGTGAGCGCGCCCGGCGGTAGTGCTGACGTAGCTGCGGCGTCGGTGCTGTCGTGGATGTGACGATGCCGCGCGCGACCTGGGTAACAACGAGCGGGACGACAAACGCCCATCCGCCGGCGCTGAACGCGACGCCGACGGCGGCGTTCATGAACAGTCCGAGCACCATCGCGGTGAGGACGGCGACCTGGGTCTGCCGGCGGGTGATGTCGAAGTACGTCGCTTCAAAGGTGGTGAGGAGCCACACGGTAAAGACGGCGCAGAGGAGCACGAGGGTTTCGGCGGCGCCGCGCCAGGTGAGGTCGTCCACCAGGTGCTCGGAGAGTTGCGAGACGGCGAAGACGAAGACAAGGTCATAGAAGAGCTCGAGCGGTGAGACCTCGCGCTCCTCCATCACCCCAGCGGGAGTCGTCATGGTTGAGCCTGGTCTCCGTTTCCATAACAGTGGTCTCGGTTTCGGCCCGCAGGACGGAGCCCACGCCGCCCCGTGCGCGGCAACCGAGGCGTCAAGCCACCTGGCGGCGATGCTGGGCTGCGGCCGGCGCAACGCTTCTGCTGCTGCGAGATCAGCCGGTTTGCGCGGTGGGTCGGAGGAGGATCTCGTTCAGCGTCATCCGCCGGGGGCGGGTGACGGCGAAGGCGATGACCTCGGCGACGTCCTCGGCGGTGATGGCCAGCTGTTGGTAGAGCTGTTCGGCGCCTTGTTTGGCGGCCGGGTCGGTGATGTGGTCGGTGAGTTCGGTCGCCACAGCGCCGGGTTCGATGACGCTCACTCGGATGTCCGGTTGCAGTTCTTGGCGCAGTGCCTCCGACCAACCGTTCATCCCCCATTTCGTGGCGGCGTATCCCGAGTTGCCGGCCCGGGCGGTCCGCCCGGCGACTGAAGAGATGTTGATCAGGTCACCGCCGCCGTTGCGGAGCTGGTCGAGGAACACCTCGGTCGCGGTCATGGCGCCGAGCAAATTGACCTCCACCATCTGACGGAGCTCGTGGCGCTGTTCGGAGGAGAACGGGGCCAGCAGCATGACCCCGGCGTTGTTGATCAAGACATCGGCACCTCCAAGTTCGACTTGTACCCGATTAGCTGCGGTGACGAGTGAGTCGCGGTCTGTGACGTCGGCAGCGATGGCGATAGCGCTGTCGCCGAGCTCGGCGGCCAACGCCTCGATCCGGTCAAGGCGGCGGCCCAGCAGCGCCAGGTTGTAGCCGTGACCGGCCAGCGCGCGGGCTGTCGCTGCACCAATGCCTGACGACGCGCCTGTGATGACTGCGACCTGACCGCTGGTCTGCTCTGTGCTCACCAGTGTTCCTTCCGGTTCTCGTGGATCTGAGCGAGGTTGTTGCCGTTTGGGGTTGGTTCTCAGGTCAGCTGCCAAAGACGTTCTTCGCGACCGTGATGGCGGACATTGCGCGGGGCCAGCCGGCGTAGAAGGCAAGGTGGATGATCACTTCTTTGAGCTCGGTTTCGGTGAGGCCGTTGTCCTTGGCCCGTGCGAGGTGGTTCTTCAACTGTTCGGTGTTGCCGCCCGCGATCAGGGCGGCCACGGTGATGAGGCTGCGGTCTCGCTTGGACAGCTCGGTGCGTTCCCAGACGTCGCCGAACAAGACGTCGTCGGTGAGGGACACCAGTTTGGGCGCGAAGTCGCCGATGGCTCGCTGGGCTGGGGTGAGGTCGTCGGTGTTGGACATGAAGGTTCCTTTCGAAGGGCTCGTGTCCCCGGATGGTTCCTGGAGACTCGGGCGGGGTTAGTGGCCGGGGTACTCAATCTCGCTGAGGTGGGCGCCCCATTCGGTGACCGGGCCGTCCTGGTTCTCGGCCAGGTCCTCCGATATTGCGAGGTGCGTCATGAAGTGGTCAGGGGTGGCACCGTGCCAGTGCCACTCCTCTGGCGGTGTGTAAATGGTGTCGCCCGGCCGGACCTCGATCACCGGTCCGCCTCTGCACGGCGACGACCGGCTGCACGGCATGGGCTCGGCGGATGCTGTCGGCGCTAGCCTCCGACAGGCCGAAGT
>Ga0307292_10000666_pt1 | contig 11871 bp, 10 predicted proteins | sample ER_DNA_149_FD_194471 | JGI IMG/M metagenome (GOLD analysis project Ga0307292, IMG submission 194471) | Bulk soil microbial communities from the East River watershed near Crested Butte, Colorado, United States - ER_DNA_149 | ecosystem: Environmental > Terrestrial > Soil > Floodplain | place...
GCCGACTCGCCCGAAAGCAGAGACCCAGTCGTGGCGGCTCGTGTCCGCCACGCCGGGGAGGTCAGGAGCTCCCACGGACGCCATTGCCGCGGGGTACCCAGGGCGAGCGGCGCGTAATCCTGTGGTCAAACTCGTGAGCGGCGAAGCACGCGCTCGTCGCCGACGCGTCTCGTCAGGCCGTCGCTGTCGAAGCGCTCCAACAGGAGCTGAGCGTTGCGCCGGGAGATTCCGAGCGCGTCGCGGAAGCTCGCGAGCGTGATCGGCTCGAGTGTCTGCAACGCCTCGCGGCCGCGGTCGTAGAGCTCGGCCGAGACGGCGAAACCGTCGCCGACGCGCTTCAGTCGCCCTGAGGCCTCCAGAAAACCCGCCAGCTCGGGATCGTCGACGGCGACGATCCCTTCCGAGGCGAGCTCGGCCTCGAGCCGCTCCGCTGCCTCGCCACGGTCGCCGAGCGACGGGGCGGCGCCGGGCAGATACGCCTTGCCGCCGCGACGCTCGACGTGGAGCAGCGGCAGGATCGCGGGGGCCCAGGGCTCGTTCGGGAGGAGCGCTCCGAGCGGGATCCCGGGATCGAGTGGGCTCGACGCGGCTCGACCGGCCAGCCGCTCGCGGACGACCGCGCGGACGCCCTCCAACCAGACAGAGCGGTACACCCATTCGCCGGCCTGCTCCGCGCCGGCAATGCCTTGCGCAAGCTCCGCCGGGCCGAGCAGGCCCGATGCCTGCAGCGCGGCGGTCGTCACCGGCTCGGCAGTGAGCAGCTGGACGATCTCGACGGGATCGCCACGGTCGAGCACTGCCAGGCGCTCGGGCTCGAGTCGCCGAGGCGGCGCCGGGTCGACGACCCTGCCGCCCCCGACCGTCGTCTCCGCCCGCAGGACAAAGCGGTCGCCACGGGCAGCGATGACGGGATCCTCGAGGCGAAGCTGTGCGAATTGGCCCGAGCGCACCACGCGCGCCACGACGTCCGCAGTCCCGAGCTGCACCTTGACGGCGGCAGGCACCGGCTCGACCTCCTCGAGGGCGACGTCGAGTCGATAGCTGACCGGGTAGTGGCCCGGGTCGACGAGCGCGTGGCCGCGCCGGAGCTCGCCGCGCTCGATCGCGGGCAGGTTGACCGCGACTCGCTGCCCCGCCTCGGCCACTTCGACGGCCTGATCGTGCACCTGGACGCTACGGGCCCGGATGATCCGGCCACCCGGCTCCAGGCGTAGCAGATCGCCGGGGGCGATCGAGCCCGACCAGAGCGTCCCGGTCACGACGGTGCCGATCCCCTTCAGCGTGAAGGCGCGGTCGATCCAGAGTCGCGTCGCGGCGAAGCGCTCGGGGCGATCGACGGACTCGGCTGCACGTGCGAGCGCGGCGCGCAACTCGTCGAGGCCGGTGCCGGTCTTGGCGCTGACCGGGACGACCTCGGCGTCGGGGACGAGCTCGGCAGCCTCCGCGATCGCCAGCTCCAACGTCTCCTGGTCGACCGAGTCGGCCTTCGTCACCGCCACCACGCCGCGGCGGACGCCCAGCAGGCGCAGGATGGTGAGGTGTTCGTGCGTCTGCGGCCGGGCTCCCTCGCCGGCGTCGACGACGAGCAAGAAAAGGTCGACGCCGGTCGCGCCGGCGACCATGTTGCGGACGAACCGCGCGTGGCCGGGCACGTCCACGAGCGACACGTGCAGCCCGCCGGGAAGCTCGAGCGGCGCGTAGCCGAGGTCGATCGAGATCCCGCGCACGTGCTCCTCTGGCAGCCGATCGGTGTCCTTCCCGGTCAGAGCTCTCACGAGCCACGTCTTGCCGTGGTCGATGTGGCCGGCGGCGCCGACTACGAGCGGCATCGAGCCTCGATCAGCCGTTCGTGGAAGCGAACCGGCTCGAAGCCGCCGGCGTCGAGCAGCGTCCGCCACTGGCGCTCGTCTCGCTCGCGGCCCTCGAAGAGCGTCAGCATCAGGAGGTCGAGCCATTTCGCGCCGAACGGCTCGTTGCCGGGCGGGACAACAGCGTCGAGGATGATCAGCCGGGCGTCTGCCGCCGCGGCGCGGATCGTGCGGAGGATCTTCGCGGCCGACTCGTCGTCCCAGTCGTGCAGGATCGTCGCGAGTAGGTAGGTGTCTCCGGCCGGGACGCTGTCGAAGAAGCTGCCGGCCACGAACTCGAGCCCATCGCCGAAGAGCGACTCGTCGCGGTCAGTCTCCGGCAGGTCGAAGACGATCCCGCGCAGATCAGGGTGGGCCTTCCGGAGCTCGGCCAGCAACGACCCATTGCCACCGCCGACGTCGACGACGGTCTCGCCGGAACGCCAGTCGATCGTCTCCAGCCGTTCGATCCGCGTGTCCGAGCCCTGTGCCATCGCGCGGTCGAACCGGGCCCGCTCCTCCGGATGCGCGGCGAGCCAGGACCAGAAGTCGGAGCCGAAGAGGTCGGGGAAGACAGCCTTGCCGGCGGCGTCGAGCTCGCCGACGCTGCGGTACCAGACGCCGCCGAAGAGGACAGCGAAATCGCCCCAGCCGCTCGTCGTCAGCAGCTCGGAAGCCGGCGTGTTGCGGTAGAGGCGCGGCGACTCCTCGGCGAAGACGCCCTCGCTCGCGAGCGCGCGAAGCAGCCGGTGGAGGGCATCGGGGTCGGCGCCCTTTTCCTGCGCCACCTCGTCGACTGATCGAGGGCCGTCAAGGAGGATCTCGGCGACCCCGAGGCCGGCAACGATCCCGAGTGCACGTGTTGCGAGTGCGCCCCGCAGGATCTCCCAGATCTGCTCTTCCGGGGAAATGTCGCTCATCGGCGCGCAGAAGCGACGGCCGCGGCGAGCTCGTCGAGCTCCTCGTCGCGAACCGTTCTGCAGTCGAGCAGGCAGCGGCCGTCGCGGACGACGCCGACAACCGGCGGGTCGGCTTCGCGCAGGCGTCCCGCCAGCTCCTCCTCGACCGCGCAGGCGAAGCTGGGCAGCTCGGCGAGAGGCAGCGCGCCGCCGCCGACGCGTCCGACGGTCACTTCGACCTCGCCGCCGACAAGCCGGGCGAGCCGCTCCGCTCGGGCCCGCACAGCGTCGACCGGCTCGGTGAGCATCCGCAGCACGGGGACCTCGCGGGCCGCCCGCTCGGGCTCCAGGTAGAGCGCCAGCGTCGCTTCCAGCGCGGCGAGCGTCAGCTTGTCCGCGCGCAACGCCCGCTGCAGGGGGTGGCGGCGCAGCTTCTCGACGAGCTCACCGCGTCCGACGACGATCCCTGCCTGCGGGCCGCCGAGCAGCTTGTCCCCCGAGAAGCACACGAGGTCGGCGCCGGCGGTGAGCGCGTCCTTCGCCGACGGCTCGTCCGCGAGCTGGGCCAGGACGCCGGAGCCGAGATCGTCGACGACCGGCAGACCGTGCGCATGCCCGACCCGGACGAGCTCTTCGAGCCGCGGCTGCTCGGTGAAGCCGACCACGCGGAAGTTCGACTGGTGCACACGCAAAAGCAGCGCCGTCTCCGGCCCGATCGCACGCTCGTAGTCGGCCGCGCGCGTCCGGTTCGTCGTGCCTACTTCGCGCAGCCGTGCGCCGGAGCGGGCGAGCACGTCGGGAATCCGGAAGCCGTCACCGATCTCGATCAGCTCGCCGCGGGAGACCAGCACCTCGCGGCCCTCCGCAAGCGCGGCCAGGGCGAGCAGGACCGCGGCGGCGTTGTTGTTGACGACGAGCGCGGCCTCGGCGCCGGTGAGCCGGCGCAGGATCGGGGCAACGTGATCCTGACGCGATCCGCGCCCGCCCTCGACGAGGTCGTACTCGAGGTTCGAGTAACCGCCCGCGACCGCGTTCACCCGCTCGAGCGCCGACAGCGCGAGCGGGGCCCGACCAAGGTTCGTGTGGACGATGACGCCGGTCGCGTTGATCGTCCTGCGCAGGCGGGCTCCTCGGGCCGACTCGAGCTCCAGCTCGACGCGTTCGACCAGGTCGCCGGGGTCTGACCCCGCCTGAATTTCCTCGCGCGCGCGCGCGAGAGCCGATCGCGCGGCGGGCACCAGCAGAGCGCGCGGCGCGCCTGCAAGCCGCTCGTTCCCGGCCAACTCGTCAACGGAGGGCAGGTCGCGCAGCTCCACAGGCGAAGTGTAGGCCGCAAAATGCGAAGCTAGACTCCGCCGCCGGAGTCGCCGAGACCATGCCGTACTCCGTCCTTCAGCCCGTCAAGCGACGGCGCCGTTCGAGATCGCGGCGTCCGATGCTCCTGTTCCTGCTGGCAGTGGTGGTCGCTGCAGGCTCACTTGCCGCGACGCAGCGGTGGGCCTTCGCACACGGGAAGCCGAGCCACCCGAAGCAGGCGGCGCTGGAGCCGACCGTCGTCTCTGCGCCGGCATTGGCGCGCCTTCGCGCCCAAGCCTCGGAGCTGCAGGTCGCCGCGAACGCGCCGTTCGCCAGGGGCACCCGCCTGCTGTTGCCGGCAGCCCCCAGGCTCGAGCAGCTGCCGATTCGCTCGATCTCCGCCCCGGCTGCGATCCTCGTGGACAGGAACACGGGCGCAGTCCTCTGGGCAAGACGGCAGCACCAGCGCAGGCCGGTCGCCTCGACCACGAAGATCATGACCGGCGTGCTCGCGCTCGAGCACCTGCCGCTGACGAAGGTTGTCCGGATCAATCCGATCGTGCCGCGGGCGGCACTCGGTCGCGAGGGGCTCCGTGCTCACGAGCACGTGCCGGTCTGGAAGCTGATGTACGGGCTCCTGCTCTTCTCCGGCAACGACGACGCGCTCCAGCTCGCGATCTCGACCAGCGGCAGCCGGGGCGCCTTCCTCGAGCTGATGAACCAGAAGGCCCGGGAGCTCGGGCTGCGCGACACGCAGTACACGAGCCCCAGCGGCGTTGTCGACCGCGGCAACTATTCGTCCGCGCACGACTTGGCCGCGCTGGCCCGTTATGCGCTGGCGATCCCGCGGTTCCGCGCGATCACCCGAACACGCGTCGCGCACGTCAAATGGGCGAAGCCGACCTTTGCGAAGACGTACCTGAACAAGAACCAGCTGATCGGGACCTACCGCGGCGCCGACGGCGTCAAGACCGGCTGGACGACGATCGCCGGCCACTGCCTCGTCGCCTCCGCGCACCGCGGCGGCACGAGCCTGATCGCCGTCGTGCTCCACTCACCGAATCCCTACGGCGATGCGCGACGGCTGCTTAACTTCGGCTTCGCGAACTCGTAGGGGTCAAGTCGTGAACAACCTGAAGCTCAAACGGCGTGCAGTCCTGCCCATGCTCGGGCTCGTGCTTCTGCTCGTTCCCGCCCAGGTGCCCGCGGCGCCCGGCGTCGGCCGGGTCGACGTCACCCCTGCTCGCGTCGGGGCCGGCAGCACGAACACCTACAAACTGACCTTCGCGGCCGACACGGTGGGGCTCCAGGGTCAGACCCTGCTCGACATTCCGCGCGGCTGGTCGCTGCCGCAAGCGACGAAGCCCGGCGTGACGGGCTACGTGGCGCTCGTGAACAACACGTGCTCGAGCTCGACCAGGATCGTCCGCGTCGCGGGCAACCGCCTGACGATCGCGACCGACTGCCAGCGCGGCCAAGGCTTCGACCTCAACTACGGACCGGCGATCGCTTCGACGCTCGCGGCGGACGGTTACGTGTTTCTGACGCAGACGAGGCCCAACGTCGGAGTCACGGCGACCAAGCTCGTCAAGGTCAAGAAGGTCGTCAAGGACAAGAAGACCGGAAAGCGCGTGACGAAGACGATCACCAAGCGCGTCCAGTACGTGATCAAGCCCACATTCCGCCCGCTTGCACAGAAGAAGCAGCCGATCGTTTACGTGGGTGGTGGTCCCGTCGACCATCTCGCGGTCAACGCGCCCACAATCGCCTCGTCCGGAACGCCGTTCACCCTGAACGTCAGGGCGGAGGACGCCTACGGAAACCCCGCCTCCGGCTACACCGGCACCGTCAATTTCACGAGCTCCGATCCCGATGCCTTCCTGCCGAGCGCGTACACGTTCGCGAGCTCCGACCTCGGCGCCAAGAACTTCGGCGGCGTCATCCTGCGGGCGGTCGGAATGCAGACGATCACGGTCACGGACAGCTCGGGCCGCGTCGACCCGAGCAATCCGATCACCGTCTACTCGTTCGGGTAGCTGGAGGGTTTGGCGTAATAACGCTCGTCGCCGGCGAGCAGCGTGCGCCGGGGGCACAGGCTTTATTGCGCCAAACCCTCCTTACTACTCACTCGGCGTCTGCCTTGTGGGGTGCTGTCGGCGTCATCTTCGGCTCGCGCTTCGCGTACGCCTCCACCACGCGGCCGACGGCCTCCACGGGCGAGTCCGTGACGTGGAGGAGGTCGACGTCCTCGGGCGAGATCATCCCTTCGGTGAGCAGGCGCTCGCGCAGCCAGTCGAGCAGGCCTTGCCAGTAGTCGCTGTCGAAGAGGACGACCGGGAAGTGGAGCACCTTGCCGGTCTGGATCAGCGTCAGCGCCTCGAACAGCTCGTCGAGCGTGCCGAAGCCACCGGGAAAGATGACGAAGCCCTCCGCCGCCTTCACGAACATCGTCTTGCGCGTGTAGAAGTGGCGGAAGGTCAGCTCCAGGTCGAGGTAGCGGTTCTCGTGCTGCTCGTGCGGGAGCTCGATGTTGAAGCCGACCGAGAGGCCGCCGCCTTCCTTCGCGCCTCGGTTCGCCGCCTCCATCACGCCGGGCCCACCGCCGGTGACCACCGCGAAGCCTGCCTCGGCGAACCGGCGCCCGACCTCGCGGGCCGCCTCGTAGGCCGGATGACCCTCGTGGACGCGTGCGCTGCCGAACAGCGTCACCGCCGGCCGGTCGATCCGCGACACCGCTTCGAAGCCCTGCAGGAACTCGTCGCCGATGCGGGCGGCGTCCGCGAAGAGATCGTCGCCGTCGCGGCGCTCTAGGAGTTTTCTGTCTTCCACCTAAAAACTGTGCGGCACGTGCGTTGCGTGCATGCCGACGACCAAGGCGATCGCAAGCCCGAAGTACGAGAACGCTGCGACCAGGCGCTGCCAGGGCCTGACGCTGTAGTAGGCACTGCTGCCGGCGAACTGGCGTGTCTTCCAGCGCTGCCAAAGCTCCATCGCCGCGAAGAACAAGATCAGAACCAGGATCCCGTTCGGCCGGTAGAGCACCAGCGCGAGCAAGCCGAGCAGGCCGAGAACCCACAACGCCGGATGGATCGCCGCGACGATGCGGCCGCCGTCGAGCGGGACGACCGGAAGTAGGTTGAAAAGGTTGATGAAGAAGCCTAGGAAGGCGATCGCACGCAACCGGTTCGAATCCTCGGCGGCCGCGACCGCATAGACGGCCGCGGCGCCGAGAGAGCCCAGCAGTGGGCCTGCGAAGGCGAGCTGGAACTCGCGCCAGGCGTTCTGCGGCTGCTCCTTCAGGAAGATGCTCGCTCCAAGGAAGGGAATGAAGAGCGGCGCCGAAACCGGCAGGCCCTGCCGTTTGGCCTCGAGCCAGTGGCCCATCTCGTGGATGAAGATCAGCCCGACGAGGCCGACGGCGAACCAGATGCCGCCGTACCAGAGGTAGGCCCCGAACGAGATGAAGAGGCCGAGCAGAAACTTGTACTTGAGGATGCCGACGCCGAACTTCGCGAGGAACGCACCTACGGCCGCAAAGGGGGCCCAGATCTTGCGCCCGAGCTCGCGCCAGTCGGTGCCACGTGGCTGGATCGGCTTGTACTCGCGAAAGTCGCGCGGCAGCTCGGGAGGCTCGTTCGGATCGACCTGCGGGGTGAGCTGGCTCACGAGCTCATCGTAGCCGCCGCCTTGTCGGTCACCACCCCGCCCCCCAGAAGGGGGAGGCTGATCCCTCGAATGGCCGCCGATAGCCGCATGTATGAACGCCTTTGCCCGGGCGTTCGCCGTGGCCGGGTTGCTGCTGTGCCTCTCCGCGTCGAGCGCGCTTTCGTCTTCGGGTCGCGCCTCGACTCGCGTGCTCACCTACCGCTCCCCGCAGGCATTGCAGACCTTGCTTTCGCGCACGGGGCTCAGGATCGAGCGCAACCTGCCGGCGCTGCATGCGGTCGAGGTCAGCGGGGGCACCGTCGGCGCCCGCCCGGTGGCCCGTTACCTGAGCACGCAGCCGGAGTCGACCGAACCGGCCGTTCGAGACATGTACTCGGTCGACGTTCCCTACGAGTGGCAGTACACCGCCTCGCGTGTCGACCAGGTTCCGGACGCGGTCCTTCGGGCAGCGGCGAAGTTCAAGATCGCAGTCGTCGACACCGGGTGTGACGTCCGGCAGCCCGATCTGGCCGCGAAGTCGCCCCAGGTCTACAGCGTCGTCCAGCGCAAGAACCGGAGCGACGTCCGTGACTTCTACGGCCACGGGACGTTCGTCGCCTCACTCGCCGCCGGCTCGGTGACCAACGCCGAGGGGATTGCGGGCTTCGGCGGCGATGCGCGGCTGCTCTGCGTCCAGGTCGCACACAGCGACGGCTCGATCAGCGACGTCGACGAGGCGGCCGGGATCGTCTACGCCGTCAAGCACGGCGCGAAGATCATCAACCTCAGCCTGGGCGGCCTCGAGCCGTCAGCCCTCGAGTCCCGCGCGGTTCGCTACGCCCAGCGTCACGGCGCCCTCATCGTCGCGGCGGCCGGCAACGAGTTCCACGAAGGCAATCCGATCGAGTATCCCGCTGCGCTGCTTCAGCCGAAGGGCTCGGATGGACGGGGCGGTAGCGGCCTCTCGGTCGGTGCCTCGACGTTGAAGGGCGAGCGCGCCTACTTCTCCAACACCGGTAGCTACGTCTCGCTCGCGGCACCCGGGAACGACGTGTTCGCGGCGCTCTCCGGTTACTCCGACTGGTCGCCCGCTTCGCTGCCGGGATCTCGCGCCGGCCTCTACGGCTTCTCGAGCGGTACGTCGTTCGCAACTCCCGAGGTTGCAGGCGCCGCTGCGCTCGTCTGGGCTGCCAACCCGGCGTTGAGCGCGCGCCAGGTGGCGATGATCGTCAAGCGCAGCGCCACCGGTCGCGGTGCGTGGACGCCGACGCTCGGCTTCGGCATCCTCGACGTCGCTGCCGCGGTCGAGCTCGCGCCGACGATCGCGGCGGAGCATGTTTCGGCCGCGAAGAAGCTGCTTCGCCGCGTGCGCTAGCGAGCGACGACGAAGTCGGCCTTGCCGAGCAGCTTGTAGTTCGCCGCATCGCGCTGCCCGAAGCCGGCCCAGGCGTACCAGCGATAGCGCCCGGGCGCGAGGCGGTAGCGGCGGCCCTGCCACTTCCACGTTGGCCGCAGAGTGAGCTCGGAAGTCCGTGGCCAGGCGGCGAGGATGCGCTTGCCTCGACGGAAGAGCTGCACGTGGTAGTACCCCGCTCCGCGCACCCCCGACCAGCGGAGGATCGGTTGCTCCGCGGCGCGCGGCACGTACTGGGCCTGCCCCAGGGTCACGACCTTCGGCAGCGCAACGACCGAGACCTCCTTCGAGGCGTTGCCCGCCTGGTCGAACGACCGGACGAGGTAGCGGTACTCGACGTCGGCCTTGATCTTCTTGTCGGCGAAGGACGCACCCGCGCCGCGGAAGACCGTACGGTCGGCGCGGGCCCCGCGGGCCACGCGGCGGATCACCGCGGTGTCGGTCGGGCTCGTCGATTTCCAGTGCAGCATGTCCGACTCGGCCCGGCTGTCGACCGATACCCCGCTCAGGACCGGCGCCGTCGCGTCGTAGTGGAAGGCAAAGGAGCTCGAGGAGGTGTTGCCGGCGTTGTCGGTGCAGCCGCCGGCGATGCTGCCGCTGCCGGCATCCGGGCCTGAGTAGGTCAATGAGCTGCACCCGGCGATTCCCGACGTCGCGTCGCTCGCCTGCCATGTGACCCCGAAGGCGTGGTTGTACCAGCCGTTCGCGTCGGCGGCCCGCGTGGCGGCGGCGGCCAGGCCGGCGGGCGGATCTGCGTCGATCTTGATCGTGCTCGTCGTCACCGACGTGCTCCCGGTGTCGGTCGTGGCGGTGCACGTCCGCGTCGTGCCGTCGCTCGGCCCGGCGATCTTGATCGCGGCCTCGCAGCCCGCGGTCCCGGTGATCACGTGATTCGGATCCGTGACCGTCCAGTGCAGGACGACGTAGTTGCCGTGCGAGCTGCCGCGGTACCACCCGTTGGTGCCGGCGATCCCGTCGATGCTCGAGCTGATCACCACGCCGTCACTGCCCGAGCCTGCAGCGGTGGGCACGACTGCGAGCAAGCTGCCAAGCACGATCGCGACTAGCGCCGTCCCGGGCCGCAGGAGGTGCGCAACTCGTTTCATCTCTCCCGCCTCGGCTGCCGCGCGTGTCGGCAGCTCCTCGCTTGCTCGTTACTTTCGGTCTAGCTCAGCTTAGCTCGGTCGAATCGGCCTTTCTAGTCACGTCGGTCAGGGATGAGTCAAAGGCGCAGGGGCCGACGAGGAGGCGCTGGGGGCGGGGATCGGGCTCGGCCCCGCCGGCGGAGCCTGTCGAGTCGCTGCTGCGGCCAGGACTCCGGAGGCCTGAGGCCTCGAGACGGTCCGGGATGCGAGCTCTGCTCTGGGCGCAGACGCGGTGACTCTCCTGCTGCTCTTTGCGGCAGCCGATCCCGCCGGAGGGAGTCGCTTCGCGGTCTTTGGGCGGGCGGCCTTGCGCGGCGTCGGCTTGCCGACGATCTGCGCGACCGACGCGCCGCGCGCGAGCGGAGGCTTCTCCGGTTGGGCGGGCAGCAGCTGTACGGCAGCGACCGCGGCGCCCACGCCCAGCGCGCCGGCAAGAGCGCCCGCCGTGGCCCAGGAGAGCCGGCGCGGGCTCTTCGTTCGTGCCGCGTCGCTCGCCCTCGGCAGTCCGAGCTCGGCGGCCCAGTAGGCGATTCCGCCGTAGCGGCTGGCGGCGACGTAGAGATCCCCACGGCCGGCGGCCTTGAACTCCTGCGCTGAAGGCCAGGCTTGTCGGCCTTCGCAGAGCTTGGCGAGGCCAGCCCGGATCCGCTCGGGCGTCCAGCGGCGGTGCGTAGGTGCCTGTCGCTCCTGAGGAAGCCGGTAGCGCGTCGATCGCCCTCCGCCGACACGCTGGAGCAACCCGGCCTCGACGAGATCGGCCAGGTCGTAGGCCGCCTGTGAGCGGCTCATTCCCGTGAGCTCCTGGTAGGTACCCCTGGAAAGCTCTGCCAGCCGGCCCTCATGCAACACCGAGAGGGCTTGCTGCTGGGCCGGCTTCAACTCGATTCGAGCGGGCACTCGCTGCGGCAACGTGCGCTCCTCGGTCGCTCGTCTGGACTGAGCCAACCTTAGCGCAGCTTCGGCAAGAATTCAGCGCCCTTTCGAGGGTGTCTGCCCAGGACATCGGTTCTCGGCGATGCCTCGATAAGTGATGCCTATTCGTCGCCGCGGTCGAACGGATCGGGCCCCGGCACCCGCTGAAACGCTCGATTGCAGTTTGCAGTGCCCGCAATTGCGGGCGAGCAGCCGTCTGCGGTTCCTTCGTCCAGTCGTCTCGGCTTTTCGTCCAATCGATTTGCTTACGTTAATTCGACCAAAAATTCGTCCTGGCCAAGGTGACCCACTCGTACGCAATAAAAAAGCGAAATAATCACGAAATACTTTCTGGAAATAGGGAGAAAATGTTGGTAGCATCGCTGTCGATGCGAATGCGGGCTGAATCTACGACACGCGCGCACATGCGGCCGCTTGTGATCCTTCTTGCGAGCTCCTTTCTGTTCCTGGCGTTCCTCGCAACCGCGCGGAGCGCACATGCCGCCGACGGCAGGCCTGCGCTCGAGACCGCGGCCATGGCGCCCCCGGCCGCGGACGGCGCTCCGGCCCCGCTGCAGGACGCTGTTACGGATCAGACGTCGTCTGCAACCGCGACGGTCGCTGATCCCGACCAGTCGAACCTGGTCGTGATCATCCGGATCAACAGCCCAGGCGACGACGTCGTCTCGCAGACGAACGTGATCTCGGTTGGA
>Ga0307292_10000668_pt1 | contig 11867 bp, 12 predicted proteins | sample ER_DNA_149_FD_194471 | JGI IMG/M metagenome (GOLD analysis project Ga0307292, IMG submission 194471) | Bulk soil microbial communities from the East River watershed near Crested Butte, Colorado, United States - ER_DNA_149 | ecosystem: Environmental > Terrestrial > Soil > Floodplain | place...
ACGACAGGCCGTGCAGGTACAGCAGCGGCAGCACCTCCGCGACCCGCGGGGACTTCCTAGCCCACGCGGGCAGAATCGCCGAGCCGAACCGCTTCCGCTCGCCTGTTGCCTCATCGACACGCTTGTCGTTGACCCGCGGTGCCCGCACCGGGATCGCGCCCGCCGCCGTCGTCACCTCCCGCTCGGCATGGAAGCCATTACGGACCACCAGCCGTCGACCGTGCTCGTCGAGCTCGTCCTTGAGCTGCTCGACGTAGGCGGCGACCTCGGCCTGCAGCGCCGCGGCCAACATCTGCCGAGCACCGTCGCGCACGATCTCATCAAGAAGCGACCCACCGGCCGGTTCGTTGGACGCCTCGACGTCGTGGACTACCTTGAGCATGAGCGCACCTTCCCGAACCAGCGCGCCCACGCCGGTCCTGATCAGATTCCAGTTGCTACGAGATCCTCCCGGGAGGTGCGCTCCTTCGCGTTCACCCGCCGACGACCATCCACAGGTTCTGATCATTGCTCGCCGATTACGGGTGTCACGCGGCCCCAGGACGGCCCCACCGCAGCTGGACTGTCCGGTAGGCCTTCCTCCTGTGTGACGGTTCCCGGCCCTCATCACGGTGTAGGTACTAACGAGGCGGTGGCGGCCAGCGGTCGAGGGCGACGTCCAGAGGGAGCAGACTAGGCGGCGTTGCCACGGGTCTCACGGTTCGTCTGAGTCGCCGTGCGCGTCTGGAGGGGGGTGGTTGCCTTGGCCTGGTGAGCCAACGCCATCCGACCTCACCTGGGGGAGATGCCATGCGTCGTTCCTGGAGACCACTTGTCGTGGCCACCACTGCCGTTCTGCTCCTGACGATGGTGGCCGCAGGATCTGGCCTCGCCCACAGCCGCAACACCATCACCGCGATCAACGAATTGTCCTTTGAGCCGAACAAGCCCTGAACGTCGGGTTCCGGTTCAAGCCGGGCACCCTCCGCATCGGCCACGGGGAGAAACTCACCTTCCAAGAGGGGCCAGCCACGCCAGAGGCCGCAGGACAGGAAGCCCATACGCTCTCGATCGTGGCCCGAAGCGACGTGCCGCGGACGATCGAAGAGGTCCTCACCTGCGAGGCCTGCGGCCCGATCCTGACCGCGCACGATCCCGACAACAACGGCGAGCCGCCCTTTAACCCCGTGGTCAACGTGGGCAAGCCCGGACTGAATCAGCCGGGTGACTCCATCCTGATCACCCCCGAGGACCCGGTCATCAAAGCACGGGTTACCGCCCAAGCCGGCACCACGCTGCGGTTCATCTGCGCGATCCACCCCTGGATGCAGGGCAAGCTGATCGTCGAGTAGCCAGTCGATCGCTCGGGAGACCGTGGACTCCCCACGGTCTCCCGAGCCCTCGGGAGGGTTTGGGCCCAAGCGCGCAGCCCCACCACGGAGCGGAACCGCAGCCGGGGAACGTCTCTGCCTGGTGGGCGTGACAGGATCGAACCTGTGGCCGCTGTCGTGACGCTCTTGTAGATGGTCAAGTGGCGTCGGCCAGGGCCGTGGGTACCTGGAGGGCGGCGAAGACCTCGCGGGCCACATCGCGCTTTGGACAGCGGATGATCTCTCGCTTCGACAAGCCCTCTTCAAGCCGGCAGCCGTCCGGGCGGGGCTCCCCCACGGGCTCCGGTTTCCATGATCTCCGGCATACCTGCGCAAGCCTGCTCATCGCCCAAGGCGCCAGCGTCAAGGCGGTCCAGGCCCAGCTCGGCCATGCCTCGGCGACGGTGACGCTGGACCGGCTACGGGCATCTGTTCCCTGACGAGCTCCAGCGGCTCGCCGAGCGGCTGCAGGAGGCCTACCCGAGGCCGTCACGGACCCAGCGCGGACCGAGGGGTCCGAGACCGACGCTTCGACAAAGCAAAGGAGCAGGTCCGTGACCTGCTCCTGGTGGTGGAGGTGGGGAGAATCGAACTCTGGCCCGCCTTCCTGGATGTCGCCTGCTTGTGGCCGTGTCGGGCTGCTGACCTGCGCTTCCTTCAAACCAGTGGTTACCGCTGGTGCCCGTTGCACTCCTCTATCTGCCGGCTCCGCGTGTACCCACCGTGTACCGACGGGCTCCGGTCCCATCTGGTCGCGGACGCCTCCGTCGCTCCGGTCCTCCGCGACCCAGGGCCTCGGCAAAGTCGCGCTTTGTCGCAAATGTCACTTGCCGCTCAGGAACTATCTGCGCGGTTCGACATCGCTCATAGACGCTCGGTCGTGCCCATGAGCGTCATCGGAGCGCCTGTGAGAGCATGACGGTTACGGGTGCCGATACTGAGACTGTGCGATACTCGGGTCGGGTGGCGGGGTTATGGTGCAGGGACGGCTAGGGATCCACGTGGTCCTAGGAGACCGGCAGGGGGGCGGCAGTGACCGAGCATCCGAACGTTGAGCTGACCCGGCGAGGCTACGAGGCGTTCGCCAAGGGCGACATGGCCACGCTCTCGGAGCTGCTCGCCGACGATGTGACCTGGCACGTGGACGGTGCCGGACCGCTCAACGGCACCTACCACGGCCGGGACGAGGTCTTCAGTTTCTTCGGCAGGCTGGCCGAGGAGACAGCGGGCACGTTCCGGCTGGATGTTCACGACGTGCTCGCCAACGACGAGCACGCCGTGGTGCTATGTACGCTGTCGGCCTCCCGCGGGGGTAAGTCGATCGAGGTTCCGGTGGCCAACGTCAGCCATCTCCGCGATGGCAAGCTCACCGAGTTCTGGGGCGCCACAACCGACGCGCAGGCGAGCATCGACTTCTGGAGCTGAGAGGGCTGCCGGGCGTTCGGCGGCAGAGATCCCAATCCTGTCTACTCGGACGCAACGTTCATATCGTGACTTTGCCGAGGCCCTGTCCGCGACTAGGGACCGGATGGGCGGCCGGGCACGGCAAGGCCGATTCCTACTTCCTCTGGGTGTTCTCACTGTGCATCAGGGCGAAAATGAGTCTTGGGCTCCCGCTAAATTGCTGAGTCGGTACGGTGCGCGCTGGCCCCACCGGAGGAACGATCGATGACGAATGCGGCGAGCCCGGCCCCAACTAGTGTCCCAACGAGGGTACCGATAAGGGGCTGATCAATGGCAAAGCCGACACTGAATCCTGCAGCGACGCAACCAGTTATCAGAGCGGCGGCCTCTATCCTGGGCCCGCGCCATGTGTCGAACCCTGATGTATGAACTTCGGAGTCAGGCGAATGCTCCGCCCACCTGCTGGCAGCAAGAAACCCGATCAGCAGTGCCGGTTTGAGAAGGTTGCCGACGTTCTGGAGGGTATTACCTGGGGCCAAATTACCGGTCTCGATGATATCCCTGGCATGGACAATGGTGGCCCCTACCCCCAAGACCGTCACGGCAATGACGGTGGCCTCACGGAAGCCATCGCGGCGGCCCATGGCGACAATACCAAGGATACCGACTGCCAGATTGGCAAAGCCGACCTCAAGCTGGAAGGGATTCCCGGTCGGCCAGCCGATGGATTCGGCCACCGAGTCCGAGATGAAGACGTGACCGAAAAAGCCACCAATTCCACTTCCGGCCACACCAACACCAAAGAGATACAGCAAGAAAATTTCGAGCTTCCGTTCGTGGCTTCGACTGCTCTTGTCTAGGCCAAGATGGCCGACAGCTATGATGAGAGGCAAGATGGAATAGACGAAAACACGGAGTGCAACGGTGCCCATGCAGCCTCTCCTCGATAGTGTCTATTCAGGTCCCAGCCGATCCAAGGCCAGTGGCGGGCAGCGTAGCTCTCCGGTGACAAAGCGCCCGACGGGCTGGTCCAGGCGCACGATGACGCTGTGGCCGTAGAAGCCGGCGACCGTGCCGGTGTGACCGTGCAGGTACAGCGGCCGGGCGCGGTGGTTGATGCGCACCCGGTCGCCGACCCGCAGGCTGGCGCGGGTGATGAGCGAGTGGGCGGCGGCCAGTAGCTGCTCGCGTTCGGCGATGGCGGCGGCCAGTACGGGCAGCTCGGCGTCCAGCTCGCCCGCTTGGATGCGCTCGACCAGTGCCTGGATGGCGGCGGCAGCGGTGTCCGCCCCGCCGGGCGGGGGCGTGGTGGGTGGCGGCACCGCGGCGAGGGGACGCCGGGGCCGGCGGGTGCGGCTGCTCATGATGGTCAGCATGCCCCATCCGGGGCTGGCGTGTTATGGATCGGCGGCGGCCGGCAGCCAGGGGGTCGCCTTCGAACACCCGGCGCAGCGCAGGAAGCACCCCGACCTGCTGTTTGCGGGCGGTCGAAATGTAGCTGCGGAGGCGGCAGAAGCGCTGCGCGCCAGCCAGGGTGCGCCAGCTCCCGCTGATCTTCTGCTGCGTCCAGCCCCTCGGCGCACTCGCCAAGGATCGCGGCCACGGTGCCGCTGGCCACCTCGGGCGCCGACCAGGTCGGCCAGCGCCTGGGCGGTGCGCTGGACCGGCAGGTGCTGCTGGCCGTGCAGATAGCAGGCCGCGGCGCGGACCCCAGGACCGTAGCAGGCCGGGGCGCGCATCCCTCGGGGAACGCTGCGGCCGTCACCGCCCCGCAGCCACAGCGGCGCCGCTCGGCCCGATGCTCGGTGACCAGCAGGCCACGCTGTGGCAGGTCGTGGACCTGCCGAACCTCGGCGCCCACCATCGGGGCGTCGGCCAACTCGCCGCCGCACCGCCCGCAGCGCCCGGGGGCGTGCACCACGACCACGTCCGGATGTTCGACCTGGGCCAGGTGTGCACCGGGAGCGCCGGCCTGACCGCCGGGCTTACGCCGAGCTGCGGCTCGGCGGGCCGCCCGGCTGGGCTTGGGCGGACCCTTGGCCAGCCCGTCAGCCGACGGCGGCTTGGAGGAGTTGGCCCGCAGCCGGGCCTGGAGCTCAACGACGTGCCCGTCGAGCTGGCTGATGCGCGCCTCAAGGGCGGCGATCACCGCGTCCCTGGCGACGATCTCGGCCCGCAAGCCGGGCGACGGTGGCCGCAGCAGCCGGGTCAGGCGCACCCGGCGCAGGATCGTCCGGCACACCGACGCTGACCGTGCTTCTCGCCCTCCTAGGTCCGCCGTGCCCGCCTGTGGCAGGCGGAGACTGGCACCGCTGCAAGCAGCGGGTCAAACAGGCCATTCAGTGCTCCCATCTCCTGGCATCGTGAAGCTCACAACGGCCCGCGGTAGGTCGACGACCAACCAAACAGCGCGCGCAGCCGCTGCGACGGGTTGAACTTGAACACCCAGCTGGCTCGCCCCGCACGGACATAGAAGGAGCCAAAGCCGCGCAGGGACACGCTGTCGCCGCCTTTCAGTGCCGCATAGATCTCCTCCAGGAACCCATCCACGATCTCGGCGACCGTCTCACCGTCCCGGTCCAGCCGCCGCGCCACCCGCTGCACCAGTTCCGGCTTGTCGACTCGCTCAGCCATCCGAGCTCTCGCTCCTTCCGGGGGGGTGTCGCTTGCCCGGCCGCCGCGTCCGCGGCCTGGCGTGGCCTGTCACGCATGCCGATCCTCAACGATTGCTCGCCTCGCGCCCCCGTGAGGCGTCCTTGCATCCGGCGCGGACGCTCAGCGTAGGTACGCCCCGGCCGCGACCCCGAAGGCCTCCTCGGGCGGGCCGAGAAACCCACCCGACGAAAAGACCGACAGCTCGTAGCGCTCATTGCTGTAGGTGTAGAAAGCAAAGCCCCAGCGGTCCTCGCCACCGAAGAAGCGCAGGCGGCACAGCTTGGTCGGGGTGGATCGCAGCCGCTCCAGCAACTCCTCACGCGTTTCCGGCCAACCCGCCGGCGGCCAGTCGCTAGGCAGCGGCGCCGGTTCGGTGTAGGCGTCGATGTAGCAGAACTGGCCATGGAAGCGGATCCCGAGCCGGGTGTAGCAGCCGGCGAAGTGCTGCTCGGCGTAGCGGCGGATACGCTCCTCGGTGCGGCGCCTGACCGGCTCAGGGATCGGCCTGCCGCCACGGTCGGGCGTGAAGACCCAACCCCTCGCTCGTGGCACCAGTGACCTCGTCGCTCGCTCTCATCGCTCTCGCGCGCTGCACGCAGAGCTTGACGTACTCCCCACGGTGCCCGCCACCGGCCCTGGATCGGCTAGGACCTGAATAGATACCCTCGATCGAGCTTCTTCGTTGCCCCTAGGCGTCCCGATGCCTGCTCCTTTAGCTGCGTGGCGCGTCCGGGCGGTGAGACCGGTACATCGACGCGGGCGGTCGCGGGCTGCTGGCCCATGGGTACTCCGCGCCGGGCGAGAGGGAGCACTCCTAGCTCATGACCGTGACGATGACGGCCAGGGCCGGCCTTGAGGCTGTAGAGAAACCTCTAACGAACATCAGTTGGACTGCCTGTCCTGTCTTGGTGATGCTTGACGACCGGTCTCTTGAGGCCCTGAGCGCTGAGGTCGTCAGTGCGAGTGGGGCGGGGCGACTCGTCCTTCGCTGGCCTGGACCACCACGAACCCGGTCCCGGAGAAGGCGAGCTGGAATGCCTCTCCGGAGCCGCGGCCGATGAGTGCTCCGGCTCCAGCCGTCCGCCGCACGCTGGTGGCGAGCGACGAGGACCACGCAACGGCGGCCTGCATATCCGCATATGTCGGAGCATCCACCGTCAGGACCACGGGCGTGCCATGGGCGGTGATCGCGATCTGCCCGGTCCCGGTGAAGACCGTGTTGAAGACACCGCCGGCAAGCATCGAGGCGCCCTCGACCTTCTTGATGTCCCAGGTCAGCGCAGAGTCGAAGGCCAGCACATTGCGCCCGTTCACCGTGACCGAGTCCCCCTCAAGGGTGATCAGGTGGATCTCGCTGGCGTCATCGGCCAGGAACAGGTCGCCTCGGCCGCTCACCTTCATCAGCGGCACGCCCTCGCCGGTGAGCGATTTCTTGAGGAACCTCCCCACGCCCCCGGAGCCTTGGTGGGCGAAGTCCAGTTCCCCCTGGTAGGCGACCATCGAGCCCTGCCGGGCCATGACATCGCCGTCCAGCCCGATCCGCAGCAGGCGTGGGTTCTGCAACGCAAATCGGTCCTGCGTCCCGGCCTCGAGGTTCTCTCCGAAGAGCTCGCTCCGCATGATCGGCCTCCAACCCGCAGCTCATTCTGGCGGTGCCCCATAGGGACCTACCCTCTCCTCGCTGGGAGGACAAGCGACGAGACGATCTCAGGACATCGCCTGCACGACAAGGGGCTGGGTGATGTGGTGCGGGCGGGTGCGGTTGAAGAACGTGCGCGCATCAAGGCGGAGGCTGCCGTGTACCCAAGTGTACCGACGCTCCGGTAGCGGCCCTCGGGCAAGGCAGAGGGCCTGGTCGGTGACCAGGCCCTGTTGGTGGAGGTGGGGAGACTCGAACTCCCGTCCCGCGGCGTCGGTCCAGGGATTCTCCGAGCGCAGCCTCCGGTTGAGGTTCAGACCCGGGCTGTCCGGTGGCGACGCTCCCGGGTCCTAGCCAGCTGAAGTGTTCCCGCGGCGGGCGCTGGCGTCCCGCTGCGGGTGAGCCTGCTATCGACGCCCGGTCCGCTCCCACAGGCAAGGAGCGGCGGACGGCTGTCTAAGAAACCTTAGGCAGCGAGCGCGTAGTTAGGCTTGGCGCTTATGGTTTTCGCGGTTTGGTACGAAGCCCCGCGAACTCCGGCTCGCTTCCCCTGGATCGATCCGTCACGGTCGAACCCAGGCACCCCCATATGCTGTTGTCAACGCCCTCCATTGTAGTCCTGTTCCGGTAGGCTTCGGCCCATGGCTGGAGTCGATCTCATCGCCGTGACCGGCGCCACCGGAGGGCTCGGGGGGCGGGTGGCCCGGCGGCTGGCGGAGCGGGGGATGAGCCAGCGGCTGGTCGTCAGGGACCTCGGGCGGGCGCCGGAGCTGGCCGGAGCGGAGGCGGCGGCGGCGAGCTACGACGACCCCGAGCGCCTGCGGCGGGCGTTCCAGGGGGCGCGGACGCTGCTCATGGTGTCGGCCTCGGAGGACCCCGACCGGCTGCGGCTGCACGCCAACGTGGTCGAGGCGGCCACCGACGCCGGGGTGGAGCGGGTCGTCTACACCTCGTTCTTCGGGGCGGCGCCGGAGTGCACCTTCACCTTCGGGCGCGACCACTGGCACACCGAGGAGCTCATCAAGGGCAGCGGGCTGGCCTGGACGATGCTGCGCGACAACCTGTATCTCGACTTCCTGCCGCTGATGGTCGGGGCCGACGGGGTGATCCGGGGGCCGGCCGGGGACGGGCGGATGGCCGGGGTGACCCGCGACGACATCGCCGACGTGGCCGTGGCCGTGCTGCCGGAGGGGGGCCGGCACGTCGGGCGGACCTACGACATGACCGGGCCGGAGGCCGTGACCATGGCCGAGGCGGCCGAGCAGCTGTCGCGGTTCGCCGGGCGGACGATCAGCTACCACGCCGAGACCCTGGAGGAGGCGTACGCGTCGCGGGCCCACTACGGTGCCCCTGCCTGGGAGGTGGCCGGCTGGGTGACGACCTATGCCGCGATCGCCAACGGCGACCTGGAGGCGGTCAGCGGCGATGTGGCCGCCCTGGCCGGGCACCCGCCGATGCGCCTGGCCGAGTTCCTGCGCCGCAACCCCGAGAGCTACCGTCAGTTGCGGGGCTCTGCCCCCGCATCCCCCCCGGACACCGCTCCGGCTGAAGGTGCGACCTAGGTCCGGGTGCGGGCCTTGCGGGCCCGGGCCATCTCGCGTTCGGCGTCGCGCTTGGCCAGCGACTGGCGCTTGTCGTAGGCACGCTTGCCCCTGGCCAGGCCCAGCTCGACCTTGACCAGCTGGTTCTTGAAGTAGATGCGCAGCGGGACCAGGGTCAGGCCGCGCTCGTTGATCCTGGCCGCCAGCTGGTCGATCTGCTTGCGGTGGAGCAGCAGCTTGCGCGTCCGGGTCGGCTCGTGGCCCTCGTAGCCGGTGTGGGAGTAGGTGGGGATCTGCATGTGCAGGACGACGTCGCCGCCCTCGACCGCGGCGTAGGCGTCCTGGAGCGACGCCTTGCCCTCGCGCAGGGTCTTGACCTCGCTGCCGCGCAGGACGATCCCGGCCTCGAAGGTCTCGAGGATCTCGTAGTCGTGGCGGGCGCGGCGGTTGGTGACGACCGTGCCCGGGGGCTCGCGCCTGGGCATCCGAGGGACCGCCGGCCTAGATCCGCACGTACTTGCGCAGCGCCAGCAGGCTGGCTAGGGCAGAGGCGACCACCCCGAGGGCCAGCAGCACGATGCAGGAGGAGTAGAACTCGCGCATCCCGACCGCGGGCAGGATCTGGAAGATCGACACCTGGTTACGCACCCGGTCCAGGTAGAACATGCCCGTCCTGAGCAGCCCGAAGGCGATCAGGGTGCCGAGCAGGCCGGCCACCACGCCCTCGGCCAGGAACGGCAGCCGGATGTAGGTGTTGGAGGCCCCGACCAGCTTCATGATCTGGGTCTCCTTGCGGCGGGCGAACGCGGCCACCCGGACCGTCACCGCGATCAGCACCACCGCGGCGATGCCGAGGACCCCGGCCAGCACGAAGAAGGAGTTCTTGAGCATGTTGAGGACCGCGAACAGCCGCTCGACCAGCTTCTTCTGGTCGATCACGGAGTCGATCCCCGGGTTGCAGATCTCCTTGCCGCGGTCGCTGAAGCGGCCGGAGCAGAACAGGTCGTGGACCTGGGCGAACTGGGCCGGGTCCTTCAGCTTGACCCGGTAGCTCTCGGGCAGCACGTCCGGACTGACGTTGCGGACCATGTCCGGCGAGTCCTTGAACTGCTCCCGGAAGCGCGTGTAGGCGTCCTCCTTGGACTCGTAGTAGACCCGCTCCACCACCGGCACCGCCTCCAGTTGCTGGCGGATGGTGTCGCGCTGCTCGGCGGGGATCTTGGGGGCGAGGAAGACCGACACCTCGATCCTGTCCGACCAGTAGCCGCCGAACAGCGACACCTGCTTGCCGGCCAGCAGGGCGATCCCGAACAGGGTCAGGCTGATGGCCACGATGATCACCATCGAGATGGCCAGCAGGAGGTTGCGGCGGAACCCCCGGTAGGCCTCGACGGCGATGTACGAGAGCCTAAACGCCAAGGTCGTACACCCCCCGCTCCTGGTCGCGGACGACCTTGCCGTGCTCCAGCTCGACCACCCGCTTGCGCATCTGGTCGACGATGCGCTCGTCGTGGGTGGCCATGACCACGGTGGTGCCGGTGCGGTTGATCCGCTCCAGCAGCCGCATGATGTCCTGGGAGGTGGTCGGGTCCAGGTTCCCGGTCGGCTCGTCGCACAGCATCAGCAGCGGCCGGTTGACGAACGCCCGGGCGATCGAGACCCGCTGCTGCTCGCCGCCGGACAGCTCGTGGGGGAACCGGTCGGTCTTGTCCTGGAGGCCGACCAGCTTGAGCACCTCGGGGACGGTCCGCTCGATCGAGTGCCGCCGGGCCCCGATGACCTCGAGGGCGAAGGCGACGTTCTCGCGCACGGTCTTGTTGGACAGCAGCTTGAAGTCCTGGAACACACAGCCGATGGAGCGGCGCAGGGCCGGCACCTTCCAGGAGGCGAGCCGGTTCAGCTCCTTGCCGGCCACCCAGATGCGGCCGGCGGTGGGGCGCTCCTCCTTGGTCAGCAGGCGGAGGAAGGTAGACTTGCCGGAGCCGGACTGACCGACCACGAAGACGAACTCGCCCTTGCCGATCTCCACCGACACGTCGTCAAGGGCGATCACGTCGTTCCCGTACGACTTGCTGACATGGTCAAGCTTGATCACGGGGCGGGTACGGCCTTTCGCTCGTCGGGGCTGCACGGACGGGAAGTTGGGGGCCTCCCCGCTGGCCGTCGGCCTGGACAACGCAAGACCATACCAGACCTGCTTGTGAATATCAGGAACCCTTGCGCCGCCTGGCCCTCCAGCGACCGAGCACCGTCGGGGTCAGCAGGGCCCCCACCCCCACCACCGTGAGCGCCTTGCCGGCCAGGTCGACCGGGGTGTCGCGGTAGCTGAGGCGCACCTCGGACTGGGTCGGGACGACCACCATCAGCCCGGGCGAGAGCATCCACGGGCCCTTGGCCCCCTCGACCTTCCAGTTGGGGAACCAGGAGACCTTGACGATGTGGGGCTCGCCGACCCGGTCGGTCCTGAAGCTGACCACGTCGCCGGTCCGGCTGGTGGTGGCGGCCAGCTCGCCCGGCCGCTCCAGCGGCTCCCGGGGCAGGGAGGTGATCGGCGGGGTCTGGGCCTCGGCGAAGGCGGCCGTGGCCGCCCGGTCCTTCCTGGACGCGAACACCAGCGGGGTCTCCAGCCAGTTGGGGTTGGCGTACCAGGCCAGGGCGTTGGCCCGCCAGTTGGGGTTGTCGACCAGCACCGGCCGGTACTTCGGCACCTCGACCAGGTCGCCCGTCCCGACCTCGTAGATGGTGAAGCGGCCGCTGCGCTTGACCACCGGCAGGCCGGCGGCCGCCGCCGCCTGCATCTCGGTGTCCTTCCTGCCCAGGTCGGCGCAGGGCACCGCCTGGTCGTCGGAGTTCTTGCAGGCGTCGTAGGCGACGTAGTAGCGGACGCCGAACAGCCGCAGGTGGGCCAGGCCGGTCGGGAAGTCGAAGCCGTCCGGATAGGGGACGCCCGGGACCGCCTCGGTGAAGGTCTCGGAGGTCTCCTTCTGGTTGATGAAATGGAACGGGGCGTTGAGCGACGACTCGATCAGCAGTCCCTCCATGGTCGGCTGGCCGCCGAACACGGGGATGTTCTCCAGCGTCCTGGTCGTCCCGAAGCGCTCGTAGTCGCGGTTGAACTCCCACATGACCCGGCCCGGGGGCAGGGTGGCCAGGGTGTCGAACAGCGCCTTGGCCTCCGGCCAGCCGCTCTTGGCCTCATAGCCGCTGTAGTTGTACTTGGCCCAGTCGTCCACGAACCCGCGGTGGCGCCAGGCCCCGACGACCGGCGCGACCACCATC
>Ga0307292_10000670_pt1 | contig 11851 bp, 10 predicted proteins | sample ER_DNA_149_FD_194471 | JGI IMG/M metagenome (GOLD analysis project Ga0307292, IMG submission 194471) | Bulk soil microbial communities from the East River watershed near Crested Butte, Colorado, United States - ER_DNA_149 | ecosystem: Environmental > Terrestrial > Soil > Floodplain | place...
CTAAGCACAACTTCCTGGTGAAGGATCCCGCGCTGATCGCCGAGACCGTGCGTCAGGCGTTCCACATCGCCTCGACCGGCCGCCCGGGCCCCGTCCTGATCGATCTCCCGAAGGACGTGCTCCTTTCGGAGACGACCTGGAGCTGGCCCGAGCGCATCAACCTGCCCGGCTACAAGCCCACAACGAAGGGCAACCAACGCCAGGTCGGGGAAGCCGTGAAACTGATCATGGCGGCCGAGCGCCCCGTGCTCTACGTCGGCGGTGGCGTGATCAAGGCCGACGCGCACGCCGAGCTCGCGAAGCTCGCGACCGTCGGCCGCCTCCCGGTCGTCACCACCTTGATGGCACGCGGAGCGTTCCCCGACTCGAACGAGCTGTGCCTGGGGATGCCGGGGATGCACGGCAACTACACGGCGGTCACCTCGATCCAGAAGGCGGATGTCCTCGTCGCTCTCGGGGCCCGCTTCGACGACCGAGTGACGGGCAAGCTGGCGGCGTTCGCACCCCAGGCGAAGGTGATCCACGTCGACATCGATCCGGCGGAGATCGGGAAGAACCGCGTGGCCGATGTGCCGATCGTCGGCGATTGCAAGGACGTGATCGCGAAGCTCGCCGCCGAGTTGGATGCACGGCAGCACGAGGCCGGCGGCGTGCCGGACCGCTCCGCGTGGCTCGGGCAGCTGGCTGACTGGCAACGGCGGTTCCCCTACCGCTACGACCAGCAACCCGATGGGCCGCTCAAGCCGCAGTACTGCGTCGAGCGCCTCCGCGAACACTCCGACGCGGACACGATCGTCGTGGCGGGTGTCGGGCAGCACCAGATGTACGCGTCGCAGTACTGGCGTTTCGAGCACCCGCGGCACTGGATCAATTCGGGTGGTCTGGGCACGATGGGCTTCGCGGTCCCGGCGGCGCTGGGCGCCAAGGTCGGACAACCCGGCAAACGGGTCCTGGCGATCGACGGCGACGGCTGCTTCCAGATGACCGCGCAGGAGCTGGCGACCAGCACCACGGAGAAGATCCCCTTCATCACGGCGATCTTGAACAACGGGTACCTGGGCATGGTCCGCCAATGGCAGGAGCTGTTCTTCGCGGAACGCTACTCGGGCGTCTACCTCGATCCCGATGTGCCGGACTACGTGAAGCTCGCCGAGGCGTACGGGGCGGTCGGGCTCCGGGCGGACGATCCCGGCGAGGTCGACGCGGTGATCGAGAAGGCCTTCTCGGTGGAGGACCGGAGCGTCGTGATCGACTTCCGGGTGGATCCGCGCGAGATGGTCTTCCCGATGGTCCCGGCGGGCGCGTCGAACGACGACATCATCCTCGACCCCGAGGGCGCGACACCCACGAGCGATCCCGCGGAGGCACCGATCGTATGAGCAACGGCTCGAGCGGCGGCGGAACGCTCCACACGATCTCGGTCCTCGTCGAGGACAAGCCCGGCGTGCTCACCCGTGTGGCCGGGCTCTTCTCGGCGCGCGGGTTCAACATCGACTCGCTCGCGGTGGGACCCACCGAGTCCTCGGGCCTTTCGCGGATGACGATCGTGATCAACGTCGACACGAAGCCCCTCGAGCAGATCACGAAACAGCTCAACAAGCTGATCAACGTGATCAAGATCCTCGAGCACGAGCCCGGTTCCGCGGTGGAGCGTGAGCTGATGCTCGTCAAGGTCCGCGCCTCGGGCGACGATCGAGCGCGGGTGATGGAGATCGCCGAGGTGTTCCGGGTGAACATCGTCGACGTCACCGCGTCCACGCTCACCCTCGAGGCGACCGGCAAACCCGACAAGCTGGAGGCGCTGCTGTCGCTGCTGGACGACTTCGGGATCGTCGAGCTGTCACGCACCGGGCGGATCGCGCTGGGGCGCGGCGACCGAGGGATCAAGGAGCGGGTGCTCCGGGCGGCGAACGACTGAGCGAAAGGCGAGCCAGATGGCCACGATCTTCTATGAGAAGGACACCGACCCTGGCGTATTGGCGGATCAGAAGATCGCGGTGCTCGGGTACGGCTCGCAGGGCCACGCGCACGCTCAGAACCTGAGGGACAGCGGGCTCGACGTGCGGGTCGGGCTGCGGAACGGCTCGTCGAGCCGCCCGATAGCCGAGGAGGCCGGGCTCCGCGTCCTGGAGATCGGCGACGCGGTCCGGGAGGCCGACGTCGTGATGGTCGTGCTGCCCGACACCTCGCACGGCGCCGTGTACGCGGAGGAGATCGCCCCGAACCTCAAAGACGGCGACATGCTGATGTTCGCGCACGGCTTCTCGGTGCACTTCGGCACCGTCGTTCCGCCCGGCGGGGTCGACGTAACGATGATCGCGCCGAAGGGTCCGGGGCACCTCGTCCGCAGGACCTACGAGCAGGGGATCGGGACGCCGGCGCTGGTCGCGGTGCAGCAGGACGCGACCGGCAAGGCGCGGGCGCGCGCGCTCGCCTACGGCTCCGCCATCGGCGCCGCGCGCGCCGGCATCATCGAGACCACCTTCAGGGAAGAGACGGAGACCGACCTCTTCGGCGAGCAGACGGTGCTGTGCGGCGGGATCTCCGAGCTGGTCCGCAACGGCTTCGACACGCTCGTTGCGGCCGGCTACCAGCCCGAGATCGCGTACTTCGAGTGCCTGCACGAGCTCAAGCTGATCATCGACCTGATCTACGAGGGCGGGCTGTCCTGGATGCGTTACTCGGTGTCGGACACCGCGGAGTGGGGCGACTACCAGAGCGGCCCCAAGGTGGTCGACGGCCCCTCGCGTGCGGCGATGGAACAGGTCCTCGCAGCGATCCAGGACGGTTCGTTCGCCAAGCGATGGATCGCGGAAGCCGACGCCGGCTTCCCGGAGTTCCTCCGACTTCGGCAGCAGGCGCAGACGTCCCAACTGGAGCAGGTGGGGCGGCAGCTGCGTCAGATGATGCCGTGGTTGGAGTCCGAGAAGAAGGTGCCGAGCTGATGAGCGAGAACGCAGACCCCGACGTATCCGCGGGCTCAAGCAGCGAAGCGGTAGCCCGCACCGATGTAGTCAGGATCTTCGACACGACCCTGCGCGACGGCGAGCAGGCGCCGGGCATCGCGCTCACCCAACCCGAGAAGCTCGAGATCGCGGAGCAGCTCGCGCGGCTCAAGGTCGACATCATCGAGGCGGGGTTCCCGATCTCGTCGCCCGGCGAGTTCGACGCCGTTCGCCAGATCGCGACCTCGGTACGCGGGCCGGTGATCGCCGCACTCGCACGAACCGCGACCGGCGACGTCGAGCGGGCAGCCGAGGCGCTGAAGGGTGCCGAGCGGTGGCGGATCCACACGTTCATCTCGACCTCCGACGTGCAGCGCGAGTCGATGCTGCGGATGAGCCCGCAGCAGGTCTTGCAGGCGATCGAGGACAACGTCCGGCTCGCGAAGAGTTATACGGAGGATGTCGAGTTCTCCGCGCAGGATGCGACCCGGACCGAGTTGGATTTCCTCCTGGAGTGCTTCCGCGTCGCGGTCGCGCGCGGCGCCACCACGATCAACGTGCCGGACACGGTGGGCTACGCCACCCCGACCGAGTTCGGCGAGCTGGTGCGGACCGTGCGCGAGGCCGTTCCCGACCACGTCGTGATCTCGACCCACTGTCACAACGACCTCGGCCTCGCGGTCGCCAACGCGCTGGCCGGGATCGAGAACGGCGCGCGGCAGATCGAGGTCGCGGTGAACGGGATCGGTGAGCGCGCCGGGAACTGCTCGCTCGAGGAGGTCGCGATGATCGTCCGCACGCGCGGCGAGCACCTCGGCGTTCGACACGGGCTCAACCTGAAGGAGATCGTGCGAACGTCGCGACTGGTCTCCATGACGACGGGCTACGGCGTCCAGCCGAACAAGGCCGTCGTGGGCTCGAGCGCCTTCGCGCACGAGAGCGGGATCCATCAGCACGGCGTGCTCGCGAACCGGGCGACCTACGAGATCATGGATCCGCAGGAGATCGGTCTCGAAGGGAACCGACTCGTCCTCGGCAAGCACAGCGGCCGGCACGCGTTCGTCGACGCCCTCCAGAAGCTCGGGATCACGCTGGAGGAGGTTCAGCTCAACCGCGCGTTCGCCCGGTTCAAGGATCTGGCGGACCGCAAGATCACCCTCACGGACCACGACCTCGAGGCGATCGTGACTGAGGAGATCGGCAGCGGGAAGGAGGATCTTCTCGTCCTCGAGGCGGTCCAGGTCGGCGGCGGGACGCACCTGGCCCCGACGGCGACGGTCAGGCTCCGACGCGGCGACGACCTGATCGAGGAGTCCGCCATGGGCGACGGGATGATCGACGCGGTCATGGGTGCGATCGGTCGCGCCGCCGGCATCGAGCCTCGGCTCGTCGCGTTCAACGTCTCCAGCGTGACCGGGGGTTCCGATGCGTTAGGCGACGTCGTCGTCCAGCTGGACGTTGACGGACGGCGGGTGACCGGCCGCGGGGTCGCGACCGACGTAGTGGAGGCGAGCGCCCGGGCGTACCTGGCGGCCATCAACCGCGCACTGCAGGTGCAGGCGGGCGGCGACGGACCGCGCGACGAGGTCACGTCTTGACCTACCGGATCGGCGTGATCCGCGGCGATGGGACGGGGCCCGAGGTGGTCGCCGAGGCGCTCAAGGTCTTGGAGGCCGTCCGCGACGGCTTCGACGTCGATGCGGTGGAGTTCGACCTGGGCGCCGACCGGTACCTCCGGACCGGCGAGGTCCTTCCGGCCGACGAGCTCGAGGCGCTTCGAGGGTGCGGCGCGATCCTGCTCGGCGCGGTGGGCGACCCGCGTGTGCGGCCGGGGATCCTGGAACGCGATCTGCTCCTTCGGATCCGCTTCGAGCTGGACCAATACGTCAACCTCCGTCCGGTGATCCGCTACCCGGGCGTGCAGACGCTCGTGCCGTCGCACACGGAAGAGGATGTGAACTTCGTCGTCGTGCGTGAGAACTCCGAGGGGCTGTACAGCGGGGCCGGCGGCTTCCACCGGAAGGGCACACCGCACGAGGTCGCCGTCCAGGAGTCGATCAACACCCGGCACGGGGTCGAGCGGATCGTGCGCTATGCGTTCGACGTGGCGTCCAACCGGCGCGGGCACCTGACGCTCGTGCACAAGACGAACGTGCTGACGTTCGCCGGCGATCTCTACCAGCGGGTCGTCGACGACGTGGCCGCGGAGTTCCCCAGTGTGCAGACCGATTACGTCCACGTGGACGCCGCGTGCATCTACTTCCTCGACCAGCCGGGCCGGTTCGACGTCATCGTCACCGACAACATGTTCGGCGACATCATCACGGACCTCGGGGCCATGATCCAGGGCGGGATGGGCGTGGCGGCCGGCGCGAACATCGCCCCGGACGGCGTGTCGATGTTCGAGCCGATCGGGGGCACGGCGCCGGATCATGCCGGCAGGGGAACGATCAACCCGTTGGCGGCGATCGCGGCGACGCAGATGCTGCTGGTGTCCCTGGGTGAGGTGAAGGCGGCCGACCGGGTGCACGCCGGGATCGGCTACGCGACCCAGCGCATGAAGAGCATGCGCGCGGGGGAGATGGGCTACGCGACCTCGGAGGTCGGGGACCTCGTCGTGGAGGGCGCGACGTCATGAGCGCCGCGAAGCGTGCGGTCGAGCTCTACGACACGACGCTCCGCGACGGGGCCCAGCGCGCCGACCTCAGCTACTCGATCGACGATCGCCTGCGCATCCTCCACAAGCTCGACCAGGTGGGCTTCCCCTTCGTCGAGGGAGGGTGGCCGGGCGCGAACCCGCGCGACACCGAGTTCTTCTCGCTGGCATCGAAGGAGACCCTCAAGCACGCCCAGCTCACGGCGTTCGGGATGACGCGCAAGGCGGGAGAGGACGCGACGACGTCGCGGGCGTTGCGGGACCTGCTCGACGCCGGGACCGAGGTCGTCTGCCTGGTGGGGAAGGCGTGGGATCTCCATGTCACCCAAGCCCTTCGGACCGATCTGGACGAAGGCGTCGCCATGGTCCGCGACTCCGTTCGGTTCCTCCGGGCGCAGGGCCGGCGCGTGTTCTTCGACGCGGAGCACTTCTTCGACGGATACCTCACCGACCCGGTGTTCGCGATGCGGGTGCTGGACGCCGCCGAGGAGGCCGGAGCCGAGCGCCTGGTCCTGTGCGACACGAACGGCGGGATGCTCCCGTTCGACGTCGCCCGGATCGTCACCGAGGTCGGCGAGAAGACGAGCGTGCCCCTCGGGATCCACGTCCACAACGACGCGGGATGCGCGGTCGCGAACTCGCTGATCGCCGTCGATGCGGGCGTCTTCCAGGTGCAGGGGACGATCAACGGGTACGGCGAGCGGACCGGCAACGCCGACCTCATCCCGATCACCGCCGACCTCGTGTTGAAGATGGGCATCGCGGACGCTCTGCCGGCGGGTGCGGTGGAGCATCTCACGGAGCTCGCGCACTACGTCGCCGAGGTTGCCAACGTCGCGCCCGACTCGCACCAACCGTACGCAGGACGGCACGCGTTCACCCACAAGGCCGGCTTGCACACCAGCGGCGTCGCGCGCCTGTCCCGCGCTTACGAACACATCGACCCCGGGGTGGTGGGGAACCGTCGAGGTGTGGTCGCGTCGGACTACGGCGGCGGGGCCACGATCCGCATGAAGGCCGACGAGCTCGGCGTCGCGATCGATGACGCCGCGATCCCGAAGGCCGTCGAGGAGATCAAGCGGCGGGAGGCGGCCGGCTACGCGTTCGATGTCGCCGAAGCCTCGCTCGACCTCCTGATGCGCCGGGCCGCCGGCTGGTCCCAGCCGTTCTTCGACATCGAGAGCTACCGCGTCCACGTGGAGGAGCGGGTCGCCGACGACGAGCCGCCGCTCGCCGAGGCCACCGTCAAGGTCCGAACGAAGGGCAGCCGGCACATCGAGTCCGCGGAAGGGCAGGGCCCGGTGGGCGCGCTCGACAACGCGCTCCGCAAGGCGCTGACGAACGACTACCCGGAGCTCGACTCGATGGAGCTCGCAGATTTCCGGGTTCGCGTGCTGGACGAAAGCGTCGGGACCGGGGCCGTCGTCCGCGTCCTGATCGACATGTCCGACGGTGAGCAGGCGTGGACCACGGTCGGCGTCTCGGAGAACATCATCGAGGCGTCCTGGGAGGCGCTGACGGACGGATACCTCTTCGGTCTGCTCCATCCCCGGTCGCCGGTAGGGTGAACGCGGTGCCGTTCGACGCGCGAACCGGCGGGTCCTGCGCTACGCTCGCGACCGCTGATCGGCGCGGCCGGCGCTGACCTCGTTCCCTCGTTTGGAGGACCGTGATGGGAGTCACAGCGCTCTGGTTCTTCGTCCTGCTGGTCGTCATCGTCGACATCGCCGCGACGGTCGACGTGATCCGGCGTCCGGACCTGAGAGGCGGCGCCAAGGTCCTCTGGGTGCTGCTGATCTTCATCCTGCCGGTGCTCGGGGTGATCGCGTACGTGATCGCCCGCCCCTCGTTGGTCGACTTCGGGGAGAACCGCGACGAAGCGAAGAAGGCGGCTTCGGAGGCGGCGGCGGAGCGAGCTCGAGACCGAGCGAGGGATCTGGGCCCGACCGAAACGTGAGGGTCGGCCTCGGCCCCCGTCTCATGGCGGAGGCGAGGCTCGGAAGCTCATGATCCGGACGATCCGATCCTCGATCTTCTTCGCGGTCCACTCGTTGAACCCGCTCGAAAGGATCGAGAACTCGACCCATCCCCCCGTACGCTCCAGCCACACCCAACCCGACAGCGCCGAGGCGTCATCGAGGGTCCCCGTCTTCGCGCGGATCCGGATGTCCTTGAGGCGATCCTTGAGCGTCCCCTGGCCGCCCGCGGGGAGCGACGCACGCAGGATCGGGCCCCACGAGGCGCCGTCCGCGTCCCACAGCAGCTCGAGGATCCCACGGGCGGTCGCCCTGTTCGCATAGCTGAGGCCCGAGGAGTCGTAGACCCTGAAATCTTGCCCGTGCATATCGGTGAAGCGGTCGATCGCCCTCGCGCCGTTCGCGATCGTGCCTCGGCCCCACTCGTCGGCCCCGAGGTACTTGCCCAGCACTTCCGCCCAGAAGTTCCTCGACTTGAGGTCCATCGTTCGGATCAGATCCCGGAGCGAGGGCGATGCGATCTGGGCGATCGGGCGAAGCCCCGCCCGCGGATGGCCCATCCCGGGCTTGTGACCGACCGCGATCCCGAGGAGTTCGAGGCGCGCGGTCAGCGTGGTCGCGGCGCGAAGCTCAGGATCGGTGACGTGGACGCCGCGATGATCCGTGTTCTCCCGATAGGTGAGGGCCGTCGGCAGCGGGATGTAGTCAGCGGGGAAGTAGTCCTTCCAGCCGCGCGCCCACCAATCCCTCGCGAAGGGCCCCGTGTTCCCCATCACGGACCCGCGGATCCGGTGGACGCCGGCATCCTTTATGGCCCGCGCGAGGGCGGCGATCCTGGTTCCGTCGATCCCGGGGTCTCCATGGCCGACGATCCAGAGGTTGCCGTGGATCACCCCCCGCGGCCCCGGTAGCGCGCCGGCGCTGGCGGTCGTGCGGATCGTCCGCCACGGGCGATACCGCTGCAGCAACGCCATGGAGAGCAGGAGCTTCTCGTTGGAGGCCGGTGGCCGTCCGACCCAGCCGAGGTGCCCGAACCACGAGTCACCATCCCTCCCGATCGCGACCGAGACGGGACGGTTCCCGATCACGGTTGTGATGTCGCGCATCCATGCCGGCTGGGTCGCGACCGGCGTTGCGTCCGGGCGCGCCCACGCTGGATTCGCGGGCACGGCGAGCGCGAAGAACGCGATCAGCAGACAACAGGCGATCCGGCGGGCGCGGGCCATCGCGCGATGGTACCGCCGCATAGACTTCGCGCAGCCGGTCGAGGAGGACGGATGTGAGGACGATCGATCGAACACGGGTCCACGAGTTGATGGAACGCGAACGAAGCCTGTTCCGTGACCGTCACCCCCGCTCGAAGGCGCTCGCGGATGACGCTCGGGCCTCGCTCCTCTTCGGCGTCCCGATGAACTGGATGACGCGGTGGCCGGGCGACCATCCCGTGTTCGTCGATCGAGCCGAAGGCGCGCGGTTCTGGGACGTCGACGGCAACGCGTTCGTGGACTTCTGCTTGGGAGACACCGGCGGGATGGCGGGGCACGCCCCGAAGGTGTCCCTCGAGGCGATCGCGGAGCAAGCGGCGCGAGGCATCACCCTGATGCTGCCGACCGAGGACGCGACGTGGGTGGGTCGGGAGATGGCTCGGCGCTTCGGTGTCCCGTACTGGCAGTTCTGCCTGACGGCCACCGACGCCAATCGGTTCGCGATCCGATGGGCACGCCAGATCACCGGGCGCTCCAAGATCGTCGTCCATAACTGGAACTACCACGGGTCGGTCGACGAGACCTTCGCGACCCTCGACGATGACGGCAACGTCATCGAGCGAGAAGGGAACCTCGGCAAGCCCGTGCCGCTCGCCGAAACCACCCGCGTGGTGGAGATCAACGACCTCGAAGGGCTCGAGCGAGCGCTCGCCGAACGCGACGTCGCGCTGTGCCTCTTCGAGCCGGCCCTCACGAACATCGGGATCGTGTTGCCCGATCCCGGATATCACGAGGCGGTCCGCGAGCTCTGCACGCGGTACGAGACCCTGCTGCTGATCGACGAGACCCACACGATCAGCGCCGGGCCCGGAGGATGCACCAAGGCGTGGAACCTGCAGCCCGACATCGTGACGATCGGCAAGACGCTCGGTGCGGGCATCCCCAGCGCCGCCTACGGTCTCACCGATGCGGTCTCGCAGCGGATCTACGAGCACACCGACTGGAAGAACGCCGACGTCGGTGGGATCGGCGGCACCCTCGCGGGCAATGCCCTGTCGCTCGCCGCGATGCGGGCGACGTTGGGCGAGGTCCTGACCGACGAAGCCTTCGAACGCATGATCGCGTTGGGGGAGCGCTTCGAGCAGGGCGTCCGGAGCGTGATCGAGGGTCGGCAGCTTCCGTGGCACGTGGTGCGCCTCGGCTGCCGGGTGGAATACCTGTTCCGGCCGGATCGCGCCCGGAACGGGAGTGAAGCCGCCGCGGGGCAGGACGACGAGGTCGACCCGTTCATCCATCTGTACCTGTTGAACCGGGGTGTCCTCATGACGCCGTTCCACAACATGGCGCTGATGTCGCCGGCGACGACCGCGGAGGACGTCGATCGGCATACGGAGGTCTTCGGACAGATGGCGGAGGAGCTGGTGGGAGCCTGATGCCGGCCGTCGCGAGGTTCCTCTACATCACGATCGACGCGCAGGACGCGGAGCGGATCGCGGACTTCTGGGCAGCGGTGCTCGATACCGAGCGGGAAGAGGAACTGGACGGCGGCCGCTTCCTGGTCCTCAGGGGTCGCGACGACCTGCCCGCGCTCTGCGTTCAACGCGTTCCCGAACCGAAGCACGGCAATGTTCGCATCCACCTCGACCTCGGCGCCCCGGACCTGGCAGAGGCCACCACCCGGATCGAGGCGCTCGGGGGTTCGTGGGACGGGGAGGACCGGATCCTCGACGGCGTCGAGTGGCGGACGTTCGCCGACCCGGAAGGGCACGAGTTCGACATCCTGCGTCTTCGCCCCTCCTGAGACCGAGCGCGGGCGACGTCTACTACGTGCACTCAACCACGTTCTGTGGGTAGTTCGTCGAGATCCGCCGGACGAACATCTCGAACCTGTCCGCGTTCGTGACGATCGTCGAGTTCGATGAAGGCATCGCTGGGGGCCGTACGTCGCTTTCTCCCGACGTAGTCATCCCGTCGGACACCGACCTGCCTTTCGACGAGTGGGACTGCCTCCAGAGCGATAGCGGGATCTACGAGATCGACAGCGTGGACACGCTGTGATCAGGGAGCTCCCTCGGTGGTGCGTTCGTGGAACTCGCGCATGAACGCGGCGAGGGCCTGCACCCCCTCGCGCGGCATCGCGTTGTAGATGGAGGCTCGGATCCCGCCGACGCTGCGGTGACCTTTGAGTTCCACGAGCCCCCGCTCCGCAGCCTCGGCGACGAACCTTGCCTCGAGATCCTCCGACGGCAACCGGAAGGTCACGTTCATCAACGACCGTGAATCCGCGCGCGCGTGCCCGCGATAGAACATCGGTGCCGCGTCCAGGATGTCGTAGAGGAGGTTCGCCTTCTCGCGATCGCGGGCGTGCATCTCGTCGAGACCGCCGACCTCGTCGCGGAGCCACTGGGTGATGAGCATCACGATGTAGATCGCGAAGACGGGCGGGGTGTTATAGCGGCTGCCGTGTTCCACATACGTCCGGTAATCGAGGACGGAAGGGAGTCCGTCCGGGACGCGATCGAGCACAGCATCTCGGACGATCACCACGGTGACGCCCGCAGGGCCGGCGTTCTTCTGCGCACCCGCGTAGAGGAGGTCGTAGCGCCCGATCTCGATGGGGCGCGAGAGGAAATCGGACGAGACGTCCGCGACCAGCGGAACGCCGTCGGGGACGATCGGCGTGGTGGGGAACTCGACGCCCTGGATCGTCTCGTTGCTCGTGACGTGGACGTAGGCGGGAGCCCTCTCGATCGACTCGAGGAGCTCCTCCGTTCCGGGGATCCGGGTGAATCCTTCGTCCCTCGCCGTCCACGCGACTCGCGCGTGCCCCTCCTTCGTCGCCTCGGCGATCGCCTTCGAGCCCCAGGACCCCGTGAGCACGTAATCGGCGGTCCTCCCGGTGCCTCGGAGCAGGTTCATCGGCACCATCGAGAACTGGAGGGAAGCGCCACCCTGGCAGAACACCACGTGGTACCCGTCCGGGATCGCGAGCAGGTCACGGAGGTTCGCAACGGTCTCATCGATCACGGAGCTGAACCACGAGCCCCTGTGGCTGACCTCCAACGGCGA
>Ga0307292_10000671_pt1 | contig 11849 bp, 10 predicted proteins | sample ER_DNA_149_FD_194471 | JGI IMG/M metagenome (GOLD analysis project Ga0307292, IMG submission 194471) | Bulk soil microbial communities from the East River watershed near Crested Butte, Colorado, United States - ER_DNA_149 | ecosystem: Environmental > Terrestrial > Soil > Floodplain | place...
AGTCTGCATGCTTTTCCAGAACAGTCGTCCGTACGCCGGCCCGAGCCAGGATGAGGCCAAGCATGAGCCCGGCCGGCCCGCCACCGACGATGCAGCAGCCTGTGCTGGACGCCGCAGTAGCCACGTGATCAATCTAGCCGCGGCAGACTATCGCGCGGCAGACTCTCCGTTGCAGATGATCAGACCAGTGCCGGTGGTAGAGCGCCTTCGTTCTCGAGCAGCCACCGCTTGGTTTCGAGCTGACGACCGGGCTCACCGCCCGAATATCCGCCCAGTCCATCGCTGGCCACGACGCGATGACACGGAATGATGATCGGCACTGGGTTGGCCGCCATGATCTCTCCGATGGCACGCGCCGGTACTCCGGTGCCGCTCAGCTCGGCCAATTCGCCGTAGGTGATCGTTTTCCCATAGCTGACCGTGCTGAGCGCGCGCAGCACCGCCTCAGTGACCGGCTCCATCGGCGGCAGGTCGAGATGCAGCGCAAATTCTCGCCGCTGTCCGGCGAAGTACTCCCGCAATTGGCCGAGTGCTCGCTGCACCATCTCGTCCGGCTCGATGGATGCGCCGCGCGGATCCAGGCGCCAGCCAACCTCGCGTACGCCGGCGGGCCCGGCCAGCACGCCAATCACACCAACCTGGCTGTCGAACTGATCAAAATAGAGCGTCGTCATGATGCACACCATGCTGCCGCATGGCTCCGACAAGTCCGCACCGGTCGGAAATTTGAGCCACGGTCACCACATCTGGACTCAAAATCTCCACACCGGTCGGAAATTTGGGTTTGACCTGAGTTACCCCAAGTTCTCGACGTTATCCATGACGACGAGGGCGTCGCGGTGCACGACCGTACGGTCATAGCCTGCACCCAACTCGGCTGCGAGGTCGCGGGTGCTACGGCCGAGCAGCGCCGGCAGTTCGTCTGAGTCATAGTTGACCAGGCCACGGGCGACGACCGATCCATCGGGCCCGACCAGCTCTACTGGCTCGCCCGAGGAAAACTGGCCGCGCACATCCGTAACGCCAGCTGGGAGCAGCGAGGCGTTGCGCTGGGTGAGCGCGCGTACCGCTCCGGCATCCAGAACGAGCGTGCCGCGCGTATCGCTAGCGTGCCGCAGCCACAGCAGCCTCGTCGGACGCCGTCGACCCGTGGGATGGAAAAGGGTGCCCACGTCGTGACCGGCAAGGGCCGCCTCAGCTTGCTCGGCGGTCGTCAGTACCACCGGAATGCCAGCCGACGTTGCTATTCGTGCCGCATCGATCTTGGTCACCATGCCTCCAGTGCCGATCGCGGTGCCGCGTGCAGCGACGTCGATGCCGACAAGATCAGCTTCGCCCCACACGTCGGTGATCTTGCGGGCATCCGGCTTCGCCGGGTTGGTGGTGTAGAGCGCTGCGACATCGCTGAGCAACACGAGTGCGTTTGCGTGCACCAGATGCGCCACCAGGGCGGCCAGTCGATCGTTGTCACCGAATCTGATCTCGTGTGTCGCGACCGTGTCGTTTTCATTGACGATCGGCACGACGCCGAGCTCAAGCAGCCGGCCGAAGGTCCGATAGGCGTTGCGATAGTGCGAGTGGCGCGTGACATCGTCGGCGGTGAGCAGCACCTGACCGACGCCAAGCCCGTACGCGTCGAACAGCTGGGTGTAACGACCCATCAACAGGCCTTGACCAACCGATGCGGCCGCCTGTTGAGTTGCCAGATCGCGGGGCCGGAACTTGAGCCCCAGGGGCGACAGCCCCGCTGCAATCGCACCGGATGAGACGAGCACAATCTCTCGACTCGCCAGTCGCGTCCGAGCCAGTACGCCGACCAGCTGCTCAATCCGTTGTGGGTCGATGCCGCCGTCGGCGGTCGTCAGCGACGACGAGCCGACCTTGATCACCACCCGACGGGCGTCTGCCAGATCGTCACGCATCGTCGCTGCCAGAGTCCGCTCTGATCTCCCCTGAGCTGGTCACCGGGCCATCAGTGTCGGCCTCGTCCGCCTGCTCCGGTGCGCGATAAGCCCGATCCTTCTCCCGCCGCCGCTGTACAGCAGGTCTGTCCTCGGTCAAGCGTTGATCATGACCTCGAGAGCTGAGGATTTCCGCACCGATGTCAATCTGCGGCGCGAAGTCGAAGATCACCGCGTGCTCGCCGCCGATGGCGACGCCATCGCCGGGCTGCGCGCCCAGCTCCAGCAGTCGATCTTCGATCCCGATCCGATGCAGTCGGTCGGCAAGGTAGCCGACCGCCTCGGCGTTGGCGAAGTCGGTCTGGCGTACCCATCGCTCCGGCTTGGTACCGCGTACCCGCCAAAGCTCACCTTCCCGCTCAACGGTGAACCCTGACTGATCATCGATTGGCTTGGGCCGGATGATGATCCGTGCCGGAGGGGGCGGCGGTTCAGCGGCCCGGCGCGCGGCGATCAGGCGAGCCATGGCGTAGATCAACTCGTGCAGACCTTGGCCACTCCTGGTCGAGATTGGGAACACCTGCAGGCCGCGGTCGCGCAACTCCCCGATAACAAAGTCCGCAACCTGCTGGGCATCTGGAATATCGATCTTGTTCAGCGCGACGAGCCGCGGCCGGTCTTCCAGGCCGCCGCGCGCTTTGAGCTCGGCTTCGATGACATCAAGATCAGTTATCGGATCCCGGCCGGGCTGATAGGTGGCGCAGTCGATCACATGGACTATCGCGGCGCAGCGTTCGATGTGGCGCAAGAAGTCGAAGCCGAGCCCCCGCCCCTCACTCGCTCCGGCGATCAGTCCCGGGACGTCAGCAACGGTGAAGCTGATGTCGCCGGCGACGACGACTCCCAGGTTGGGGACAAGAGTGGTGAAGGGATAGTCGGCGATCTTGGGCCGAGCCCGGGAGATGGCCGCGACCAGTGAAGACTTTCCAGCGCTTGGCAGACCCACCAATCCGATATCGGCGACAACCTTCAACTCCAGGGTGATCGTGTGGGTTTCACCCTGCTCACCCAGCAAGGCGAATCCCGGCGCCTTCCGAGCTGGCGAGGCAAGTGCGGCGTTGCCGAGACCCCCGCGACCGCCCTGTGCGATGACAAGCTCGCTCTGATCAGCCGTCAAGTCCGCGAGTTGGGTACCGGTTTCGGCATCGATGACCACCGTGCCGTTGGGCACCAAGAGGATGACATCGTCCCCCCGGGCGCCGTTTTGATGGTCGCCCCGGCCCGGCTGGCCGCTGGTAGCACGCCAATGAGCCTGCCGATGGTAGCTAACCAGAGTCGTCAGTCCGTGATCGATGCGAAGAATCACTGAGCCGCCATCGCCGCCATTACCGCCGTCGGGACCGCCGAGAGGCTTGAACTTTTCACGATGGATGGAGGCGCAGCCGTTGCCGCCGTGGCCGCCGTACACGTGCAAGGTGACCTGATCGACAAAGGTCGGGATCGCCACGGGGAAGCCTCCTCTCGATGATCGACAAACGCGCAAAGGGCGGCCCAGATGTTTGGACCACCCTTTCGGCGTTTGTTGTGCTGGGCTTTACTTCGCCGAGGTGGCCTCGGCTGGCTCTGAAGAATTGGATGCGGCGTCAGATGCACTCGGCGTCACGTTGACAACCCGGCGCCCGCGCCGCCTGCCGAACTCAACATGCCCCGCGACCAGGGCGAACAACGTGTCGTCGCCACCGCGACCGACGCCGTCGCCGGGGTGGAAGTGCGTGCCGCGCTGCCTGACAATGATCTCGCCGGCGTTCACCAGCTGGCCGCCGAACCGCTTGACGCCCAACCGCTGAGCATTCGAGTCCCGACCGTTGCGTGTCGAGGATGCGCCCTTCTTGTGTGCCATATCGTCGCCTCAGCTCTTGATGTCTGTGACTTTGATCTTGGTATACCGCTGCCGATGGCCCTGGCGTTTGCGGTAACCGGTCTTGTTCTTGAACTTCAGAATGCGAATCTTCGGACCTTTGGTTTCTGCAACCACTTCGGCTGTCACCGATGCCGAGCCGAGCGCCGATGCATCTGAAGTCACGGCGTCTCCATCGACGAGCAGCAGCGGTGTCATGCTGACTGTGGATCCGATAGCACCCTCGAACCGGTCGACTTCAAGAACGTCGCCGACGGCGACCTTGTGCTGGCGGCCGCCACTTCGCACGATCGCGTACACGCCTAGCCTGCTCTCTCTATAGCTCTTAGGTTAATTGGTGTGCAACACAAGGGATTTGAGGGCACACATCAGCGCACGCCCAAGCGTGCGCACCGAGGGTCCAGAGTACGCGGCCCTCCCAGTCGGGTCAAACCTGCCGACTGTTCCAGATCGACACGATTGACGCTGTGGCATCGGAGAGAAGCGCTTGGCGCGTCGGCATTAGGTTTCAGACATGAGGACGAGCCGCAGCGTGTGGCTAGGTCGAGGGGCGGTGGCCGGTCCAATCGCTTTTACGATCGCCTGGCTCATCGGCGGCCTTGTCCAAGATGAGTACAGCTTCTGGCAGGAAGACATCAGCGCGCTGGCGGCGTTGGACGCAAAGCACGCGTGGATCATGATCACGGGCTTCGTGTTGCTCGGCGTCGGAACCATGGCCCTAGCCGCAGGACTGGCTAGCACTCTCAAGTACCCATCTGCAGTGATCGGGTCGGTCCTCCTCATGATCGCGGGTCTTGGTCTCGCGGTGGTCGGGTTGGCGCGCAACGATTGCAGCACGGAACTGCAGGCCTGCGCTGCTCGCGTCGATGCCGGGGAGGTGTCCGTACATCATCAGATTCACGACAACGTCAGCTTGATCATCTTCCTGGCACTGATCGCCGCATCCCTGGTCCTCGCCCGCGCGTTTGGACGAGATGACCGTTGGCGTCCTCTGCGGACATACTGCATCGTCACCGGTGTGCTCGGATTTGCCCTGCTCGTCCTCTACGTGATCGAACCTGCCCCGGCGTGGAACGGTCTTGTGCAGCGAATCTTCGTCTCGGTGTTGTTTGTTTGGATTGCTGTGGTCGGCTTTTGGCTGTCCCGGGTGAATCTCTTGCTTGTCAATGCAGGGCTGCGCGAGCGCCCTCAGCAGTGATCCAGAGGTCGCTTGCCACCGCGACGCAGGAGATGCCGCGTTCCCGAAAGCGCTCGGCAAGCTCAGGAGTTCCGGCGAAACCGCCTACGGTGCGCCCGTACGCTGTTGCTGTCTGCACGATTCGCGACAGAGGGCTGGCGTCGGAGTCGTCATCGAGCAGGGCCGGCACCGTCGTACCCAAGGTCAGCGAGAGATCGTACGGCCCGACGAACAGTTGATCAACACCGTCGACCGCGGCGATCTCGTCAACCGACTCCAGGGCCGCGGCCGACTCGATCATCACAGCGCAGGTTGTGCTGCTGTTGGCCTCCTCAGCCGTCAGCGCCGCGCCACCCCAGATGCGGCCGAGCTGGCCCCAGCTCCGTTCCCCGACCGGCGGATAGAAGGTTGCTGCGACAGCACGCCTGGCCTCGGGAGCGGACTCGATTTGCGGAACGATCACGGCACCGGCACCAGCGTCGAGCGCGGCACCGATGGCAGCAAAATCGCAGGAGGAGACCCGGACGACGAGGTCGGCTGCCCCCGCCGGGAAGCTGCGAGCCGCGTCGATGATCTCGCTGCGGGCATACCCGCCGTGTTGAGCGTCGAGACATACCCAGTCGAATCCGAGGCGAGCGAGTCGTGCGACCATCCCCGGACTCGCATCGTCACACCAAACACCGTTGCTGGATCCACCGAATCCCATGATCAGGCCTCCTTCTCGGCGGCCTCGAGCAGCTCGCGGCGATGCGCGAGTGTGGTGCGAAGCCGGCCATGGCTAGCTCCCAGCTTGAGCTCCGCCGCATCGATCCGATGCCACGCCGGCATGCCCAGTGGACGAATTCCGCGCTGCGCAAGTAGCCGATCCAGATCTCCCGAGCGGCTGTGCGTTTTCACCGCGCCATCGCGGACATCGGCCAGCAATGACGTCACCGTTTCCACCGCATCGGACTTGTTTGTGCCGATCACGCCGGTCGGGCCACGCTTGATCCAGCCCGTGACGTACTCGTCCGGTGAGAACTCGCCGTCGCGGATCACACGCCCTTCTGCGTGCGGAACGCGTCCAGTGCTGTCGTCGAAGGGAATGTCGACCAGCGGCAGTCCGCGATATCCGACGGAGCGCACCACAAGATCGGCAGGCAGCGTTGCACCGCCGCCGCGGCCAACCACGTAGCCGTTGGAATCGATCATGGTCCGCTCGATCTGTACAGCGGTCACCCGATCATCGCCAATGATCATGGTTGGCCGGCTCCAGAAATGAAACGTGATGCGCTTCGAAGCACCGCTGAGCGGTCGCGCAGCCCATTCCTGCAGTACGACGAGGTTGCGCGCCGCCACCTTGTTCTGCTCCACGACTGCCTGGCTGGAAGGATCCAGTTCGAGGTCCGCAGCATCGACGATCACATCCACGTCGGCAATCTGGCCAAGCTCACGAAGCTCTTTCGTCGTGAACGCGGTGTACGCCGGCCCGCGCCGACCGAGCACGTGAACGTCGGTGACCGTGTTACGAGAAAAGCAGTCCAGTACCTCGTCGGCCATGTCGGTATCACTCAGCTGATCAACCGACTTGATCAAGATCCGTGCCACGTCGAGGGCGACGTTCCCGACACCGACCACGACGGCGTGCCGGGCGCTAGTGATCAACTCCTGGAGGTCAGCTGCCATCAGACGATCGCCGGCAGGTTGGTCGGTGTCAGGGTGGACGTCGGGATTGCCGCAGTACCAGGCCACCAGCTCGGCCGCCGCTATGCTGCCCTTCAGCTCTTCACCGGGAATCCCCAGCCGCTTGTCCGTACCCGCCCCGTACGCGTAGATCACGGCATCGACGGACTCGCGCAGTTCGTCAATACTGATGTCGGCACCTATATTCACGTCGCCGTAGAAGCTGACACAGGATTTCTCCAATGTGCGCTCCAGCGTGTTGCGTATCGAGCGAATGGAGTGATGGTCAGGCGCTACGCCGTAGCGGACCAGGCCGAATGGAACCGGAAGCCGGTCGATGACGGCGATCTCGACAGCGACATCGGTTTGCTGGCTCAGGGCCTCGGCGGCATAGATGCCGGAGGGCCCTGCCCCGATGATGGCGACGACGAGCGGTTCGGGCTCGGAGGTTGGGGCGCCGATGATTAGCTGACCCCCACCGGCTCGTCCTGCGGCTTGGCCGCATTCTCGTCCCTACCTGAGTTGTCGCGGCGGCTGCGGCCACTCCGCCGGGTGCGCGCAGCGGGGCGTTCCTCAGGCATCTCGTCGGCGGCGTCCGCTTCCGTGGTCAGGGTCGCCGTCTCACTATCCGCCGTCTTCTCAGAGCTGGTTTGGGCATTGGAGCGACGCGGACGGGGACGTGATTCTCGCGCCCCACCGTCGGCTTGCTTCTGTGACTCGACGGGCATGTCGTGCAATTCATAACCGCGACCGTGACACTGTGGACACTCGGTCGTGAACGCCTCCAGCAAGCCAGTACCGATTCGCTTACGCGTCATTTGCACCAGCCCAAGGCTGGTGATCTCGGCGACCTGGTGCCGCGTCCGGTCTCGTCCCAGACACTCCACCAAGCGGCGCAGCAGCAGCTCGCGGTTGCTGGGTAGCACCATGTCGATGAAGTCGATCACGATGATGCCGCCGATGTCGCGAAGCCGCAGCTGCCGGACGATCTCCTCGGCCGCTTCCAGGTTGTTGCTGGTGACAGTGGATTCCAGATTGCCGCCGCTACCGGTGAATTTTCCGGTGTTCACATCGATCACCGTCATGGCCTCGGTGCGGTCGATGATCAACGATCCGCCCGATGGCAGGAATACCTTCCGCTCAAGGGCTTTCGCAATCTGTTCATCGAGTCGGTACTCGGCGAAAATATCTTGATCACTCTCCCAGCGGCGCAGCCGATCCTTCAGGTGCGGCGCGACGTGGGAGACGTACGCCTCGACCGAGTCGTATGCGTCGGTCATCCCGCCGTTGCCGGAGATGATCAACTCTGAGAAGTCTTCGGTGAAGAGGTCCCGCACAATGCGTACGGTGAGGTCGGGTTCGGCGTAGAGCAGTTGCGGCGCATTACCGGTGGCGACTTTGCGCTCGATGTCCTGCCACTGCGCCGTCAGCCGGTTCACATCGCGGACCAGTTCCTCCTCGCTGGCACCCTCGGCCGCCGTGCGCACGATCACGCTCGCAGCCTCCCCAACCAGATCAGAGAGGATGTCCTTGAGCCGCCGGCGTTCGCTCTCCGGCAGTTTCCGGGAGATGCCGGACAGGTGGCCACCCGGCGCGTACACGATGTAGCGGCCAGGGATGGAGACGTGATTGGTCAGGCGTGCACCCTTGGCGCCGACGGGGTCCTTGGTGACCTGCACCAAGATCGTCTGGCCAGACTTGAGAACCTTCTCGACCTTGCGATTCTGGCCTTCCGCGCCGAAGTAGTCCCAATCGATCTCACCGGCGTAGATCACGCCGTTGCGACCTCTGCCGATGTCAACGAATGCCGCTTCCATCGAGGGAAGCACGTTCTGGACCCGACCGAGGTAGACGTTGCCGATCAAGGAGGCGGCGGAGGCTCGGTCGACGTAGTGCTCGACCAGGATGTCGTCCTCCAGTACCGCGATCTGGGCAAGATTTTCCCTTTGCCTGATGATCATTTTGCGTACCACGGATTCCCGCCGGGCGAGGAACTCTGCCTCGCTCAGCACCGGCGTACGCCGCCGGCCTGCCTCACGACCTTCGCGCCGTCGCTGTCGCTTGGCCTCCATGCGGGTCGACCCATCGATGCCGACCACTTCGGTATTGGCTGCCCGTGGCTCGCGTACTCGGAGCACCGTGTCCGTGGGGTCGTCGGGAGCTGTGCTGACCTCCTCACCGCGTCGGCGGCGTCGCCGACGCCGTCGTCGCGAGCCCTCACCGTTGGTCTCAGCGCCGTCGCCCTGTGCTGATTCGTCCTCTTCAGGCTGCCTTGACTCGGTGACGGAAGCGTCTGTCGGCGTACCTTCGGCCGCCTCGGCCTCGTCGCCCCCGGTGCGCCGCCGGCGACGACCCCCGCGGCGTCTACGCCTGCGGCGACCCTCTCCTGCGTCGCCATCAGCTGCCGCCTCTTCGGCTGATTCAGGCGGGCTGGCCTCTGGGGAGGCCTCCGATCCCGGCTGCTGCTCGTCTGGAAAGACATCAACCGCGTCTGCGACAGGGTCGACGACAGCGGGCGGCACGATCTCAGCTGCTGGTGCCGATGCCTCGGGCTCCGTCGGCATCGGCTCGGCTGGGCCAGTCTCAGCTGGGCCACTCTCAGCTGGGTTGTTCTCGGCTGGGCCGGTCTGGGATTCGGCCGTTACCGGAGCGTCGGTCGGGTCTGCAGCAACCTTCTTGGCGGCCCGCTTCCGGGTCGTCTTGGCTGGCGCGTCACCTCCGCTCGACGGCTCGGTCGTCGCCTTCTTGGCCGTGCGTTTAGCGGCTGTCTTTTTAGCGGGCTTGTCGGCCGCTGAGGCCACACCTAACTCCGGCGCGTGTTCGATCGTGGGTGCATCTGGGGCCGACGATGGCGGACCAGCTGCTCGGCTGGCTGCCCGTCGGCGTCGTGGACTGGACTGGACGTCCGGCTCTTCAATGGTGTTTTGGGTATGCGTGGGCTCGTTGGGTTCGAGCATCAAACTCCTCTATGGCGCATATTGCGCACTTTCTCGTTCGCTTGCACCGGCGCTTGGCCGGGCCGCGGAAGCTTGCGAAACCGATGTGGTGAGTGCGACCCTCCCGCGGTCAAGCGCTAGGTCCGTCCACTCGGAGCCTGCTCGTCGCGGTGGAAGATCAACATCCACCTGCTTGTCGCGACCTGTCACGCCGCGCTCTGTTGCCATCGAGACTCGACGCACCAGGCGTCGAAGCCGTCTCTAGTATCACACAGGTCACCTAAGTTCCCGTGTGAGCAGCGCAACCTAGCGACCGGGCTCGATGATGACGCCTGACTCGAGGTCGAGGCGGCCTTGGGCAAGCCGGGTCAGAATCGGCGGATCGAGTGGCGTGAAGTCCGGGCTCGCGACCCGCAGGCCGGTCAGTACATCGTCCGGCCGTACCAGGGGTGTCTGATGCGCCAGAGTCATCCTCAGCCGCGCATCCGCAACGTCGAGCGCGATCACTGCCGTACGAGCGTCGAATTCCCGCAAGCCAGTCTTGGTCATCCGTTGCACGGGCACCTTGTCGCTGGTCAGGAACGCCTCAACGGCCCCGCTGAGCGCGGCCGCGGAGAGTCCTGGCAGCTCGACTTGCCAATGGGACCCGGTCAGCTCGCCGGCCAATGCCCCAGGCGACGCCGCTACCACGTCGAGGACATCGAGGCCGGACGGCAGGGCGGCGTCGAGCGCATCTTTCACCTTGTCTGGATCGCAGGCAGCGGCGAGTCCGATCTCGAGGTACTCCGCTTCACTCGCTGCGCCAGTGGGCGCCGCGTTCGGGTACGAGATTCGTGGATGCGGCGAAAAGCCGGACGAGTACGCCATCGGGACCCCGGCCCGGCGCAACGCGCGTTCGAAGGCGCGGCCGAAGTCTCGGTGACTGGTGAACCGCGCGCGGCCTCGCTTGGCGTACCTGACTCGCAGCCACTGCACCGGCGGCGCGTGCTGCTCCGGCTGAGTGCGTGAGCTCGGCGCCATGCGCTGAGCCTAGTCACCGCCGACTTGTCGCTCAGCGCGCCGAGTCGTTCGTGCTGGTAGGACCTCCCTGATTTCGCATCACGCAAAGCGCCCAGATGCCGCGTTTCGGCTGTTTCGAGCCCTTCAGAGATGCGAATTCAGGGCCCGGTCGTTGACAGATCTGCAACAACCGGCGTCAACGGCAGGAGTCTCCGACCCGTCGGGCCGATTTGAATGCTGGTGTCCAGCTGGGGACACACCCCGCACTCGAAACACGGTGTCCATCGGCAGTCATCAACTTCAACCTCATCGAGAGCGTCCTGCCAGTCCTCCCAGAGCCACTCGCGGTCAAGACCTGCGTCCAGGTGATCCCAGGGCAGCACTTCGGCGTACTCCCGCGCCCGAGTGGTGTACCAGTCAAGATCAACACCGCTACCGGCCAGAGACTGCTCCGCAGCGGCCGCCCAGCGCTCGTAGGAGAAGTGCTCGCTCCAGCCGTCGAACCGGCCGCCATCCCGCCAGACGGTCTCGATGACCGCCCCGACACGGCGATCACCGCGACTGAGCAATCCCTCGATAGCACTTGGCTTGCCGTCGTGATAGCGGAAACCAATGGCGCGGGTGTATTGCCGATCACCGCGGATGGCATCTCGCAGCTTGGCCAGTCGCGCGTCAACGGTCTCATGATCACATTGCGCTGCCCACTGGAACGGAGTATGCGGCTTGGGCACAAACCCACCGATGCTCACTGTGCAGCGGATATCTCGCCGTCCACTGACCTCACGACCCGTGGCGATCACACGTTTGGCCAGCTTCGCAATCGCCACCACGTCCTCGTCAGTTTCGGTCGGCAAGCCGCACATGAAGTACAACTTCACCTGGCGCCAGCCCTGCGAGTACGCCGTCGCAACCGTGCTGATCAGATCGTCCTCAGTGACCATCTTGTTGATCACCTTGCGCATCCGTTCAGTGCCGCCTTCTGGCGCGAAGGTCAGGCCGGAACGCCGACCATTGCGTGACAGCTCATTAGCAAGATCAATATTGAACGCGTCCACCCGCGTGCTCGGTAATGACAGGGAAACATTAGAGCCCTCGTAGCGATCAGCCAGCTGGCTCGTGATGTCCGCAATCTCGGAATGATCACTGCTGGACAGGCTCAGCAGTCCGACTTCCTCCAGCCCGGTTGCCTCGATCCCCTGCTGCACCATCGCGCCGATGGTGTCGATGCTGCGCTCCCGGACGGGGCGCGTGATCAT
>Ga0307292_10000674_pt1 | contig 11824 bp, 14 predicted proteins | sample ER_DNA_149_FD_194471 | JGI IMG/M metagenome (GOLD analysis project Ga0307292, IMG submission 194471) | Bulk soil microbial communities from the East River watershed near Crested Butte, Colorado, United States - ER_DNA_149 | ecosystem: Environmental > Terrestrial > Soil > Floodplain | place...
CCAGCCGGGAGGGTTCATATCGGAAGCACTGGGATCTCGAGAAAGCACTGTTGATCATTGGGCCTTCGCGACGATTCCGTCGTACCCAGCCTTTGCGCCGTTTCGTCAGCGATGGTTGCTTGGCTACCCACAATCAACTCCTCCTGGCCCAATCGGACCAAGATCAAGAGCCTCCATAAAGTTGGGGGCCATCAGATGTGCCATCCGGGTACTGCGGTGCCAGGGTAAGGGTCATGAGGACGCTGAAGCTCTCCACGGTCGCCGCCGTATGTGCACTCGGCACGGTGGTCTGCTTCGTGGCTGGCGCCGTGGCGATGGGTTCCAGCGGTGTGGGGGTGTTGATCCCCGAGACCGGACGGCCGGGCCGGGATTGGATCGCAGCCGTGGAAGGGGCCGGCGGATTGTTCTTCGTTGGGGCCTGGCTGGTCATCCTGATGGGGTTTCTGGGAATCGTCGCCCTAGTGGGTTTCTACGACACCCTTCGACCGGCTGGGCCAGTGATGATTCTGGCGCCGATTCTCGGCGCCGTCGGATTGACGCTGGTGACCATCTCGCACCTGATCCCCATCGCAATGGGCTACGAACTGGTGCCGGCCTACCTCGCCGCCGGCCCGGCAGGACAGGCCACCCTGGCAGCCACGGCCGACACCTTCGCCGCCATCGCTCTGGTGACCAACGCCGCCGGCAACTTCCTCGGCTTCGGCCTGGTCGTTCCGCTGTATGCGGTGGCCATCCTTACCACCCGCGCGCTGCCGCGGTGGATCGGATGGCTTGGCCTGCTCGTCGGTGATCTCGAGCATCTCCAACATCGGCTTCATCGGCTTCTTCGTGTTCATGCTGAGCATGGGCATTGCCCTGCTCCGGCGCCGCTCACAACCCGACGAAGCAACCCAGGCATCAGCACAAGCACCGAGCTGACCAAAGGCCGCATAGATCCTCTTCGAGACTCCTAGGCACTTGGCGCTGGATGTCAGGGCAGCAGCACAGTGTCGGGGGTTTACCAGCTGATCCCGGTGGTCGGGCTCGTCATGCTGGCGTGGATGCGGCGGTTCGGAGTGTTTCGCGCCACGCAACCTCTCAGGTCCGCGCAAACGCAGCTCCGCGTTACACGTGCTTGCCAGCTCTTTTGAGTATTTCCAACGACGTCAGGCCTGGGGTGGCAGGATGCCTGGGCAATGGGTCGATGTTGGCGCGAGGAGGCTCATTGATGGAACGGCTTTGGATCCGAGAGGTCAGACGCGCCGCCCGGCGCGCAAGTGCTCCATTTGCTCGGCAGGTCGCTTTGGGTTGCGGCGCGGCCGCGGTCGGAACGATGGTCGCGTCCGTTCTGCCCCTGAAGTGGGATGGCGTGGCGGCGCCGGCCGTGTGGGCCGCTTTGTGCACGGTAGCCGGATACGTCGTCATCTGGACCGGACTCTTCATTGGTCACTTGTGGAGGTATCGCTCTAGCGGATTTCGGGACGGCGACTGGCTTGCGCGACACGATGATTCCGATCCGGGCGGTGCTCTTTTCCTGGAGCTTGTTCGTAGGTCAGGCGGCAGCCCGAATCCCGGAGTTGACCTGGAGCTATGCGTCAAGAGTCGTGGCAACTGGGAGGTCGTCGATGACGATGAAGTGGTGTTGCTGCCCGATAAGGTGATTCGTTGCCGCTTCGATCTCAACCACGAGGTGTTCCCGAGTGGCTTCTATGACGTCCGCTGGTTCCGAGCCGACGACCGAGGCAAGCTCGTTGAAATCACCCGCGAGCGGTTCCAATTGCGGAATCACGCCATCGGCCGCCGGACAGGATCTGTATCGCGGAGCAATCCAAGATTGGCTCCCAAAGCGCTGCCCATCAGGGAGGACGAGATCATGCCGCGGAGGTTGGCTCCCAAAGCGCTGCCCATCAGGGAGGACGAGATCATGCCGCGGAGGTTGGCTCCCGAAGCGGTGGCCAGCGGGGACGAGATCAGTCCACGCAGAGCGGTAGAGGCCCGCTAGCGTTCGGGCGGTGAGCTGGCGCGCCGGGTTACACCGGGTTACCTCGATACGCCGGCCCCAGGTGGCCCACCGTTAGGACTGCGGTGCAGAAGAACCAGTGTGGCGACCAGTCCCAGGTATAGCCACACCCGAACGGTCCCCTAGATGTCGCGCCATATCGCAGACTTGCGGATCTCGAACTCGGCGGCGCTGATCGCGCCGCTGTCGCGCAGTGCGCGGAGTTCGGCCAATAGCCGGAGTGGGTCGCGGTCTGGCAGGGGTTCGCCGCGGAGAGTTGCTCGGGCGTCATCGGCGAGCAAGTCAGTGAGAGAGGACTATGGCTCCCGACCGGTCGGAAAGTTGCAGCTTGGTGATGATGTTGGATACGTGGTTACGTACCGTCTTGGGGCTCACCCCCAAGCGCCTCGCGACCCCAGCGTTGTCCCGACCCCGCGGCCAACAACCCCAGGACCTCGGTCTCACGCTTGGTGAGCTCGGGAAAAGGCGATGAAGTCGCCGCGCGGCCGAAGTGCTGAAGCATGCGCGCCGCGATCCCCGCACCGAAGAGTGCCTCACCACGAGCGAGTGCCCGAACGTCCGCGACGATCTCGTCCGTCCGGCGCCTTCAGGGGTGTGGCTGAACGCCCCTGCACGGAGCGCGGCCAGCACGCTTTAGTCGTCGTCGTACATCGTGTGAACCAGGGCGCGACCTGGTCAGCGAAAGGCTTCCGAGCCCTTTGTCGAGGCCTACTCGGAGAAGGAGAGTGGGATGTGGATCACTGTGGCCGCCAGCGGTCGGGCGCGGCACGCATAGCCCCGGCGGTGTAGATCCGAGCGGCGCGCCCCGCCGGATGACGAGATTTTTGGGTCAAGACCTGGGTTGAACCCGGCGGGGGCAGGCCAAACAATACGACCGATCGGTGCTCCCTGTGGCGCGTTCCACATATACAGATCAAAGCGCCCCGCCGGTTTCATATCGGGTATTTCCGGTGCACACGTCCGGCGGGGGCAGGCAAACAGTACTGATGCCGAAGCCCGCCGCGTGCAACATCCCGGAACTGTTCACGTGCGCGAAACCTCCGCGACACTCTCGCAACACAACAAGCCGAGGGATGCTGGCTTCCGGGCCACGGCGTGGGAGCCAGAGCTGCGCAGCGATAAACAAGGCACTAAGGCCAAGACCTGGTTCGGGATCGTACGCAACAATCGGGAGCACTTGATCTAGAGCTTTCCGTCAAGGAGCACTCCCTTGTAGATGCCCGACTGGCTGCCGGGTGCGCGTGGCCGCCGATAACGCTGCTCAGCGATCATCGAAACGCGTACGGTGACTCCTGCTATCGATGGGTGAGCGTGAGCGAGTTTCGTGATCACTGGGCAGACACCCAGGCCGAATGGTCCCACGCCGGCGCCTGGCTGACCTCATGCGTGCTGCCTCCCCCTGTCGTGTGGCCACTGCCGTTACCGGGCAGACAAGTGACGCCCTCGCCTTCTCAAGCGGGGGGCGTGGCCTCTGGTTGTTTTATCCGATTTGTCCGTGAATATGACTCGACCATTCGGCGGGAGCGTGCGGAGGCCCAGGTGACATGGGCCTCCAGCGGGCCCTGCCGTCCGTCCTGTCGCCACAGTGCGGCAAAGCTGAGGGCGAGGTACGCCAGAACGAGGAACAGTTGGATGGGATTGTCCTCTAGGAACGAGGTCTCCAGCACGATGACGTGGGCGGTGTAGAGGGTGAGCGTCATGGCCCCCGCCGCAGCGAGCGGGCCCAGCGACCTGCGGGCGAGCCGGGAACGGGTGATCAGGAGCGATAACCCCAGCCACGCCATCGCTATCCCGAGATCGTGCACCATCCTGAACGGAGTGGTGGTGTACGGGGCCCGCTCGACTAGCCACCACCACGACGAAACGTTGTCGGGCTCCCACAAGATGATGTTCTGTGCGGCCTGCGGGGACACCTTCACTGGGGCCGCGGCTCGTAGCTGCTGGAGGCCTCCGAACTGGAACAAGATGAGGGTCGATAGGAGCCACGAGCCGGCGGCGAGGACGGCACCCCCCACCGTGAGGCGTACCGCCACCAGTTTGTTGGATAGGTCGAGTCGCCCGATCACCATCCCGACACAGATGAACGCCAGATAGGCCACGATCGGATAGCTCCCGGTGACCAGCAGCGGGCTGAGCAGTTCGACGGGGTGGATGAGTGCCGCGAGGGTTGGCTCATTGTCTGGAAGATTCGTGTTGAAGCTGGCGAGCACGACTAGCGGAGCCAGAAGGACCAATCCGATGCTGATCCCGATCAGGACGGGCGAGCTGCGGCGGAGCAGCGGGATCGCCAGCAAGAACATCACGCCGTAATAGGGCAGTATCACGTTGATGTCGGGATCGAGGGCGGAGTTCACAGTCAACCCGATCAATGTGATGATCAGCGCCCTGGTGGTGAGTGCTGCGGCGTCTGGCAGCAGGGACCCGGTGCGGCTGCGCTTGGTGATGAAGGTGAGGCTGACGCCGGCAAGCAGGACGAAGGTCGCCAAGGCGTGACCGGCCATCACCTGATGGGTCTTGCTGGGCGTGTCATCGCGGTGCAGCGTGTCGAAGATATGCACAGCGATCATCCCCAGCAGCGCCAGGCCGCGAGCCACATCGACACCGATCACCCGGGCGCTGCTGCCGCCGCCCGCTGGGGCCAAGGCTGACGGCCCATTAGGTTCGAGGATGGTCCCCGCCTCACGGCTTGGGCCAGATACGACGCTGATGCAAATTTCCTTTTGCTGGATTGGCTGAGCGGGCGTGGGTGTGGATGTAGCTCCGAGTGCTGGTCAACTCCACGGCGGTGGGGAGCGAAGACGCTGCCATATGGTCCGTGGCAGCGTAAGCAGTGAACGCCGCTGGTGTCAGGCTTTCGGCCTCTTCTCGGCGTCTTCTTAGAGTGACGATGCGGGCGGCCGAGACGTCGCGTGGGCCGTGCGAAGCCCCACAGTTGATCAAGTGTTAGAAGCTGTTGATCTTCGTCCCGCGGGCGGCTCACAGCCATGACTTGTCGCTGTCATTAGAGCCGATCCGGCTGAGACTCGTGACCGTGGCGCGGTGGACGTTGAGCGTGCAGCTGATCTGTACCCAGAGGGTTGGACGCTCCCGCAGATCGGCGCGGAGCTGGGCGCTCATTGGAGCACGGTCAGCCATCAGCTCGATCGCGCCGGCGTCACGATGCGTCGTGACGGTCCTCCGGCCCATCCAGCCTCCGCAGAGCAGATCCTGGAGTTGCGTGACCAAGGCCTGACCTGGACTGAGGTTGGCAGAACAGGCGGGAATGACTGTTTCGGGTGCATGGAGCCGCTACCGAAGGGCCTGCCGCCAAAGCCCCTGCGGCTGGGCCGATGGCAGGAAATTCTCGCCGAGGGCGCCGGACCAAACCTTGCTATCGGCGTCCGTGCAGCCGTCGCCGATCGGCCACGCGACGAGCAGGCTCCACAGTCTTGCTGCCGCGGGTCACGTGTCTGACAGTTGGAAAAGCCCAAGCAAATTCAAGCCAAGCGAGTACTCGGCTGCCAAAGGCGAAGGGGCGGAACAGGCTCAGGTAACACGGCCAGTGATTACGACATTCTGCAAATAGCGGGTGGTATCCCCTGCACTATGTAGGCATGAGAGCGGGGATGCTGCTTGTCGGTCGTTATCGGTTGGTTCGGCCCGTCGGGGCTGGCGGAATGGGTGACGTCTGGGCGGCACACGACATGGTGCTCGGCAGGGAGGTGGCGCTCAAGGCCCAAGAACTTGGGGCTTATGGTGACCACGCCAGGTTGGAGCGCTTTCAACGGGAGGCTCAGAGTGCTGCCGGGCTGCAGCACCCCAATGTCGTAACGATCTTTGACAGCGGCGCTGAGGGGGAAACGGCGTTCCTGGTCATGGAGCTGCTGCCGGGCCCGACTATTGAGGCCTATGTGGCCGAGCGCGGTCCCTTGCCTGAGCAGGAGGTAATCGCGCTGACCAAAGGGGTTGCTGCGGGGCTGGCTGCAGCTCATGCGGCCGGAGTGGTACACCGGGACATCAAGCCCGCGAACCTGATGTTCGACGCGCGGGGCACACTCAAGATTGTCGACTTCGGGATCGCCCATCTGGCACAGACGGCCGCCACCCGGCTGACGGCCACCAACACCGTGATTGGAAGCGCCTCCTACCTTGCACCTGAGCAGGCGCAGGGCCGTCGGGCCGACGAGCGCAGTGACCTGTATGCGCTGGGTTGCGTCATGACCACGATGTTGACGGGGCGGCCCCCTTTTGAGGGTGAGCATCCGTGGGCGGTGATGCATCAACATGTCAGCGTTGCACCGCCGCGAATCGGAGATCGACGTCCCGGCGTCTGCCCCGCCGTTGAGGCGCTGGTTGCTCAGATGCTAAGCAAGGGGCCGCAAGACCGGCCTAGGTCGGCTTTGGCAGTCCTTGACCGCCTCAGGGATCTTGAACTCGGCACGTTGGACGCGAGGTCAGCAATATCAGCCTCGACCACTGCGGTGTTGGGTCAGGCCACCTTGACTTTGCCGGTTGTTGACCCGGCCGAGATCACGGCGCCTGTGGCGGCTTATCGGCGGCCGCCCGGTCGAACCAGATGGGTCCTCGGCGGTGTTGCCGCGCTCGCCGTTGGTGCGGTTGTTCTCATCGCGATCGCGCCCACAGCCGCTGATCGTCCAGCGAACGACTCAGCCGAACGGCGCAGTGTTGCTCCGATCTCGACAGCGCACAGCCCTGAGCCGACACCCGACACCTCGAAGATGCGAACCAGAGCGGCGCCCACTGCCGTGAGGCCTCAGCAGGCCGTGTCCGACCTGCGGGCCGTGGTCAGCGCGGCCTCGAGCAGTGGCCAAATCGAGGAGCAGGATGAGGCCGAGGAGCTCAGCGAGCTGGTCGATGAGCTAGCCGAGCACCTCGCCCAGGACGGCGTTGAAGACTCCGACGAGCACGTGAAAGAGATAAATAAATACCTGCATGAGCTGTCCAAGGAGGGCGAACTCACACAAGATGGCATGCTGCGCATCGCCGATACCTTGCAGACGGTCCAAGAAGCCATAGCGGAAGGCTGACTGATCACGCCGAGGTGAACAATGTCCCCGACGAGCCCCATCTTCGACGGTGATAATCAGGCGTTGATCAACAAGCAGGGTAAGAGTCTCTCGCAGATGCCCTCACAGAGCTTCACCGGCTTGAGCGCCGCATTAATCGACGGATCCGACGCGATCAAAGACGCCTGGAAGTCCCCTCCAGCTGGCTCGTACGCGAACGACATGCCTAGTCGCCACGGTTAGAACTCGATGATGCTCCGCGCCGCGCTGCTGCACACGTGCCTAGCCGAGTCCGCCGGCGACGCTCGGCACTACCACCGCATTGGTTGGCCGCTCGCGTAAGTCGACACCAAACCGGCGTAGATCTGGCTCAATGACGACTTCGCCGAACTCCAAGTCCACCGGTTTCAACGGCCAGCCGGCCGCGCTCCGTGCGCTGCTCTGCTGGATCCCCGAGTTCGATGCTCCAATTCTATTCAAACATGTGTTCGATAGCAAGCCGTTTCCCCAACAAAAATAAGGAAAAGTTGCGTCTGGAACTGCACCTTGCCCCCAACCCCACCCTGGACAACCCCTCCCCAACATTCCCCCGGCTCACTTGCCACACTCGCCAAGCCGGAAGCAGGTCTTGATCAGAGAGTCGTATGATCAACATCAGAAAGGTGGATTGATCAAGAACCTCTGATCTTGGAACCATCCGCGCCAGATCATCCCAAGTCCGGCCCCGCTCATCGCCGACCGACAACCAGCCGCAGTAGCCTAACGACGTGCGAGGCACGTCGATGAGGTCGGCCGCACGGCGTACCGAGGCCAGCGAGGAACAGGCCGAACGGATGCGCACCAGGGTCCGCCTGCTAGTGCAGCTGACCACCCGGCACGGTCGCTACCGGCGTGGGCTGGTCCAGGCCGCCAAGAGCCTTGCGCCGGAGGAGGCCGCAGTGCTTGCGGATCTCGAAGCGCACGGGCTCGACGTCAATCAGCTGCGCGACGTGCTGTGCGGCGGGCATGTCCTCGTCGACAATCCGGACCTGTACGAACGCTGGCGGTTTCCGAAGGTGACCCGCCAGCGGCTGTCGAGTCACCATCGCACGGTGGACAAGGTGACCTATCCCGATCTGGGCATGCACGGTCCGCTGGTGCGCGAGAAGTTGCACGGACGGACCGCGACCGGCACCTGGGTGCAGCTTGAGAAGACCCCGGCGGCGTTCGGTGCGGGGCACCGGCTGCCGTCGTGGAATGACGTGCTGCACCTGGTGGACTACGTCGTCTACCGCGTAACCAAACGCAACGTCGGGCCATGGGGACTCTCCGCCGTTACCGAGCGGCGGCCGATGTACCTCTCGCCCCAATTGAGGACGTCAGTGCCGCTGCCGCAGGGTACGGCGCGCGCGTTGACCGCGACCCTCGCCCGGCTCGACACCGAAGATCAGGTCATCCCCGCGACGCCAGGCATGACGAACTCTGATCTCGTACGCCGTTTCCTGGGGCCATTGCGAAAGGATCCTTTGGTCGACCTGATACCAGGACCGGGGCGAGGGCGAGGTCGAGGGCTATTCGGCAACTCTCAGGTGTGGGTCACCGAGACTGGAGCGGCTACCGCTCGCCGGCTGCTCTCAGCCGGTGGCCAGTCGGGCGGCTGGACACTGCCCCACGTGGTGGCCGCGCGACCGATCGAGGTAACGGTGGGTGACCGACGCCTGCGCTTAGCGGGTCGAGTTCCGGCCAGCGCCGAAAGGCGTCATGACTGAGACACAGTCGGACGTCGGCGTCCCGTCGGGCCTGATTGAAGCGGTGCTCCATCTGGTCAGCACCGGACCCGTGCCACTCGGCGGCTACAGCCTCGCCGAGATGGTCGCCGTCGATGCCGTCGTCGACTTCCTTGACGAGATGCCGTCCGAAGAGGAGGTCGGTGAGGCCGTACGGTCACTGGCCGCGCGGCAGCTCTTGGTGGCCCTGCCGGAGACGGAACGCCTGCAGGTGCGCGGCGACCTGGGCATTGCCGTGGTGTTCCAGCAACGCGCGCGGTCCGTGATCGATGCGCGTGTGACCGGCACCGAACCGGGTCAGCCATGGCGGACCCTGCTGCTCCCGCAGCCGGAGGGCGTGGCTCTCGAGGTGCTGATCGACGCGCTCGGCGTGCATGAGCTCTCACTCCGACAGATCGACGAGGCGCTTCGCCGGCTGCGCGAGCGGCTGCCGGACGGTGATCCGGAGCGCGAGCCTGCCGAGCCCGACGAGGTGCTCGCCGCCGCGAAGCGGAGCGCGTTGGTGACCGTGACGCAGTACTCCGCCTCGGGCAGCGCAGAGATCGGGGAGCTGAGCGCCGACATCGTGCTCGCCGAAGGACGCGGCGGCCTGTACGTTTTCGCCCGCGACCCGGCAGATCCCGAGCGGTTGGTCTCGCAAGGACTCGATGAGGGCGAGGTGATCGAGCTCATCCGAAGCCTGGCAGCACCCGACGTCGACGGCGGCGAGGACACACACTCGAGCGCCGAGCCGTCCGGGCGTATCGCCAAGGCCCGCGCCAGCATCATGAGACGCCTACGCCGCAGAAGCCCTGCCGACTTGTCAGATTCTCAGCAGGCTATAGCCCGCTGAGAATCTGACAAGTCGACGTAGAGGGCTAACGGGTCAGGTGACTGCGGACAGTCCTGCGGCAACGGCGAATCCGAGTACGGCTGCGAGCCCGGTCTTCTCACCGGCCTTGGCGGTGGCTTCGGGGATCATCGACCCGACAAGCATGACCAGCAACGCTCCTGCGGCGAACCCATCCACGGCTCCTTCGAATCGTTCCGCCAGCACTCGAGACACGGCGTACCCGCCCACCGTCGACAACGCGCAGACTACGGCCACCGCGACCCACAAGAAGATGATCACTCGAGGACGGACCCCGCCAGTTTTCATGTCGATCGAGGAACCGATCGACTCTGGCAGGTTGGACACGAAGATCGCCACCAGTAGTGCCACGCTGACACCCTGGCCCTGGGCCAAGCCGATCCCCAGTACCGCCTGTTCCGGAATGCCGTCGAGCAAGGCACCCAGGGCGAGCGGCAGTCCGGCCGCTCCGCCGCCGAGCCGACGGCCTAGCCGCTCAACCCAACGGTCGGCGAAGAAGAAGGCCAATGCTCCCGCCGCGATCCCTATGGCCAGCGCCAGCGGCCCGCCCAGACGGAACCCTTCCTCGGTGAGCTCGAAGGAGATGCTCGAGATCAACGCGCCCGCCCCGAACCCGAGTACCACCCCGATCAGGCTGTCATGCCACTGTCGCGCCAGACCGAGGAGAGCGCCCAGCACCAGCGAGGACGCGGCAATGGCTCCCCAGAGCAGTGCGGCACTCACGTAGCCCAGCCCTTCATGCGTGGACGACTGCGGCTATTTGTGTATCATCCCGTCGCGCCTGTCACAGTATGGCCCCATCATCCAGGCCGCCACCGTCCGAGTGTGCGTTGAAGCAACCGGTTGGTCATCAACCTGCGCGCGTGTAGCGTTGTTGCTGCTGGGAACACAGCCGTCCTCGGGCTGGAGATCGCCGTACGCGTTGACCGCTTCTCCATGATGGCTTCTTGCGCCGAGTTAGTAACCGGGAAATGCCGCACCCTCAGGCTCGGCCATGACCCAAATAGAGAGACCTCCAGCTCTCCTCCGATCCGGTACTAAGACTGACGAGATCGGCAGCGAGGCACTCACGCGTCTGTTCGAGGCGTTCATTAGGTGCAAGACGACCCTCGACGACCTCTCCAATCGGGCGGCCGAGCTCGGCGAGGACCTCGGTGCTCCGGTCATCGCGGGATATCTGACCGGAAAGTCCTTCATTTCAGCTCAGGAGCACAATGTCCTTGCCGCTGCTATCAACGCTCGCCTCACCGAGCTGTCACTGCCTGCAGTGGCTCCTTACACAAGGCCGAGAGGGATCTAGCTCAGCTGTGTAGCAGGTCGGCTGCTGGGGCGAGCTCCACATCGCTCACGGCCGACTGGGTTGTCGTAAAGATCTTGATCGACTGGGCCTGCAGAGTGTCCGGTTCGAGCACGGTGAGTATGTGGTGCCCCGGTGGCGGGAGTCGCAGCTGGTAGCGGCCCTCCGCGTCGCTCCTGGTAGCGGCTATGAACTCCCCGGTGCGGGCACTGAGCGTTACGAGCGCGCCGGTCACGGCTAATCCACGACGCAGTACCCGGCCGGTGAGCATGAGCGGCTCCTTCAGCTGGATGAGGTGATGGGTGCTTGCGTCGGCAAAGTCAACTACTTCGGAACGCGGCGTCCAGCCGTCGGCGTTGACGATCAATAGATACCGCCCCAGGCCTGGCAGTGCCAGCGAGAAGGCTCCGTTGTTGTCGGCTCGGCTCCAATCCAACGGCTCGCCGGAGAGCCTGAGCGCGGTCACGACGGCATGCCCAATCGGCTGTCCGGCGCCTTGCACCACGCGGCCATGAGCAACGATCTCAGCGTTCTCACCGGCCTGTATGACTGCCTCTGGGCCGCCGGCCAGCACCTCTGCCTCAGCGATGGGTACGCGCACCCGTTTGGGGACCAACCATGCAACGCCGCAGCAGATCAGCGAGGCGACAGCAGCGAGCCAAAACACATCCTGGAACGCGGCCAAGGCCGGAACCTGCTGCCCCGCAACAGTCACCGTCACCAGAGAGAGGAGCGCGGCGATGACTGCACTGGCCGTCGATGTGCCGAGCGCCCGAAGTAGCGCGTTCAGCCCGTTCGCTGAGGCGGTTTCGGTGATCGGCACGTTGGCCATGATCAGGCTCGGCATCGCGGCGTACGCAACTGCCGACCCTATGCCGACCACTGTGGAGCCGATGATCACTGCAA